>WBZM01000690.1_pt1 | contig 22914 bp, 25 predicted proteins | sample 5204271 | NCBI WGS metagenome assembly WBZM01 (sample SAMN12344346, study PRJNA552823) | activated sludge metagenome | biome: Activated sludge suspended growth; feature: Nitrification reactor; material: Wastewater; isolation source: activated sludge from nitrification reactor of wastewater...
GTTGTACAAGACCCAATACTCCAAAGCCCCCTTCTTTTGTACTTACTGGCTGAGATTCTGGTGCTACATAAGATGCTAAGAACTGTTGGCTATAATTCATCGACCCGAAATTATTACGAGCTATTGTGTCTACTTCTTCGCGTGGTCTGTCATACGCTGGTCGACTTGTTACTGCTGCAAGCAGCGCAATGCCAGCAAAAACAGCTGCTGCCTTTTTTTTGCGTTTATCCTTGCTCACTTCGTGGCAGTTAAGGCCACCAGCAGCTTCAAATGCAGCCTTGCTTTCAAAATGCATAGGCTTATACGGCGACAGTATCTTTCGATATTCCACGCTACCATCCTCATATGTTGTCACCTCACTATCAAGCCAAAGATTATCCCTACTACCTTTTGCATAGCGGTCAATCACTATGTCTTGATTGCCAGACCGTCCATACCCTGTCGCAATATGGTGTAATGGCATATGCTTATCACTGTTATCTGTCCGTCTAAATCCTCTCATAAAGAAACTATACTACCTTTTGGCAATCAGGGCAAATATGCGTTCCTCGGCCTGCCACGCGTAGTTTTTCGATCGTCGTGCCACAACGTGGGCACAGCTTACCTTCTTGGCGGAACACGCGGGCAAAATCTATGTAGCTTCCCTTTTTGCCTTCGGCATTGACATAATTTTTGTCAGTGCTGCCGCCTTTTTCGATAGAAAGATTCATGACATATTTTATTTCGTGCAGCAACGTTTTTAGCTGTGCATCTGAAACCTCTTTTACGCGTGTAGCGGGGTGAATCTTTGCTCCCCATAAGCTTTCGTCGGCATAAATATTCCCTACACCCGCCAAAACTGTCTGGTCTAAAATCGCTGCTTTAATACTTGTTCCGTTGCGCCTGCGTACACGCGGAATAAATTCTTTGTGCGTAAAATTTTGTTCCAGCGGCTCGGGACCAACCTTTTGCATAAATTCCATGTTCGGCACTTCGGCGCTGGGGTGTAGCTTCATCCAGCCAAACTTGCGCTGGTCGTTAAAATACAAATGCGAACCATCACTAAATTCTACACTTACCCGCGTACTGCGATCGGGCAACTCCCCCACCAAACTATCATTCGGATGCCCCGCCCCAAACCTCACTTCAGAATCACCGATTGCGTCAGAAACTTCCACGGCATTTCGAGCAAACTCAGAAAAATCTGCTAATGATTCTTGCCCAAGCGAGGACTGTTTGAAGCCTCGGCTGAGTTCCGCAGCTTGCAATGAATTATTAGCAGATTTTTCATGACGTGAGTGAGCATGTCGTGAAGTTTTTGACGCAATCGGTGCAATATATACCAATTGGCCCGTCATCTTCAAATGCACCACCACTGTATAATCCGTCGAAAGATCTATCAACAAAACTTTCGCCCGCCGCCGCACATCCACTACCCGTGCACCAACAAAAAACGCATGCACCGCCTGCGGGTCATTCGGAAAGCTTTTGGGCGAATCATGACAAACAACACCCTTGATCGTTTTGCCGATTATCAATTTTTCTAGCCCACGCCGTACTGTTTCAACTTCGGGCAGTTCAGGCATGCAGCACTACTCCAAGCTGTGAAAGCTCGCTCTCCATATCGTTCAGTGACGTATATAAAACAGCTTCCATGCCTGCCATTCGTGCACCTTCGCAATTTTCTATTCGGTCGTCAATCATCACACATTCACTAGGATCCAGCCCGAGTTTTAACGCTGCATATTCAAATATCTCGACTGCTGGTTTTATAATTCCAACATCGCTCGAAAGCACAAATGCATCAAACATTGCTTGTTCTGCTGCCGAGAATAATCGATCCATTGTTTCGTCGCCAATGTTGCTGAGCAGTCCAACAACATACTGCTTTTTGTATTGCTCTACGCGCGCAAATAATATGTCGTTTCGAACAAATTGTTTGTTTTCGATAGCGCGGATATCATCAGCTGTTTTGCCTGCAAGTTCAGCAATTTGCTCGAAGTACTCACTCCGCGATAGTATTCCATGATCTGTTGCATGAATAATATCTCGCATGGCTTGTCGTTTTTCAGCAGGAATAACGTCATACAGTATCGATATATTATCTCGATACAACACTCCAAAACAATCAAAAATTAACGCTTTTATCATCACTCACCAGTATAGCAACTAGTGGTGCAAGTGGCTACATGCGCAGCTGTGCGTCGATCGTTTTGAACGGATAAATCTTTTCGTAATCGGGGATTTGTTTGTGGTATAACGCGTTTAGCTGGCCAATACTCGCCTGCAACGTACCTTTGGAGCCTTCGCAGGTTGATGTCCACAATCGTTTTTGCGACTGGTTTGCTACCAAAACATCGTACTCATACACATAGCCCGATGCACAGATGCCCCGTACGTCATTGCGCGCATCATCTTGCGGCACTACACCACGCATCATATTGGCTTTGTCGAGCGCATAGACAAATTGCTCATAGGCTTTTTGGTTGTTGTCGAGCTTGCTGCTCCCTTCGACCGTTCCCAAATATCCAGTGTATACATTCATAATTCGAGCACTGGGCGAAACAGTAATTTGGTACGAACGAAAGTTTTCTTTGGCGACAATCGGGCCACGCACCGTCAGGCGCACACTATGCCCCGTACTTGTGTCGAGCAAAGTCTGCCGCCCCGCATCGGTATCGGCTGCTTGTGGCGAATTATTGGGAGCAAACAGTGCACGGCCAATAGAAATAATGCCAAATACCAGCAAAATGATCACCAAAATGACAATGAATAGCGGTAGTAATCGTGGACTCCCAGATCGTTTCATAATGCTATTGTATCATTTTTGTGGTAAAAAGTCAATTATTTTTACAGAAGTTTGTGTTATTTTTTACATAGTCACTTAGTGAACTTGAACCCTGACACACTTGCTTATTCACATTCAACGTATCGCTAGTAGTCTGCTTCAAACTTTGCAAATTATCGCTTTGCTGCTTTACAAACATAGCCGTCTGAAACAAAAAGTACCCAATAATAGCGAGTCCGACAAGAACTAGTGTTCCAAAAACGGTAATCCAAAAATTAAGAAGTTTTAGCTGGCGAATAAGTTGTTTTTGGAGCTGTTCATTCATATTTATACTCTCTTTCTTTCGCGATTGTTGCGAGTAGTGTACCTAGTTTTTCTGGGTCTTCGAATTCAAAATTAACGATATCGCCAAGGCTTTCGGGCCGAACACACAGCAGCACCACAGGTACGCTTTCGACTCGCGTACCGTGGTGCTTGTGAATGTGTATCAAAAAATCGCGCTCGTCGGCGGCGTACAGCTCGTCTTCGGTGATCCGCCCTTCGTGCACCAAATCAGTCATGCGGTGCCGAAACGCACTAGGAGTTTTGACATCAATATTTAACACCCTTCCCCATTGGTCTTCGAGCACCATATCGATCCCAAAAGCGTCTTCGACACGGCTGGTCATGCGTGCGCTATAGCCAAGTGTCAGCGCCGCGCGGTACACCGCAATTTCGCGACTGAGCCCACGTACAATTGCATCGAATTGTTCGTCGCTAAAGTTTGGAGTTTGCAAACGACGGCATAGTTCGTGGCTGGCTTTTCGCAAGCGTTCGGCAAAGTCTACCAGTTCGTTTTTTGGCAGTGCCAGTACTGTGTTCACAAAACTGTCGTTGTAATCAATAAGTTCGAACAAGCGCTCCTGACGATTGTGGTAGTTCGATTTATGCGCGTCCATTTGTGCTTGGGCTCGTGCAGCGCGTGGGGTTTGTAGCAGCACCAGCGCCAGCCAGTCCGCAGCCGTGTGCGCACGAGATTTACGCGCTTCAATCTCCTGTTCTAGTTGGTCAATTCCGTTGTAGGCACGTACATCGTACTGGTGCGTGACTTGGTCGATAATTTGCCAGGCTTCAGTAAACACGCCTTTATATGGGCCGCGTGCGCTCACTTGCTGCGGTTCGGTAGTTCGTTGCGGCCGAAACCGTCGCCATTTTTTTCGCCATTTCGTCATAGTGTTTATGTCTACTATACCGCAATCTACTATGCTTTGCTAAGACAGACTAAAGGCGAAGTGCGAGGTGTGCTATACTTCTGTGAGCACACCGAAAACGGTCTGTCGTGCGAAGTATAGTAGTTTGCGGTATTATACTAGTTATGGTTCGTATGACTGCCGCACGCAAAACAAAAATTCGACGCTTTTTGGTCATAAAAGAAGTCTTCATGCTATCACTCGTTGCCATTAGCAGTGGTATTTTAGTGCTCGAACACTTTGAAAAACTAACACCAATGCAGCTGCACTATGTCGATATTTTTGAAATCTGCGTTTCGATTATATTTCTCACCGAATTCTTTTTTGAATATTACTATGCCCGTGACCGAGCGTTGTATTTCAAACACCACTGGTTTTATTTGTTCGCCGCCATCCCCATCCCGACCCAAACATTCGAAGCATTGCATACGATTCGTGCATTACGCCTACTAAAATTGCTCAAAATATTTGCGCACATGCGCTACGAACGCAATACGCGGTTGTTTGAATAGCTACAGAGTTACTTCACGTTTTTGAAATGTTTCGTCGTTGAGCCAAGTACGTTCAATAGTTGCGCGGTAGCGTGCATACTCACCTTTCATAGTGGTATCTGTCACAGCTGCTTGCATGTACACCCCCACCTGATCATCTTTGGTAGTACTGTACATTAGTAGCATCACCCGCGGGTCGCGCTCGATTGCTTGCGAATGCAGTGTATCGGTTCGCGAATCCCATTCTACGAAATCACTTCCATGCTCCTGTACTTTCAGAGGCACTGCCCATGGCCGCCCGTCTTCAAGCGTAACGGCTAGTACCATATGGCGGGACTGTGCTAAAAAGTTAATGAATTTTTCTTGATCCGTCATTTTCCCGTACTCCCATAGCCGCCTTCGCCGCGGGTTGTTTCATCCAATACTTCAACTTCGCTCCACTCCACAGTTTCGTGCTTTGCAATTACTAGCTGGGCTACACGCATGCCAGGCTCTACCACAAATGGTTCATTGCTAGTATTTAGCAAAATTGCCCCTACCTCACCGCGATAGTCTGCATCGATCGTCCCCACACCATTGGCGGGCATAATACCATGTTTAGCCGCTAGTCCACTGCGCCCACGCACTTGAGCTTCGTAGCCTACAGGCAGCGCGATCGCAAACCCAGCAGGAATCACCGCACGTTCGTGCGGCTGCAGTGTAATTGGCGCATCAATACATGCTGCAATATCCATACCCGCCGCATGCGCGGTCGCAAAACTTGGCAGCACCGCATTTGGTTTGAGTTTTTTGATACTAATTTTCATGGCGCCTACTTTCAATCCACTGCAAAAGAATCAGTGCGATACGCTCTTCTTGCACTTGGCCGTTCAAAATCATCGCGCGAATTTCATCGTAGCCTACCCACGTATCGGCATCGATCATTTCGCCTTTTTCAAGCTCTTGTCCGTCGACATGTAGCTGCCAATCATTTGTTTCAAATACATACAAATCCCATTCGACTGTTGCGCCAAGTACTGATTTTTTATAAAAATCGAGTTGCGAAATTTCAATACCCGCTTCTTGCTGTGCTTCGGCTATAGCCTGCTGCTTGGCGGCTTCCATAATATCTGCATTACTTGCACGAAAATCTGCAAATTCATCAAGTGTATCGAACACTTTGCCGCCCAGCAAACGATAATCGTATTCGCCTAGTTCACGCCGAAACTCACGCGTTAGTAGTACTTTTTTGTTCACTTCGTCATGAATAATAACTCGCACACCTGGCGTACGGCGTGCAACCTCAAGCACTCGTCCATCATCTTGTGGCATCTGCACAAGTTCGAATATTTTACCCATTGCAATTATTTCTTCGTTCATATTTTCTTCCCAACAAAACGTACCAAATTATGCACCCCTTTTGCACGATCTTTATATGTTTCACCTTTTTCATCGCACAAGATAACTTTAAAGTTTTTAGCAAATTCCGTAGCAGTTTTTGCACTAAAATAGCGTTTTTTTGTGCCTTCTGTTTCAAAATAATCATCTTCAATTTTTGTACCCGTATTATATTCGGGGTCATTCACAGAATTAACAAGGAACGCCACAATTCCACACGGTTTTAATACACGATGTATTTCAGCAAAAATTTGTTCTGTCGTTTTGGTATCAAAATAGTGTAGTGCTAAGTGGCAATATACAGCATCGAATGTTTCATCTTCAAAAGGCAGTGGCTGACTATGGTCAAGTTGCCTATGTACGATAGAGTCGGAAGAGTCTTGTTTATCAATCACAAGGTCGGTGCTTACAACACTATAGTTTTGTTCACTAAAAAATGTGCTATCTTGTCCCGTGCCTGCACCTAGATCGAGTAATTTTCCAGCTAACGGTAAGTAACTGACTATCTCCTGAGCAAAAATAGATGGATGGGCAGACCAGTCACTACCACGATATTCTTTACGCTTCTCGTCCCAATGACTCGCCACCTACACTTCTCCCCAATTCTTACCCACACTTACATCGACTTTTAGTTTTATCCCCAAGTCTGGGGCGATGGACTGCATGGTGGTCTGCAGTATTTTGCTCACTTTTTCGGCATTTTCTTCAGGGCATTCCACCAAAATGCTGTCGTGAATTTGCAAGATTTGTTCGCCCAAACTCCCCATTTTTTCATCAACTGCAATCATAGCGAGTTTCATCAAATCAGCCTCAGTCCCCTGAATCGGCATATTCGCCGCGGCACGCTTGGCGGCTTCGCGCACCATAAAGTTGCTGCTTTTGATATCGGGTGTCGGGCGGCGGCGGCCATGAAACGTTTCGACGTACCCTGCTTGTTCCGCCTGCTTCAGTGTGGCGTCGATAAATTCGCGAATTGGTTTGCGCAGTTCGAAATACTGATCGATGAAGTGCTTGGCTTCGCCAAATGTCATGCCCGTATTTTGCGCCAATGCGTGTGGGCCCATGCCGTACAGCACCCCAAAATTAATTACCTTGGCATCGCGGCGCATGTCTTTAGTCACTTGCTCGAGCGAAATACCGCGTACATCGGCCGCGGTTTTGGTATGGATATCGATATCGCTGTTGAAATCTGCAATCATTTGCTGGTCGCCCGCTAGTACCGCGGCCAAACGAAGTTCGAACTGTGAATAGTCGGCACTGACAAACACATTGCCCTTTTCAGGCACAAATGCCTCGCGAATACGACGCCCGATTTCGGTACGAACAGGAATATTTTGCAGGTTTGGATTGGCGCTACTCAGCCTCCCTGTGGCTGCGACGTCTTGGTTAAATGTCGTATGAATCCGATTGTTGCCGTCTACTTGTTCGGGCAATGTGTCGACATAGGTGTTTTTCAGCTTGGCAAGTTCGCGTGTGCGTTCGATTAGCTCAATAATCGGGCTTTGGCCACGCAATTTGTCGAGCTCTTTTTGTCCCGTACTATAGCCTGTTTTACCCTTTTTTATCCCTGCTGTTGGCAGCTGCAGTTTGGTAAATAACACTTCAGAAAGCTGCGCAGGGCTGCCGATGTTAAATTCGTAGCCCGCTAGCGTATACATTTCTTGTTCGAGCCGCGCGTGCTCTTCGCCTAGCTCGGTGCTCATTTTTTTTAGGAATTTTGTATCGATTTTGATCCCACGATGCTCCATCATAAACAAATGGTAAATCAGTGGAAAGTCGAATTTTTCGGCAATTTCGCGTACTTTTGGCTTGGCTTTAAAGGCTTCGACCTGCCAATTGTAGACCTGCCAGGTAGCAGCGATTTCTTGCTGTGGTGTAGCAAGCTCACCACCCACTAAACCAGCCAAACTACGGTCGCGCTTGAGTGGGTCGATCAAAAACGATGCCTGACGCACATCGTGCACATTGCTAAATCGAACATAGATATTGTGCGCAGCGAGGTCGTGGTATAGCTGCTTTACGTCGTAACTAATCACCGTCCCCCACTCAATTGCCCGCCAAAAACTCTCGTCGATTTCCGCAAGTGGCGTGTGCGTAATTTCGCGGTCGTTCAAACTCACCCATACTTCGCTACCGTCGAACTGCACAATTATTGGCCCGTCGATTTGCACCTGGGAGGGCCATTTCACTTCTTTTAGTTGCACTTCATCGGCCGCGTGGAAATACAAACTCGTATCGGGCGTTTGCTGCATGTGCTTGGGCAAGCGTTTGATCAAACTGTTGAACTCGAGTTCTTTGAGCTTTTTCGCCACCGCATCGAGGTTCGTATTATTGATGTCAGCCTCATGCCAATCCAGTGCAATCGGAATGTCGGTAAAAATCCGCGCCAAGGCTTGGCTCATATAGGCACTTTCTTTACCCTCCTCCAGTTTTGTCTTCAGCGCGCCTTTTTGTTCATTCACGTGTTCGTAAATCCCATCGAGTGTATCGTACTGCCCCAGCAATGTGGCGGCGGCTTTTGGCCCCACACCACGAATGCCAGGAATATTGTCAGAACTGTCGCCCACCAATGCTTTGTAATCAACAAACTGCCGCACATGCACACCGTATTTTGCAAAAAACTGCGCGTCGTCAAAATGCAGCAGCTCGCTGCCTTTCTTGGTGATATACACATTGGTTCGCGGGCTTATGAGCTGCATCATGTCATAGTCACCCGTGACCAAACAGGTTTCGATATCGCCCTTTTCGTCAGCTGCCCGCGCAAACGTACCCATAATGTCATCGGCCTCGTAGCCATCGAGTTCGTACAGCGGCCAGCCGAAGCTATCGAGCAAATCGTGCAAAATTGGCAGCTGTGCATAAAAATCTTCGGGCGGCTTAGAACGCCCTGCTTTGTATTCGGCAAAAATCTTGCTACGCTCGGTGGTGCTGGTTTTGCGAATATCCCACGCCACCGCCACATAATCAGGCTCGAGCTTTTTGATTACTTCTACGGCGATGCTGGCAAAGCCAAACACGCCACCCGTTGGCGTGCCATCGGGTAAACTCAGCCCCGGCATCGCGAAGAATCCGCGATAAAACACACTCATGCCATCTATCAACACCAACCGCTTCATAGTACTAGTATACGCTATGCTGTCCGTTGTTGGCTGCGCCGCTTTAACGCTCTACGCTGATCAGTAGTCGTGCCACCCCAGATACCCACCACTGGTTCCGCAGACGTCAACGCATCGTTAAGACATTCGTCTTCTCTGGGACATTTCAATCGGCATTTATCAATAGCATACTGGGCAATCTCAGTAGTACGCCCCTGTCTTGTCTCTATAGTTGGCAAAAAGACGTCTGGCTCTCGTTGGCATGGTAATAGCTCTTTCATATACTGATCATAACAGTTTGATCCCAGATGCAAAGCATAAGCACCACTGTTCTGCTACACTAGTACTATGACAGAACGACCAAATGTAGAGATTGTGGCCTTTGTGGGGCTGACGGGCAGTGGTAAAAGCTCGGCCGTAGAATATGTCACCAAAAAAGGCATTCCAAAAGTGTATTTTGGGGGCATTGTGCTCGACGAAGTAAAGCGCCGCGGGCTTGAACTGACCCAAGAAAACGAACAGCCGATTCGCGAAGAATTGCGCGAGCGTGAAGGCAAAGACTTTGTAGTAAAACGTATTATTACCCAAATTAACGACCTGATAGAAGCAGGCCAGCGACGAATCGTGGCCGACGGGCTGTATACCTGGACAGAATACAAAGCTTTGAAGCACGAATTTCCTGGTAGTCTGATTGTTGTAGCTGTAGTAACCCCCAAAAAGTTGCGCAAACAACGGCTCGCCAAACGCGAAATTCGCCCACTGACGTCGGAAGAAGTCGACAAACGCGACTGGGCCGAGATCGAAAACATCGAAAAAGGCGGACCAATTGCCATCGCTGATTATTTTGTGCAGAACGATAAGGGCACGGAAGAACTACATGCCAAAATCGATGCTATTTTGCGCGAATGTAAATTTTACGATAACTAAGCAATTTTTACTGCGGGACGGATACGCACCTCAGCAATGCCGTGGGTTTGATATATCATATCTCGTTCTGCGGAGCCATTTTCACCATTAACAGCAGCGATCGGTGCACGCCTCATAGTTGCTTCTTTTTCTTCTCCAGTAAGCAGTGTGAAGTCGTGTGGAAGTTCTATGCCACGCGCTCGGCACATTGCAACATAGGCAGTAAAGGCTGGCATTGTCATGCCTTCCAGGGCATTGATGCGTCGGCGATCAAGCTTTATCAAAAACCGCTTGTCCTTAGGATTTGCCATAACGCTCTTCCAGCAGCGCCCACTGTCTCTGTCCATATTCGAACTATCTACATCAATACCTTCGGGACCTATGTGCATTACCCATGCATTACCAGCGTTATCGGCAACAAGCCCAAATACCCCATCTTCAAATTTCTCTTCCAGTGCTTCCTTTGCGGCTGCGGCTTTTTGATGCAGCTCGCTGTTTGCGTCGAAATCTCTCGTCCAGTCATACAACAGTCGTTCAGTGATATGCTTGTACAGGTCTTCTGCAGGACGAACATCGCCCTGGCGTGTATCGGGGTTAGTAGCTATATCTAGTGCTTTAAAAGCTAAAACTGCTTGCAGGTCTTTAAACTGCTGCAAACCTTCACTTTTTTGATCAGCTTCATCAAGAGGCAGACTATTTACCTCTGCAAATGAAGCCATCACATCTTCTGGGCGTATCATAATCTAAATATATTATCATACAACCATAATAATGTCAAGCACTGGCCTCTGTAGAGAGGTCTTTATTTAATATATTCGTGTAGCTTCTTAGCGTCTTTATGCTTGCGAAGTTTGGCCAGTGCCTTGGCTTCGATTTGGCGAATACGTTCGCGGGTAACGGCGAATTCTTGGCCTACTTCCTCGAGCGTATGGCTTTTGCCATTGTCGAGCCCAAAGCGCATGCGAACGATTTTTTGTTCGCGGTCACTTAGACTCGAAAGCACATCGCGCACTTGCTCTTTGAGTAGTTGGCTGGTAGCGCTTTCTTCGGGGGTGGCGCTGTCTTCGTCTTCGATGAAATCTTGCAGCACGCTGTCTTCGTCTTCGCCGTCGCGACCCACACCTGCGTCGAGGCTTTGGATATCTTGCTTGATCTTGATAACGTATTCGACCTTTTCGGGTTCCATTTCGAGCTCTTTAGCCAGCTCTTCAATGGTTGGTTCGCGGTTGAGCTCTTGGGTCATGCGGCGCTGTGTGCGCAGCAGTTTGTTGATGGTTTCGACCATGTGCACGGGGATACGAATCACACGGGCTTGGTCGGCAATGGCACGGGTAATCGCCTGGCGAATCCACCAGGTAGCGTAGGTACTAAATTTGAACCCTTTGTCGGGGTCGAACTTTTCGACAGCACGCAAAAGCCCCGTGTTACCTTCTTGAATCAAATCCAAAAAGTCGAGCCCGCGGCCACTGTAACGCTTGGCAATACTGACCACCAACCGCATGTTGGCTTCGGCCATCTTGTCTTTTGCCTTTTTTTCGCCTGCGATTACTCGCTGAGCCAGTGCCAACTCTTCTTCGGCTGTCAGCAGCGGAATTTTCCCGATTTCGCGCAAGTACAAGCGCACGCTGTCGTCCGAAACATCGTCGAAATACTGATTGTTATTCAGCGTGTCTTCGTCGGTATCGAGCTCATCGTCGTCCAAATCCGCGACATCTGGTTCGTCGACAATGTCGAGTGCCGAAATTTCTTCGGTTTCATCATTGATTGGTAGCTTTGTGTCGTCGCTATTTCCCACGCGCGGTCTCCTTTATTAATTGGGCTAGTTTGGTGCGCAGTTCGCCCGCTATTTGCTCGTCTCCAGCAAGTTCAGCGTCGCGCAGCTGCAGTGTTAGGGTATCTTTGGTTTCTTTTTTGCGTTCGGTAATCATACGGCGGAGGAGTTTGGCTGCTTCGAGTTCAATATCTTGCTCGTTCCAGTCGACATAACGTGCCTCGGCCTTCAGTAGAACTATTTTGACATAGGTGTCGATGTTTTGCAACTCTTTGGGTGTGTCGGTCAGTACCGCGGCTTTTTGCTGTTGTAAAAATTGCGCTAGTGTCTGTCGATCTTCGGTCGTAAATTCATGCACTGCGTCGGTTGTTAGTAACTGCCGTGCCTTGGGCGAAATAATCAGCGTGGCAAGAAGATCATCTTGGTAGGCTGTGTCGTCTAGCTCGAGTGCGCCGCTGTTTTTGACAGGCTTTAGACGTGCTGGTGACGACGTGGCAGTAGTGATTTTTGCCTGGAGTGATTCGTATGATGTGTCGATCATGGTAGCAATCTGCCGCATATAGTGTTCGCGCTCGACGCTGTCTGCTACATGTCGCACGACCCCCAGTGCTGCGGTCGTAAACCCGCGCTTTCCTGCAGCCGATTGCATGTTTTCGCGCCGAGAATACTGTTCGAGTACCCAATCTACCACTGGCTGGGCCTGTGCAATCGCTTCGCTCCATAACTGTGAGTCTTGCTGAATTAGTTCGTCGGGGTCTTTGGCGCCATCAGGCAACGTTACGATCGATAACTCCACGCCCACGCGTTGCGCGATCGGAATCGCCCGTTCGGTGGCTGCCAACCCCGCTTTGTCGCCGTCGAAAGCCAGCGAAACATTGTGCGAAAGCCGCGAAAGCGCCTTTAGGTGCCACTCTGTCATGGCTGTTCCTGCGGTAGCTACCACGTTTTTTATGCCTGCCTGGTGACTACTTACGACGTCTAGATTACCCTCGACAATCACCGCGCGGTCGCTACGCCGAATCGCTTCTTTGGCCTGACTGAGCCCAAATACATGGCGCGATTTGTCGTATAGCAACGTTTGCGGTGTATTCAGGTATTTTGGCGCCTTCGGGTCGTCGTGCAAAATTCTACCTGTAAACCCGACTACTTGCCCTGCGCTATCCATAAGCGGCACGGTCATTCTGCCTCGAAACAAATCGCCGCCGTAACGATTGGTTAGCCCTGCTTCGGCGAGTTCGCGTTTGGTAAAGCCACGTTTGGTCAGTGCGCGCACCAAAACATCACTTTGGTCCGGCGCATAGCCAATCCCAAATGTTTCGACAATCTCTTTTGAAAAGCTACGTTTGGCAAATACGTATTCTTTGGCACTGGCTGTTCGAAGCAAGCATTGGTGATAGAATTTGGCTGCTAGGTCGCTGACTTCGACCAATCGCCTTTTTTTCTGCGCTAGTTCGCCACTGCGTTTGGTGTCGTACAGCGACAGGTCGACACCTGCGCGCCGTGCAAGCTGCTCTAACGCGGCTCGAAATTCAATGCCTTCAACTTCCATAACAAAACTAAAGACATCGCCGCCTTTACCGCTGCTAAAATCGTGCCAAATATGTTTGTCGGGGCTCACCACAAAACTCGGCGTGCGTTCGTTAGTAAACGGGCTCAGGCCTTTGAAATTTCGGCCCGCACGCTTTAGCTGCACGTACTCGCCTACGACGTCTTCGATGTTTAGTCGACTACGTACTTCTTCTTTAGCGTCCTGCATTATGGCTCCCTTGCATGGTTTTAGTATACCACTCTTTACCTCTGTAAGTGGTTGTGCTTAAATAGAGGGTAATGCAACCAAACGAGCCCACTCAGCTTCCGCCGCCGCCAAGCCCACAGCCAACTGTGCAGCCTGGGGCAAGCTATCTCGACCAAATTGCCGCACCAACAGTGCAAAAAACAGTCAGTCCTTTTGTGTTGTGGGGAGCAATCGGTGGAGTGCTACTGCTTGTTGGGGTGGTGCTTATGATGATTTTGGGGAGTGGCGGCCCGACCTACGGGCAAAAACTCAACTCCCTGGTTGGCCGCCTAACAAACATACAAAGCACTGCCAAGAAAAACGAAAAGAACCTTCGTAGCTCGCAACTGCGTAGTATCAACGCCTCGCTACAGTCGGCTGTCACCAACAGTTTGCGCGAAAGCGAAAAACCCGTCGCTGCGTCGGGTGAAAAGAAGAAGGAATCTAAAAAAGAAGACCCCGTAACAGCAGAGTTCAAAAAAGTCACCGATACACTAGAAAATGCACGGCTCAACAACACACTCGACAGCGTGTATGCACGCGAAATGACCTACCAGATTGCTAAAACACGTTCGGAAATGAAGGCGCTCAAAGCCCAAAGCGGCAGCAAATCGCTACATGAATTTGTCGATTCAACCGATAAAAACCTGGCGCCACTCTATACCGAATTCAAAGAATTCACTAGTTCTAAAGATTAACTACCAATACCCGCTACCAGGTTATAGCTGAGCCGTGCGAGGTCTTTTACTTCGTCATCGCTCAGCTGTCCCGAACAAATAATGGTATTCCAGTGTTTTTTGTTCAAATGATAGCCTGGCAGCACGGTTTCGTATTTTTCACGCAGTTCTTCGGCTAGCTGCGGGTCGCACTTCAGGCTTACGCGTAGCGGCCTACTGTCATCGGCAATAATCGCGAATAGTTTGCCCTCGCCTGTTTCTTTGTGCCCCACTTTGTACACACTGGCGCCTTCCCCAAACGGAAAATCCAACCACGCGTTGGGAAAACTAAGTAAGTATTCTTCGAGTTCTTTGTGCGTCATAGACTTATTTTACCTAATAAAGCTGCGAATGCGTACCAATATAGGCAAAAATCACCACTGTACCGTCTTCTTTTTGGTACTACAAAGCACGAACATCTCCTGTAATGTGATACTACGGTAGTTGGCGTAGTTACCTTGTAGCTGGTGATCTCGGTATCGAGCAGTTGCAGGATCTTTTCGTTAATCATCAATACGTTCTATAGTTTTCTTTTGCAGCTTGCCTGGAAGTTTTTTGTACTACTTACGTATCTTCCCGAGATAATACTGTAATTCTTCTATGCTCCCTTGAATATCTTCCATCGCTCGGTGCGCTTCGGGCTTGGCAAATCTCTTTTTATATTTGCCTTCAAACACGACTTTCCATGCGCTCACATCGAGCATACGGTAGTGCAGTTTTTTGTCGAGATTTTGCCATTCCCGTTCGATGAATTTTCGGTCTTGATGGATCGAATTCCCCGCGAGTAGCACTGGCTTTTCACTGTCGAAATGTTCATTTACAAATGCAAGCAGCTCATTTTCTACATCGCCGCTTGGCTTTCCCGATTCATTCTGCGCCATCAGCTGCTGCCGCACCTGCGGGAACTTATCCCAAAACTCCCCCACCATTCGCTGCTGTAGTAGTTCTGAATCAACTTTTTGCACGGCCTCGTATCGCGCAACTTCCCTAAAATCCCAATCTGTCGCAATCGCCGCCACTTCTAAAATTCGATCATTTTCAGGGTCGAGCCCTGTCATTTCAAGATCTATCCAGAGGAGTTTTGCTTTTGTCATACTTATAGTATACCTAACTATCAAGTTCTTGTGCGTATCGCTTTACTTCACCAGCGCTATGATGCTTTGTATCATGACCAATTCGATAGTTAATCACAACCTCACGTCCATCTTCAAGGCACAATACTTCATCGGGCAAAACATCAGCGTCTTTCAGGTTGAACTGATTTATCACAGGTACCCCGTGTGTATAGTACAAACGATAATTTGCGCCATTTACAAGACTATAGGTATCAGGTGATCGCTGCAGAATCTCTAGCTCACGCTCTTCACTTAGCCAAGTCCGTAATGATATTTTTTCACGCACCACCCATGTACGAAGCCTGTTGTCGAGCGTGTAGATACTGTCGACATCATTATCAATTATCCCCCGCATCTTCGCTCGCAGCTCTTCGTCAGTTAGTATACCTTTTGGAAAATAGTCTTCCTGTTCGCTTGGTGGAATCTTTCGCCTCAGCTCTTCAAGGTATTTTTTTATTTCGGTTAATTCGCCAAGTGTTTGGGTTGGCTTATTAAATGCCGCTTCCTGAAGCTGCGCCTTTGTTTCATCTGTATGAGACAGCTTAGAAACTGACGGTTCTTCACTAACTTTTAGCGTACCAAAGTCTAGTTCATCGTTGCGCTGCAAGAACCCACCTTCTACTCTTGAATTGACGACTGGCCGTCGCTCGGTTAAATGAAGCACGTGCTTCGTAAGCTTTGTTAGTGAAGTTGGAAAAACATTTTCAATAACCATATGACGAACAAGATCACCACTCTCAACTTTTTCAAATTGCCGCGGCATACCAATAACAAGCTTGTCTGAACCTTTATAGGTACCGCGTTTTGAAAGTGTTCTAGTCGTATCGCCACTATGATCATGGACACTTGTATATTCAACAGGTCTATTTGATGTACCCCCCCCAGACTTTTTATGAGCAAAATCGAATAACCCCGTTAGTAGGTAGTCGTGAATTGCTGCAACATCTTGTTGGGTTGGTGGCGTGCAGTCAAGACTGCGTGAATCAACACCTAAAATTCGACAAACTTTATCAAACGTTTTATGTGCACGATAAGTATTCTTGATATCATAGTTACGCTCTTCGAGCGCTGCTTCATCTACTGCGCCATCACGATAGAACCCCCGAGTCGCATAAAACATATCAAGTTGCGCAATGTAGTCGTCACTTGTCTCGGGACGAATATCTTTACGCCACTGCTGACCTACATCTTTTTCAAAGTATGGCAAGCCTCCCGACTCGACTGAGCATAAAATTGCAGCAAGCTGTTGACGAAGTTCAACGCTCGCACCCTTTTGAATTACTTCAGCCAATACTCGACTAAACTCTGGGCGCAGCGGAAATTTATTCATAACCTCACCAAGTTCGGTGATGTTATTGTATTCATCAAGCGCACCAAGACGATACAGTACCTCATATGCCTCAAGAATTGTTCGTTGATCAACTTTATGAATCAAATATTTGTTTAGTTCATAAAAGTTAGCATCGAACGATGCTGCAAGTAAAACATTCCTCGAAATATTTGTATGATAGATTTGTGCTGGTGCCTGTGAAGGACGTTCGCTAAGAGGTACATACTCAAACGCAGGATCATCTGGACGAACGTACACAACTGTCCCGCCTGCCATATCACGGCCAGCTCTACCTGCCTGCTGAATCAGCTCGTCCTGTGTACAGTGCTCTTTGAATAAGCCTGGCACGCCATCTTCGTTTAACTCTGGCCGACGAGTTGTTCCATCGGTAATGACTAGCGTAAGCCCAGGTATCGTAATCCCCGATTGACCTGCAGATGTCGAAACAATTGCTTGGCGTTCGCCATCTGCCAGTTGTGCATGCGTTGCTTTTCTAATGTTGACCCTCGATAGCTTTGCGTGTAGTGGGTTAATCCTTAGTCGACGAACACCAACCGACTTTAAGTCTTTTGTTATATCTTTTATTTCAGCTTTACCTGCTGTAAACAACAAAGCTTTATCATGATCACTGCCATATTTCTTGTATGCTTCCGCTGCGGTCAATTCAGCTTCTTCAATATACTGCAGCTCATGAGGCCGTCCTTCTACGAGCGTACGTGGGATAGGTCGATCATACATACTACTGTATGCATCGTGAATAGAAGCCGCATCCATTGTTGCACTCGCAAGCACCAAGCGCCATTTTGGATGATGTTGCAAGTCTCTAACTGTAGTTGCCACAGCCATTTCTATTTCAAAGTCTTTCTCATGAATCTCATCACCAACAATCAAAATTGGTTCATCCTCAAACTCTTGCAGCTCATGCATAACCCGCATAAATGTCGCTGGGGTCATTATTTCAATTGTCTTATCTCGACCTGTTGAACGCTCTGAATGACGTACACCTACTAATTCACTAGTTCTTTCACTCCCCAGCTGCTCGCGCAATTCACGCTCAAGTTGATCCGCCAAATTATCCGCCAATAAAACCCGCGGCTCAAGATAGATAACTTTTTTGTACCCCATCTCAAGAGCGTACTGACCGATTTGCGTACTTTTTCCACTCCCCGTATCACCCTCTAACATCGAGATTTGGTTATCGCGAATTGTTTCTTGAAGTGCATTTTTATGTTTAAAGATAGGCAAGTCGCGATTACCAAGATTCTCATACGAAGTTTGTTCAGGCGTTGGCAACCCTGCTCGCTTCGCTAGTTCGCGTCTAACAATCCTGTCGCGCTCTTGAAATCGATTTTTCTCTGGAATTGAAGGAAATACACCCAGTTGGTCTGCACGTAATTTACGACCCACGTCTGCCTTTCGCCACTCACACAATTGGTTCTACGTTTAGTGTATCACTATGGTTGGAAAAAATACATAATTCCCCAAACTAAAACCACCCTTGTTTCGAGGGTGGTTTTAGTTAAAAATACGATGTTACTTATCGTCTTTTTTCTTATCCATACGGTCAAGCTTGGCAATGTGAACGATTTGGTAGATCACAAATGCGGTTGCGAGAAGTGTGATGAGTGAGCTCAGGAATGCACCCCACGCAAAATCTGCGTTGCGGCCTGCGAGTTCGAAGTGCCAGGTTGCACTTTCGAGACCTTTTTGTGAACCAACGAGAAACTGTACGATTGGGCTAATAAAGCCTTCGACTAGTTTTTTTACTGTGTCGCCTGCTGCAGTACCGATAGCCAACCCGACTGCCAGCCCTACGACACCCTGCTCGCGAATAAAGTTTGTAAACCCACTTGCGTGACCTTTTACTTTTGACATAAAAACTCCTTTTTTAAAATGGTATAGCGTGATTATAGCAAAAAAATGAAAAAATCCATCGTCTCGCGCGTACGCGAAGGACGATGGATACATAAGGAGGAGTGGCCTGGTGAGCAGCTATATCCGAGGATCGCCCGAATTATAACCGCCCACCTTTGCACACTCGCGTTTTAGGCCGTCTTGTAAACAGCTGTGAGCACGAGCGTGCGTCGAGATGTCAGGTGGTCATAGGCATGAGGCTTCTTCAAGACCACATGACCGTAGTTGTACTGAAGACTTCCCAGCGCCTTCTTGAGTTGGCAGACACTCCAGTCTGTCAGCCCAAGCCGATGACGCAAGTCATCATACGAATCAGCCTGAACCGACCCACCGTTCAGACCAACAACGATTGCCTACCGAAGGGCAGGATCTGATGATGCCATCTCTACTCCTTACATGGTAATGTACTGGGGTGGCTAATCCCCAAGAAGCCAACTTCGCTCCGTTTCATCCAACGAAAATCGCCGAGGTGTGGTTCCCTCGGCGTTTGTGGTTGGTTCGAAACGAAACTAGCCAGCCGAAGGCGCGTCAGAAATCACGAGAATGAGCTTGTGGCTCTTCGCGATTTGGTTCCGACACATCATAGCTGTCATACTACAGATACTACTCCGCTGACTCAATGGTGTCAAGTTACATCTTGTCGGGGGCATAAATGCCCAAAATCTCGAGCCCAGCTTTTAAGATATCAGCGTAGAGCGCTACCAGACTGGCACGGTGTGCTTCGTGGTCGCTGCCAACTACTTGGTTTTTTTCGTAGTAGCGGTTGAATTCTTGGGCAAGTTCGAACAAATAATTACAGATATGGTGCGGTTCTAAGCTTTTGGTCGCAGTATCTACGACCGCGTGATATTCGCCTAATTTTCGCACCAGTGCCCTGTCTTCGGCGCGTAGTTCGGTAGGCATCGAGAATTCCGTGGTAGTTTTTTCCAAAATCCGTCGCGCGCGTGCATGGGCGTACTGCAAGTAGCTGCCTGTGTTGCCCGTCAGGCTCACAGCTTCATTGACATCGAACACCACATCACCACCGATACGTACTTTCAAAAACTGGTAGCGCAGTGCACCTGCGATAATTTTGTCGTCGGCTTCGCCGCCGCGTTCTACAATGGCATGGCCAAACTGTTCGAACAGCCACTCGATCGTCACAACATCACCTGTACGCGAACTCATTTTGCCGCTCGAGAGTTTGACGAGGCCCGTTGGACAGTTTACCAGTTTACCTTTTAATTCAGGAAACACCAATTCGGTCGCTGCAATCACCCCTGTAAAATACGCTGCTTGTTCGTTGCCTGTAACCACAATGCACTGGTCGAGCGTGGGGTAATCTTTGGCCTTTAGCTGAATCAGTCCCATGTCGCGCGCCGCATACAGCCCACGGCCGTTGGAGCCGACAAACACATTGTCGAATGCTCCATGCTTGCTGCCTTCAAAAATCAGCGCACCGTTTGATTCCGTAAACACATTTGGTACGTTTTCGCGCACAGTCGGTACACCAATCGCATCGGCCTCGCTTTCCAAATATCGTCGCTCTATCGGCACACTGCCCAGGCGCTGCACGGTTGCGTCGATCTGCGCAAAACTCCAGGCAAAACACGTATCGTACACGGCCGCATACAGCGGGTCTTCGCGGGTAAATGACTGTTTGGCAAGCTCTTCGACTTCACGCGCTACTGCCGCGTCGTCTTTGGCGGCCTTTGCGCCTTCGACATACATTTTGCCCATAAATGCATTGCGCTCTAGCTCTGGAATCTGTTCTAATTTGCTCGCATTGCCACTGCAGTATCGTAGTAACGCCCACATACTTTTGCCGACATGCGAACCAATATCGCCGTGGTAGCTGACCCGCTTGACATCAGCACCGCTCACCGCCAGCAAATTTGCCATCGTGTCGGCCAGCACAGCGTTGTAGGCGTGACCAATATGCATTGGCTTGAACGGATTTGGATTGTTGGTTTCGATTACCACGAGTTTGCCTGTTCGCGGTGCAGCAGGTCGGGTATGTACATCGCGAATCAATGCCGCGTCCTTTAGGCGGATATTGATAAACCCAGGGCCCGCTACTTCAACCGCTTCGTATTTCCCGCTTTCGGCCAATTTTTCGGCAATCGCTTCGGCAATTTTGCGCGGGTTTTCGCCCAATTGTTTGGCGAGTTGCATGGCCACATTGGTTGCATAGTCGCCGAATTGCGGCTCGGGACGTGTCAAAGTAACATCTACTTCGATGTCATACAGTACTTTTATACTGGCGGCAATTTCATTTTTCACTACTGGTAGTATATCAGAGCTTAGGCTGCGGCTTCAAAATCTAGCTCGTCGGCCAACATCGCTTCGACTGCAGGGCTGGTCGAAACAGGCATAATACCGCGCACCGTGTGCAATACTTCGCGCAATACTTCCATATCGTCTGCCAAAAATTGTTCGATTTCGCCTGTAAATTGTGACATGTTTGTTTCGTTCCTTTGTATGTCCATTACAGCACAGTTTGTAGAAAATTTCAATCCCCTTATGCTATACTCAACAGTAATGGACCCCGATAGCCAGGAATCCCAAAATCCGCCTGAACAACCCCAGCCATCCAAAGGCTCGCAACGGGTTTTGCAGCCAATCTCTGACCATATCGAGATCGAACCCGAACGTCGTCCGAATGTTCCGCCCCCCACCACTGCCCCTGCGCCCTCGTCAGAAGCTGCACCTGCCGCAGATGGCCCTATCGTGCCTACATCAAATGTTTATCCGACCCCAAAGTCGTACGAAGAAATCAAGGAAACCGAACGTGCCAGTATTCAGCCCCGAATGCAAAGAATGAACAGGTCGATCAATATCATAGGGACTGTTTATGGCATCGCGTTTGGGTTTGGTATGCTATCGCTTGCTATTACTCTTAGTATCTACATGCCGCAAGTATTCCAGCTTCAGAATATCTATACACTTCTCCCGTTTTTGCTAAGCTATTTGCCAGCAATCATTGGGTTCGTTCTCGCTATTCTTCTTTTGCTACGAAAAAAATTGGTCGTGTTGGCATTATCGTAATAGCTTATTTGTCGAATATAGGTCTGGCAACTGGGGTTATTGGCATGATCCTAGCACTGCCGATGCTTCTGCTTTTTTTGCCCTATCTGATCATGGCGGTCGTCATCTATATTGCACTGTTTATGTGGAATGGGTACGTGCTGGATAGGCTCAGCGACGACGATATCAAAAACCTATTTTTCTAATGCTGCCTGAATAAGTCCGACAAACAACGGGTGTGCTCGCATAGGTCGCGAGCGGAATTCAGGATGCGCTTGCGTGGCAACAAAATACGGATGCTCAGTGGCTTCGACAAATTCGACTAGTTTGCCATCGGGGCTGGTGCCCGATATAGCCAAGCCGCCCTTTTCGATGTCCTGAGCAAACGCTTGATTCACTTCGTAGCGGTGGCGATGGCGCTCGGTAACAGTATCTATGCCATATATTTGCGAAACAAGAGAACCGTTTTCTAAATGTGCCACATAATCGCCGAGTCGCAACGTACCGCCCGTTGATTCTTTACCCTGCTGACCTTCCATAATATACACCACGTCGTGTGGAGTTGTGGCGTCAAATTCTGTACTATTAGCATCTGCTAAACCACCTCGTCGAGCCGCAGCCACCACAGCAACCTGCAACCCCAAGCATATCCCTAGGTATGGTTTTTTGTGTTCTAGGGCATAATTGGCCGCCGCTACCTTACCTTCGACTCCTCGTGCGCCAAAGCCACCTGGCACCAGTAGTGCATCGACGCTAGCAAATTCCTCATCAGTAGCTGTTTCTGCATTGATCCACTGCATATTCAGCCCTACGCCTTCTTGCCAAGCGGCGGCTTTCAGCGCTTCGAGTACCGAAATGTAGGTGTCTTCATTGTCCATATATTTGGCAACGAGTCCAATGGTCACCGATTTCGTTTTAGCTGCTTTTTGGCGCACCACAAGATCATGCCAATCTGTCAAATCTGGAGTCTCGGCTTCGCCCGTAAACATATTAAGCCGCGCCATTAGGCTACTTTTTGCAATGCTTTCAGGAATAGAAAACACGCTTTCGACATTTGGCATCATTAGCACGCTGCCCTCAAGCAATCCCCCAAACAGGGCAATTTTTTTGGCAATACTTTCAGGTGCAGGCGTATCGGTACGCACAATCACCGCGTCAGGCACAATCCCAAAACCACGCAGGTCGTTCAATGCATTTTGGGCGGGCTTACTTTTGAATTCTTTGCTGGTGGTGATGAAAGGAACGTACACCACATGCACATACAGGCAGTTTTCGCGACCGACTTTCAGCGCAAATTCCCGAATTGCTTCGACAAAGCTCAGGCCTTCGTAGTCGCCTACGGTGCCGCCGATCTCTACCAAATGCACATCACTGCCTTCGCTGGCTGTAATAATTTCTTCCTGAATCGCCGCAGTCAGGTGCG
>WBZM01001507.1_pt1 | contig 22902 bp, 18 predicted proteins | sample 5204271 | NCBI WGS metagenome assembly WBZM01 (sample SAMN12344346, study PRJNA552823) | activated sludge metagenome | biome: Activated sludge suspended growth; feature: Nitrification reactor; material: Wastewater; isolation source: activated sludge from nitrification reactor of wastewater...
TTGAACTTGCCTTTGATCCGGTTGTAGCGATCGGCAACTCGGAGCGTACGCCTTAGTTCGGGCAGGTCGCCCAACCCGACTTCATCGACTCCACCGGCCTTATGGGTCGGACCACCCGATGTGTACAGGTGCTGGTCGAAGATATCGGCTCTCATGTAGCGATTGCAGGGCTTCTTCAGCCTGAGGTTTCTTTTCAGGCACGTCAGCGTCCGGAGGAACTCAAGCGGAGCCACCGCAACGTTGTCAATCGACCCGAGAGGAGCCAGGCCGGCCGACAGGACTTGCGCGTCGGGCTCAACGGACTTCACCGCTGCGTAGAACTTGTTCAGCAGGGGCTGATACAGATTCGGCGAAATGGCCCGCCCCCCCTTGGATTGGGGAGCCAGGTAGTAGTTCAAGTTCGGCTCGTTCCAAGCCTGCAAGTACTTGACCTTGGGCAAGTTCTTCCCCGGCATGGCGGGATCCGGAAACTTGCCGTTGTATCTCAACGCAAGCGCTTTACCGAAGTGGGCAAACTGATCCGGGTCCGGTTTCCATACCCCCGCGTACGCATCCTCATTGAGGCTCGGATCCCGGTTTGGCCCCTCGGCCCACTTTGGTGCCTGGAAGGCCATGAGGATCGGCACCATGCCGTGATTGACTACTGCCTTGACCGATTGGTCGACGAGTGACCAGTTGTAGCCGGGCGATGCCGGAGAGGAGGGATTGAATCCAGCCGGACGCTTGGTCGGAGCAACGGTGTTCCAGTGAACGTTTAACCGGACAAATGAAGCACCGGAGTTACGCGCCTTCTCAAGCCATCCATTAGATGTCTTGGAGTCCGAAAAGACGAAAGCGTGGTTGTCGACAAACCCTGTATGAAACGGGCGGGCCACCGACAACGACGGAACCGCCATCGCCAAGGCCAGAAACAGACCGATCAGTAGACTCGCGCGCTTCAAAGTGCGAAACGCTTGCGGCGCACCACATAAAGGCCGCCCAGCAGCAGGGCAGCAACCATGATCAAGGGCAAAAAGACGCCCATCCCATCTGAACCAGCCACTCCGAAAACCTGTTTAGCGACTTCCTTGCTGCCGCCGGCAGGAGCGGATTGATCCTCACCGGCCTGCCTGCGCTTCCCGTCCATCTTCTTCTTGGATTGCGGACCGGCAAGAGAGGCTTCCGAAGAACCGGCAGCCGCGATGCTGAGAGCGGCAACTCCATCAGAGCCAGCCTGCGTGAACTGGCTAACTGTCGACTGCGGGAACTTCGCGGGGCGATCTTGACCATCGCCAGATGGCGGGGTCTTGTCGCCACCTGCCCCCGGGAAGGCCTCAGTGTACTGGTCGACCACGGCGAAGCCAGGGGGCACTTCGCTGGCCTTCGCAAGACCCAACGAGATCGGAAGTAGCGCAGCAGCGAGAAACGCCGCAACGGCCAAGACGCGAGAAATTCGGAAATTAGCTGTAATCACCACATCCATATAGTGACAGATCCGAATGGCTGGCCACGCCAGCTCGGTGTTTGACGCCCAACTTCGATCCTTGGCGAAACCAACCCCCCGACTTCCTTTGACCGAGATACCAATGAACAGTTCCCGCAATCTGGAGAATCTGGGCAGCAGATTCAGGGAGATCGACTTCAGCACGATCGCCGTTTGGCTGCTTGGTTTCGGCACCGTTCTCTACCTTTCGGTTCAAGGCGGCGGGTACGACCTGGTGGTCCGAAATCAGGTCGGTATCGCGATCTGGTGGATCGCTGTCATCGGAGTGCTGGTTGGAGCGCTACCTTTCCGCAAACCCAACCGGTTGGTTCTGGTCGCTTTCGGGCTTTTGGCTGGCTTCGTTTTGTGGACGGGCTTTAGTCTCTTCTGGACCGAAAGTCACGAACGGACCGCCATTGAACTTTCGCGTGTCCTTGTCTACCTGGGGATATTCGGTCTGGCGATTCTCATTCGCGGTACCCGCGGAACCAGACAAATGATCGCGGCTGTCGGTACCGCTATCGCGGTGGTTGGCCTTGTCGCCCTGCTTTCCCGTCTCCAGCCTGGGTTGTTTCCGGGAGCCCAACCGCCGGCCACCTTCATCCTTGAAGCACGAAGCCGGCTGAGTTACCCCATCGATTACTGGAATGGTCTCGCAGAGCTGCTCGCCGTCGGTTTGCCTTTGATCCTCTATCTGGCGGTCTCAGCGCGGTCTTTTTTCGTCCGTGTCCTCGCTGGAGGAGTACTGCCTGCCCTGGTCCTGACCATCTATTTCACCTTTTCGCGAACCGGATCCGGGGCCGCCGTTGCCGGGTTGTTGATCTACTTCGCCTTCACGAGCGATCGCATCAAGTCCATTCCGGCGTTGGCTACCACCGCCGCCGGTGGTGCGGCCCTGATCATCGCGTCATCATCAAGAGGCGCCCTCGAGGATGGGCTAACGGGACCTCTCGCCCAAAGTCAGGGCGATGACCTGATGCTGATCACGATCGCGGTTTGCGTGGCTGCGGCAATCATCCATGGCGGGTTGAGCTGGCTGTTGACTGAGCGCGCCCGCCCCCGATGGTTGAGCCCAACCCGGCGACAGTCGCAGGTGTTAGTGGCGGGCGGACTGGTAGTAGTCCTGTTTGCCGCGATCGCGGTCGGTGGTCCGAGTCGGGTGGCAGACGGCGTTAGGGATTTCAAGAGCACTGCTGCCCCGGGTGACGAATCCAGCCGACTGACCAGTTCCTCGGGCAATGGCCGATATCAGTATTGGAAATCAGCTGGCGAACAGTTCAATACTGCACCCGTGGGGGGTACCGGCGCGGGAACATTCGAGTTCTGGTGGTCAAGAAATGGCACCTTGCCTGGTTTCATCAGAGACACCCATTCCCTGTATTTCCAGACGCTCGGCGAATTGGGCGGCGTGGGGTTGTTGTTGCTGCTCGGTTTTCTTGGAGTGGTGCTGATCGGCGGTGTATACCGGACCGTTCGATCCTCAATTGAACGCCGTGGGCAGCTTGCGGCGGCGCTCGCGGGTTGCGTGGCTTTCTGTCTGGGTGCAGGTTTCGACTGGTCCTGGCAGCTCGCTGCGATACCGGTTGCCTTCCTCTTGCTGGCCGCAGTTCTTCTCAACGGAGAAGAGGCCCTCAACGGAGAAGAGGTAGAGTCGGGCGCCGGACTCCGCTGGTACGGCCGCGTCGCAGTAGCGGTTCTTGGATTGGTCGCGCTTGTTGCAATCGCCATCCCCCTGGCATCGACGACCAAGGTCAGGGAAAGCCAGAGCCAAGCCCGGGAAGGTGACCTTCCGGCCGCGTTGACATCGGCCCGAACCGCTATCAACATTCAACCTGGCGCTGCCACTCCATACCTGCAGGAAGCGTTGGTACTGGAGCTTCAAGGCAACCTTGATGCTGCTGCCGACGCGGCTCGAACCTCCACCGAAAAAGAGTCGACTAACTGGCGACCCTGGATTGTGTTGTCACGAATCGAAGCGGAACGAGGCCGCGTCGAGGCATCGATCAGAGCTTTTCAAGAGGCACAGAGGCTCAATCCCCGAGCTTCGATTTTCCAGTAGCAGGGAGTCGGCCTTGTTCTTGCCAGCTGTCAGCTCGGATTGCCGACATTGACGACACCGGTTTCTGATATTCCCGTCACATTCGTAGTCGTGAGCTACAACTCGGAAGCAGTCATAGGTGAGTGCCTTGAGGCAATCGAGAGAACCGTACCCGGAGCAACTTGCCTGGTCATGGACAACGGATCGACCGATGGCACGGAAGCTGCCGTCCTAAATTGCAAGGGAAATATCGAACTGATTTCTTCTGCTTCAAACGACGGGTTCGGGCGAGCTTGCAACAAGGGCGCCAAACTCGCAAAGACCCCATTTGTTGCTTTTGTCAACCCCGACTGCACCGTTGAAAGATTTGACCTAGGCGAGGTCCGGCAGTTTGAACGGGACGGGAGGGTTGGCCTTCTCGCAGCGGCGATCCACGACCCCGGGAAACCTCCGGAATATCTCGTAAAGGATTTCCCTCGACCCTGGCGCCACACTTGGCAACATGTCTTGGGACCACTCGTTCCAAGCCAACTACCAGCCCCACCCAGTTTCAAGAAGAACAGAAGCTCCGGTTGGGTGAGTGGTGCATTCTTCGTTGTCTCCCGAGACGAGTTCCTTGGACTTGGAGGATTCGACCGCGCGATTTTTCTCTACTACGAAGATACGGAGTTGGGTCGACGTTATTGCGATGCAGGCCTCCCGGTACGGCTGCTCGAACTCGCTGTTGGATCACACGAAATCGGACTCTCAACCGACCGTACCGGCCTGGAGGGCCAATTCATGACCTGGTCGATCCTGAGTTGGCTCGAATATCTTTCAGCCACAAATCGTGAGACTGTCGCGCTCCGACACGCGAACTTGATCCGATCCGGATGTGCCATGGTAAGCAAGGCACTCGAGGTTGCAGCGAGACTTTTCCCACGCGAACCGATTCGGAGGAAAGCCGCTCAATACTCCCAGGTTTCCTGCGGCCTTGATAGTGCCGCGAAAGGATCAACCGGGATCGCTCCGCCGCCGACGGATCCATTTTACGGGCGCGCTGTCAAACTCCTGAGTACCCGCCGAGGTTGATCTGCCCATGAAAGTCGCTTTCCTGCAATGGCACGATTCCATTGGTGGCGCGGAGATTATGACCTCTTCTCTGATCAGGCACTTGCGCCAGCTCGAGGTCGATGCCGGCTTGCTCTTGGTGGGAGTCGCTGGAGAGTATGCGACATCCTTGGAACAGTCGGGGGTCCCCACGGTGGCTTTGGGTCACGCCAGGGGTCGATCTGCCCTCACCTCTCCGGTGAGTTTCGTGAAAGCGGCCACCGCGTTGGGGCCTGACGCCGTCGTACTTCCAGATGGCGGTTTCCTGGCCCCGCTCCTTCGAGTGCTCGGGTACAAGGGAAAGATTGTGTCCATCGAGCACGGCAGCGTCGGAGTCCAGGAATCCCGAGGCATCAAAGGGCCCCTGGGGCAACTCGAATGGAAGTTTTCGTCCCGGTTTCTTGATCTTCAGATAGCCGTTTCCAGGGACAAGTTTGAACAGATGCGGGTTTCGCGTGCGGCGCAGAAAGCCTTTGTCCACAACGGAATAGAGCTCCCTGAAGATCCTGTTCGGCAAGTTCCGGAGCCAGGGGGTGAATTCACATGCGCAACCCTTTCGCGAGTCGTTGAAGGTAAGGGGATTGAAGTAGCGATCCGTGCGATGAGCAGGCTGTCTGATCTTCCGCAAGTAAAACTCGCCATATGCGGCGATGGCGAAATGCGTCGGGCTCTTGAGGATCTGGCAGCGCGGCTGGGAGTGTCAGCCAGGGTCGAGTTCGTTGGCTGGACCACGTCAAGTCAGGCGTGGACCGGCGCAAGTGTCGGCCTGTCCCTCTCGGATACTTTGATTGAAGGATTTGGAATGAGCGCAATGGAGGCAATGTCCTTCGGGCTGCCCGTCATCGCAACCCGTAACGGTGCGCTCCCCGAGTTTGTCAGATCAGGAGAGAACGGATTTCTGGTCGAGCCAAGGGATGACGTTGCCGTCGCAAGTGCAATTCGCCGCTACGCAACCGATCTGGACCTCTGGACCCGACACAGCGATTGCGCCACCTCTACTTCTCATGAATTTGACATCAGAAAGGTAGCGGCCAAGTACCGAGAGCTCCTGGTTTCAGTCTGCGCGACCGGGAGCACACATGAGACCCATGGTGGCTGATGCCATGAATCCGATCGCCGGCCATTGCATACCGTCCCCGAAGAAGAGAACCACCAAAACCGCAGCAAATGCTGGCAGACCGACCTCCCTATTACGTGGTGATGCTTTCATCATTGCAAGCACCACGAAGAAACCCGCCAGCAGAAGCGTCAACGCTCCGTACTCGTGGATCCAAGTGACGTACTGATTGTCGAATACGACGAAACCATTAACTGTTCCGGCTTCCTGCAGGAACTCGGCTGCTGAACCCACCCCATCGCCCACAACGAATGAGCCCGGACTTTGCTGAATCAGATCCCCGACGTGCTCGAGCGCAAACACTCTGACAGACTGAGATTCCTGTTTCCCCAAAACACGGTTGCCCAGAGAATCATTTAAGGCAGGCAGCCAGCCGAGGGCGAGAACCAAGACCGTTCCCAACCCAACCGCCAGGGTTGCGATTGCGGTCTTCCTCGACCCCTTGTTGACCAGAAACATCACAAGTAACCCCGCCACCAAGGCCAACAATGAACTCCTCGAAACTGTCGAAATCGCTCCTGCGGTCAGCAGCGCAACGACAATCCATTTAGACCACTTCGGCCAGTCGATTCCTGCGGCGAGGAGAGCCGCCACCGCAAAAACCGCCCCCGCCACCAGTGGATGGCCGAAGGTGGAGAGACTCCGTTCACCGTTTACCGAAGCGAAGTCGTCCAGTCCGAGGAACTTCATCCACGGATTCTTAAGACCAGCTAGTTCAAAAACCGCAAATAGAGCCAACGTAGCGAGAACAACCAGACAGATTCGCAGCGATCTGTGGCTGTTCGCCCACCCTGCTCCGACTAAAACCCCGGCAGTCCAGACAAGTGTGCCTGAGACAGCTAAACCAGGGTCCGTGCCGTGAATGATGGCAAGCAGCAAGCCAGAGCAGAAAAAGACAAGGACTGCCCCGAGGGCCGGCCAGGAGATACGTGGCCTGCCCGCCCCGGTCGCCCACCAGACGACAGCAAGAGGCAAGACGATACCGCCGAGGAACAGGCCCGTCGGCAAACCACCGAAAGTGATCGTTACACCGAAGACAACTGGCGCCATGACGGCAACCGCCCCCCACCATCGCGTGGCGCAGGCAAGACCCACTACGGCTAACGCGAGGCCCAGGATTCCTGCCCCTAGCCTCGGCATCTCTGCCGCAACGAGTCCCAAGAGTGCCGAAGCCAAGAGCGCACCGAGGACCGTCACCGACACTCTGTGAACCGGGGGAGGGACTGGAGGCGCGGACGTCAAGATCTCGCCTTGATGTAGAGGTGCCATCCCCACCGGCGACCCAGGCGCTCAGCCAAAGCAGTCTTTGCCAGTCGGCCGCCAGCGGGAAAAACTCTCAAGTTCAAGAAACGCACTGTCGTCTCCACATCGTTCCATTGAGCAAAGAGCTCCTTTGATTCCTCCGCCGTATAGACCTTGGAAAGCGGGTTTCCGGGACCGTCGGTGTTGTTGGAGAGGAAAAGCTCCCGATCTGTCAGGTAGGTCAGACCGTTATCCGCAAGAAGAACCTTGTGCCCGTCTAGCACCTCGACATCTTCGCCCGTGATCTCGGCTATGAGCCTGTCTGCTCCCGGCAAGAGCAGGAGAGCAGCCAGGAACCTGCGCAAGAACATAATCGTGAAGTGGTAATTGAACGAAGAACGGTGGTAGAGCATCACTATCGCTTCTCCGCCTGGACGGAGAACACGGCGGAACTCATCGACGGCCTTTTCGGTCTCTTTGAAATGGTGAATCACGCCATGCGAGTAGACCAGATCGAACGAACTGTCCGCAAACGGGAGTGATGTGGCATCGCCGTTTACGAACGTCCCTTCCAGCCCCTCGAGTTTGAATCGCTGCCGGGCTAGCGCCGTGGCCTCTTTGCTTCCATCAAAGCCCGTGTAGATCGCACCGGCCCGCGCAAAGCGGGTTCCGTCCGTCGCAATGCCGCATCCTACTTCGAGAACATCTTTGCCGCCCCACCGTTCGAACCTCGCAATGCCGGGGATGTGGGGTTCGAGCGAATATCTATGGCTCTCAATCGCCTCGAAAAACTCACTGGTCCCCGGCTCCTCGTTGGTGAACTTGAACCCCGGCTGGTTCTCTGCCCAGAAACCGGCGTTGACATCTTGTTCAGGGGACAAGGTTGACTCCCCCTTCATCGATGAACTTGCGTTGCCAAAGCTCCAGGGTTAGTAGTGCCCAGATCCTGAGTGCGTTGTCTTCCTGGCCGGTTTCGTTTGCGGCGATAAGGCGCTGGACTTCATCGGGGTCAAAATGACCCCGTGCCGCGACGGTGGCCGGTGAGAGCAGGTCATCGACCATCGGCTTGAGATCACCCGATAGCCAAGACCTGACCGGAGCCCCAAATCCCGCTTTCGGTCGCCAGATCACGTCTTTCGGGAGGATGCCTTCCATACTCCGTTTGAAGATGTACTTCCGGGTAGTCCGCCGGAGCTTCAGAGCCGGAGGTATGGTCGCGGCGAGCTCAACCATCTCATCATCAAGGAGTGGAACCCGAACCTCGGTTGAGGCGGCCATACTCATCTTGTCGGTGTAGGCAAGGTTGAGGCAGGGCAGGAAGGTCTTCATATCGGTGTAAAGGATGCGGTTCAGCCAGTGTTCACTCGAAACTCTTTCCGCATAGGAACGGTGCCGGTCGAGCGAGTCGGGATGGTCTTGCTCGGCCAGGCCGGGCATCAGCTTCTCGAGTTCTTCCGGTCGATAGTAAGAGCAGTAGGTCAGGTAACGCTCAAGCGGCTCGGCGTCGATTCCCCGGAGGAGTTTCATCAGGTTGCGCCTGGGGCCACGCATTCTTCCAGGCTTGCCCATGGTCAACCGGCCCTCTGAGAATTTACGGATTGCCTTCCGAACGGACTTGGGCAGAAGGTCCGACCAATGTCCGATGCGAGCCGCGAGATGGCGCGGGTAGCCGGCGAAGATCTCATCGCCGCCCATGCCAGAGAGCATCACCGTCATCTTTTCCCGGGCCGCCGAACAGATCAGATAGGTGGAGATGCAGGCAGGGTCGGCGATTGGTTCGTCCATGTGCCAGATAAGTTTGGGCAGGAGGTCGACGATGGCCGGGGACAAGGTCTCTTCGTGATAGTCAATGTTGAACTCGCTTGCGACCTGCCGGGAAAACTTCAAGTCGTCGGGCACGATTTCATGAGCCAGATCTTCAGCTGAAAAGCCGACCGTGTAGGTAGAGACTCTTTCGCCCTCGGCACTCATCGCGGCGACGATCGCACTTGAGTCGATTCCTCCGCTGAGGAAGCTGCCGAGCGGAACGTCGGACACCATCTGGCGATGAACCGACTCGTAGACCTTGGCCCTGACCATCTCGGCCCACTCGGACTCGCTGTGACTTGCAATATCGAACTCGAGATCCCAGTACTGACGGATATCCAGCTCCCCATTCTTGAAATGAGCGGAGTGGCCCGGCGGCAACTTGTAAATGCCTTCGAAAAGCGTGTCCGGGTCCGGCACCCAAAGCAACCTGAGGTAGTCAGGCAGCATCTCGGTCCTCATCGATGGAGGGGGGAGCGCCGGCAGGAGGGCTTTGATCTCGGAGGCAAAGTGAAGCTCGTCTTCGTGCCTGGCCCAGTACAAGGGCTTCACTCCCAGGCGATCTCTGGCCAGAAAAAGAGAACTTTCCTCCCGATCCCAGATGCCGAAAGCGAAAATTCCGTTGAGGTGGTCAAGCATCCCGGGGCCGAAGGCCACAAACGATGCGAGCAGTACCTCGGTATCCGTCTCGGTCTTGAAACTGAGACCAAGATCCTCCAGCTCTCGGCGTAGTTCCCGATAGTTGTAGATCTCGCCGTTGAAGGTGATCCAATACCGATCACCCGCATAAGACATCGGTTGGGCGCCCCGTTCAGTGGTGTCAATGATGCTGAGACGTCTGTGACCGAGAGCCGCCCGGACCGAGCCGGGTTCCGAGGAAAACACCTTTGTCCCCTCGCCATCTGGTCCCCGGTGCTCGAGGGTACGGGTCATCCGCTCGATCAGAGTTCCGTCCGCTCTCCCTACACTTCCACATATCCCGCACATGGTTGAGGTGAGCCTACAGAGAAATACCGACCTTTCGCCGGGCACCCCTGTCATCAGGCTTGGCCATAGGCGCCGGCTGACCGGAGCACTCATGACCCGGCTCATCACAATGTATGCCGCACGGGGCGCGATTCACGTGAAACCCCAACCCAAAATGGCATATCAAACTGTGAGCAGATTCCAACCCATCCGTTAGTAGACTATGACGACACCACATACGCAAGTGCGGATTCGCACTTCAACAAGCGAAGACGCCCACTGTTTAGAGCCAAAGGAAGTTCGGTGATATGCACATTTTCGATCAGAGCCGTGCCGCCCACCGTTTCTTGCTGCGAAGCTTTCTCAAGCACCGCTTTGCGTCCTTTGGACGCGGAAGTTCGTACGACCCCGTAACGTCGGTCGTAGCCGGTTACAGTGATATATCTATCGGCGATCATGTCTACATTGGTCCTCACGCATACGTGAGTGCCGACGGTGTGAAGATCGAGATCGGAGATGATACAGTCATTGGCCCGGGGTTCTATCTCGTGGCTGGAGACCACCGCTTCGACCAGCCAGGTGTCGCATTCCGTGAATCTGGGCGCGGCGTCAATGAACCGGTAATAATTGGCCGAAATGTGTGGATTGGGGCCCGGGTCACCGTGCTCAAGGGGGTTACAGTTGGAGCAGGAGCTATTCTCGCCGCCGGATCTGTCGTGACTCGGGATGTGGAACCCCTCTCAATCGTAGCTGGTGTTCCCGCGCGATTTGTCCGTTGGAGATTTGAAGGAACCGAACAACTCGAGCACAAGAAGTTCTTGGGCCTGAACGACTCCAGCCACCGTCAGTCGTAAACGCTAACAGCATAGGTCACTGAAAATAGAAAACTCCACGCGGTCCTTCAGGCCAAACCATGCACCCCGTTTGTGTTGCGAACCTACCGAACTGGCTTCTAACCAGCTGAACTTACGGCGTCCTGTATCAAACGCCGGTATAGATCAACATAGTCACTTGCAGTGAACAGATCGGTGTGAAACACGCCCGCCTGATCTCTCGGCGACAACACCGGTGAGGTCTTGGCTAGGAGCGCATCGTCAATTGCACTTACCCAGGCTGCCTCATCATCTATTGGAACCGTGGATACCTCTGCTGGTCTCCGAGCAACATCACTTGCGACGACCGGCGTACCAAGTACAAGTGCCTCCCTTATGCTGACGGCGTCGCCATCTGTTCGTGACGGTCTGAGATAAACAACATTTGACTCGGATAACGCTGGCTTCAAAGGTTCACCGAAAAAGCACCTAATATCTTCAGCGTCGCCGGTACTCCGAGCAATCTGGATAATACGTTCGAGATAATCTCGATCCCGTTTGCTACGCGGTTCCTTTGCTATAAAGATTCCAAGGCGAATCAGCTGCCGAGTTCGCAGTTCCGCAAAGACTCTTGCTGCGACATCGAGACCGTAAAGGTCAGCCTCATCTGAAGTTCGATCAACTTCGTAAGCAGATACGACTAGAGTTGGAGAGCTACCCGGGAAGAGTTCCTCAGCTTCGGGACGCACCGCCCCGGCACGTTCGTCCAAGATGTACGCCGGGCACACAATCATCGGGGCGGAGACTACTCCATCGAGTTGATGTCGAATCTCATCGCTTACAGCTATAACGAAGTCAAAAGACGATAATAACCGTCTTACTATTCGTCTCGTAGAACGACGTTTCAAGAGCGGATTCAAATAGTCGTTGTGAATTGTGACTACTCGTACTTGAGCGTGGTTACGTTTCAACGCCATGCTGATTGCAAATAGAGTTGCCAATGTCGAGTGATGGTAGTGGAGAACCGGATTTCTCGATTTGCTCGCCACCCACCAGTAACGAAAGGGATTCCGGTTCAATGGAAACATGACCGATGATTCGCCTGGTACGAGCGAATAGTGGTTGGCAACGCCAACATCAATTCCTTCGCGATTCAGAACCTCAACCAGATCTCTAACATGAGTAGCCACTCCGCCGAAGGGGGGAGGGTATGGGGCGAGCAGCAGAACGTCGGGGTCTTTTACGAGCTGTTGGGTGAAGCTCAAGTTCCCGACTCGTCAATGCCTCGCGTTGGGATCGCGACGGGAGCCCCCGTTTCGAGGCTTCGATGGGCCGCCAATGTTGCTTGTGAAACATTCGAGATCTCCTCAAGAGACACCGAAACTTCGGTGCCTCTCGCGGCTCGTACGAATTCAGCAACCTCCGAGAGATGACCCTTGTCCTGTTTCCTTGCACCAGTCCGATCTCGTTTGGATCCCGAAAACAGCTCGAGAGTCCGAAAGTCGTCCAAGATCGCAGTCCGGCCCCCGTTACCGAACACCTCGAGCCTTTCTTTCGGGACCCGAGAGGAACCTTGTGACACATATGTAATTTCACCAATTGAGCCATCTGCGAAGGTCAGCGCTACTACCAGACAGTCCCGATTGCCAAGCGGTGTGCCCGGTGCCCCATGGGCAACGGCGAAGGCCTCCGAGACAGGGTGACCAACCAAGTACCTCAGGGTGTCAACGAAGTGGCAAACCTCGCCGATAAGCCGGCCTCCGCCCTCCTCGGGATCCCAGATCCAGTGATCGGCTGGAAGCTTTCCAGCGCTGACTCGATAGGCGAGCGAGATTGGGCCGCCTGCTGCCTGTATATGCCGCCTCGTCTTCTCGACCATTGGAGCGAACCTTCGGTTGAAGCCCACCGCTAGCACCTTTCCAGACCGGCTAGCCGAGTCGAGGACGCTTTCGAGCTCGTCGGCAGTCAAGGCCAACGGCTTCTCACAAAAGACGTGCTTTCCCGCATCAAGCGCAGTCCGGGTTAAGTGAGCGTGCGAGCCATGCCTTGAACTTACGGCAACAATGTCGACGCCCGAATCCTCACAGACTTCGTCGGCGTCTTGCGCCACGCGCTGGAAACCCAACCGACGTTGTGCAGCCTCCACCGAGGCGCCACCCCCTCCCACCAACTCCAAACTCACACCAGCCTCCACAAAAGCTGGGATGAGGATTCTCGACGCAAAGCTTCCTGGCCCGATCAGGCCGAGTCGGCCCTGAGATATTGGCGCATTGTCTCCCGCGGCCGGTGTGTCCACATTTTCGCCAGTCGATCCAAGCGATATCGACTGCGGGGCAGACACTTCGGGATGATCGTAAGAAAGGATGATGGCGCCGAGTGGTGAGTCTCCGTTGTCGGCGGCAACCAGCCGATTGTAAGCTGATTCTGCCTCAGTTACCGGCACCACTTCGTCTACCAGGTGCTCAAGCGAAAATGAGCCACGGGCCATCAGACCGAGAATCGCTTCCATGTTCCGCTGTTCAGTCCAGCGAACGTAGCCGACCGGATAGTCCAGGCCACGTTCCTCGTATTCAGAATCGTAGCGACCAGGCCCATAGGAGCGGGATACCCGAAAGTTGATCTCTTTCTCGTACATGGGCTCGCGCTTGAGTTCAATCGGCACGGAACCAAGAAGCACCACTGAACCGCGATCTCGCACTATTTCTGCAGCCAGCTGAAGCGGTGACGGATCGTTGCTGCCAGCTGTAACCAGCACAACGTCGACACCCACCTCTCCCGTCGCGGAAGCGACCGCAGAGGCCGCTGCTTCGAGCGGGAATCCCCAATCGGCGCCGTGTTCGAGAGCGTAATCGAGTCGGCGATTGTCCGGCTCGATCGCAAAGACCTCGCAGCCCTGGGCCCTTAACAGACAACAGGCCATCTGTCCGACGAGACCCGCTCCGATGACCGCCACCTTGTCCCCGAGGGTCGCCCCGCTCAATCGGATCCCATGAAGCGCAACGGCCGAGATCGTAGTGAGGGACGCGCTCTCAAGCGGGACTTCATCGGGAACTCGAGCCACAAGGTTGGAGGGCATCGCACATATCTCGGCATGGTTGGCATGGCCGCCTCCGCAACACGCCACACGATCGCCAACCCTGAATCCACGGGAATCGGGACCCACCTCAATTACCTCGCCTGAACTGGAGTATCCGACCGGGGTTTCAGTCAGCAGCTTCTGGCGCACCGCCGTGTGGGTGGCCGCCAATCCCTCCGCGCGAGCCTTCTCGAGAACCTGTCTGGCCAATTCGGGCCGTTCACGAGCCTTTCCAAGCAAGGACTTCTGGGAAACCTCGACCCTTGCCCGTTCAGTGCCGGAACTGATCGCCGAGAATGCTGTGCGAACCAAGACGCCCCCTCGGGGACAGGGTGGTACCGGCACATCGCGAACCGAAGTCGTTCCGTTCCGGTCCTGGAGAACCTGCTTCATCAACTGGAAATCGCCCTTCTTCTTGCAGCATCGGTGGGATGACGAGTGGGGTTGGACCCTACCGAAGGTCCACAACTCACGCTCTGGGGTACCCGGACCTGCTGGCGCGAACTCTCCCTGGAGCAAGAGAAGTAACCGAGCTCGGGCACGCCTGCCAATTGCCTCAACATACGAGCGCCAACACGAGAACCGTCCGTCGCGAGATCCTATACGGTGTCTGAATGTCCCTTGACGTTCATAGCCCCAGAGACCGATACATCGCGCTGATCAAGGATACCCTTACTTTCGCGCTTTGGCCTCAACCTCCAGTCCCAGTCTCCTCTTTGGACCCACGCCTTTATGGGCCGGCAAAACGTCTAGCTGTTCAGGCCGTGCGAAAAACTTCGCGTTCACTTGAGGCCAAGGGATTTCGGATCGTCAAGGACTTGGGAGCTAGCGAATATGATCTAGAGCATGGACTCGTATGGCCAAGTTATGGCGACACCATGATTGGTCGGAGGCGCATGGACAATCTTCAATACTGCGTCGAGACAGTTCTTGAGCAAGGTGTACCTGGAGACCTAGTCGAGACCGGAGTCTGGCGTGGAGGTGCCTGCATCTTCATGCGTGCCATTCTCGCCGCATACGAAATCACCGATAGAACGGTATATGTTGCTGATTCTTTTGAAGGCTTGCCACCACCCGATCCCTCATACCCCGCCGATGAGGGAGATCTACACCACGAACGCGCCCAACTTGAGATTAGTCTCGAAACAGTCAAGGAGAACTTCCGTCGTTACGACTTGCTCGACAACCAAGTGGTGTTTCTAAAGGGATGGTTTTCGGACACACTACCTTCAGCTCCGATGAAAGAAATTTCAGTTCTGAGGCTGGACGGTGATATGTATGGATCGACGATGGACGGTCTAAACAATCTCTATCCGAAGCTTTCCAAAGGTGGCTTTCTCATCGTTGATGACTATAATCTTCCGAACTGTCGCGCAGCCATCAGAGACTACCGTGAAACTCACAATATAGATGAGGAGATCATTGATATCGACGGCAGCGGAGTCTATTGGCAGAAGATTTCGTAGCACAAGCGAGTGGCCGCACAAAACACTAAAATCGGATGGCTCTTATATTGTCCTAAAACAAGCTTAACACCATGCCAACGCCCGATTTGTCATGAGTTTTGAACAGATCCTCCGTGAGTTCTATTACAGTGAGTTCTATTACAACTGGCCTAGCGCCTGCAACGTATACTCCTAAACAAATCCGCCACCGTCTTGCCTTGCGTGTCCGGACCTCAGGGCCAACGACGCCGCCAACAGCCATCCGGGCAGGCCAACAACCATAGCGACATTTGGCGAACCTGAACCATGAACAAGGATGGTAAGCAAGGCGGGGCCTGCGGCGAGCGCTGCGATGACGAGCAGTCGACCTGAAGGAACATGAATTTTCCTTCCGGAGAGAACTCGATATTGCCTATTCATTAGCGCAAGAATTGCGATTTCTGCCGCAAGTGCGCCCATCGCAGCCCCCACGGCTCCCAAGTATGGCACCATAACAAGAGTGACCACGACTGCAACCAAACCTGCGATACACACGGCTGAACTGAACTTGGAGTCACCTTCGTAGGCTATTACAGCAGCGGAAATAGTTCCACTAACCCCGAGTGTTACCGCAGCCACCATTAGTATGACAAATGGTGGTCCGGCTGCTTCGAACGCTTGCCCAAACACCAAGGACATCAGTTCCGGACCAGTCACTGCAAGTACTGGTATCGCGATAATCCCTAACGAAGCTAAGTAGGTGACTACTCTCTCGATCGCATAGTTAAGTTCTGCGGGGTTGGAGATCACAAGTCTTGACGCGTGCGGTAACCAAGTTGTAACCCACATAGTGGCCAAGGCGATCAACGCCAGTGGAATCTTCTGAGCTACCGAGTAGTAGCCGGCCTCCGCATTGCTTGCGAGATAACCGAGCGCGACAGGGCCCACTGCGAAATAGAGGCTTAACACCACGAGTCCGATTCCAACCCTGATGCTGCCAGTGAAGCGAAGCCGAAGTGCCCGTGCCTTGATTCGAACAAACTGAAGCTGCCTGGATCTCCAGGCAAATATGAAAGTGAGCATTGTGGTGACGAATGCTCCGATCACATTGATCCAGGCAAAAATTATGACACCATCGGTACCCGATGTGAGCAGGAGGAAGGCGAGCACTCCATAGACCACCTGACCGAGGACATTTGCAGCTCCCAACAAGGGGGACCGGCTCATCGCCTGTAAGAGCCACCCCGCACTCATCGCCTGAATCCCCAGACCAACGATGCCTATCATCATCAAAGTCGCCGTAAGATCAGACGTAGCCAGCAGATCTCGTGCGAAGAACACCACCGTTATCGAGGTCAGCACCAGGACTGCCTGGAGAACCACGACTTCGTTGAAGATCTCTGCGGTGGGTTTTCCTTGCTGGGCCACTTCCCTGGAACCCAGCAGGTTTACACCAATGTTCGCGATGACCCCGATGTAGGTGGCAACGCCGATCGCGAAGGCGTAGGCACCCATTAAATCCGGGCCTAGCTCCCTGGAAGCGGCTGCCAACACCCCAAACCCGATGAGCTGCCCGGCCATGGTAGCGGCCGCCAGCCAGCCGAAATTCTTGGCGACGCGTTTCAAATTCTTTCGGTACCATGATCGGGCTGCACAATCACTCCATTCTGCCGATTTTGGGCAGCGGCAGGCATCAGGTGTTCTTGGAAGTTCGCCACTGCCTCGTGGACGAAGCAAATAGGCCGTCACCCACCGCGGCGCGGAGTTCTCATCGCAACCATCCCGAAAGATTCGCCGAAACAATCTGATCTGAGGCAAGGGCTTTCAGTTCTCCGCCGCCATGCCCTCTTGATCGTAGCTTGCGTCCTGGTCGCCGCTTTGACAGCCGGCGGGTTTTCCTCATTGAAGGAGAAGGAGTACACCGCTTCAGCGAAGCTGCTCTTCAGCGATCCGGATTTTGCTCGAAGAAGTGTATTCAGCCCTCCTGCCGATGCTGCCCGGGTGGTTGCTACCTACTTGCAGCTTGATGTGCTTACTGATGTTTCCGAGTTGACCTCGGATGTCGTGTCGAAGAGCCGATTGGATGGAGCCTCGGAACTGACTCCCGATGACATTTCCGCAATGGTCAGCGTCATAGCCGCTGGCGATTCCGATCTCGTGTCAATCGATGCCACAGCCGCCGGCAGCAAACTCTCTGCATTGGTCGCGAATACTTTCGCCCGACAACTAATTGACTTCCGAGCCAGAAGGGACAGGTCCCGTCTAAACGCTGGTCAACGGGCAGCCGAACGGCAATTCGATCGTTTGTCAGCGACGGAGCAAACAGGTCCGGAAGGACAAGCACTGAAGAGATCCGCAACGCGACTCGGAGCGATCGCCGCTTTGCAGACCGGCCACGCGGAGTTCGTGATGCCAGCCGCCGCTCCGGCCTCGCCAACATCACCCAAACCAATCAGGAATGGAGTTCTCGGGGCCATGCTCGGGCTTGTGGCAGGTCTAGGATTGGTCGCTTTCCTGGAGCGGTCGAACCGACCGAAACGAACAACATGAGGACGCTGGTAACCGGAGGGGCGGGATTCATAGGTTCGCATCTGGTCGACGCTCTGGTCAACAGAGGCGACGAGGTGGCAATAATCGACGATCTGTCGAGCGGCAAACCGGAGAACGTTGCCAACGCAATCGCGGTAGGCGCCACTCTTTTCGAATCTGACATCAGGGACCAAGATTCGGTCCGAAGGATCTTCGAGAAGACAAGGCCTGAACTCGTCTTTCATTTGGCTGCGCAAATGGACGTGCGGCGGTCAGTCGCGGACCCGACGTTCGACGCCAGCGTCAACGTCGCGGGAACGGTAAACCTCCTTCAATGCAGTCACCTCCTGTCGACCAAGCGGTTTGTATTCCTGTCAACCGGTGGCGCCATTTACGGTGACAATCCGAATCTGCCGATATCAGAAAGTGAAGATGCGCTCCCGTTGTCGCCGTACGGACAAAGCAAGCTTGCGGCCGAAGGTTACGTTGATTTCTTTCACCGTGTTCACGGCGTAAATGGCGTGACTTTGCGATTGGCGAATGTGTTCGGACCTCGGCAAGACCCCCACGGTGAGGGTGGCGTAGTAGCGATTTTTTGCGGCAAGTACAAAGAGGGAAAAAGCCCGACCATTTTTGGTGATGGTGAACAGACTCGAGACTTCGTGTTCGTGCAAGATGTCGTCAGGGCAACCCTGCTCGCAGCATCAGCCAACGTGCCCGGACCTATCAACATTGGTAGCGGTGTGGAGACCTCGGTTCTGGAGTTGGTCAGACTAGTCGGTCATCAAGATGATAAAACTGGGTTCGACCCTGTCTTCGCCGAGGAGCGCGAAGGGGAAATAGCGCGCGCTGCGATCGATCCGGCAAAGGCCAAGGCCGAACTAGGCTGGGAAGCTGAAACCGGAGTGGAGGCGGGGCTGAAATTGACCCTTGAGCACCTCTCTGTTCAACCGAGCTTCGGCTGAACACGGTATCTCAGCTGGCTAGTCCACTGCGGCAATTCGGTCAACGACCAGGTGGACTGTCTCGGGGTGTCGGGCAATTTTCTGCTCGGACGGCCCGGTCTCTTGCCACTCGATACCGGAGATGTCCGTTTCCGGGGTGATGCGGCGAATCACGCCCTGAGCCTCAAGCCACTCGTCAACCGCCGGCATTGGGCCTTGGAAAACAGTTGATCCGGAAACTCCGAACCAGGCCGCTTCGCGCAACATGGTCCCTCCCCCGGTGATCACATGGTCCACCTCGCGAAGCAGACTTACCAGTGGCACTGGCTGGTTCAGGGTAACCGGCTGCACCCGCCAGTTGCGTGAACGGATCATCTGGTTCTGGCTATCTTCACGCGGGGAGAAGATGACCTGAATGCCAGTTTCGTCGGCAAGCTGGTCGAGTACGAGCTCGAGCGCTCGCAGCGACTCCTCAACCCGGTAGTGGCTGGTCTGGGAAGGAGGGCGCACCAACACCGCGGCAAGACTGGTGTCACGAGGAGGAGGCAACGAATCCTCACCCGAACCGTCCAGATCGAGACCCGAAAACGCGATGTCTTCTTTCAGGCCGGGAAAGCTATGTAAGCGACCGGCGGGGAATCCCCTCTCGACGAATCTGCTCGCCGGAACCGCTTCGGGGTGAAGCAGCGTGGTTCCTGACTTGATGAATGCACCAAGCTCGACCCCTTCGTAGTCAAGGATCGTGAATGAAGGCGAGCTCAGAACGCGCGCCGCCAGAACACCCGAACGAGACGTACTCACCGTTGCGACCGGGCGCCCGATCCGACGGCGGACCAGCCCGATCAGGGAAACGGTTCGACGGAGCGTTCCCACAACTTTCGACGCCTTTGAGGCACCAAATGAACCTCCGACAGGAACCGCGACCTCGCCCCTGTTGGCGAGTACTTCCAGGGTTGGCGGGTGATTTCGCGCGGTAATCAGAACCTCATGACCACGGCGCCGAAGTTCCCGTGCGATCGGACTCAGATATTGAGCCTGGGGCGGATTGTCAACGTCGACCCAGAAGGCGCTCATGCGGAACGGTTTCCTTTGCTTAGCAGGCGCGCCATGCCGGCAAACATCCACGCCGTCGACCAGCGTATGAAATGAGTTTTCGTAAGCCGCTTGCCGGATCTTCGGTAAGTGAAAGTTCCATCTTCCTGGGCCAGAATCGGAAGACAGGCTGTCGCAACTTCAAATCCGAACTCCGCGTCATCGAACTGGGCCAGAGTGATAAGTGCCTGACCGGCTGCTGTTGCGTCCAGCGGGCCGTCGCGGTCGTCGTAGTATCGGGGCAGATCATCGGCGTCAAAGAAGCTGCCGCGGTAATGAGTCCAGCCCTTTTCGATCTCGTGGTCGAACTCATGATTGCCCAGGATCGAGCTGTAAGTATTCAGGCACTCAAGCAAGTAGCCGGTGTGATGGTGGTCTCGCCAGGTCCTCGAATCCGAACCGACCGCATAGGGCCAGCCTCCATCACTCTCTTGATGCTGCATCACAAAGCGGACCGAGGCCGTTGCCGCTTCCCGGGCACGGTCGGCTTCCTTGTCTTTCAGCCCAGCGTCAATGGCTTGGACGAGCAACCGGCTGCCCTTCAGTGTCGCGTTCAGAACCTGCTGATCGTCGACCGGAGAATAGGCCCAGCAGAACGACCGATCATTAACCGAGGTTCGAGGCAGGTCCTCGAGAACGAAGCGGGAACTTTCGACCGTCAGGCTCCGCGCCAGTTCATCGCCGTAGACCTGCCAGACCCGATGGAGCCCGCTCACCACCATAGAGGTGGCGACGATGGTTGGCGTGTCGGTCGGCATTCGGTGCTGTCTCCCTTCCCATGGGAAGGGATAGCCCCAGCACGGTCCCGAATAGCCAGCCGAAATGATCATCTCGAGTTTCGACACCCATTCGGACACTTCATCGGCGGTCTCCTCCTTGTCGAGCAGCCCCGCGTCAACCAGGTCGGCTACCCCCTGCACATAGAGCCCGACCGTGACCGGGTTGACTTGGGGAGGAACCCGCAAGATTCCGCGCAGGTTCACCTTGGAACGCAGAACAACCTGCTGGGCGCCGAATCTGGGAAGCCATTTCGATCTTAGAATGGGCAGCCGGAAAAGCGGGGAAAGCAGTGCATCGTAGGGATCGTAGCCCCTAAGATCTTCGCGAGACATTGCCGCGCGGGTCAACCGGGCCTGATCGGTAACCGCGTTCAGACTGGATTCAGGGATCACGACGGATCCACGGAGTCCAAGGCAACCAGAGAATCTCCATCCAAGCGGTACCGGGTCCCACAGTCCGGACAAACCAAATGTTCATCGAGGCGATGGCCACACCGGCAGGCCCAGCCCACCTGCCGGGCCGGAGCACCGAGCATGAACGCATGCGCCGGGACGTCTGAAGTCAGAACAGATCCCGCGCCGATAAATGCGTAGGCACCGACAGCGTTGCCACAGACAATCGTCGAGTTGGCACCGACTGTCGCCCCTACCCCGATTTCAATCTGAAGCAGATGCCCGGTCCCATTCCGAAGTCGAGAGCGAGGGTTGAGATCGTTGGTGAACACGACACCCGGACCCAGAAAGACGTCGTCGGCAACTCGTGCGCCAGCGAAGAGCATCACCCCGTTCTTCACGGTGACGCGATCACCGACTATCACCCCTGATTCGATGTATGCCCCGTCGCAGATATTGCAGTCTCTGCCTATCACCGCACCATCCAATACGTGGGCAAATGCCCAAACCCGAGTTCCTGAACCAACGCTTTCGCTTTCGCAAAGTCCCAGCGGATGGATGAAGGTGTCGCTTTCCATGAGCAGGATCATCCCGCTTTTTCCCACATTCGGGAGCGCGGCCGCCTGGCGCGAAGGGAGCTAGGTCACCACTCGGGCCCGAACCGGTTGGAATGGAACCCGAGGACCTTCGGCGCTCCCCGCGATGTCCCGGCAGCTAGAGCCGCGTTATGTGTTCACCTTCGTAACTGCGGGTGACGCCACGAAGGTCGAGCAATAACTTGCTTTTGCCGACAACCGCGTCCAGATCTACCTCGGGATGAGCCGTAACCAGCACCACTAGGTCTGACTTTTCAATGGCGGAATCGAGATCTACCGAATTCTTCAGTTCGACTTCCTTGAGTTCGGGAACATGAGAGTCGTGGTAACTGACCTCGGCCCCAAGCTCACCCAGCAGACGAATGATCTTGATCGCCGGTGATTCACGTGTGTCCCCAACCCCCGCCTTGTAGCTAACCCCAAGAACGAGAATCTTTGAATCCTTGACCGACCGGCTACGCGCGTTGAGGATCCGCTCGATTCGACTGACACAAAAACGGGGCTGCGACTGATTGATCTTGCCGGCAAGTTCTATGAACTCCGGATAGAAGTCGTTCTGCCGAGCAGTAAACGCAAGATAGAACGGATCGATTGGTAGGCAGTGACCACCCATGCCTGGCCCTGGCTCGAAGGACATGAAGCCGAAGGGCTTGGTGGCAGCAGCATCTATGACTTCCCAGACATCCACACCGAGGCGTTCGCAAAGCTGCGCCAGTTCGTTGACGAGGGCGATGTTGACCGAGCGGAAAATATTCTCGAGGAGCTTCGAGATCTCTGCCGCTTCCGGACTCGAAAGCCGGACCACCTCGTCGCAGATGATCTCGTACATCGAAGCCGCCCGCGCCGTGCACTCGGGAGTCACGCCACCGACCAGCTTCGGTGTTGTCTTTACGGTGTAGTCAGTGCGTCCAGGATCGATTCGCTCCGGTGAAAAGGCGAGGTGGAAATCGCGGCCAACTTCCCGGTCGCCCCGCTTCAGCTTGTCGGCCAAGAGATCCCTGGTGGTTCCCGGGTAGGTGGTTGATTCAAGCACGACCAGCTGACCAGGGGTAAGCACTTCGGCCAGACCTTCCGCGGCAGAAACCAGGTAGCTGAGATCGGGCTCACTCGAGCCGGTGAGCGGGGTCGGAACGCACAAGATGACCGCATCACAATTCGCCATATCGGCGAAATCAAGCGTCGCGAGCAGACTATCGCCGACATTTTCGAGTATGGCCGAGGGCACATCCTCTATGTAGCTCACTTGACGGTTCAAACTATCGACCTTGGACGGGTCGGCATCAAGTCCAACGACATGACGACCTGCCTCAGCGAAAGCGACGGCCAGAGGCAGTCCGACGTAGCCCAGACCGACGATTCCTATCTTTCGGAATTCACTTTTCGGCGACGACGAACCCAACTCGACGACCCTTTACTTCAAACCCTTGTGATTCCGGGCGGCTCAGGCCACCGCAGCGTCAGTCAAGTCCGAAACGATGTCCTGCTCAGTGTCCTTGCTGGAATCAACAGAGATGGTATAACTACGTGCAAAGCTGGG
>WBZM01001508.1_pt1 | contig 22895 bp, 19 predicted proteins | sample 5204271 | NCBI WGS metagenome assembly WBZM01 (sample SAMN12344346, study PRJNA552823) | activated sludge metagenome | biome: Activated sludge suspended growth; feature: Nitrification reactor; material: Wastewater; isolation source: activated sludge from nitrification reactor of wastewater...
AGGACGCCGTCAGGGTGTAGCCGCCGCTCGCCAGGTCGACCGCGCAGCCCGCGAAGGTGGCCGATCCCGCAACGGCAGCGAGCGGGTTGGTGGTGCAGGTGATGGCTGCCCCGACGGCGCCGGTGCCGGTGGTGACCTGCAAGGAGATGCTGTCCGTGCTGCTGGCGACCCGGTTGCCCATGGCGTCCACGACGGAGACCCGCGGCTGCACACCGAGGGCGCCGCCGGCGATCCCACTGCCCGGCTGGGTGTCAAAACGCAGGCCCGCGGCGGGGCCCGAGTTGATGTCGAAGGACGCGCTGGTGCCGAAGACCCCGTCGTCGACGTCGACGGCATACAGCCGGTAACCCGAGCCGGCCTTGTCGATGCTGCAGCCGTCGAAGGTGGCGACACCCGCCACCGCGACCGTCGCGTTCTTGTCGGCGGAGCAGGTGATCGCGCCACCCCCGGTGCCGGTGCCGGGCTTGACGACGAGGCCGACCTTGGCGGTGCTGTCGGCGACAACGGCTCCGTCGCCGTCGACGACCGTGGCGACCGGCTGGCCGAGCCAGGCCTGTGCCGCGGGGCCACCTGACGGTTGGGTACTGAATGCGACATAGGCCGGGCCCGACACGAGCAGGCTCGCGCTGTCGGCGGTCACCGCGCCGAGGGTGGCGCGCAGCAGATAGCGCCCGCCCTTGTCGACCGAGCACCCCGGGAAGGTCGCGACGCCGTCGACGGGGGTGACCGTGAGCGAAGGACAGGTGAGCTTCCCGGACGGTTCACCGGTGTCGACGGCCAGCGACAGCGTGATCGCGTCGGTCGTGTCGGTCACGGTCACCGTCGGGTCGACGGCGAAGGTGGCACCCGGATCAGCCGCGGTGGGCGCGGCGGTGAACGAGAGCGTCGGCGTCGGTCCGGTGCGGACCCCCGCAGCGGAGGCCGGCAGGGTGGCCGGCGACAGGAGCGTGGTCAGCAGGCCGAGGCTGACCACCGCCCCGATCAGCCGCCCAGCCTGGGCGCGACGCATCGGGGACACGAATCGACGGGTCGGCTTCACAGCGCTCGATCTCCTCGCTCGTCGACCACGGGGAGAGGGTCGGCGCTGAGCGCACGGTAGTGGCACCGTGGAGCGCGCGTGAGTGATTTCATAAAATCGGGACGAGGTCTTTACTTCGGTCAATTGAGACGACCGGAGATAGCTCGTCCGGGCTACCCGCCTGGACACCTCAGCGGTGCACCATGGTCTGAGGCGAGCGACCGGCATACCCTGCAGGAATGGACGCTGCCCCTGCTTCCCCACCTGCCGCCTCTTCCGCCAACCACGGGTATGCCGGTCCACTCGCCGGGGTGCGCATCGTCGAACTCGCCGGGATCGGGCCGGGGCCGTTTGCCGGCATGGTGCTGGCCGACCTCGGCGCCGAGGTCATCGGCATCGACCGGCCCGGGGGCGCGGGTCCGTTCGACCTTGCGGTGTTGCGCCGCGGGCGTCGCTCGATCTGCGTCGACCTCAAGTCACCCGAGGGTCGCGAGATCGTCCTCGACCTCGTCGCGAGTGCCGATGCGCTCATCGAGCCGTACCGCCCCGGGGTCATGGAGCGCCTCGGGCTCGGTCCGGATGAGTGCCACGCGCGCAACCCGCGGTTGGTCTACGCGCGGATGACCGGGTGGGGGCAGGACGGCCCGCAAGCCCGGTATGCCGGCCACGACCTCACCTACACCGCCACCTCGGGGTTGTTGTCGGGCGTGGTCCGCGACACCGGCGACGGCACAACGCCGCGCCCGGCGCTGCCCGGCCCCTACCTCGGTGACGTGGCCGGGGGCGCGCTGCTGATGGTCGCGGGTCTGCTCGCGGCGCTGCTGGAGGCCGGACGCACCGGCACTGGCCAGGTCATCGACGCCGCGATCTGCGATGGCGCGTCCTATTTGACGACGTTCACCCACGCCCTCATTGCCGGCGGGATGTGGGGCGGCGCTCCTGGCCACAATGTGCTCGACACGGGAGCGCCGTTCTACGAGGTCTACGAGTGCGCCGACGGCCGACACCTGGCGATCGGCGCCCTGGAGCCGGCCTTCTACGCCGAGCTCGTCGCGCGCTTGGGCGACGAGCTGCGCGACGTGCCCGGGAGCGGATTCCCGCTCTCGGGCGACGATCCACGGCAAACCGATCACCGCCTCGACCAAACCCGCTGGCCGGAGGCAAAAGCCTTGTGGGAGAAGCTTTTCCTCACCCGCACCCGTGACGAGTGGGCAGCCCTGTTGGAGCGGTCCGACGCCTGTGTCGCGCCCGTGCTCACCCTCGACGAGGCCCCGCGCCATCCCCACCTGGTGGCGCGGACGGCATACCGGGAGGTCGGAGGAGTGCACCTGCCGCGACCGGCGCCGCGCTTCGGCGCCGACCCCGCTCCGGCGCGGCCTCCGGTGACCCCTGGCACCGACACCGACGACCTGCTGGCCGGCCTCGGCCGCACCCCCGATGAGGTCGCCGATCTACGCTCACGCCGCATCGTGAGCTAGACCCTCCACGATGCGGGATTCGGCCTACCATGGTCGAGGCGTCGCGGCCTTCCGCGGCACCCTACGGGCGGAGCAAGGGACACCGAAAAACCATGAACAAGCCTGTGCGCCAACTGGATCGGGTGGTTATCCGTTTCGCCGGCGACTCCGGTGACGGCATGCAGCTGACCGGCGACCGGTTCACCTCGGACTCCGCCGTCGCGGGCCATGACCTGGCCACCCTGCCCAACTTCCCCGCCGAGATCCGCGCCCCTGCCGGCACCCTCCCGGGAGTGTCCAGCTTCCAGCTGCACTTCGCCGACCACGACGTGCTCACGCCGGGCGACGAGCCCGACGTCCTCGTCGCGATGAACCCCGCTGCCCTCAAGGCCAACCTGCGCGACATCCCGCGGGGCGCGACGATCATCGTCGACACCGACGAGTTCTCCCGGCGCAACCTCGGCAAGGTCGGGTATGCCGTGTCGCCCCTGGAAGACGGCTCGCTGGAGTCCTACCACGTGCACCCGCTGGCGCTGACCTCGATGACTGTCGACTCGCTCGCGAGTTTCGAGCTGTCGCGCAAGGACAAAGAGCGCGCCAAGAACATGTTTGCGCTCGGGCTGCTGTCGTGGCTCTACACCCGGCCGTTGGAGTCGACCGAGGAGTTCCTGCGGCGCAAGTTCGCCACCAAGCCCGACATCCTGGCCGCCAATATCGCTGCGCTGCACGCGGGTGCGCACTACGGCGAGACGACCGAAGACTTCGCGCACACCTACCAGATCGCGCCCGCCGCGATGCCTGCCGGCACCTACCGCAATATCACCGGTAACACCGCCCTCGCCTATGGCCTGGTCGCCGCGGCCCGCCGAGCGGGACTGCCGCTGGTGCTCGGCAGCTACCCCATCACCCCCGCGACCGACATCCTGCATACCCTCTCGGGCCTCAAGCGCTTCGGCGTGACGACGATCCAGGCCGAGGACGAGATCGCCGGCGTCGGGATGGCGCTGGGGGCATCCTTCGGCGGCGCCCTCGGGGTCACCTCGACCTCCGGGCCGGGCCTCGCGCTCAAGGCCGAGACGATCGGCCTGGCCGTGTCGCTCGAGCTCCCACTCGTCGTCGTCGACGTGCAGCGCGGTGGCCCGGCCACCGGCCTGCCGACCAAGACCGAGCAGGCCGACCTGCTGCAGGCCATGTTCGGCCGCAACGGCGAGTCGCCGGTAGCGATCGTCGCCGCGCAATCCCCGGTCGACTGCTTCGACGCGGCCATCGAAGCGACCCGGATCGCCACGGCATACCGGACGCCTGTCGTGCTGCTCTCGGACGGCTACCTCGCCAACGGCTCCGAGCCGTGGCGGCTGCCCGAGGTCGCCGACCTGCCCGACCTCACCGTCACTTTCCAGACCGAACCCAACGCGGTCGACGATAAGGGCGCGCCGGTGTTCCACCCCTACGCCCGTGACCCGCAGACGCTGGCGCGGCCGTGGGCGGTGCCCGGCACGGCCGGTCTGGAGCACCGCATCGGCGGCATCGAGAAGGCCGATGTCACCGGCGTCATCTCCTACGACCCCGACAATCACGAGCGGATGACCCACCTGCGCCGCGACAAGATCGCCGGCATCGCCGCGTCGATCCCGGCGCTGGAGGTCGACGACCCCGACGGCGACGCGCGCGTCCTCGCCCTGGGCTGGGGATCGACCTATGGCCCGATCCACGCCGCCGCGCGCTCGGTGCGCCGACACGGGATGCCGGTCGCGCGCGCACATCTGCGCCACCTCAACCCGTTCCCGAGCAACCTCGGGGAGGTGCTGCGGCGCTACGAACGGGTCATCGTGCCCGAGATGAACCTCGGTCAGCTCGCCCTGCTGCTGCGCGCGAAGTACCTCGTCGACGTGCACTCCCACACGGCCGTGCGTGGCCTGCCCTTCACCGCCGGCGAACTCGCCGAAGTCCTCACCGCAGCCGTCCAAGCGCTGCCCGAACCGTCCGTGGAGCGTGCCCAGTGAAGCTCGACAACCCCGGCCTCGGTCACTCCGGTTTCGGCCACCCCGGACACGCCCTCGGTATGCCGTCCACCGGCACCTCCCGGGTGCCGCTACTGGCTCCCGACGCGCCGGCGCAGACCCGCAAGGACTTCACCTCCGACCAGGAGGTGCGCTGGTGCCCCGGCTGTGGTGACTACGCGATCCTCGCGACCATGCAGGGCTTCCTGCCGGAGCTCGGGTTGCGCCGGGAGAACATCGTCTTCATCTCCGGGATCGGCTGCTCCTCGCGCTTCCCGTATTACCTGGACACCTATGGCATGCACTCGATCCACGGCCGGGCGCCCTCGATCGCGACCGGCCTCGCGACCAGTCGGAGTGATTTGTCGGTGTGGGTCATCACCGGTGATGGCGACGCCCTCTCGATCGGTGGCAACCACCTCATCCATGCGCTGCGCCGCAATGTCAACATGACAATCCTGTTGTTCAACAACGAGATCTACGGGTTGACCAAGGGGCAGTACTCCCCCACCTCGCAGCAGGGCAAGGTCACCAAGTCCTCGCCGCTCGGGTCGGTCGACACCCCGTTCAACCCGGTGGCGTTAGCGCTGGGCGCCGAGGCGAGCTTCGTCGCGCGCACCATGGACTCCGACCGCGCCCACCTTTCGGGAGTGCTGCGGGCGGCTGCCGAGCACCGCGGTGCGTCGCTGGTCGAGATCTACCAGAACTGCCCGATCTTCAACGATGGCGCGTTCGACGTGCTCAAGGACCGCGCCGAATCGGAACGGCGGATCTTCCACCTGCGCGCCGGTGAGCCGATCGCGGCCGGCGGCCAGGTCGTCATCCGCGACACCGACAACGAGTTGCGGATCGTCCCCGAGGTCGACGCCGACCCGCAGCGGGTGGTCATCCATGACCCCACCGACCCTGACCCGTCGACGGCCTTCGCCCTGTCGCGGTTGTCCGAGTCGACGCTGTCCCATGTGCCGATGGGCATCTTCCGGTCGGTGAGCCGCCCGGCATACGACGATCTGGTCCGCGGACAGGTGGAGCAGGCCGTCGCCCAGGCGGGCGGACCGGCCACCGACGCCGACCTCGCGGCGCTGCTGGGCGGACACGACACCTGGACCGTCGGAGCGTGACCGCAGCCTCGCCTGCCGATCCCCTGCCACCGAACCCTTCGAGCGCTGCCAATCCTCCGAGCGCTGCGGGTGAGCCGCACCCGGAAGCCGGCCGGGGCGCGCTCTTCGGGCTCACGGCATACCTGCTGTGGGGGTTCTTCCCGCTCTACTTCCACGCGCTCGGGCCGTCCGGGCCGCTGGAGGTGTTGGCGCACCGGATCCTCTGGAGCTTGCTGTTCTGCCTCGTCGTGCTGCTCATCGGGCGGCGCTGGGCCTGGCTGCGGCCGCTGCTGGCGCGGCGCAAATTGCTGGTCGGGCTCACTGTCGCTGCGCTCGTGCTCGCGGTGAACTGGGGCGTCTATGTCGGCGCGGTCATGGCGGGGCACACCAGCGAGGCTGCGCTGGGCTATTTCCTCAACCCGCTGCTCACCGTGGCGCTGGGCGTGGTCATCCTCGGGGAGCCGTTGCGCCGGCTGCAGTGGGTGGCGGTCGCGATCGGCGCCGTCGCCGCGGCATACCTGACGATCGTCGGCGGGAAGGTGCCGTGGATCGCTCTCACCCTCGCGGCGTCCTTCGCTCTCTATGGCCTGATCAAGAAGCGCGTCGGCGCCAGTCTGCCGGCACTGCACGGGCTCACCGTCGAGACCGCGGCTCTGTTCCCAGTGGCGCTCGTGCTGCTGTGGCTGGTCGGGCAGGGCGCCGACCTGGCCAGCACCGCGGGCCAGCAGGTATCGGGGGCCACCTTCCTCGGGTTCGGCGGGTGGCATACGACGCTGCTGGTGCTGACCGGGCCGGTCACCGCGGTGCCCCTGCTGCTCTTTGCCTCGGCCGCCCGGCGCGTGCCGCTGGTGACCATCGGGCTGCTGCAGTTCATCACGCCGGTCATGCAGTTGCTGTGCAGCCTCATCCTCGGCGAGACGATCACGCCGGCCCGCTGGGTGGGGTTCGCCATTGTCTGGGTGGCCCTCGCGGTGCTCAGCGTCGACTCCTTGCGAGCTCGCGGTGCTCGACCGCTTGCCTAAGCGTACGTGAAGACGTACGCTCCGGTGTGGAGGTGGAAAGATGACCACTGTGAGCGCAACGTCAGCGCGGGCGAATCTGTACCGACTGATCGACCAAGTCAACGACGATTCGCAGCCGCTGACCATCACTGGCCAGCGCAATAATGCCGTGCTTATCGGCGAGGACGACTGGCGGGCCATCCAGGAGACCCTCTTCCTCGAGTCGGTGCCGGGCCTGGTCGAATCCGTCCGGGAAGCGCGTGCTGAAGGCGTCACGGCCGGCGCGACCGATCTCGACTGGTGAACAGCCCCGCCTGGCAGTTGGTCTACTCGCGGCAAGCCCAGAAGGACGCCAAGAATCTCGCCGCAGCTGGACTCAAAGGCAAGGCGCAGCGCCTGCTTGAGCTGTTGACCATGGACTCTTTCGCGACGCCACCGCGGTACGAGAAGCTCGTCGGCAATCTGTCCGGCTGCTACTCCCGACGCATCACCATCCAGCACCGCTTGGTCTACGAGGTCCACCCCGACGAGCGGGTCGTCCACGTCCTGCGGATGTGGACCCACTACGACGACTAGCGCGAGGCGGCCCCGCGCTCCAACCGGCTCAACCGACGCGGTCGACGACTTGCTCGACGAGGGCCACCAGCGCAGCGCGGGCGTCGTTGTCGGGCAGGCCAGCCAGTGCGGCGCTCGCCTGGGCACCGACGGCGCGGGTGTGGGCCCTGGCCTGCTCCAGCGCCGGGTCGACGCGCAACAAGGCCAGCGCCTCGGCCACCCCCGCCTCGTCGCCGCTGAGGTCTGATGCGAGCAGCTCGCGAAGCCGCGCCCCGGATAGGTCGGTGGAGGCCGCGGCATACAGCATCGCGAGGGTCGCGACCCCCTCGCGCAGGTCGGTGCCGGGCGTCTTCCCGCTTTGTATGCCGTCCGAGGAGATGTCGATGATGTCGTCGGCAAGCTGGAAGGCCATCCCGAGCAACTCGCCGTACTCCCGCAGCACCTCGACCTGCTCGGGCGTGCCGCCGGAGAACATCGCGCCATAGCGGGCCGCGGTCGCGACGAGCACCCCGGTCTTGTCGGCCAGCACGTCGAGGTAATAGGCGATCGGGTCGGTGCCGGGGGGGCACGGGCGGGTGTCGCGGATCTGGCCGGCACACAGTCGCACGAAGGTGCGCGCCTGGATGAGGACGGCCTGCGGCCCCAGCCCGGCGACGAGCTCGGACGCCTTGCCGAAAAGCAGGTCGCCGACGAGGATCGCGGTCGAGTTGTCGTATGCCGCGTTGACGCTCGGCACCGCGCGGCGCACCAGCGCCTCGTCCATGACGTCGTCGTGGTAGAGCGAGGCGAGGTGGGTGAGCTCGACACCGACGGCTGCAGCGATGACCTCGTCGGTCACCTCACCGCACGCGAGCGCGGCGAGGATGGTCAACGTCGGCCGGAACCGCTTGCCGCCGGCCGCGAGCAGGTGCCCGGACGCCTCGGCGATGAACGGATCGGCGTGGTCGACGGTCTCGACGAGCAGCCGATCGACCCGCGCCATGGCTGCGGCCAGGGCCTCGGCAAGCGCCGGAGTGACCCCGGGCAGAGCGAGGACAGGCGGAGCAGTCATGGCGTGGTGATCGTCTTTCGCAGGCGCTCAGGTCTCAGCGGATGAACTGCGACGCCTGAGCGGCCAGGTTGAGGACGAACGCGGGAGCCACGCCGAGCACCAGGGTGAGCACCGACCCCACGGCGATCGTCGCGATGGTGCCGCCAGAGGCGTCGACCACAGCCACGTCGTCGTGGGTCGGCTCGGTGAAGTACATGAGGACGATGATGCGGGCGTAGACGAAGACGGTGATCGCGCTGCACAGCAGAGCAAGTACAACCAGCGCCGTGGACCCGGCGGTGTGCAACGCCAGCATCGGCGCGAACACCGCGAACTTGGCGGTGAAGCCCGACGTCAGCGGGATGCCAGCGAAGGCCAACAGCAGGAAGGCGTAGACACCGGCCGTCCACGGGTGGCGCTTGCCCAGTCCGGCCCACTGCGACAGGTGAGTGGCCTCGGAGCCGTTCTCGCGAACCAGGGCGATGATGCCGAAGGCCGCCAGGGAAGTGAGCCCGTAGGCCAGCACATAGAACAGCGTGCCCGAGATGCCATCGCGGCTCACCGCAGTGACGCCCAGCAGGACGAAACCGGCGTGGGCGATCGAGGAGTAGGCCAGCAGGCGCTTCATGTCGGTCTGGGTGACCGACAGCACCGCGCCAACCACCATGGTGAGGGCCGCGATGACCATGAGCACCGGGCGCCAGTCCCAGACCGCCTGGTCGACACCGACGTAGAAGAACCGCAAGATCGCGCCGAAAGCCGCCGCCTTGGTGCCCGCCGCCATGAACCCGGTGACCGGGGTCGGCGCGCCCTGGTAGACGTCGGGGGTCCACATATGGAAGGGCACCGCACCGACCTTGAAGAGCAAGCCCACGGCGATGAGCAGGATGCCCGGCACGAGCAGTCCGCCCAGACCCGCGACCGGTGACGAGATCGCCGCCGCGATGGCTGGAAGGTAGACCGACCCGGCATACCCGTAGAGCAGTGCGACGCCGAAGAGGAAGAACGCCGACGAGAAGGCGCCGAGAAGGAAGTACTTGAGCGAGGCCTCCTGCGAGAGCAGGCGGCGTCGTCGCGACAGCCCACACATGATGTAGAGCGGCAGGGAGAGCACTTCCAGCGCCACGAACATGGTCAGCAGGTCACCGGCCGACGGGAAGAGCATCATGCCCGCGACGGAGAAGAGGAACAGCGGGAAGACCTCGGCGGTCATCGCGCCAGCTCGCAACGCCTCGGCCTCGCGAGCCGAGCCCGGCACCGCCGCGCCCATGGGCGTGAAGGTGTCCGATCCGACGCCACCCAGCCGCTCGGCATACGTGAAGACCGCGAGCAGCGCGAACAGCAGGATGATCGACTGGATGAACAGCGCCGGTCCGTCGATGACCACCGCACCGCGCAGTATGCCGTCCGAGCCGGCCGTGCCCGCGGTGGTCCCGCGGTGGTTGACGGCGCCGACAGCGAGGGCCACCAGCGCACCCACCAGCACGACGACGGTGAGGACGACCTGGGTCTGGAAGCGGGACGCACGGGGCACGAACGCCTCGACGAGGACACCGAGCAGCGCGCCGCCGAAGACGATGAGCAGCGGCAACAGCGCCACGACGTCGACCGTCGCGGTGGTGAACGCCGCCGGCGTAGCCGTGAGCAGGGCGGTCACTTCGAGCTCCCTTCAGCGGTGCCGGCAGCGGGCGCCGGATCCGAGATATTCACCGAGGTGAGGATCGTCTTGACCGTCGGGTTGATCACGTCCAGGACCGGTTTGGGGTAGAAGCCCAGGACGAGGAACAACGCGATGAGCGGGATCGCGACCCACTTCTCCCGAAGGCTGAGGTCGGGGGTGCCGACCGCGCTCTCGGGCTTGGGCCCGGTCATCATCCGCTGGTACATGAGCAGGATGTAGAGAGCGGCCAGGATGATGCCGGTCGTCGCGATGACGGTGAGCACCTGGTAGCGCTGGAAGGTGCCGGCCAGGACGAGGAATTCGGAGATGAACGACCCGAGCCCCGGCAGAGCCAACGACGACAGGCCCGCGACCAGCCAGATGCCCGCCAGGCCCGGCACGATGCGCTGCCAGCCGCCGAAGTCGGGGATCCGCTTGCTGCCGCGGCGGCTGATGAGCATGCCGGCGAAGAGGAACAGGCCGGCTGTCGAGAACCCGTGGTTGAGCATGTAGAGGCTCGAACCGGCCCAGCTCGTCGTCGTCACCGCGAAGATGCCCAGGACGATGAAGCCGAAGTGGCTGATCGACGTGAAGGCGATCAGACGCATGATGTCGGTCTGCCCGATCGCCAGCAGCGCGCCGTAGATGATCGACACGACGGCCAGGACGATGACCACGGGGGTGGCCCACTGGCTGGCCCCGGGGAACAGCTCCAGACAGAACCGGATCATCCCGTAAGTGCCGACCTTGTCCAGCACACCGACGAGCAGGGTCGCCGTCGCCGGACGCGACTCGGTCGCCGCATCGGGCAGCCAGGTGTGCACGGGCACCATCGGGGCCTTGACCGCGAAGGCGAGGAAGAAGCCGAGGAAGATCAGCCGCTCGGTGCTCTCCGGCATCGCCAACCCGGTGAGCTTGCTGACCAGGAAGCCATCGGCCCCGCCCGGGCCCTGGGTGTAGAGGGCGATGACGGCCGCCAGCATGATGAGGCCACCGGCGAGCGAGAAGAGCAGGAACTTCATCGCGGCGTACTGCCGGCGGGCTCCGCCGAACTGGCCGATGAGGAAGTAGACCGGGATCAGCATCGCTTCGAAGAAGACGTAGAAGAGGAATACGTCGGTCGCCGCGAAGACCCCGACCATGAAGGTCTCCAGGCTCAGCATCAGCGCGAAGTAGTGCGGCTCACGCCCGACCTGGTCGGCCGGCAGGTCACGCCAGGCGGCCAGCAGGCAGATCGGCACGAGGATCACCGACATGAGGATGAGCACGAGCGCGATGCCATCGACACCGAGGGCGTAACTCACCCCGAACTGCGGGATCCACGGGTGCTGCTCGACGAGCTGGAAGCGCTCGGTTGAGGAGGCGTTGTACTGCAATGCCGCGAGGACCGTGAGCAGCAGCGTCACCAGCGAGAAGCCGAGCGCGATCTGCTTGGCCCGGCCGGCGACCGATGCCGGCAGCAGCCAGAGCACGAGGGCTCCGACCGCCGGCAGGGCGCCGATGACGGTCAGCCAGGGGAACTGGTTCATCACTGCATCACCCACACGGCACCGAGGATCACGACGACACCGAGCAGCATCGTCAGGGCGTAGGAACGGGCCAGGCCGTTCTGGATCTTGCGGACCCGGGCCGAGGTGCCGCCGATGAGGGCCGCCAGCCCTCCGACTGCGCCGTCGACGCCCTTCTGGTCGGCGTAGACCAACGAGCGGGTCAGGTGCAGACCGGGACGCATGAGCAGACCCTCGTTGACCTGGTCCTGGTAGAGGTCCTGGCGAGCGGCCCGGGTGAGCAGGCTGCCGGCGGGAGCCGTCTTCGGGACTTGGTCACGCCAGTAGCGCAGCCATGCATATCCGGCACCGAGGATGACCAACGCCAAGGTCCCGAACGTGATGACCGGGATGGGCAGCACCGGGTGGTGCTCGGCGCCGTGCCCGCCACCGACGACCGGCTCCAGCCAGGTCGCGAAGCGGTCACCGAGGGCGAGGAAGAGGCCGAGGAAGGCCGACCCGAAGGCGAGGATGACCATCGGAACGGTCATCAGCGAGGGCGACTCGTGCGGGTGGGCATCCTTAGGCCAACGCTTCTCGCCGTGGAAGGTCATGAAGAACAGTCGCGACATGTAGAAGGCCGTGATGGCCGCACCGAGCATGGTCACCAGGCCGAAGACCCAGGGCCGCCAGCCTTCGCCGATGAACGCAGCCTCGATGATCTTGTCCTTGCTCCAGAAGCCCGAGAACGGCGGCACCCCGAGGATGGCCAACCACCCCAGGCCGAACGTCGCCCAGGTGACCTTCATGGCGCCGGACAGGTTGCCGAAACCGCGCATGTCGACCTTGTCGTTCATGCCGTGCATGACCGACCCGGCACCGAGGAACATCCCGGCCTTGAAGAAGCCGTGGGTGAGCAGGTGGAAGATCGCGAACACATAGCCGGCGGGGCCGAGGCCCGCGGCAAGCATCATGTAGCCGATCTGGCTCATCGTCGAGGCGGCTAGGGCCTTCTTGATGTCGTCCTTGGCACAGCCGACGATCGCCCCGAACAGCAGCGTGATAGCGCCGACGATGACGACGGCGAGCTGGGCGGTGGGGGCGGCGTCGAAGATGGCGTGGCTGCGGACCACGAGGTAGACACCGGCGGTGACCATGGTCGCCGCGTGGATGAGCGCCGACACCGGGGTCGGACCGGCCATCGCGTCGCCGAGCCAGCTCTGCAGCGGGAACTGCGCGGACTTGCCACAGGCGGCCAGCAGCAAGAAGAGCCCGATGGCCGTGAGCGCGCCCTGGCTGGCCCCGCCGACAGCGGCGTTGACCGACGCGAAGTCGGTCTTGCCGAACTGCCAGAACATCAGCATGATCGCGATGCTCATCCCGAGGTCACCGACGCGGTTGGCGACGAAGGCCTTGTTGGCCGCGCTGGCATACGGCGGGTTCCAGTTCCAGAAGCCGATGAGCAGGTAGGAGGCCAGACCGACACCCTCCCAGCCGACGTAGACCAGCAGGTAGGAGTTGGCCGTGACCAGCAGCAGCATGGCCGCGACGAAGAGGTTGAGGTAGGCGAAGAACCGGCGCTTGTCCGGGTCGTGCTCCATGTAGCCCAGTGAGTAGACGTGGATGAGCGAGCCCACGAAGGTCACCAGCAGCACGAAGGACACCGAAAGGGGGTCCAGCAGCATGCCGGCGTCGACCTGGAACTGCCCGGCCGGGATCCACGAGAACAGGTGCAGCGAGCGCGAGCGCTCCTCACCGGCATACCCGAGCAGGTTGACCAGGATCCCGGCACCGACGAGGAACGCCGACCACGACATCAGGGTGGCGAACAGCGGCCCCCACGAGTTGGTGCGGCGGCCGCCAAGCAGCAGGACGGCTGCGCCGAAGAGGGGCAACGCGACCAGCAACCACGCGTATGCCGTGATGCCGGTGGCGGCCTGGGCGGTGGCCCCGACCTCTCCGAGCGGAATGACGAAGGAAGTCACGTGCGTCGCTCCCTTACAGCTTCAGCAGGTTGGCGTCGTCGACCGAAGCCGAGCGGCGGGCACGGAAGATCGCCATGATGATGGCCAGGCCGACGACGACCTCAGCCGCGGCGACGACCATGATGAACAGGGCGATGACCTGGCCGTCGAGGTCTCCGCGCAACCGCGCGAAGGTGACGAAGGCGAGGTTGGCGGCGTTGAGCATGAGCTCGATGCCCATGAACACGATGATCGCGTTGCGGCGCATGAGCACCGTGGCCGATCCGATGGCGAACAGCAGCACCGAGAGGTAGATGTAGCTCATCAGGCTCACTTGATCATCCCCTCCTCGATCTCTCGCGCCGCCTCTTGAGCCGGCTCGTTCTGGGGCACCGAGACCTGGTCCCGCGCGACGAGCACGCGGGAGACCGAGAGCTCGCTGGCCGTGCCGTCGGGCAGCAGCGCCGGGGTGTCGACCGCGTTGTGGCGGGCGTAGACACCGGGGGCAGGCAGGCCGGCGACGTAGAGGTTGTCCTTGACCCGCTTGGCGGCCAGCTCGGCTTGGGTGGCCCGCGGGGTGAGCCGCTCGCGGTGCGCGAGGACCATGGCGCCCAGCGCTGCGGTGATGAGCAGCGCCGAGGTGACCTCGAAGACCCAGACGTACTTGCCGAAGATCAGGTGGGCGACCGCGGTGACATTCCCGGGGTTGCTGTTTGGTGCGTCCAGCCCGACCGGCTGCGGCAGGGTCAGGGACCCCACCGCCAGGATCATGACCAGGGCCAGGCCCAGCGCCACGACGAGCGAGGCGATGCGGTGGCCGCGGATCGTCTCGACGACCGAGTCGGCCGAGTCGACGCCGATCAGCATGAGGACGAACAGGAAGAGCATCATCACGGCGCCGGTGTAGACGAACACCTGGACCACGCCGAGGAAGTCGGCCTGCTGGGCGAGGTACATCACGCCGAGGTTGACCATGACGAAGGCCATGCACAGCGCCGCGTGGACGGCCTTGCGCATGAACAGCAACCCGAGCGCACCGAGCACGCTCAACGGGCCCAGGATCCAGAACAGGAGGGCTTCTCCGCCTCCGGTCATTCGGGTTTCCCTCCTTCGGCGCTCGCGTCAGCGGCCTCTGCGGCAGCCGCAGCGGCATCGCGCTCGGCCACCCATTCGCGCTGGTCGGATGTGGCGGCGTCGACCTTGCCTTGGTAGTAGTCGCGCTCCTCCAGCCCCTCGACCATGGGGTGCGGCGGCGCCAGCATCCCTTCCTGCAGCGGGGCCAGGAGTTGGTCCTTGGTGAAGATGAGGGCAGCCCGGTTGTTGTCGGCCAACTCGTAGAAGTTGGTCATGGTCAGCGCCCGGGTGGGGCAGGCCTCGATGCACAGGCCGCAGAAGATGCAGCGCAGATAGTTGATCTGGTAGACGCGGCCGTAGCGCTCGCCTGGGGAGAACCGGCCGGTGCCGCCCTCCTCCACCGGGGTGTCGTCGTTGTCGGCGCCCTCGACGAGGATCGCGTCCGCAGGGCAGGCCCACGCGCACAACTCGCAGCCGACGCACTTCTCCAGGCCGTCGGGGTGCCGGTTGAGCTGGTGGCGGCCGTGGTAGCGCTCGGCGGTCGGACGCTTCACCTCGGGGTATTCCTCGGTGTAGATCTTGCGGAAGATCGTCTCGAAGGTCACCCCGAAGCCGGCGATCGACTTGGGGAAGCTCTCCCCGACCGGGCCCGCCTGGGGCGTCGGCGTGGCGGCAGCCGCGCGCTCCTGCGACAGGTCCTTGCCCGCATCGGAGCGAGGGACTGGAGTGGTGTCAGCCACGGACATCCTCCTTGGCAGCGACCGTCGAGGCTCCGACGGCGGGTCGGTGACGCTCGGGTTCCAGCAGCGTCTGGCCGGGCAGCGGCGGCACGGGGTAGCCACCGGCATACGGGTCGATCTCGGTTGGTCGGGTCGGGGTGGCCGCCATCGCCTTCTTGGCCTCGCGGCGCTCCAGCGCCTGGACCAGGCCGGCGACCAGCAGCGCCAGCACGATGCCGACGACAATCGCGGCATACGTGATGTTGCGCCCGAACACGGGGATGCCACCGGTGCCGAACCAGCCGTTCTGGGCCCCGCGCAAGAAGGCCAGCACGACGACCCACACGATGGTCGACGGAATGAGGACCTTCCAGCCGAACCGCATGAACTGGTCGTAGCGCACGCGCGGCAGCGACCCACGCAGCCAGACGAAGAAGAACATGAAGGTCCACATCTTCAAGGTGAACCAGAGCAGCCCCCACCAGCCCCCATTGAGCGCGCCGTCGGCGATGAGGCCCAGCGGCGGCGGGCACTGCCAGCCGCCGAGGAACATCGTCGTGGCGAGGGCCGAGACGGTGAACATGTTGACGTACTCGCCGAGGAAGAACATGGCAAAGCGCATCGAGCCGTATTCGGTGTGGAAGCCACCGACAATCTCGCCTTCACCTTCGGCCAGGTCGAAGGGCAACCGGTTGGTCTCGCCGACCATGGTCACGACGTAGACCAGGAAGGACGGGAAGGCCACCAGGATGAACCACCAGTTGGTGTCGGCACCGCTCTGTGAGGCGACGATCTGGCTGGTGGACATCGACCCGCTGAAGAGGAAGACCGCGACGAGCGACAGGCCCATGGCGATCTCGTAGGAGATCATCTGGGCGGTCGAGCGCAGCCCACCGAGCAGCGGGTAGGTCGAACCGGAGGACCAGCCAGCGAGCACGACGCCGTAGATGCCGACCGACGCAACCGCGAGGACCAGCAGCACCGCAACCGGCACGTCAGCCAGTTGCAGCGGCGTGGTGTGACCGAACATCGTCACCGTGCCGCCCATCGGGATGATCCCGAAGGAGACGAAGGCCATCGTCGCGGTGATGATCGGGGCCAGCGTGAAGATCGCCTTGTCGGCCGCCGCCGGGGCGATATCGGCCTTGAACATCGACTTCATACCGTCGGCGAGGGTCTGCAACAGACCGAAGGGACCGTTGCGGTTGGGGCCGGGCCGCTGCTGCATCCGCCCGATGATGCGCCGCTCGAACCAGATGACCAGGAGCGTGGACAGCAGCAGGTAGACGAAGATGAACAGCGCCTTGACCAGCGACAGCCACAGCGGGGTGTCGCTGAAGTCGGCGTGCGGGGTGTCCAGCACGGGGATCACAGGGACGCACCACCCTTCGTGACGGTGACCCGGGTGCCGTTGTCGGCCCCCAGCGTCGAGCGAACCGCGCAGCCAGCGCTGTTCGTGGGCAGCCACACGACAGCATCGACGAGGTCGTCGGTGACATCGGCGGGAACCGTGACCGAGCCGGCCGGGCCGGTCACGGTGACCAGGTCGCCGGAGGCCACGTCGAGCGAGGTCGCGAGCGCCGGGCCGAGCTTGGCGACGGTGGCCTTCGCGGTGCCGGCGAGGAACGGCTCGCCGTCTTGCAGCCGGCCCGCATCGAGCAGTAGCGGCCAGGTGGCGAGGATGACCTCGCCGTCCCCCGCCGGCACAAGGGCACCCGAGGCGCTCGCCTGGCGGGCCTCCATCGCGGCACCGGTCCACGGCCCGAGCGCCTCGAACTGCGCGCCGATCTGCTCCAGCGTGCGGGTGTCGAGGAAGACGCCCATCTCGCTGGCCAGCATGTCGAGCACCCGGTGGTCGCTCATCGCGTTGCTGGCCAGGGCCTCGCGCAACTCGCGCAGACGCCCCTCCCAGGTGACGAAGGTGCCGGCCTTCTCCGGGTGGGAGGCGACCGGCAAGACCACATCCGCGTATGCCGTGACCGCGGACTCGCGCACTTCCAGGCTCACGACGAAGGGCTTGCCGAAGACCTTCTCGGGGTCGGCGATGCCCAGGTCGGCCGGGTCGAGGCCACCGACGACGAGCGCGTCGATCGCGCCGGTGCGGGCCGCGTCGATGATGCCGGCAGTGTCACGGCCCGGCTTGGCCGGCAGCGCGTCGACCTCCCAGACCGCGGCGACTTCCGAACGAGCGTCGAAGTATGCCGCGGGGCGGCCCCCGGGCAGCAGCGCGCCGAGCGCACCGGCCTCCAGAGCTCCTCGCTCTCCGGCGCGGCGCGGGATCCACGCCAGCTTGGCGCCAGTCTTGGTGGCCAGTTCGACGGCGGCCTCGAAGGCTCGCGGCGAGGTCGCGAGGCGCTCACCGAGCAGGATGACCGCATGGCCCGCGGCCAGACCCTCGGCGCAGCGCACGCCTTCGGCTGTGGCGTCGAGGCTGGTCAGCGCGACGGCCTCGGCACCCGGGGCGGTGGGGATGAGCGCCCCGCCGAGCTTGGTCAGGCCTCGCGTCGCGAAGGGGGCCACGGCATACACGGCGGTCTTGCTCTTGCGCCAGGCATTGCGCAGTCGCAGGAAGACGATCGGTGACTCTTCCTCGGGCTCGAAACCCACGAGCAGGACCGTGCCGGCCGCGTCGAGGTCGGCATACGAGACGCCGCGCACGGGACCCGAGCCAGCGTCGGCGCCGACACCGGTCGACACGACCTGGGTGGCCAGGAAGTAGGTCTCGGCGGCCGAGTGGGGGCGGGCGCGGAAGTCGACGTCGTTGGTGCCCAGGACCACGCGGGCGAACTTGCCGTAGGCGTAGGCGTCCTCGGCGGTGACCCGGCCACCGGGCAGCACGGCGGCAGCCTTGGCCTTGGCCAACCCGGCAGCAGCGGCGGCCAAGGCCTCGGGCCAGCCGGCCGCGCGCATGGTGCCGTCGGCCTGACGGATCAGCGGCAACTCCAGACGGTCGGGCAGGGTGGCGTACTGGAAGGCCCACCGACCCTTGTCGCAGTTCCACTCGCCGTTGACGGCCGGATCGTTGATCGCCATCCGCCGCAGCACGACACCGCGGCGGTGGTCGATCCGCAGCGCGCACCCAGAGGCGCAGTGCTCACAGGTGCTCGGCGTCGACACCAAGTCGAAGGGACGAGAACGGAACCGGTATGCCGCGCCCGTGAGCGCCCCGACCGGGCAGATCTGGACGGTGTTGCCCGAGAAGTAGGACTGGAAGGGCTGCTCCTCGTAGATGCCGATCTGCTGCATCGCCCCGCGCTCGACGAGGTTGATGAACTTGTCGCCGGCGATCTGGTCGGAGAAGCGGGTGCAGCGCTGGCAGAGGATGCAGCGCTCGCGGTCAAGCAGCACCTGAGTGGAGATGTTGACCGGCTTGGGGAAGGTGCGCTTGACGTCAGTGAACCGCGACGTCGCGCGCCCGTGGGACATCGCCTGGTTTTGCAGTGGGCATTCGCCGCCCTTGTCGCAGACCGGGCAGTCCAGCGGGTGGTTGATGAGGAGGAACTCCATGACCCCCTGCTGGGCCTTGTCGGCCACCGGCGAGGTGAGCTGGGTGTTGACGACCATGCCTTCGCCGACCGTCATCGTGCAGGCGGCCTGCGGCTTGGGCATGGGGCGCACGACGCCCTCGCGGTCGGGCATGCCGACATCGACGAGGCACTGGCGGCAGGCGCCGACCGGGTCGAGGGCCGGGTGGTCACAGAACCGCGGGATCTCGATGCCCAGTTGCTCGGCGGCGCGAATGATGAGGGTGCCCTTGGGCACCGACACGCTCTTGCCGTCGATGAAGAGGGTGACCTGGTCGGTCATGCTGTCGCGGCCTCCTTCGCGTCGAAGAGCACCGACGCTGCGGGCGGGAAGAGGGTCGCGGCGGGGGTGTGCATCCCGGCCTCGAACTCCTCGCGGAAGTACTTGATCGCCGACGCGATCGGGCTGGTCGCGGCATCGCCGAGGGCACAGAAGGACCGGCCCAGGATGTTGCTGCAGATGTCGTCGAGCTTCTCGATATCGCCGGGCAGACCCTGGCCGTGCTCAAGACGCTCCATGATCTGCTTGAGCCAGTAGGTGCCCTCGCGGCATGGGGTGCACTTGCCGCAGGACTCGTGGGCGTAGAAGTCGGTCCAGCGCGACACCGCGCGAACGACCGAGACGGTCTCGTCGAAGACCTGCAGGGCGCGGGTGCCGAGCATCGAACCCGCCGCCGCGACCGAGTCGAAGTCCAGCGGTATGTCGAGGTGCTCCTCGGTGAAGATCGGGGTCGAGGACCCACCGGGAGTCCAGAACTTGATCTTGTGACCGTTGCGGATGCCACCGGCCAGGTCGATCAACTCACGCATGGTGATGCCCAGGGGTGCCTCGAACTGACCAGGGTTGGTGACATGGCCGGAGAGGCTGAAGATGCCGAAGCCGGTGGACTTCTCGGTGCCCATGCTCTTGAACCAGTCGGACCCCTCGAGGATGATCCCGGGGACCGAGGCGATGGTCTCGACGTTGTTGACCGACGTCGGGCGAGCGTAAAGACCAGCCGCACCGGGGAACGGGGGCTTGAGCCGCGGCTGACCGCGGCGGCCTTCGAGCGAGTCCAGCAGCGCGGTCTCTTCACCACAGATGTAGGCGCCGGCGCCCGCGTGCGGCGTGACCCGCAGGGTGATGCCCTTACCGAGGACGTCGTGACCGAGGTAGCCGGCCGCCGTGGCCTCTTCGACCGCGCGCAGCAGGCGCCGGTAGACGTGGACGACCTCACCGCGCAGGTAGATGAACGCGTGGTCCGAACCCATGGCGTACTGCGAGATCGCCGCGCCCTCGATGAGGGCGTGCGGGTTGGCCAACATGAGCGGGATGTCCTTGCAGGTGCCCGGCTCGGACTCGTCGGCGTTGACCACGAGGTAGCGCGGACCGCCGTCGGGCGGGGACATGAACGACCACTTGAGGCCTGCGGGGAAGCCGGCGCCACCACGACCCCGGATGGCGGAGTCCTTGACGGTGTTGAGCACGTCGGAGGCGGGCATCGCGAGGGCCTTGCGCAGGGCGGCATACCCGCCGTGCTTTTCGTAGGTCTCCAGCGTCCAGGAGCGGTCGGCGTCCCAGAACGCCGACAGCACCGGGGTGAGCGGGGTGAGCGGCGTGGTCACTGCGCTGCCTCCTTGCCTTTGAGGCCGCCGGGGCGGTCGGCCGAGGAGTGCTCGTCACCGGGAGCGGGAGCTGCACCGGCCGAGCCGGGCGTGGCCTCGGTCTCGGCGCCGTCGGGGACGTCCGCAGCCGCAGCACCCGCGGGGGCGGCCCAACCGCGTTCCTTGGCGATCTTCAAACCGAGCAGGGTCGCCGGTCCCGCGCCCACGCCCTCGTCGGCGCGGCCGTCGTGGAAGCCCGCGAGCACTCGCGAAACCTCCTTGAACGAGCACACCTTGGCGGCACCGCGAGTGGGGGCGACGTCCTTGCCGGAGCGCAGGTCCTCGACAAGCTGGATCGTCGAGGCCGGCGTCTGGTTGTCCATGAACTCCCAGTTGGCCATGACAACCGGCGCGTAGTCGCACGCAGCGTTGCACTCGACCCGCTCGAGGGTGATCATCCCGTCGGCGGTGGTCTCGTCGTGGCCGATGCCCAGGTGCTCGGAGACGGCGTCCCAGATCGCGTCGCCGCCCATGACGGCGCACAGCGTGTTGGTGCACACCCCGACCGTGTAGCGGCCGTTCTCGTGCCGCTTGAACTGGGTGTAGAAGGTCGCCACGCCACTGACGTCGGCGGTCGTCAGGTCGAGCATCTCGGCGCAGAACCGGATGCCACGGCCGGACACATAGCCGTCGACGCTCTGCACGAGATGCAGCAGCGGCAGCAGCGCCGAGCGTGACTGCGGGTAGCGCGCGATGACGATCTCGGCGTCAGCGCGCAGCGCCGCGAGGGTCTCGGCGTCATACGGCGCCTTGCTCTCCTCGTCGACGTGCAGGTGACCGGAGGCGTTCGTGCCTGCCATTAGCGGTCAACACCTCCCATGACGGGGTCGATGGAGGCAACCGCGACGATGACGTCGGCGACCTGGCTGCCTTCGCACATGATCGAGGTCGCTTGCAGGTTGTTGAAGGACGGGTCACGGAAGTGCGCGCGATAGGGCCGGGTGCCGCCGTCGGACACCAGGTGGCAGCCCAACTCGCCCTTGGCGCTCTCGACCGCGACATAGACCTGACCCGGCGGGACTCGGAAGCCCTCGATGACGATCTTGAAGTGGTGGATCAGGACCTCCATCGAAATACCCATGATCTACTTGATGTGGTCGAGGCTGTTGCCCATACCATCGCTGCCGACCGACAACTGAGCCGACCAGGCGATCTTCTTGTCGGCCACCATGATCGGCTCGCCCAGGCTCGCCTCCAGCCGGTCGACGGCCTGCTCGACGATGCGCAGTGATTGGTACATCTCGTCCAGGCGCACCCGCAGTCGGCCGTAGGCGTCCATCGACTCGCGGGTGATGACCTCGAAGTCATACGTCTCGTAGCCGCAGTAGGGCGCGGCCTTGCGCAGGTCGTGCGGCAGGCCGGCCGAACGCAGCACCGGGCCGGTGATGCCCAGAGCCATGCAGCCGGTGAGGTCGAGGATGCCCACGTCGACCATGCGGCCCTTGACGATGGGGTTTTCGTTGACCAGCAGCTCCAACTCGCGGATGCCGCGGCGGATCTCGGGGACCATCTCGCGGGTGAGGTCGATGGCGCGCTGGCTGACGTCCTGGGCCACCCCGCCGGGGCGGATATAGGCATTGTTCATCCGCAGGCCGGTGACCTCTTCGATGATCCGGAAGACCCGCTCACGCTCGCGGAACCCGACGGTCATGACCGTCGTGGCACCCATCTCCATGCCACCGGTGCCGATGCAGACCAGGTGTGAGGAGATTCGGGTGAGTTCCATCATCAGGACGCGAATATCGCTGGCGCGCTGCGGAATCTGGTCGGTGATGCCGAGCAGCTTCTCGATGGCCAGGCAGTAAGCGGCCTCCTGGAACATCGGCGTGAGGTAATCCATCCGCGTGCAGAAGGTCACCCCCTGCACCCAGGTGCGGTATTCCATGTTCTTCTCGATGCCGGTGTGCAGATAACCGATGCCCGCGCGGGTCTCGGTCACCGTCTCACCGTCGAGCTCGAGGATGAGCCGCAGCACCCCGTGCGTGGACGGGTGCTGGGGGCCCATGTTGACGACGATGCGCTCCTCGTGCAGCGCGGTCGCCTCGTCGACGAGGTCGTCCCAGTCACCGCCGGAGACATGCATGGTCGGGCTGTCGAGGTACTCCTCGGCAGCGCCGGTTGCGTGGGTGGTGTCGGCAGCCATCAGTTGAAGGCCCTCCGCTCGTCGGCCGGGGGAACGGTGGCGCCCTTGTATTCCACAGGGATGCCACCGAGCGGGTAGTCCTTGCGCTGGGGGTGGCCCGGCCAGTCGTCGGGCATGAGGATCCGGGTCAGCGCCGGGTGCCCGTCGAAGATGATGCCGAACATGTCCCAGGTCTCACGCTCGTGCCAGGTGTTGGCGGGGTAGGTCTCGACGATCGAGGGAATGTGCGGATCGGCATCGGGACAGCCGACCTCGACGCGAATTCGCTTGCTGCCGTTGGTGATCGACAGGAAGTGGTAGATCGCGTGCAGTTCCTGACCGCTCAGGCCGGGGTAGTGCACCCCGGAGACCCCGGTGCAGATCTCGAACCGCAGCGCCGGCTCGTCGCGCAGCACTCGCGCCACGACCGACAGGTGCTCGCGGGCCACGTGCACGGTGATCTCGCCGCGGTCGACGACGACCATCTGCACGGCATCCCCGTATGCCGTGCCCTCGGCTTCCAGCCCCGCAGCCAGGGTG
>WBZM01001510.1_pt1 | contig 22876 bp, 22 predicted proteins | sample 5204271 | NCBI WGS metagenome assembly WBZM01 (sample SAMN12344346, study PRJNA552823) | activated sludge metagenome | biome: Activated sludge suspended growth; feature: Nitrification reactor; material: Wastewater; isolation source: activated sludge from nitrification reactor of wastewater...
AGATCGTCTGCTCCAATCCCTTCGCAGTGGCCGCCTACGTCGAAGGCGCCGGCGGCGAGGCGATCGACCTCGGCATAGCCGGCGATGATTTCAAGGCGCTCGAGCGCGGCATTGCGAAGGCGCGCGACGTCGAGGCCGACATTCTCGTCACGCTCGGCGGCGCCTCGGTCGGCGACCACGATCTCGTGCAGTCGGCGCTGACGAAAGAGGGCATGGAGCTCGGCTTCTGGCGCATCGCCATGCGGCCCGGCAAGCCGCTGATCCACGGGCGTCTCGGCGAAATGCACATCATGGGACTGCCGGGCAATCCGGTGTCCTCCATCGTGTGCAGCCTCATCTTCCTTATTCCGCTCGTGCGCAAACTCGCGGGCGACCGCGACGCCGGCGCCGACCGGACGCAGCCCGCAATCCTCGGCGTCGATATGAAGGCGAACGACCAGAGGCAGGATTACCTGCGCGCCACGCTGGCGAGCGACGCCGAAGGCCGCGTGGTGGCCACGCCGCACGCGCTGCAGGATTCGTCGCTGCTCTCGATCTTCACGCGCTCGCAGGCGCTGCTGATCCGCCCGCCCCATGCGCCGGCGGCGAAGGCGGGGGATGGGTGCAGGATATTGCGGCTCACGAGCGGCGGGTTCTAGTTCGCGGCGTCATGCCGCGCTTGTCGCGGGCACCCACGCCAAGCAGCGTCGTGTGCTGAGGAGCCTGCGCAGCAGGCGTCTCGAAGCATAATCCAGAGTTACGTGCCCTGGCCACCCTTCGAGACGCGCCTTTCAGGCGCTCCTCAGGGTGAGAGTTCTTGAATTACGAGGACGCGTGGCGAGGCGCGCCTACTGCCCGCGCTTGGCCTTGGTCGCGAAGCGAACGGCTTCTTCCGCCGCGCGGAACAGCGCCATCGACTTGTTGACGCATTCGCGGTGCTCGTAGGCCGGCTCTGAATCGTAGACGATGCCGGCGCCGGCCTGCGCATGCATCTTGCCGTCCTTCACGATGGAGGTGCGCAGCACGATGCAGGTGTCCATGTCGCCGGTCGAGGAGAAATAACCGATGCAGCCGGCGTAGATGCCGCGCTTGTCGACTTCCAGTTCGTCGATGATCTCCATGGCGCGAACCTTTGGCGCGCCTGACACGGTGCCGGCGGGGAAGCCCGCCGACAGCGCGTCGATTGCGTCGCGCCTCGGGTCGAGCTGGCCCACGACGTTCGACACGATGTGCATGACGTGGCTGTAGCGCTCGATCGTGAACTGGTCCGTCACCTCGACCGTACCGATCCGGGAAACGCGGCCGACGTCGTTGCGGCCGAGATCGAGCAGCATCAGATGTTCGGCGCGTTCCTTTTCATCCGCCAGCAGGTCGGCGGCGAGCGCCTCGTCCTCGGCGACCGTCTTGCCGCGCCAGCGCGTGCCGGCGATGGGGCGGATCGTCACTTCGCCCGCGCGCACGCGCACGAGAATTTCCGGGCTGGAGCAGACGATCTGGAAGCCGCCGAAATCGAGATAGCAGAGGAAGGGCGCGGGATTCACGCGGCGCAGCGCGCGATAGAGCGCAAAGGCCGGCAGCGTGAACGGGGCGGTGAAGCGCTGCGACAGCACGACCTGGAAAATGTCGCCGGCGCGAATGTATTCCTTCGCCTTCTCGACCATGGCGAGAAAGCGCGGCTCCGGCGTGTTGGAGACGGGCTTTTCGGCGAGCAGATGCGGATCGGTCGTCTCGTCGTGCACGAGCGGCCCCTCGAGCCGCGCGACGACGGCGTCGATGCGCTCGAGCGCGCGGTCGTAGGCGGCGCGCGCGGAGAGGCCTTGCGTCGCGCGCGCCGGCGTGACGATCGAGATTTCGTCGCGCACGGAATCGAACACGGCGATCACCGTCGGCCGGATCATGATCGCGTCGGGCGTGCCGATCGGATCGGGCTTGGCCGGCGCGAGACGCTCCATCTCGCGCACCATGTCGTAACCGAGATAGCCGAACACGCCCGCCGCCATCGGCGGCATCCCTTCCTTCTGCGGAATGGCGGATTCGGCGATCAGCGCGCGCAGCGCGACCAGCGGCTTCTCGGGACAGGGCTCGAAGGCGTCAGGCTCGGTGAGCGCGCGGCGGTTGATCTCCGCGCGCCCCGCGCTGGCGCGCCAGACGATGTCGGGATCGAGCCCGATCATCGAGTAGCGGCCGCGCGCGGCGCCGCCTTCGACGGATTCGAGCAGGAAGACATTGCCTCTGCGGCCCGCCGATAGCTTCAGGAAAGCCGAGACGGGCGTCTCGAGATCCGCGACGAGCCGCGTCGAGACGAGCTGCGCCGCCCCGGCTTCGTATTCGCGTGAGAAGCCCGCGAAATCGGGTTCGATGCTCACTGGTCGCCGCCGCCGCCCGTCGCCGCGCGCACGGCGGCTTCGTTGATGCGCACGCCGAAGTCCTTTTGCAGGCGCTGCACATATTCGGTCAGCAGGTCGTCGGCGATCACCGCCTTCAATTGCTTCGCCATGTCGCGATTGGCTTCGGAATCCGGGTTGAACTCCGGCGTCGCCGTGTCGAGAATCTGGAACACCATGCGGCCGCCCGGCGCATTCGCCGATCCCGCGCCATGATTGGGCTGGTTGAACACGGCGACGATCGCCTGCGGCTCGAATCCGTCCGCGCCGGTGCGACGCACGTTGGAATTGTGCTTCAACTCCAGCTTTTCGTCGGCCGCGATCTTCGACAATTGCCCGCCGTCGCGCAGTTTCTTCACAAGTTCGGCAGCCTTGTCGGCGAGGCGCTTGTCGGTGGTGTCGGCGCGCCAGGCGGCTGCGACCTTGTCCTTCACCTCGTCGAACGAAAGCTGACGCTGCGGATCGACCTTCTGCACTTCGAACCAGACATAGCCGTTGTCCCTGGTCGAGATCGTTTCGTTGTCGACGCCGATGTCGGAGGCGAAGACGGCGCGCAGCAGGTCGGCCGGCGCGACGAGATCCGCAACGGGCAGGCCGTTGCGATCGAAGCCGCGCTCGTCGATGGCGTCGATCGTGCGCGCGTCGAGACCCACGGCTTTCGCCGCTTCCGCGAGCGATTTGCCGGAGGCGCGCTGGTCCTCGATCTTGTCGTGCAGGACCTGCACGCTCTTCTTGGCGCGTTCGCGCGCGATCTCCGCCTTGATCTCGCCGGCGACCTCCGCGAATGGCCGCGCGACGCCGGGCGTGATCGCGGTCACGCGCACGAGCGCCACGCCGAACTTGCCGGCGACCGGCGCGCTGACCTCGCCCGGCTTCAGCGCGAAGGCGGCCTCCGCTGTCGCCGGGTCGGACACCTGCGCGCGCGTCAGCGAGCCGAGGTCGATGTCCTTGGGCGAAAGCTTGCGTTCGCTCGCCACGCTGTCGAAGCTCGCGCCGCCCTTGATCTTGGCGGCGGCGGCCTGCGCCTCGGCTTCGTTGGGGAAAACGATCTGCTGGATATCGCGCTTCTCGGGCGTTCCGAAGCGCGTGTCTTTGGCCGTGTCGTACACCTTCTGCGCATCGGCGTCGGACACGTCCTCCGGCTTGGCGGCGCTCGTCGGCGTTACGGCGAGCGTCACGATCCTGCGATATTGCGGAGCGAAGAATTGCGCCTTGCGATCGTCGTAGAATTTCTTGAGCTCGTCCTCGGACGGCTGCGCGGCTTCGCCTGCGTTCGTCGGCGTCAGGATTACATAGTCCACGCTGCGCGCCTGGCCGCGGTAGCGGTCTACGGCGGCAAGCATCGCCTGCGGCGTCTCCAGAGCGCCGGCGAGCGCCTCGCCGAGTTCCTGGCGCAGGTAGGTGGCCTTCTGCTCGCGCACGAAGCTGCGTTCGTTGAACCCGTTGTCGCGCAGCACGGCGTCGAAGCGCGCGCGGTCGAAACCGCCGGTTATGGGGTCTTTGAACGAGGGATCGGTCTGAACGGACTTGGCGAGCTGCTCGTCGGACATGGCGAGCCCGAGGCTGCGCGTCTTCTGATCGAGCGCCGCCTCCGTGACGAGGCGTCCGAGCACCTGACGGTCGAGGCCGGCCTGCCGGGCCTCGTCATTGGTCACCACGCGGCGCATACGTTGCTGCAAGCGCTGCAATTCGCTCTGGTAGGCGAAGCGATAGGCCTCCGACGAAATTTCCGTCGAGCCGACGGTGCCGAGCTTGCCCTGGCCGAATCCGCGGAAAATGTCGCCAATGCCCCAGATGGCGAAGGACACGATGATGACGCCGAAGACGATCGTCATGATCGCCTTGCCGAACCAGCTTTGAGACGCCGTGCGCAGGCCGTCGAGCAACGTGAATCCTCCGGAAAAATCGGCGCGGACCATATAGAGGGCGCCCCGCCGATGCAATGCGGGCCGGCCGCGATATATGGGCGGCATGGTCTCCATCAAGCGTGTCTACGACCTCCGAGAGGAAAGCGACGGCTATCGCGTTCTCGTCGATCGCCTGTGGCCGCGCGGCCTGACGCGCGACGAGGCGGCCATCGACGATTGGGCGAAGGAGATCGCGCCGAGCGGCCCCCTGCGCAAATGGTTCGGCCACAAGCCGGAGCGCTGGGCCGCCTTCGAGAAGAAATATCGCGCCGAACTGCAGGAGGGGGCGGCGGCCGAGGCGCTGGCCGCGCTCAGGAAGCGCGCCGGGCGCGTCACCCTGCTGACGGCGACCCGTGACCTCGACCATTCGCATGCGCAGGTTCTGCGGCGGCTGCTCGCCTGAGGACGACTGCGGCGAACGGCTCATTGGCGCGAAGCGCGGCTTCTGCTATCGCCCGCCGCAGATCGTTTAGGGAGACCGAAATGTCCGCGCCTCGCCCGCTCGTTGCTGGAAACTGGAAGATGAACGGCCTGAAGGGCGCGCTCGCCGAGCTGGAAGCCATTCGCGACGCGGTGAAGGCAGGCGGGGCGGGGCGCGCGGAAGCCGCGCTTTGCCCGCCTTTCACGCTGGTCGCCGCCGCCGCGGACGCCGCCAGGGGCTCGCCGCTGGCCATCGGCGCACAGGACTGTCACGCCAGGGTCTCGGGCGCCCATACCGGCGATATTTCCGCGCAGATGCTGAAGGACGCCGGCGCCGCCTACGTGATTGTCGGCCATTCCGAGCGCCGCGCCGACCATGGCGAGACCGACGCCGCCGTGCGCGAAAAGGCCGCCGCCGCCATCAAGGCGGGGCTCACCGCCATCGTCTGCGTCGGCGAGACGAAGGACGAGCGGGTCGGAGGCAAGGCGCTCGAGGTCGTCGGCGGCCAGATCGACGGCTCGCTGGACCCGGATTTTCCTGCGACCGATCTCGTCGTCGCCTACGAACCGGTCTGGGCGATCGGCACCGGCCTGACGCCGACGGCGGCCGACGTCGCCGAAATGCACGCCCATATCCGCGCCAAGCTGGAAAAGACCTACGGCCGCAAGGGCGTGGACATCCGCATTCTCTACGGCGGCTCGGTGAAGCCCGAGAACGCCGCCGAGCTGATGGGCGTGAAGAACGTCGACGGCGCGCTGGTTGGCGGCGCGAGCCTCAAGGCCAAGGATTTCATGGGGATTGCGGGGGTGTACAAGTAGCCGGGACCGCGGGCTTCCAGCCCGCATGCCGGCCGGAGGCCGGCGATCCCGGCTAAAGCTGGCCATCGCGCCTTGCATAGGCTAGAAGGCCGCCCATATCGGCCTCTGGCCGACCCGAATTCGGAAATCACATGCAGACCGTTCTCATCGTCATCCACCTCATGGTGGTCGCAGCGCTTGTTGTCGTCGTGCTGCTGCAGCGCTCGGAAGGCGGCGCGCTCGGCATCGGCGGCGGGGGCGGCGGCGGCTTCTTCACCGGCCGCGGCCAGGCCAATGCGCTGACCCGCGCCACGGCGATTCTCGCGACCATCTTCTTCCTGACCTCGATCGCGCTGACCGTGCTTGCCAGCATGAACCACCAGCAGAAGTCGATCTTCGACGGCTCCAAGCCCGGCCAGACGTCGCCCGCCGGCGCCAACGTCCCGCCGCCGCTGCCGGAAGGCAAGGGCGGCCTGCTGAACGACCTGCAGAAGATGCAGGATCAGAAGCCCGCCGCGCCGGCGCCCGCGCCCGGCGGACCCTCGGTCCCGCGGTCGCAGTAACAGTCCAACAGGGCAGGGGCCGGGCGACCGGCCCCTTCTCTTTTGGGCCTCGCAAGACGCACATGTGGGAAGCGCAATTCGGCGCTCCCCGAATCGATTCAAAAGGGATACGGCTCAAATCCCATGGCGCGGTACATTTTCATCACCGGCGGCGTGGTCTCCTCGCTCGGCAAAGGTCTGGCCTCGGCGGCGCTCGGCGCCCTGCTGCAGGCGCGTGGATACACGGTCCGTCTTCGCAAGCTCGACCCCTACCTCAACGTCGATCCGGGCACGATGAGCCCGTACCAGCACGGCGAGGTCTTCGTCACCGACGACGGCGCGGAGACCGATCTCGATCTCGGCCATTACGAGCGCTTCACCGGCCGTCCCGCCAACAAGCAGGACAACATCACCACCGGCCGCATCTATCAGGACATCATCTCCAAGGAGCGGCGCGGCGATTATCTCGGCGCGACCATCCAGGTCATCCCGCACGTCACCAACGCCATCAAGGAATTCGCGCTGTCGGGCAACGAGGGCGTGGATTTCGTGCTGATCGAGATCGGCGGCACGGTCGGCGACATCGAGGGCCTGCCGTTCTTCGAGGCGATCCGCCAGCTCGGCAACGATCTGCCGCGCGGGCATTCCTGCTACATCCACCTGACGCTGCTGCCCTTCATCCCGAGCGCGGGCGAACTGAAGACCAAGCCGACGCAGCATTCGGTGAAGGAGCTGCGCTCGATCGGCATCCAGCCCGACATCCTGCTCTGCCGCACCGACCGCCCGATCCCGCCGGAGGAGCGCCGCAAGCTCGGACTGTTCTGCAACGTGCGCGAGAGCGCCGTGGTGGAGGCGCGCGACGCCTCCAACATCTACGACGTGCCGGCCGCCTACCATGCGGCGGGCCTCGACCGCGAAGTGCTGCATTCCTTCGGTATCGAGCCAGCGCCGCGCCCGGACATGAGCCGCTGGAACGCCGTCTCCGAACGCATCCACAATCCGGAGGGCGAGGTCACCATCGCCATCGTCGGCAAGTACACGGGCATGAAGGACGCGTACAAGTCGCTGATCGAGGCGCTGGCGCACGGCGGCATGGCCAATCGCGTCAAGGTCAATCTCGACTGGATCGAGAGCGAGGTGTTCGAGGGCCGCGACGCCGCGCCCTATCTGGAACATGTCCACGGCATTCTCGTGCCCGGCGGCTTCGGCCAGCGCGGCTCCGAAGGCAAGATTCTGGCGGCGCGTTTCGCGCGCGAGCGCAAAGTGCCGTATTTCGGCATCTGCTTCGGCATGCAGATGGCCTGCATCGAGGCGGCGCGCGCGCTGGCCGGCGTGCCCAACGCCGGCTCCACCGAATTCGGCGCGACGCCGGAGCCGGTCGTCGGCCTCATGACCGAATGGATGCGCGGCAACGAGCTGGAAAAGCGCGGCGCGCAGGGCGATCTCGGCGGCACGATGCGGCTCGGCGCCTACAAGGCGCGGCTGAAGGAGGGCTCGAAGATCGCCGGCATCTACGGCGACACGGAAATCTCCGAGCGCCACCGCCACCGCTACGAGGTGAACACCGCCTACCGCGAGCGGCTGGAGGAATGCGGCCTGATCTTTGCCGGCCTCTCGCCCGACGGCCTGCTGCCCGAGACGGTCGAATATGCCGACCATCCCTGGTTCATCGGCGTGCAGTACCACCCGGAACTGAAGAGCCGCCCCTTCGAGCCGCATCCGCTGTTCGCGAGCTTCATCCAGGCGGCGAAGATGCAGAGCCGGTTGGTGTGACCGACCCTATCCACGCCCTCGAAATCCGCATCGCGCATCAGGATCGCACGATTGCGGAGCTGAACGAGACCGTCACCGCGCAGTGGCGGAAGATCGACGCGCTGGAGCGCGAATTGAAGATGTTGCGCGAGGAAGTGCGCAACTCATTTCCCGCGCGCAGCGAGCCCGAGCCGCCGCCGCCGCACTATTGACCGGGCAGGGCAGGCGATAGGCTTGCCGCCTCACCGGAGGCCCGGCCCATGTCCCTGCTCGCGAACCTGCCGCCCGTCGATCCCTTCATCGCCCTCGGCGTCGTCGCCTCGACGGCGGTCACGGACGCCGCTTACGTCTTCTTCAACGCCGCGGTGGGCGCGCGCAAGCGCGTTGCGGCGGCGTCGTGGTCGTCGTGCTGGTATCTGCTCTCGGCCTTCGCCGTCATCAGCTACACGTCGAACTGGGCCTATGTGCTGTTTGCGGCGATCGGCGCCTGGATCGGCGGCTATCTGTCGATCACCGCGCTCGACTGGGCCTCGCCGGTCTCCAATCGCTTGCCCCATTGACTGCGCCGGCGCCGCGGCAGAAGCTGTAGCGTGGCCGGAATTTCGACGGCCGCTGCCGGAGTATCGACATGGACTCAAGACGTGATCTGCTTCGAGGCGCGATTTTGAGCGCGTTGGCGCTCGCGGTCCCGACGGATGCCTCGGCGCGCGTGTCTACCCCGCTGAATTATCAGCGCGGCGCCAAAATCCGGTGCGGTCGCACGGGATGCCGGCCAGCCAATGCTGGGGCGGCCCCTGGAAGGGTTCGACGCTAGCCCCGAGAGGAGGGAGATCGGCCAGGCTCAGCGCGGCACGGGGACCGGCGCGGCGCGCACCTGTCCGTAGCCGTAGCCCTGCGGCGCGGGCGCGGAATAGGCGTTTGAATAGCCGCCGCTTGCGCCCTGCTGGCCCGGCGCATTGGGGCCGGACAGCGCGGCGGAATATTGCGATCCGTCACCGAAAGCGGTCGGCGGCGGCACCAGCGGGTTCTGCTGCGGGTTGAACATGCGCTGCCGGGGGTCGACACCCTGCTGCGGAGCCTGGCGGGGAACAGGCGAATAGCCCGATTGCGCAGGGGCCATGTAGACGGGCTGCTGCGCGTACATCGGCTGCCCATACATCGGCTGCTGCCCGTACATCTGCGGCTGCTGCTGGCGTTGCGCGAACAAGTGTACGCAGGCCGGATTTTCCTGGTTCGCCTGGTTGGCGCAGTCGAGCACGATCTTCGTGCTGCGCGCGCGATGCCTGGTGCGGCGCGCGGTGCGGCGCGCTGCTCTCTTGCTCGGCCCGAATGTGGGCTGCGGGCCCGCGATCTCCGGCCCGACGGAATAACCCAGCGCCGCGCCGGCGATCAGACCGATCGGACCGCCGACCATCGCGCCGGCGATGGCGCCGACCGTGCCGTTGATGAAGCGGGATTGCTCGACCGCGCGCGACTCCGCCAGCGCGAGCGCCGGCGACAGCGCCAGGGCTGTCGTCAGGAGGAGGAGCGGAAGCGGCTTGCGCATGGTTTGGACGCCTTTGTTGCGTCCATTGATCGCGCCGCGTCCTTACCGAACGGCGCCGCAAATTGGGCTAATGCCGGTTAAGCCTACGAAACCCTTGCGCGCCGCCCGCATGCGTTTACGCTCCGGCTGCGCTGAAGAGATGGCGCGTAAGAGACTGTGTTCAAATGCCTTTCGTCATTGCTTTCATCGTCGCCGTCGCCGCCTTCATGGGTTGGCGGCTGATGCAGCCGGCCTGTCCCGGCGGCGCCGTCGTGGCCGATGAGCAACAGTGCCGGACCGACTTCGACGCGGCCTTCTGCGCCAGGGCCATGCCGGAGGCGCTGGCCGCCGGGCGGACCGGCGGCGGCGCTTTCCCGACGCAGGCGAGATGCCTCGACGAATATCCCGCCTGCATCGAACGGCCGGACGTCGCGGCATGGACGCCGAAGCCGTCCGGCTATTGCCTGGCGCGCGGGCCGGACGGCGAGATCGCCCACGTCGAGCCGGTCTACGCGCGCCGGTAGCGCATGCCGCCGCCGCTCAGGCGTGGACGGGCGGGGCGCGCTCGGCCGTGTCGATGTCGCGCCCGGTGTAGTCCGTCATCAGGGCCGCCGCGCCCAGCGAGATCAGCGCGCAGGCGAGGATGTAGGCGGCGATCGCGGCGGAAGTCCCGTAATGGCCCATCAGCCATGCGGCGATCAGCGGCGCCGGCCCGCCGGCAATGACGGAGGCGAGCTGGTAGCCGAGCGAGGCGCCGCTGTAGCGCGTCTGGCCCTTGAAGGATTCCGCGATCAGCGCCGCCTGCGGCCCGTACATCATGTCGTGCGGGATCAGCGAGACCAGGATCGCAATGAAGACGACGGCCGGCGCCGCCGTGTCGATCATGCGGAAGTACAGGAAGCCGAAGGCGCCCGTCGCCGCTGCGCCGATCATGTACATGGCCTTGCGACCGATCCGGTCGGACAGCCAGCCGAAGAACGGAATCGCGAAGAAGGACACGACGGAGGCCGCGAGGACCGCCAGCAGCAGGAAATCACGGTTCAGCTTCAGATGGCCCGTGCCGTAGGAGAAGATGAAGGCCGTGAAGATGTAGAAGGGCGCCTGCTCCGCCATCCGCGCCAGCGCGCTGAGCACGATCTGGCCGGGATGGGTGCGCAGCACCTCCCGCAGCGGCGTGCGGGAGACGCGCTGCTCGTCGACGATGCGCCGGAATGTCGGCGTCTCCTCGATGCCGAGCCGGATGTAGAGGCCGACCGCGACGAGGATGATCGACAGCGCGAACGGGACGCGCCATCCCCAGGCGAGGAACTGCTCGCCGGACATGCCGCTGAAGGCGAGCACGGCCAGATTGGCGACGAACAGGCCGACCGGCACGCCGAACTGCGGCCAGGAGGCGATGAAGCCGCGCGATTCGTTGCTGCGCGCCCATTCCATCGACAGCAGCACCGAGCCGCCCCACTCGCCGCCGACGCCGATTCCCTGGATGACGCGCAGGACCGTCAGGATGACCGCGCCCCACACGCCGATCTGCTCGTAGGTCGGCACGAGCGCCACCGCGAAGGTCGCGAGCCCCATCAGCAGCAGCGTGGCGATGAGCGCAGCCTTGCGGCCGAGGCGGTCGCCGTAGTGCCCGAAGATCGCCGCGCCGACGGGCCGCGCCACGAAGCCGACCGCGTAGATCGCGAAGGCCTCCAGCGTGCCGGTCAACGGGTCGGATTTCGGGAAGAAGAGGGGGGCGAAAACAAGCCCCGTGACGATCGAGTAGAGGAAGAAATCGTACCATTCGATCGAGGTGCCGATCGTGCTGGCGATGACGGCGCGGCGCAACTGGCGCCTGTGTTCGTCTGTCGTGAGCAGCGCGGCCGGCCCCGGTTCAGCCAGGATAGCCATAACGTGTCTCCGTGCGGGAGGCGGCGTTCGGCCGGGCGCTTGCTGACATCTGCGGCGTCGCGACCTCGGTCGAGGCCGTCGTGGGGGGCGAGATAGCGCGCGGGGCGCCGCCATCAACCCCGTTCGCATTAAGCGGGCGCGCTCGCCTTGTTTTTGGCGTTTCGCCGTCTTAGGTTCCGGCCAAAGCCGCCGCGCGTTCCCGCCCGGCGGAGGCGAGGGCCGGCGCGGCCGGAATCGCCTGAGGGAGTTGGCACATGGGTTCCTTTTCGATCTGGCACTGGCTGATTGTCGGCGGCGTCGCGCTGTTGCTGTTCGGCGGCAAGGGCAAGATCTCCGACATCATGGGCGACGTCGCCAAGGGCATTAAGTCCTTCAAGAAGGGCATGGCCGAGGACGACAAGGAAGAGGCCGCGCAGCGGCCCGCCGAGCCCATGAAGACCATCGACCACCAGGCCGCCGCGACGGTCGACAAGGCCGCCGACGCGCGCAAGGTCTGATCGCGCGCCCGTCGGCCCGCGCGGGGTCGCCACAGAATGCTGGACTTCGACGTCGGCAAACTCGTCGTCATCGGCGTGGTCGCGCTCATCGTGATCGGGCCGAAGGACCTGCCGCGCGTGCTGCGGCAGGTTGGGAACGCCGTGGGCAAGATGCGCCGCATGGCAAACGAGTTTCAGGGCCAGTTCATGGAGGCGATGCGCGAGGCCGACGTCGAGAACCTCAAGAAGGAGGTCGAGAGCGTCGCCGATCTCGCCAAGGTCGACGTCGCCTTCGATCCCATCCGCGACATGAAGGAACAGATCACGTCGGCCGTCGAGGGCGAGGGGCCATCCGCGCCGGCGACCGGGAATCCCGAGATCGCCAGCCTCGACATCGAGGAGCACGCCCCGCCGCCCGACAGGCTGGCGGTGGAAGCCGCTTTCGAGGAGGCGCCGGCGATCGAGCCGCCGAAAGCGGACACGGCCGAAGCGCGCGGGCCTGAAATCGAATCCGCCAAGCTCGCGGACAAGAGCGCATGAGCCAGGCCGATATCGACGCCACCCGCGCGCCGCTGATGGAGCATCTGATCGAACTGCGCCAGCGCCTGATCCGCGCGCTCGTCGCCTTTCTCGTGATGTTCATCGTCTGCTTCTTCTTCGCCAAGAACATCTACAACCTGCTGGTGCTGCCCTATCAGCACGCCGCCGGTCCCGAGGCGAAGCTGATCTACACGGCGCCGCAGGAATTCTTCTTCACGCAGATCAAGGTGGCGATGTTCGCCGCCGCCTTCCTGTCCTGTCCTGTCATCTTCTCGCAGATCTACGCCTTCGTCGCGCCGGGTCTCTACAAGAACGAGCGCGACGCCTTCCGGCCCTATCTGTTCGCCACGCCCGTGTTCTTCCTGGCCGGCGCGCTGCTGGTGTTCTTCGTGGTGATGCCGAACCTGCTGCATTTCTTCATCGGCATGCAGCAGGCCAACGAACCGGGGAAGGCGCAGATCGAACTGCTGCCCCGCGTGTCGGAATATCTCGGGCTGGTGATGACGCTGATCTTCGCCTTCGGCATCGTCTTCCAGTTGCCGGTGGTGCTGACCCTGCTCGGGCGCGTCGGCATCATCGACACGGCCTTTCTGCGCTCGAACCGCCGCTACGCCATCGTCATCGTCTTCGTCATCGCCGCCGTGCTGACCCCGCCCGACGTGTTCAGCCAGCTCGCCCTCGCCATTCCCGGCGTGCTTCTCTACGAGGCCTCGATCATTTCGGTCGGGATGATCGAGAAGAAGCGGGCGCAGGAAGCGGCCGAAAAGGCGGATTGACCTTCGCCGTCATGCCCGCGGGCATCCACGACAGGCCGCTCAAACCAACTTCGCCCATTGCCTCGCTCCTTCGGAGCCGCTTGGCGTGGATGACGGCTCGGGTGTTGACCCCTTCTCCCGCTTGCGGGAGAAGGTGGCGCGCGCAGCGCGACGGATGAGGGACTTTTCCGCATCCGCAATCGCTGGACCCTCATCCGACCCTCGCTGATGCGAGGGCCCCCTTCTCCCATTTCATGGGAGAAGGGGACGCTTTCGAGATTTCAGATGTTCGACATCAAAGCCATCCGCGACGACAAGGCCGCCTTCGACCGCGCCCGTGAGCGCCGAAACCTGCCGCCGCTCGCCGGTCATCTCATCGCGCTCGACGACAACAGGCGCGCGGCAATCGCCAAACTGCAGACCGCGCAGGAGCGCCGCAATGCGGCGTCGAAGGAAATCGGCCTCGCCATGCGCGAGAAGGATATGGCCAAGGCCGACGCGCTGAAGGTGGAAGTCGCCGCGCTGAAGGAAAACTGGCCGGCCATGGAGCAGGCCGAGCGTGAGGCGAACGAGGCGCTGAACAAGGCGCTGTCCGAAATCCCGAATTCGCCGCTCGGCGAGGTTCCCGAAGGCAAGGACGAGCACGACAACGTCGAAGTCTCCAGGTGGGGAACGCCGCGCGACTTCGCTTTTCAGCCGAAAGAGCATTTCGACCTCGGCGAGGCCCTCGGCCTGATGGATTTCGAAAGCGCGTCGAAAATTTCCGGCGCGCGCTTCGTCGTTCTCAAGGGCAAGCTTGCCCGCCTCGAACGCGCCCTCGCGCAATTCATGCTGGACACGCACACCGACAAGCACGGCTACAGCGAAGTCGCCCCGCCACTGCTGGTGCGCGACGACGCCATGTTCGGGACGGCGCAATTGCCGAAGTTTCGTGAGGATCAGTTCGCGGTCAATACGACAACATTCTTCGACGGTTTTGTGCGAGCCGCCATGAACGCTACTGCCGAGCAATACGAGGTAGAAGTCGCTGAGGGGACGTTCGATGGCGCGAACGTTGGAAAGACGATCCGCAATCAGATTTCGTTAGCACTTGACGAAAGCGCAAAATCTCAACGTTGGCTCATCCCCACCGCCGAAGTCCCCCTCACAAATCTCGCCCGCGAACAGATTATCGACGAGGCCAAACTCCCGCTGCGTCTCACCGCCGGGACCTACTGCTTCCGCGCCGAGGCGGGCGCTGCCGGCCGCGACACGCGCGGCATGATCCGTCAGCACCAGTTCTACAAGGTCGAGCTCGTCTCCATCACGACGCCCGAACAGGCGCTGGAAGAACACGAGCGCATGACCGGCTGCGCGGAGAAGATTCTGCAATTGCTGGAGCTGCCCTATCGCAAGGTCGTGCTCTGCACCGGCGACATGGGCTTCGCCAGCCAGAAGACTTACGACCTCGAAGTCTGGCTGCCGGGGCAGGGCAAATATCGCGAGATTTCGTCCTGCTCGGTCTGCGGCGATTTCCAGGCGCGCCGCATGAACGCGCGCTACCGGCCGGCGGATGGAAAAGGCCCGCGCTTCGTCGCCACGCTCAACGGCTCCGGCGTCGCCGTCGGCCGCGCGCTGGTGGCGGTGCTGGAGAATTACCAGAACGCCGACGGCTCGGTGACGGTCCCGGCGGTCCTGCGAGGGTACATGGGCGGGTTGGAAAGAATTGAGCGGACTGGATAACTTTGCGCGACTCTAGTTCCCTCCCCCCTTGAGGGGGAGGGTTAGGGTGGGGGGTCGGGAAACCTTGCGAGATTGGCGATTGTCATCGGAACGCAACCCTCGCAAGATTCCCCGACCCCCTCCCCCTGCCCCTCCCCTCAAGGGGGAGGGGAGATCTGGCGGCTCTCAGCGTGCGGGGTGATCGAAGATGCATCGCCTGACGCCGGTTGTGCGCCGCTTGCGGCGAGACGCGACGCCTGCGGAAAAGCTGCTCTGGCGCGCGATCAATCGCGAGCAGACGGGTTTCAGGTTTCGTCGCCAGGTCCCGCTTGGCGGCTATGTCGTGGATTTCGCCTGTCACGAGGCGCGGCTGGTCATCGAATTGGATGGCGCGACGCATTCGACCGATGAAGAACTGGCCCCGACGCCCAGCGTCAGAAAAGGATCGAGGCAGAGGGCTACGCCTTCCTCCGGTTCCGCAATGCCGAGCTATTCGAAAATCTCGACGGCGTCATCGAAACGATATGGTTGAAGCTGCGCGTGCTTCGTCCGAGACTTGCGGCTGACGAATCCTGATTTCAGCTTGAGCCGCGGCGGACCGGAGCAGACATGCGCATACTCATCACCAACGACGATGGCGTCCACGGCCCCGGCCTCGAAGTGCTGGAGAAGATCGCGGCGCAATTGTCCGACGACGTCTTCACCGTCGCCCCCGAGACCGACCAGTCGGGCGTCGCCCATTCCATGTCGCTGTCGGATCCGCTGCGCCTGCGGCAGATCAGCGAGCGGCGCTTCGCCGTGCGCGGCACGCCAACCGACTGCGTCATCATGGGCGTGCGCAACATTCTCAAGGACAAGAAACCCGATCTCGTTCTCTCCGGCGTCAATCGCGGGGCGAATGTCGCTGAGGACGTCACCTATTCGGGCACCGTCGCCGGCGCGATCGAGGGCACGATCCTCGGCATTCCCTCCATCGCGCTGTCGCAGGCCTATGGCCCCGTCTCCGGCCGCTTTTCGCCGCACTGGGCGACGGCGGAAACGCATGCGCCGGCGCTGCTGCGCAGGCTGATCGCGGAAGGAACGCCGCCCGGCGTGCTGCTCAACCTCAACTTTCCGGATTGCCCGCCGGACCAGGTGGCCGGCGTCGCCGTCACGGCGCAGGGCGTGCGCTCGGCCGAGCTCTTGGACATCGACGCGCGCATGGATGGGCGCGGCATTCCCTATTACTGGATCGCCTTCCAGCGCGGCCCGTATACGCCGGGCGTCGGCACCGATCTCGAAGCGCTGGCGGCGAAGAAGATTTCCGTCACGCCGCTGCGTCTCGACATGACCGACGAGCCGACCATGACGAAGCTCGCCGAAGTGCTCGGCTGACGCGCTTGAGCGACCAGGCCGCATCGGCAGTCGAGGCGCGCGGCGCGCTGCTGCTCGCGTTGCGGCAGGCGGGCGTGCGCGACGTCGACGTGCTGCGGGCGATCGAAACCGTGCAGCGCGAAATCTTCACGCCCTTCGCGCTCCGCGATCTCGCGCAACGCAATTGTCCGCTGCCCGTCGCCTGCGGCCAGACGATGGAGGCGCCGGGCGATCTCGCGGAAATGCTGGACGCGCTGCAGCTCGACGCAAGTCATCGCGTCCTCGAGATCGGCGCGGGCTCCGGCTATTCGACGGCGGTGCTGTCGCGCCTCGTGCGCGAGGTCGTCTCGTTCGAACGGTTCAACTCTCTCGCCGTGGAGGCCAGCGCGCGACTGGAACAGCTCGGCGTCGTCAACGCCGTCGTGCATTGCGCCGACGGTCTCGCCGCGCCGGAAAAGTTCGGCCGCTTCGATCGCATCATCGTCCATGCGCGTCTGCCTGCGCCGGACCTGCGCCTCATCGGCGCGCTCGCCCCCGGCGGCCTCATGCTCTGCGCGCTGCCTGACGAGAGGGTGCAGGGGCAGCATGTCGGCGAGCATTGCGCGCTGCTTCATGCCGACGGCGCCGTCGTGCGCAGGTTCCGCGCCGGACGATTCGGTCCTGCGCTCGCGGGCGTCGCCGCCGCGCTGTAAAGCGGCGCGCGCGCCGCTTCCTGCGTTCACGATTAATATTTCCGATTTTTTCGCGAAACCCCGTTCACCTTAAACCGTCCATTAACCGCGAATGCGCTTAATGACGGCGAGAAAGTGGCGTTCGATGGGTTGCGTGATGTTTGCTGACAAGCCCTTGTTCCGTGTGCGGCTCGGTCTGCGTTTGCTGATGGCGACGGCGGCCGCGGCCCTTCTGACCGGATGTTCCGACGCCACGCGGCTGTCGTCCAATCCCTTCTCCAATCCCTTCGAAACGGCCTCGTCAGGCCCTGTGGACCGCGCGCCGACCGGCACGATCGCGCCGCGCGCGCCGTCTTCTTCATCGACGAAGATCGAATCCAGGCCGCTCGCGCCGCCCTCCGGCGCGAGTTCGCTGCCTGCGCCCGTGACCACGCCGCAGCCCGTTGCGCCGCAGGCCGCAGCAGTCTCGCGCACGAGCGCCGCATCGCTCGACCACTGGAGCGCCGAAGGCGGCACGCCGATCGTCGTCGCGCAGGGCGAGACCGTCCGCACGCTTTCCGACCGTTACGGCGTGCCGCAGGATGCGCTGCTGCGCGCCAATGGCTTCAATGCGGCCGCGCAGGTGCAGCCCGGCGCCCGTCTCGTCGTGCCGGTCTACCGCGCGACCGCCACGCGGACGGCGACCCCCGCGCCTGCGCCGGTCGCCAAGTTCGAGGCGAGCAAGGTCGAGCCGAAGAAAGCCGAGGCGCCTAAGGAAAAGTTCCGCCTTGTGAAGGGTCCCGAGCCCGCCGCCAAGTCCGCCGCGAAGACCGCGAAGGTCGACAAGGACGACGACGAGGACGAGGTCGCCGAAAAGAAGGCGCCGGAAAAGAAGGCGGTCGACAAGAAGAAGGTCGCCGAGAAGCCGGCGAAGGCCGCGCGCAACGATGACGACGACGAGGACGAAAAGCCCGCCGTCAAGCAGGCGCCCGCAAAGGACATCAAGCCGCAGCGCCAGAAGCAGTCCGCCGTCGAGCCGGCGCCTCAGCCCGAGGCGAAGGCCGAGCCGAAGAAGGAAGTGCGCAAGATCGAGATCAAGCAGGCCGAGGTGAAGAAGCCCGAGGTCGATCGCACCGAGACGACCGCCAGCCTTCCGAAGGAAGAGCCGAAGCCGGCCGCTTCCGGCGAAGCCAATCCCGAGTTCCGCTGGCCCGCGCGCGGCCGCGTCATCCAGGGCTTCAAGTCCGGCGGCAATGACGGCATCAACATCGCGGTGCCCGAGGGCACGGCGGTCAAGGCGGCCGAGGGCGGCGTCGTGAAATACGCCGGCAGCGAACTCAAAGGTTACGGCAATCTCGTGCTGATCCAGCATCCCAACGGCTTCGTCTCCGCTTACGCCCACAACGGCGAACTGGATGTGAAGCGCGGCGATACGGTCAAGCGCGGCCAGACGATCGCCAAGGCCGGCCAGACCGGCAACGTCTCCTCGCCGCAGGTCCACTTCGAACTGCGCAAGGGCTCTACGCCGGTCGATCCGACGGGCTATCTCGCCGGTCTTTGACGAACACGAATTCCTCCGGGCCGCGAGACACGATCCGGAGAAATAAGCGGCGGCTCCAAAGAAAGGGCCGCCGCTTCTCTTTTTGCGGGGCCTTCATGCGCAAAGCGCGACGTGCCTTGCTCGGCCGTCCGTGCACAATGGCGCGATGAATCAACCGCTCCGCCATCTCGACCGCCTCGGCGTCCTCATTGTCCTCATGCTGTGCTCGAGCTGGGGCTTCAACCAGGTGACCGCCAAGATCGCCATGGTGGACATTCCGCCGATGACGCAGGCGGCGCTGCGCTCGGCCGGCGGCTTTGTGCTGCTCGCCGCCTATGCCTTCTGGCGCTACCCGGATCTTCTGCGGCGCGACGGCACGCTGTGGGCGGGCGTATGGAGCGGCGTCGCCTTCGGCGCGGAATTCGTCGCGCTGTTTATCGGCCTGCAATGGACCACGGCGAGCCACGGCATTCTCTTCCTCTATTCCGCCCCGTTCTTCGTCGCGCTGGGACTGCCGTGGATCACGCCGAACGAGACGCTGAGCCGCCTGCAGTGGATCGGCCTCACGCTGTCCTTCGTCGGCGTCGCCGTCGCGCTCGGCGTGTCGGCCGGTTCGCGCGACATGTTCATCGGCGACGCCCTGAGCCTGCTCGCCGGCGCGCTGTGGGGCGCGACGACGCTGATCATGAAGGCGACGCGCCTGCGCTTTGCGCCCCCGGAGAAGACGCTGCTCTACCAGCTTCTCGTCTCGATTGTCGTGCTCGGCGGCTTCGCGCTGTGGCGCGGCGAGGCCTGGCCCGCGCATGTGTCGCTGAAGGCCGGGCTGGCCTTCGCCTACCAGACGATCTGGATCGTCAGCGTGACGTTCGCCGTGTGGTTCTGGATGGTCCAGAACTATCGCGCCGGCGAATTGTCGGCCTTCACCTTCCTCACGCCGATCTTCGGCGTCGCGGCCGGCCATTTCATTCTCGGCGACGAGATCACGCCGGGCTTCGCGCTCGCCGTCGCGCTGGTGGCGGTCGGCATCCTGATGGTCAACTGGCCGTCGAGAAAGGCGGCGTAGTTCACTCCGCCGCAATCGCTTGCGGCGCAGCGCGCGCGCCGCGCAGCAGTCGGCCGGGCAGGGCGCCGGTCGGCTCGCCGTCGCGGTAGGTGACGGCGCCGGCGACGATCGTCGCCTCGTAGCCCTCGGCCTTCTGCAGCAGCCGCTTGCCGCCGGCCGGCAGATCGTAGGCGACGGATGGCGGTTTCAGGCGGAGCCGCGCGTAGTCGATGATGTTGATGTCGGCGCGCAGCCCCGGCGAGATGCGCCCGCGGTCATGCAGCCCGATCAGCGCGGCGGTATCGGCCGTCTGCATCGCCACCATCTTTTCGAGCGCGATGCGCGCGCCGCGCTTCCGGTCGCGCGTCCAGTGCACGAGATTGTAGGTCGGGAAAGATCCATCGCAGATCATGCCGACATGCGCGCCGCCGTCGGACAGGCCGGGCACGGTATGGGCGTCCATCAGCATGTCGTAGGCCGGATCGAGCGTGTAGCGCGCATAATTGAGGAACGGCACGTAGAGAATGCCGCGTCCTTCGTTCTCCAGCATGGCGTCCAGCGCGAGCGCTTCGGGCTTCGCGTTTTGCCTGCCGGCGACGGCCTGCAGGCTGTCGCTTTCGAGCGGCTCGTAGTCGAAATCGCCATCCATGCGGAACATGTTCGACCAGTTCTGCAGCGTCGAGCGCGCGAAGCCCGGTTCCGCGACCGGCGGCGTCGCGAGCAGCCGCGCGCGAAAAGCCGGATCGCGCAACCGCGCCACGCGCTCGGCCAGCGGCAGCGCCGCAATTTCGCGATAGACGGGATTCTTGCTGAAGGGGTTCATCGTCAGTTCGAGGCCAAGCAGCACGCCGACCGGCCGCCCCGCGACCTGTGCGCGAATGGTCAGGCCCTCCGCATTCGCTTCCGCCGTGCGGTCGAGCAGCAGGCGCCACTTGTCCGGCGCCACATGGCCCTGCAGCAGCGAGAACGACAGGGGGCACCCCGACTTGCGCGCCATCGCGCGCATCAGCGCGAATTCCGCCTCCGCATCGGTAAAGTCGGAGACGAATTGCAGCGCGCCCGCGCCAGCGGCCTTCAACCCCATTGCGATGCCGACGAGTTCGTCTTCCTCCGCCGTCAGCGTCGGCGTCGGCCGCCCTTGGCTGTCCCGATGATTGAGCGTGCGCGAGGTGGAGAAGCCGAGCGCGCCGGCTTCGACCGCGGCTTTCGCAATCGCCGCCATTTGCGCGATATCGTCAGGCGTCGCCGGCTCGCGATTGGCGCCGCGATCGCCCATCGCGTAGACGCGCAGCGCGGCATGCGGCAGTTGCGAGCCGATGTCCATGTCGAAGCGTCGGCGCGCGAGCGCGTCGAGATAGTCGGGATAGCTCTCCCAGTTCCACGGCAGGCCCTGCGACAGCACGGGGAAGGGAATGTCCTCGACGCCTTCCATGAGGCGCACGAGCCGGTCGTGGTCGTCGGGCCGGCATGGCGCGAAGCCCACGCCGCAATTGCCCATGATGACGGTGGTCGCGCCGTGCCAGGACGAGGGCTGCATCCGTTCGTCCCAGGTCGCCTGGCCGTCGTAATGCGTGTGCACGTCGACGAAACCCGGCGTCACCAGCTTGCCGCGGGCGTCGATCTCCTCGCGCCCACGGCCGGCGACCTTGCCGACGGCGACGATCGTGTCGCCCTTGATCGCGATATCGCCCTCGCGCGCCGGGGCGCCTGTGCCGTCGGCGATCGAGGCGCCGCGAATGACGAGGTCATAGGCGTGATCGGCCATGACGTTTCCTCCAATGGATGGCGCGTCTGAGGCGCGCTTTCTTGTGTCCATCGGATGCGCAGAGGCGCCAAACGTCAAGCGCGGCGTGTGAATGCGGGCCGTGCGCGAGGCGCGGAACGAGACAAGCACTGCCGAAACCGCGATAATGGCAGGCATGAAACATTCACGCGTCGCGACACTCTGTCTTTCCATCGCTGTCGCGCTCTGCGGCCTCGGCGCCGCGACGGCGCAGCACCGGCACGACCATTCGAGCGCAAGCGCGCCGGCGCCGGCGAAGGTCGAGGACAAGCGGGAGTTTGTGAAATATCCGCCGCAACTGGTCGAGCACACGCTCGCCAACATGCGCGATCACCTGCTGGCCCTGCAGGAAATTCAGGACCATCTCGGCATGGGGCATTTCGACGTCGCCGCGAAGATCGCAGAAAGCCGCCTCGGCATGTCGTCGCTCGGCCTGCACGGCGCGCAAGATGTCGCGCCCTACATGCCGCAGGGCATGCAGGACGCCGGCGTCGCCATGCACAAGGCCGCGAGCCGCTTTGCCGTGGCGGCGACGGATGCGGGCGTGACGAACGACTACAAGGCGGCGTTGACCGCGCTCGGCCAGATGACTGCGACCTGCGTCGGATGTCATGCAGGCTACAGGCTCAAATAGGCCTCAGGCGGTCTTCTTCCCCAGCCGCCCGGCCAAATCCTGAATGTACTGCCACGCCGTACGGCCCGACCGGGACCCTCGCGTCGTCGCCCATTCCAGCGCCTCGGCCTCGATCTCTTCACGCGGCGCCTTCAGGCCGAAATGATCGCAATAGCCGAACACCATCGACAGGTATTCGTCCTGGCTGCACTTGTGGAAGCCGAGCCACAGGCCGAAGCGGTCCGAGAGCGAGACCTTCTCTTCCACCGCCTCGCCCGGATTGATCGCGGTCGAGCGCTCGTTCTCCATCATGTCGCGCGGCAGCAGGTGGCGGCGGTTGGAGGTCGCGTAGAACAGCACATTCTCCGGCCGGCCCTCCACGCCGCCGTCGAGCGCCGCCTTCAGCGACTTGTAGCTCGTGTCGCCGCTGTCGAAGGAAAGGTCGTCGCAGAACACGAGGAAGGAATAGGGCGCGTCGCGCAACATGCCCATCAGCGTCGGCAGGCTGTCGATGTCCTCGCGGTGGATCTCGATCAGCCGCAGCCGCGCCCCGCCGATGCCCCGCTTGAGAATGTCGGCGTGCACCGCCTTCACCAGCGAGGACTTGCCCATGCCGCGCGCGCCCCACAGCAGGGCGTTGTTGGCGGGCAGCCCCCTGGCGAAGCGCTCCGTGTTTTCCGCGAGCAGGTCGCGCACGCGGTCGACGCCCCGCAACAGGGAGAGGTCGACGCGATTGACCTTCTTCACCGGCATCAGCCGCTGCTTCGACGCGCTCCAGACGAAGGCCTCGGCCGCGTCGAAATCGGGGACGGTCGGCGCGGGCGGCGCCAGCCGCTCCAGCGCGGCGGCGATGCGGGCGAGAAGGTCCTGGCTGTCGGGCGTCTTGTGGGTCATGGCCGCGTGATAGCGGCAATGGGCCGCGCGTGCAAAGCCGGACGGGCGTTGGGCAATCGGCAGCGGGCGCGCAGGCCCCAATCGCCAGCCGCATTGGTCCACGGCCGCGCCCCGGGTTAGTCTCCCGCGAAAATCGTAGGGGATGGAGCGCAGGGTGGAATTCGAAGATCTCGTCATGAGCCGCAAGAGCGTGCGCGGCTTTCTGAAGAAGCCGGTGCCGCGCGAAACGATCGAGGACATCATCGCGGTCGCCAAGCGCGCGCCGTCCTCGATGAACACGCAGCCCTGGCACATTCACGTGCTGACCGGCGCGCCGCTGGAAGAGGTTCGCC
>WBZM01001340.1_pt2 | contig 22863 bp, 10 predicted proteins | sample 5204271 | NCBI WGS metagenome assembly WBZM01 (sample SAMN12344346, study PRJNA552823) | activated sludge metagenome | biome: Activated sludge suspended growth; feature: Nitrification reactor; material: Wastewater; isolation source: activated sludge from nitrification reactor of wastewater...
AAAATCCTATCTGGGATAAAAACTGGAAAAATAACGAAAGCCTTGCCGAATTCGGCAAGGCTTTTTTTATTTCAGTCGAAAAATCGGTTGGCCATTCAATGACTTACGCCTAAAATTGCTGATTAAACTATTTTAAAATGATAGGAATAGCCTTATCGCTGTTGTTTATGGTTGTGCTTGCCACAGTGGCGCTGACGGTGGGCATGAAACTCATGCAGAACTATAAACCGGGCCGGAGCAAGATTCAAAAGGACTTGCAGCAAATCAGGGCCGAATTAGCGCCCTACGTCGCAGAGCTGGTGCCACTGACCTCGGAGGAAATGGAGCAGCTTTCGTTCAACCAAATCAAACGAAGCTCAAAGAGTGGAATGGTGAAATCCTCAAAAGGGGTCATCACCACCGTTTACCATGAGCCGGTCGTGGCTTGGGCATATCGTGGCTATGTAAGCAAGGACGAAAATGGGCTGCTCTATGCCCGAACCCGTGACCAAGAGTTCATCTACCGTCTTAAAAAAGGGGAGACCGAAATGGTGATTGGCGAAAAATTGATCGGTTTCGTCACTGAGCAGGGTAGGGTGGTGAACCAAAAGGGAGACAAGCAAATCGCCCAATTGAGCCAAAACTATGAGAACCAAGTCTTGCCATTGAAAGTGAACGACAAATTGGTGGGCGGCTTGGCCAATCCTGAGAAAGGGCAAAAGGGAAATACAAGGGTTTTCCAGCACCTAACAAAAATGGAGAAAGAAGAAGAGGAACTGGTGCTTTCCCTTTCCATCCTGGAAGCAGTAAAAAGGGAAGTGAACCTGAGATGAGCTTGGTTTTTATATAATCCGTTGAAAACCATTGTGGAACGGCCAAAAAAAAATCAAAAAATTGTACCATGTTATCCAAAATAAATACTTTTGGCCGGTAAACATCTATTCCCTTTTCCGAATGCATTAACAATTTAGACCGATTTGTAAAAAAATAACTCAATTCATCTGCCTTCGTTCTGCCATTGCAGAATTACTTTCCAATAGAATCCATCCGAAAATTGAACTGATTTTTAGTCAACTACACACTTCGACATATCGGTAGTTAGGGAATAAAAAAGGCGAGGCTTTGTTATCAGGAAGGCAACTTCCATGACAACGAAACGTAATTTGAATTTCCAACAGGTGCAATGCTGTCAAGTGTGGCATTCTGTTCCGTCAAATACTCAGTTTTACTCATCAAACTTCTGAAACATGAAAGTTTCGTTACTTAACCAAACACCTTTTCGAGTCCTTGGTTTGTTTCGAAAAACACCCATTCAAGCTGTTTTATCTTTGTTGATGGTGTGTGCTTCGACAATCCTCGGTTGGGCAGAGGGTTCTGTGGACCTTCTAAATCCTCCATCGTCAAAAAGACTCTGGTTGGACACTCGTGACCCACAACAATTCAAGGTATATGCCAACGCTGGCGAATTCATCAACGTTGGCTCAAGTCACTTGGGCTTCGATGGAACTGGCTTCATCAGCATTTATCGGCCAGATGGAACCCTTGCCATCACTTTCGATGACCTTGGCAATACCAGTGGGTTGGCCATCATTGACAACCTGAGCGAGGAATTGGCAGGCCCCAATGGAGGTGGCACCACCAATGGTTTTGGTTATACACCTGGTGTTGTAAATGCGGATATGGCTGGTGTTTGGACAGTCGTGTTTGATTACAACGTGAACTACAGGTCGGCTGCCAATTTTAACAATATTGCCAATAACTTTCCTTGGACTCGTGCCGTGAACCAAGACGAAGCCCATAGAAGGGCCATCTTGGCCTGGGACATCACCGTCACCATCGGTGGAGCTGGCAACCAAACTGGCGCTACCAGGCAGTCTGGACGGGTTTATACCAATCAGTTCAATGGCCTTGTTAACGGGAATGCTCCCGCCAATACTACTTCCCCGACTTTCTACGTGTTGACGAAGGATGGCTACCAATACAAGGTGGACATTGTGGACGCTGACCCATTCCGCTTCCCTATCTCCTCGAACTCGCTCGGCTTGGTCATGAAAGAAGGTCAAGGCTTTACACCTATTTACAAGTCTCTCCTTGAGAATACTTTTATCCGTAGTGCCGATCCGTCAACGTGGGTGGATGGCAGTACTTATTATTTCGAGCCGCAAGCTGCGGACAACGCCAGTATCGGCTTGGTCAACAACAAGATTTTCTTGAACCCGCCAGACCCAAGTATGCCCGTAACCGCAATGGTAGTGGACATTTACGAAGGTACCCGTGCCGAGCCGTTTGAAGAAGAACTTCCGCATGAGTTTATCCCGGCAGACCCCAACCCAACGGTTTACGATACTTGGCTCTTGCAGCCGACTCCGCAGATTTTATCCTACAGCGTATTCGTTACCCCTGCAAACCCAGGTGGCCTGCCTTGCGCATCAGGTGGTTTCCTCTTTGGAAAGGGCGGGTATTTCGTATTCGATTCCAATATTGGCGGCAACGTCACCCTGCAATTGGACATCAACAACAATGGTTCCTTCAACGACCCAGTTGACGTTACCCTGCTGAGTGGTCTCAATGCCCCATTGGATTCCGTTTTTTGGAATGGTGAGGATGGTTTGGGCAACCAAATCCCAGTGCAAGACAATTTCCCTTTAGTTTGGCAGACTACCATACAATATGGTGAGATTCACATTGCCAATGCGGATGTGGAGAACAACAACGGTGGTGTCACCATCCAATTGTTGAACCCACCAGTTGGCGACACAGGGCCAACCAATTTATTCAATTTTGACCACACGGAGGTCAACGGCCCAATCAGTTGCCCAACGCCACCTTGTAGTAATACTACGCCTATACTAACTTCTTTGCCGTTTACCTACCAGAACAATTTCGGTAACGACAAATACCTCGACCAATGGACATTCCGCCAAGGCGATACCTTGAACCAAGTGGATACCATTGATATATTGTTGGAATGTTGTGCTGTTCCTACCATCAGTTCCATCGTTGTTGGAGGTGTCCAATGTGCTGGCCAAGACCTTACCTTAACAGCCACCAACTCAGTGCCTGGCATTGACGTTACCTACGTTTGGACAGGCCCTGGCATCCCAGGTGGTCAAGTCTCTGGAGGGCCAGTCAGCGGCTCAAACACTATCAGCCTCAGCCTGCCCAACGTGCAGGTCGGCGCCTCGGGGCAATATACCTTGGTAGTGACCAATGTGGATGGTTGTACCTCCACGCCGGTTACAACCAACCTGAATATTGGCCCCACTCCGGTACTTGCTGCTGGATCGGGTGGTGGCAATTTCTGCCAGAACGACAACACCACCTTGGCGGCCACCAATTCCACACCTGGTGTTGGCAACATGACCTGTACTTGGTCAGGCCCCAATGGCTTTACCACCATACAGAACGTCAACGGCAGTGACCCGATTTCTGTGCAACTCACCAATATGAACAGTTCATTTTCGGGAACCTACACATTAGTCTGTATAACATCTCCAGAAAACTGTTCCTCGAACTCGGTCAGCTTCAACGTGCAGGTGAACGAGACCCCAAGTATCGTGGCGCTAACACCAAATGGTACTTATTGCGAAGGTACATCGCTCACTTTAACAGCAAGCAATGGCACACCTGGCACAGGCGATATCCTTTATTATTGGACAGGGCCTAATGGGCCACTGCTGCCAAACGGGCCACTGCCGGAAAACGCCCAGTACACAACGACTATTCCCAACCTTTCACTTTCAGATTCAGGAACCTATGTGGTTTACCTTGAAACTTTGGGAGGCTGTAGGTCAACTGCACAAACGGTGACCATCTCAGTGAACCCATCTCCAAATATCACCCTATCAGGTGGCGGCGACGCATGCATCGGCCAAGATGTGACCTTGACCGCTGCCAATAGCACCACTGGCACTGGCCCAGTTTCCTATACCTGGACGAACGGCGTAGGTACAGTGGTAGGAAGTGGCAACGTGGGTGCTGGGGTAAACTGTACCTTGGAATTGAACGATGTGACCGCTGCTAATTCAGGTACTTATACCATTACGAAGACCATTGATGCCACGGGCTGTTCTTCCACAGCTTCGACCAATTTGAACGTGTTGCCAGGTTTGACCTTGGTCAACTTGACACCCGATGCAACCGTTTGTGAGTTCTCCAGCCTTTTGCTGACAGCGAACAACACGGTTAGCGCAGGCACGCTCACCTACGAATGGGTTGGGCCTAACGGTGCGAGCCTTGGCGTACAAACTGCCGACAGCAACGGCAACCTAAGTTCCATCATTTCGGAACTCACACCCGCTCACGCTGGTCAGTGGATTTTGAATGTGACTTCAGCTAATGGCTGCGATGCCGCTGACACGGTGAACGTCACCGTACTGCCCGGCGTAAGAATCGTGGATATTACAGGTGACGGCGCATATTGCCCAAATGAGCCTTTGGAACTGAATGGCATCGGCGAAGGGTCTGCTGCATCAGTTTCCTTTACTTGGCAAGACCCCAACGGCAATACCATCAACAGCGGTGGGCCTGGCCTGCCAGTGACTGGGCCGTTCCCAGCGGGCAATAGCTTGGCCGTAGCTGGCACTTATGTGCTGGAAGTAACGGTGGATGGCAATAATTGCAGTGACACGGAGACGGCTACTATCAACTTGGATGAGCAACCAGTGGTAGTTGTCCTGAACGATGACAATACGCTTTGCAACTTAGATACTTTGCAGCTCTGTGGTCAGGTCACAACGCCCGTTACTGGCCCATTCAGCTATGAATGGACCACTCCGAATGGCGTTTCTGTGACGGGAACCTCCAATAGTTCAGACCCGTTCTGCGACATGATTTTGCCGATGCAGACTTATGGCGCAGGGATTTACAGCCTGACCGTCACTACGGCCAATGGTTGTACTTCCGAACCGGACACCTTCAACGTCAACCTTTGCCCGAACCCAACTATTTCTGCGATTACAGGTGGCGGAACTTATTGTGAGGGCGATACTGCAAGGCTGTGTTTCCGCAATACCAACCCATTGGTAACGAGCTTCAACTATACCTGCATATTGCCGGATGGCACCCAGATATTCGGACAAACCAGTACCAACGAAGAGATTTGCATAGATGCCATCCAAGAGGGCGAATATTGCTGCTCTATCGAAGCATTTGATTGTGCCTTCGAAGGCTGCCCATCCAGCCTTGTTTGCGCCACCGTTGATTACCAGACTGGTGCTGACCTTGAAGTGCCAACCACCATTGAGGTCTGCGCCAATGAGCCGTTATTGCTTTCTGGTACAAACAACTTGGCTTGCACAGGTCAAATTACCTATACATGGAATGGGCCTGGTGGATACACGTTCAGTAACAGTGCCCCATGTGGTGGGCCATTCACCGCTACGGTTCCCAACCCACTGCCCGGCCAGTATTGCCTGATTGCACCGACAAACAACACCTGCTTCGACACGGCCTGCGTCACGGTGATTGTCAACCCAGTTCCATTTGTGGTGAACAACACCGTCAACGGCGGCGGTACATTCTGTGCGGGTGAGGAGACATCCTTGACGGCAACCGTTTCCATTTCCGACAATACGCCCATCACCTACCAGTGGTGCCGCAACGATGTGCCCATCCCTGGCCAAACCGGTACGGTACCGAGTGGTTCGGTCGTAACCCTCGACCTTGGCGTGCTTACCACTGCTGAAAGCGGCAACTATTGCCTGAAACTAACTTCTGTAAATGGTTGTGAAAACGACCCACCAACCTGCACGCAGGTTACGGTCAATCCAACACCTGAAATTCTGACAACAAGTGGCGGCGGAACCTATTGCGAAGGCGTGGACGTGCAGCTAAATGGCACGGGCACACCTGGACTTGGCAACGTGACCTATACATGGACGGGGCCGAACTTCGTGTTCAATGGCGGCCCAGTGCCTAGCCAAGGCCCATTCCCTGCTACTGTCAGTGACATCCAGCCAGAAGATGCTGGTGAGTACATGCTTATCGTGAGACTCGGCGATTGTGCCGATACGGCCATCGTGGTTGTTGAAGTCAATCCTAAACCGATAATTACCGTATTGAGCGGCGGCGGTGCTTTTTGCGCAGGCGATAAAGTGACGGTTTCGTTCTCGATAGACATGAACGGCACCGACAGCGTATTCTGGGAACTCAATTGCGGCAGCTTCGATACAAGCGGTGTTGTGACTACCTCCACTACTATCAGCGTGATGTTGATGCCCATGGGCAATGAGTCTTGCACCATCACCGCACGGTCGGAAAAAGGCTGCGAGGCAGACCCAAGGCAAATCCAGATGACCGAACAGCAATTGGATGACCCAGTGATAACTGCCAATGGCACACCAGGTTCCGCAGTGCTTTGCGAAGGCGATGATTTGGTCTTGGGGACAACCACCCAAACGGGTACAAATGTCACCTACTGCTGGTTCTTGGATGGTGTGCTGATTGACTCTACCGAAGTGCCAACGCTGCCAGTAACACCAGCACCCGGTAGCTATACCGTTACCATTAAAGTGGATGGCTGTACAGCGGAATCACTACCTGTCATTGTAACCGACCCAGAAGGGCCAGTTGCCAACGACGACGTTTACAACCCAGGCACACCCGGCACGGTCACGGGCAATGTTTTGGACAATGACGAAACCTCCACCGGTGTAACTGTCGAGATCGTTACCCAGCCAACAAGTGGGACGGTCACAGTGAACAATGATGGGACTTTCACCTATACCCCCGGCAACCCAGCCGAATCGCCAGTGACCTTCACTTACCGAATCTGCCTGGTTGACTGCCCAGAGGAATGCGATGAGGCAACAGTGACCATCAACTTCGTATTGGATTGCGTTCCGCCAAACGTCATCACGCCGGACGATAGCCCAGACGTCAACGATTATTTCCAAATTGACTGCCTCTGCGTCGGCCCGAACTGTGTGGAAATTCCCGAATCGCTCAGGAACAACAGCCTGCGCATCTTCAACCGCTGGGGCGATGAGATTTATGTTTCCGAGCCTTACATGAATGAATGGAATGGCAATTATGAAGAAGACAAAGCGTTGCCCGCTGGCACTTACTACTACCTGTTTATCTTGGACAAGTCCAAGGGCAACGGCGATGACAACGTGCTGACTGGCTACATCAAAGTAGTGCGCTAAACCGTTAGGCTGGCCGGTGGGGGCAATAATCGCTGCTCCCACCAGCCTTTTGTTTCCTACAACAACCATTTAAATTTCTGAACATGAAAAAGCTCATATATACATTCTTCATCACTTTCATCAGCGTTTCAGCGTGGTCGCAGAGCGAGGCCATCTACACGTTCAACCTGTTCAACCAGTTGAACTTCAACCCGGCCTATGCGGGCGCCAAAGATGTTTTGGATGCTGGCCTCATCTACCGGAACCAATGGTATTCCGGCATTGACGGCACGCCCAAGAACATCAACCTCTATGGCCACATGCCCATTGCCAAGAACCGCAGCGGCATCGGCCTCAATATTTTGAACGATAAAATCGGCTTGGACAAAATCCTGACGATCGCTGGCAATTATGCCTATAAAATCAAGTTCAACCACGGCAATGTGCTGGCCATCGGCCTGAACGCAAGGGTGGAAAACGCCCGTTCCGATTGGGACGAAGTCAATGAGGCCGTCGAGATAGCCGGTGAAACCGAAATCGGCAATGGCGTGGCTTCCAAGACTACTTTCAACGTAGGCCCTGGTGTTTTCTTCAAAAACAACAAGTTCTACATCGGCGCATCCTTGCCGAGGATGCTGGCCAACTCGTTGTACAACGACAAGAGCCAGTTTGGTGGCGAGGTGAACACTTGGTTCTTCCAGGGTGGACTTGCATTGCCCATTGGCCGCAACGTGGAACTCCTGCCCAACGTGCAGGTGCGCTACAACCCACATGCCCCATTCGACTTCGACGCCAACCTGAACCTGATGTTCAACGACCGCTTGATGTTGGGTGCGATGTACCGCTTTGAAGACTCTATGGATGCACTGGTCGCTTACCAGTTCACCAATGGCCTGCGCCTTGGTGTGGCCTATGATTTTACCATTTCTGAACTCAAGAAGGCAACCAACGGTAGCTTCGAACTTATGCTCGGCTACACGTTCCCATGCGAGGACTGCAAAATCAAGAGCCTCCGATATTTTTGATACTTGTTACTGGATGCTGGATACTTGATACTGGATACGTGGCAATTCTGCACCAGCATCAAGCATCCAGCATCCAGCATCAAGAACCCAGCATCCAGCATCAATTTAAAAATAGAAAGACGATGAAAAATATTAAACCCTTGTTTTTGCTTTTAGCCCTCGCTGTGGGTTTCCAGGTTTCGGCCCAACAGGGAGGAATAGAGCTGAAAAACATCAAGGAAGTCAACGTAAAGGAACTTGACTTCAGCCCGATTCCATTTGGGAACGGCATTATTTACACATCTTCAAAGGAGAACCGCTTTTTGAAATGCCCCTCCGATAACGCTGGGGACTACACCGACATCAAGTACGCTGAGAAAAAGGCGGACGGTAGCTTTGATAAGCCAGTATCGCTTTCTGGTGACATCAATGGCAAATACAACGATGGTTGCGTCTCGGTATTCCCAGGAAGTAGCAAGATGATATTAACTCGTAACAACCTCAATGGTAGGAATGCAGTTAATGAAATCAACCTAAAACTCTATACCGCCGACCTCGTTGGAGACAAATGGGTGAACGTGGTCGAACTGCCGTTCAACAGCGATGATTGGAACACCTGCCACCCGGCACTGTCAAGGGACGGCAACTTGCTCATCTTCTCCTCCAATCGCCCCGGCTCCACGGACAACACCATGGACCTGTGGTATTCCAAAATGGAAGGTGGCGTATGGACCATACCGGCCAACCTCGGTTCCAGCGTGAACAGCAGCGGAAATGAACTTTTCCCTTACTTAGACGAGAACAACAACCTGTTTTTCTCTTCCAATAGGGCAGGGGGGAATGGCGGCCTCGACATCTGGGCAGCATCCATGAACGCCAGCGGCCAATGGGAACTCATCGGCAACCTCGGCGCACCGTTCAGCCAGCCAGGCGACGACGTGAACTTCGTTTCGATGAACGGTGGCACGGAAGGCTATTTTGCCAGCGACAGGGCGCACTCCGATGCTCAAGGTGCTGACGACATCTATGTTTGGAAATACATGCCGGAAGACGTGGACGTCATCATCGCCGTGGTGGACAAGCAGACGAACGAGCGGCTCCCCAACGCCAATGTCGAAATGACGCCTGTTTCCTATACCAATATGCTCGACAAGATTTACGGCGGCGGTACGGGTACGGCTTCTAAGAGCAGCTTCGCCACGGACAAGAACGGCGAGTTCAAAACCACGGTCAGGAAAGGAACGAAGTACAGCATCGTCACCACCAAGACCGACTACAAGAGCGACAAGCGGGAGGTCAGTGCGGATGAAATCGCTTCCAAGCAGCCTTATATCATACCGCTCGAAAGGGACAAGTACTACGCCAAGCTGATTGTGGAAGTGTATGACGAGCAGACGGGCGCCCGCATCCCGCTCGCCAATATCAAGGTGTTGGACAAGAAAACGGGCAAGGTCATTACCCTGACCGGCGACGGCAACGGCGAAGCGTTCACCCAGATTGACTGCGACGGCCAATATGAAGTGACCGCCGACAAAGCGCCCTACTACTCGAACACCGTGTCAGCCCCCGGCAATTTCTTCCTAGATTGCAAAGATGGTGAAGTGCGCATCCGGGTGCCGCTCAAGGGGCCGAACATCGTCATCCTGGAGCCTATCTTCTTCGATTTCGACAAATACTATATCCGCAAGAAGGACGCCCAGCCAACGCTTGACAACCTGGTGGAAATCATGAACCGCTACCCGACACTGCAAGTGCGCCTTGGTGGCAACACGGATGCCCGTGGTACCAACCGTTACAACGATAGGCTGGCCACCAACCGGGCCAACTCCGCCAAGTCATACCTTATCAAAAAAGGCATTGCCAAGGAGCGCATCACCACCGACCAGTACGGCGAAACCAAGCCCATCAACAACTGTACGGATGAGGTATTCTGCCCAGAATCCGACCACCAGCTCAACCGCCGGGTGGACGTGATGGCCGAGCGCCACCAAGAGCCTGCCACCGACTTCAAGACCCGCCCCGTCAGCGAGATGCAGGTTGAGTCGGATAGGAAGGATAAGAAGAAGTAGTGGACAGCTTGCCCCTTTGGGGTTGGCAGTTAGCAGTCGGTGGCTGCTTTTGCCCTAATCGTCCATGAATTAGCTACATAGGAGAATTCCGACATAATATGAAAAAATGAAAGCCGCAACCAGCGATGGTTGCGGCTTTTTTTGTGGTAGGATTCTGAACGCCGTTGAGGTGACGCCTACAAATGGCTGCTCCAGCTATACAAACTTGCAGCGTTGGAAAGGCCATTAGCAGGTGTCGCCTCAACTCGTGACTCCTCGAAGTATCGGCACATTGTTTTTTTGCTGAGGCAAAAAAACAACTCGCCGATACTAAAATATATTCCCGGTGGCTGGTGGCAATGGATTCGAGCGTTTTAAAGTAAAAAATTGTTTTCCCCTCCTCCCCGCCTTCAGCGGCTCGTCGGGGGAAGGGAGCCTTTGGGGGCGTTCCGCCTCCAGGGCCCCTGTTATGACTGTGCAACGCTCGAAACTAAAGCCGGTCAGCCGCCGGGGAGTTTATTTTTAGTGTGTGACGAATATTTTGGTTGGCAAAATTTTCGACTCATACTATTTGGAAAGCGACTGTACGCTAAACAGTCACAGGCTCACCCTCTTCCTTGATTAGCCCAGTCATGGCAGAATTCAGCATCTCCGAAGTGCTGTTGTTCGGTGACTCAATGGCAGGTGCCTCAACTGGGACTGGCGAAAGCACAAGGAACGTCGGGGACATGGTGCCCACGGTAATCTGCTTTGTGATTTCCTGTGGCAGATAGCCCTCCAACTCGAAGACCGCCGTCAGTACGCCAGAAGGGTATTTCAATTCGTAGCGACCATCCGTGCCGGTGCGGGCGAAGCGTTCGGGGTCGTTCTTGTCATAGACCAGTACGTTTGACAGCGGTTTCTTCCGGTTCTGGTCGAGGTAAACCCCGCCCTTGATGCCGCTGGGGCTGTTGCCCCGAACCGTTTTGAGTACCCGACTCACGGTGAACTCCCACAGCACCACCTTGTTTTTCCGGTAAATGGTATCCGCCGATTTGGTCACTTCCACCAAGGCGCTGTAAATGGTATTATTGGCGGCAGCCTTGCTCAGGATGCCCAACCTGGCCTGTGATTCCTTTTCCTTGAACAAACTCCGCTGCGCCGTGAAAGTATCCGCCACCAGTTTGAAGGCATCAGGGAAACTGTCTGGCATGTTGCCGTTCTCCATCAGCTTCGCCCCTTTTTCCCTCATAAAAGTGGTGGACATCCGAATCATGGTAGCCGTCTTGTCCCATTGCAGGTCGCTGGCCTCCTTGTAGTAACCCTTACCAGCCGCCGCCAATTGGCCGGGCAGGTCGGTGGCGCTGTATGCCTTGCCAATATAATCGAATAACGTCCTGCACTGTCCCAACACAGCGTCGTTGTCCATAATCAACTGGTTTCGGGCCAAGTTATGTTCCCCCCTCAGGGCCTCAAAGCTCGGCATGGCCTCCGTTTCAGCGATGAACGCCAGGGCATCCTCGCCCAGTCTTTGGTCAAAAGCCGACCTGTACGTCGTGAAATCCGATAGATGGCTCAGGTAGCTGTTCCAGATGGTGCCGCTGTACGAATACAGGTTCTGTTGTGTGCCAGGGTAGATTTTCTTCTGGTTGATGTCAAGGATAAGCTCGTCCACGGTCATGGACGCTTCGGTGGTTGCAGCCGCTTCAAGGGCCGCTTTGGTTCTTGTCATAGGTAAAAGTAGTTGGTGGATGAAATAGCGTTGGACTTGTGTTTATTTTGTGTTCCTGTGTATTCGGCCAACTTTTGTGCCAGTTTTTGTTAAAATGCCAGAAGGGGGGCTGAAAAGAACAAAGGACTCAACATTGTGCAGTCAATAGAAAGAAGGCATTAAAGCAGTGCGTGCAACGTGAAAGAGCGTTTTTCAATTGGAAGGGGAGGGGTGGGCCAGCTGGGGAGGCCCTACGAAAGCGGGGAAACAAAGCCTACCATAAATGATAGGCTCTTCCCTTTTTGAAAATAAATGCTGTGGTTCGAGCAAGTGTTGAGCGAAGCGGCACTTCCGGCTTTGTAGCAGTGGCCCGCAAGTGCCGCTTCGCTCAACACTTGCTCGAACAGTGCGGTAATTGAAGCCACTAAGACACAGCTTGGATGGGAAGGAGGAACACTTGCGGCAACTGGTACACCAGCCCATGCAGCCTGTACACCAGCCGGGGAAACTAGCTTACCCGCCCCCTTGAAGTGCTAGCAAGTTTGCAACTTGCTAGGCTCGGCACTGCCAAATCAGCAGTCGTTTTTTGCTGCAAATGCTGGCTTTGGCGGGGAAGAAATAACTGTAAAACTGCTCATGTGTAGCCTAACAAGGGGCAAACTTGTTAGAACTAAGGGACTTAGATGCTGTTGAAATCACATTTGCGACAACTGGTAGATATTAATTAGATTCCCCCCTCATTCCCCATCTTTTTTATTTTCTTAATCACATCCTCATCATCTAACATCTTTGCATAAGTTTTTTCAATGATTTTATGTGCATCGAAGTCTTCATACAATGCTTCTTCTAACGTCAATAAAGCTTCTGGCTTTTTATTTTGCTTAAAAAAACATACACTTTTTAAATAAAGGAATTCCACCCCAAAAGTATTCTCTTCTGCTTCCTCTATTACGATTAGTGCTTCTTGAGCTTTACCTAATTTTATTAATAACAAAATCAAACTTATCCAATGTTCTGACATTTCTGGTGCAGCGTTGGCTGCTTTTCTGAAATTAGCTTCTGCTCCTGAAAAATCTTTTGAAAAAGTAAGCACTTCTGCTAGCATGGAATAGTAGTCTTCATTAAAAGATTCTAGCTCTATCGCTTTTTCAATAGCATTGATTGCTTCTGTAATATTTCCTTGTTTATGATTAATCCATCCAAGCTTACTCCATGCTTCACTATTCTTTTCGTCCATTTTAATAGCATCCAAGTAAGATTGTTTTGCCAATTCAAATCGGTTTAAATTGACATAACACTTGCCTATACTAGTGTGTAAATCCGAATCCGCTCCAAATTTTTCTAATACGACTTGTAAGCAATAATTCGCTTTAAGATTGTCATTCACTAATAGGCAGACCTCAGCGCATTCTCTATAAGCATATTCAAAATCAAGTTTGCCGTGGTATGCATTTTCATACGCTTTTATGGCTCTGTCGTACTCACATAGGTAAGCATAAGATGCAGCAAGATTGTACCACGCTAGCGAATTGAAAGGGTCAGTGGCTACTATTTCGGAATGCAACTTTATACTCTCTTGGTGTTTTCTTGCGTATTCAACCACATACCACATTCTAGACAAGGCGTTATTATTTGTTGGTTCTAATTTCAGAACTGATTCCAAAGTCAAATACATTTTGTTGTATTCCTTCCTATTGTCATAAATCAAAGCTTCTGTTATTAGTATTTTAATTAATTTTTTTTCACTGGTACCAATTTTTAATTCTTCTATTCTTTCTAAGGACTCTTTCGGAGACCCTAAAGATGCAAGTATTTCACACCTCAACAATTCTATGTCAATATTTTTTTCAAATTCATTACCTGCGATTTCTATAACATTGAAAGCCTCCGAAAATTTTTTGCACATAATTAAAGATTCAGCTTTCAATTTATAAAAAACTACGTCATCTTTAAATCGGGAAATTGCCAAATCCGAAAGCATTACTGCTTTATCCAATAATAACTCTTTTTGGGAATAATCATCTAAATATAAGGGAATTTCCAAACCCGAAGGTATGTTCACTTTGTATGATAAAAATTCTGATTGAAAATGATTAATTAAAGATTCGAATTCAATTTTTGAAAAAGTGGGCGTTTCACCTTCATTTTCAAAAACTTTGAGGCATGCTATTAGTTTGGATATTTCCGTTTCATCACCCAAATTATTTATATCTTTCGATTTTTCGATGCTTTTCTCGATGCCTTTCTCTTGTTTTTTATCAATCTTTAACTCAACGTCTTTTACACCTAATTTTTTATACTCTTCACTTTCAACAATTTTTGCAAATTCAAATGCTTGCTCTACAGCAATTTTGAGTCTAATTTTGATTTCCCCCTTGTTATTTATCTTTATAATCACAGATTTGGCACCTGCTGAAGATAGCTTTGCGTATAATTCCTTGTACCTTTCTTCAAAACCCTCGCCATTTTGCGTAAAGAAGGTATCAACCCTAACATCTAAATCATTTGATGATGAATCTTCAATTTTCTTAGCGTCTTCTTCGAATTTAAAGTTAATGCCAGGTTTTATATCAATTTCATTTATTTGGTCAATAATATTTAGAAGACTAAACCTTATCTTACTGATGTGGTAAAAATGTGAATTTTCATCAGTAACTCCACTAAGATAATTTCTAGTAATATCTTTATACCTTCCTCTTTGGTTTAATATTTCATTTCGCCGTAAGGATTTTTCATTCAACAGTGATTCTAACTGGGTGAAAACGGCTTCTAAATCGTCAACAACAAGTTCCTTTAATGTTTTCTTATTCATGACATTAATGAATTAGTTGTTTGTAGAATTTACCACCTCATCCCCCCCCACATTCCTAACCTTCACCCGCAGCGGTCGCTTCGCAAACATAATGCTCCCATCCCAATATTCCTTCGTCTTCACCCCGTTTTTTATCACAAAGCCTGTTTTGTCAATCTTCACCTCGGCGTCGCTGTGCCAAGGGCCGCTGGCGCTGGTGCAGTCGAGGCTCACCATTTCGATGAGTTCCAGGCCGTTGTCGCTGATTTCTATGGGCTGGAAGGCTTTTTTCCGCTTGGGTTTTTCGGTGGCTTCGTCAGTTTCGTCGTCACCGATACGATTGCTTTGAGCAATCGTATCGGTTGCGTCGTGCTCCTCTTCATCGTCGGTGAAGAGCTTGGTGTTCTGTGCCAGCCCCCGGTCGTTGTAGCGGCTGATGCGCTCTTTCAGGCGGTCGCTATGGTAGGCGTCCACCCAGAGGCGGTAGCCTTCCGTGTCGTTGCCTTCGAGGCGGGTGACCACCTCCTCCTCCATCACCGACTCGGCGAGCAGGGGCTTTAGGTCAGCCAGTTCTATCTCGATGCCCGTCATATTGTTCTCCCGGATGAAGCCGTGGAGGTCTTTTTCATCCTCGATGTCCACATAGTAGAGGCGCACCCGCTTGTACTTGGTGTTGTCCAGTTCGCTCATGGCCTCGTTGATGATGCGGCTGAGCCAGTACTTGTTCAGCAGGCGGCTGGTGTGGTCTTGCAGGTTGGGCAGATAGACCGGGATGGCCCCGTACTTGCTGTCCGCCACCTCGCCCTCGAAGAACTGGGGCAGCGGGTCTTCGTTGCGCAGGTTCAGGATGCGGGTCTTGAGCAGTTGCATCGTCTGGTTGGGGTTGCGGTAGAGCGACACACCGTCCTCTATTTCGAGGATGGAAAAGGCTGCGCCCGCCGCCTTGAGCCTGTCCCTCGTGGTCTGTATGCTGTTGATGCCCACATCGGCATGAACGAAGCGCCGGCCCAGCTTATGTGCCACCGCCGCCGTGACCCCGCTGCCGCCAAAGAAATCTGCAACGACCATGCCCTCGTTGCTGCTGGCTTTTAGGACGCGTTCGAGGAGGGCTTCGGGCTTTTGGGTGGCGTAGTCTGCTTTTTCTTTATGCCAAGAACGTATTGACTCAACATCAGCCCAAATATCTTGCGCTGGTAAGCCTTGTGATTCATCAAAATATCTTTTTATTCTTGGGATTCCGTTTTTAGTATAAAATATTTTCCCTTCTTTATCTAAACGCTCCATCGTTTTTTGAGGAACTCTCCATATTCTTCTTACTCCCTTCCATAAGTAATCGTACCCACTGCCTTGTAATCCCTCAGCACCCAAATCTCCAGACATCCAATTTCTTCCATCTTCATCTTTATACCTGTAATATTGCTTTACATAATCCGCATCGTATTCTTGATAAACTTGATTCCAAATAAGGTTTTCATTTTTTGAATAATAGAAAATAACATCGTGAGAATTTCCAAACCTTCCTGCATCACTGTGGCCTGATGTTCTCTTCCAAACTATTTCATTAATAAAGTTTTGCTCCCCAAACACCTCATCCATCAGCACCTTCACATAATGCCCAATATGCCAATCCAAATGCACATAAATCGAAGCCGTATCCGACATGATGGACTTGATGGCCAGCAGGTTTTCATACATCCAATTGAGGTACTGCTCCTTGTTCCAAATATCGCCGTACATGTTTTCCTCAAAGCTGCGGAGTTCTTCGTCTTCCAGTTGCTGTTCGGCGGCGGCGAGGGCCTCGGCCAGCTTGGGGTTTCGGCGGAGGTAAATCTTCTTGGCGTAGTCGGCACCGGAGGCGAAGGGCGGGTCTATGTACACGAGGTCCACTTTGATGCCTTGGTCTTTGAGGTAGGCGCAGGCGGAGAGGCATTCGCCCCGGAGGAGCAGCCCCCCTGCCCCCTGAAGGGGGTTCCCGCCCGCATCGCCCACTTGCTCTTGCAGGCTGGCCTCGTAGAGCGGCATCCCCCGGTCGAGGGTTCGGAACACGGCGTCGTTGTCCCGGTAACGCAGCACCCGGCGGGTACGGGCGAAGTTGCTGAGGATGGCCTGTCCTTGTAGGACTTGCGGCTCGAAGGGTATGTAGCGGATGGGCATATTTTTGAATGATGAATGATAAATGGTGAATGGGGTTAACGTTCCATATTGGTTTTGCATCGGGCATTGTCGCATCGGGCGCTGCCGTATCCTATTTGATGCAGACCCTGAAAGGGTCGAACATGAATAGCCCCGGATGCAATCCGGGGTTTATTGCGCCCGGTGTGGCAACCCCGATAGGGGTTGAATGTCCGTTTGCCGATGGTATTCAACCCTTATCAGGGTTGTTTCCCGCTCTTTCGTTTACCCCGCATTTCATGCGGGGCTATTCATGTTTGACCCTTTCAGGGTCTTATTTTGTCGCAGCGAGAAAGAAGCTTTTAATCGTCCTTTCTAGCTTTGCAATATTCGTCTTCAGGTTCTCGCTGTCTTCCAAATAGAGGAAATCAAAGCGTTTGAAGCCGTAGCGGGCCTCGTTTTCCCGCACAAAATCCTCCTCCATGAAGCGGCGTTTGCGTTTGAACTCGCCGCCATAGATATGGCCCTTGGTTTCGATGATGAGTATTTTCTGGATGTCGCCGCCCTGCCTTTTCAGCAGCAGGAAGTCGGGCGTGTAATTGCCAATGCGCACGTAGCGGCCATGGGCGTTTTTGTCGAAACACTCCAATTGGAGGCCGGACACGGCCCGGTCGCCGTTGAAATAGAGTTCGAGGTCGTATTTTTCGAGATATTCAAAATTGAGCACTTCGCCCAGCAAGTCCCGCTCGAAGCCCGACAGGGCGAAGTTGTAGGGGATGTAGTGCAGGGTGCGGCGCTTGTTCTTCACGGGGAGGGAATCGGAGGCTTGGTTGGCCAACAGTTGTTCCATCGTAATGTTAAATCCATCTTTCTGCAATTCGGCCACCCTGCGTTCAGCCGCAGCGATTTGCTCAGGTGTCGGCACATTGGCCTCCTTCCCGGCTGCATCTAAGTTCAGTATTTGTTCCTGCTCCTGTTTTTTAGGGAACAACGAAGAGGATTCCTCAACGGGTTTTAGGTTTTGGATTTTGATAAGTCCAGCCGAGTCTTTCAGTGTTTCGATGTCGTAACGCACCTCTTTCTTAGGGATGAAGGCCATCCGCACCCTTTTTTCCACCTCCCGTAGGTCGTGGTTGAAGTTCCAACGGCGTTGTCCCTTTTTTTCATAGCTGATGGCCTCGAAAATGGCTTTCAGGGCCGGGCGGTGGGGCGTCACCGTTTGGAGGTTCAGCACGCCGAAGCTCTCCCGCATCAGTTGCGTGAGCCAGTTTTGGAAATTGGCGTGTTCGCTGCCATATTCTTCGATGAAGCTATGCTGCGCCGTTGCATCGAAATTGCCTGCCCGCACGGTACGCTCCGCAAAGCGGTGGTGGTCTTTTAGCTCCTTCAGCAGTTTTTGCAACTCCTCAGCGGCGTCGGGCTTGGGCACGTCGGTTATTTCGGCGTCCTTGAGTTTTATCCGGAAGAAATCGAGCTTGTTTTCCAGTTGCAGGTAATCGAGGCGGCTGACCCGCTCACGCATGGGCAGGTCATCGCCCTTGAGCGCCTTGTTCAGTTTTTCGATACTGGTGTGCTGCTCTTCCTGTAGCTGTGCGTCGAGGGTTTTGTAGTTGAAATCGTTGAGGACGATGAGGGCTTTCTCTTGGTGGTGGTCAATGACTTCCCGCAGGCAGCGGCAGGCGGTCTGTAGGGTCATGTTCTTCGGGCAATCGCCCTTCTGCGAGAGGATGACACCCGTGAGCGAGCGGCAGTCCCAGCCCTCCTTGCCGATTTGCACCAGCAGCACGATTTTGTAGGGCGACAGTTCGGTGTCCAATTGGGCGAACTCCGTGTCGTGCTGCTTGGTCATTTTGTACTGCTTGTTGCCCCGGTGGTAGCGGAACACGACAGCGGGGTTTATCTTTAATTCCTGAATCAAATAGGGATAAACCTCCTTTTCGAGCCTGTCAATGGAGGAGCAGTAAATGGCCAGTTTGGCCGTCGTTTCGATGATGCGCCCGTCTTTTTCCCTTTGGTATTTGGTGTTCCAAAACCGTTCTTTGAACAGTTCCACCCCCTCGCCGATGATGCTGAGGGAGTCGTTCATGGAGGCGGCCCGGATGTCGGGCTTTTTCAGGAAGGAGCGCACGGCCCGCTCCAAGGGGTAGTAATAGACCGTGTTGGTGATTTGCTGGAAGCGGATGCTGTGCCGTTCGTCAATTTCGATTTTGTCGGCCTTAGATAGGTAGGGCGTGCCTGAATAGCCGATGACCGAATTGACGTGCTTGCCCGTACTCCAGCGGGTCACCACTTGGCGCAGCTTGATGTCGTCGTCCTGTGCATGGTGCACCTCGTCAATATGGATTTGCAGGCTGGGTATTTCCCCGATGATATGGCGCAGCTCGTTGGCCAATTGGTCTTCCTCGTCGGTTGACCGTTCAATCAAATCGAGTTGGGTGCTTTTGTCCAACCTGTCCAGGATGACCTTTTCGGCGTTCACCACCATGACCAAGCCCATCAGGCCGTCGAAGGGCTGGTAATTGGCCACTTTCTGGGCGTTGGGGTTGCGCTTGCGGTGTTCTTTGGTGCTTTTCTTCTGCTGGTCGAGCACTTCGAATTTCAGTAGCCGCTTGATTTTCAGGGCTTCGGCCTCCGGCAGCACCCAGGTCGGGTCAAAGCCTTCGATGGTTTTCAGGGAAGGGATGATGGACGACTTCAGGCCACTCGGCACCAGTATGATAAAGTTTTTGGCAAAAAGCGGGTTGTCCGGCTCGTTCAGCGCAAAATAGAGGTCGAGGTAGATGATGGCCGCCATGAGGTAGGTCTTGCCAGCGCCCATTGGCAGCGAGAAGAGGTAGTCGGTATAGGGTATATCGTAGAAAATCTTGTTGATGACGGCGGCGGCGTCAAAGGCGGCGTGTGTCTCGTTGATGATGCCCGCCAGCGGTAGCAGGCCGTTTTTGTCCTGCTGCGCAAACTGGAACAAGGCCATCGCCGCAGGGTTGGCCGTGAGGTTGTCACGGGTAATCTGCGAGATGGAAAGCGGGGCGAGGTTGATGGGTTCGTTGAAGAAACCCTCCCGCATCAGTTGGGCGAGGGGCTTGTTTTCGCCCTTAATTTTTAGGAACAAGTAAGTCTCAATGGCCTCAATCTGCGCATCCCTGAACGCTCCTTTCTTGCGGATATAGTCCATCACTGGCCGGATGGGGCAGTCGGGTTCTTGGAGCCAGGCCAGTGTTTGTTTACGGATGAGGGACTGAAGCATTCGCTAAGGTGTTGGTTGGGGGGCAAAGGTAATTATTGGGGGGGATTTAGGTATAGGTGAGAATGACTCGTTGTACCTGTGTTTTTCTTTTGCGGTTATTGCGATATTTCGTGGGCATTTAAGTATTTATGAGAAACAACTTCTCTCTTTTTTAGACGGTTTTAGGGCCGAGAAAAGAGAAAAGTAAACAGTTTTGGCTACAAAACCTTGAACTAATTTTTATTGTAATCAAGGCAGTTATGCCCTTAAAGTGCAGAAGAAGTGGAGGACAGCCTCAACCTTTTAGACGTTAGAATAGCAGCAAAACAACTTAAACAACATGCCGAACTGGATAAAATTTCTTAGAATGGTGAGAGGGGGGGGGCAAGCGTTCTCATAAATTAAGGTAATGTACCGTCTTTTCGAGTCATCGCCTCAAGGCTCGCCAAAGCTCAAATAGTTGGTCGAAGAACTTTAGATAGCCACTCAATGGAAAAATTGAATGACATCAAACTCGAAATCGCTGCAGGCAAACTGGAAGAAGCCATCAATTGCTTTTTGCCAATCGCCCAACGAGCGAGTACTGAAAAGTACAATGAGGTGGTTTTGTTGTTCTGCTCTTACAACCTATGTAGGAAGAATCTAAAGTCGGGGCTGGTCAGCTATAAAAAAGCCAATAAGGTGTTTGCCCAAATTGCCAATCGGTTGATTATGATGCTGGACGATATGCCCGAATGCTAACCCCAGACCTGTCAGTTTCAAAAACCTGCCAGGTCTCTCCAAGCGTGTCTATTCCTGAAATAGCCTATAACTTTTTGGACACAGAAACTTGAGAAATGGAGGCCAGAAACCCCAGAAGTTACCTCTCAACCCCAATCAACAAAACCATCCATCCCAAGCAATTCAGGTCAATCACCCCTCCAACCTTCCCCCAGCATCAAGGAATTCCATCTCATCCCGAAAATAACTAAAAAAATTGGACGCATTGGCCATCACCTCATACACGGCCCAGTCACGGAGGCGGTAGTCGGTCTTTTCGCTGAACAGCACCTCGCATTCCCGCAGAAGGATGGCCATCCAGGCGTCGGCGACTTCGGTGTGGAGGTTGGTGCAGATTTGGAGCCATTTTATCCGGTCGCTGGGTGGTGCTGGGGACTGTTGTCGGGTCAGGTATTCCCCGTATTCGCCCCCACGATCGCTGCCGGTTTCTTGGGCGACCCTTTCCCAGATGACCGGGCCTTTCACGTCAATGTAGCGCATGGCATAGGAATGGGCCACGGCTTGGAGGTCGCAGCCTTCGGCCAATAGGCTGGCCAGTACGGGTTGTTCTTTTTTGAGGTAGTGGGGCTGCTCGGCCTCCAGTTCCTCTATGCGGCGATAGAGGTCGGGGAAGCGGAGGTAGGCTTCCGTGCGCAGGTCCGAAAAACCGATGTGGCCATAGCCCTCGCCTTCGTCGGTGGTGAAGCGCACGTAAATATGGGCTTCGTTGGAGCCGACGACGGGCCACCAGTCCTCCCAGTCGAGTATTTCGGTGGTGAAGGGTGGGTTGTTGCGGCCGTATTCATGGAGGTGGGTTTCCATCTCCTTGCGCCTGCCTTCCGGCTCGAACTGCTTGAGCGCCTCCTGTTGCTCCTCGTTCGGCTCGTCGTAGCCCTCGGCCAGCCATACCAAATTTGCGCTGTTCTTGCCGACAGCATAGGCATGTTCAAAGAGTAGGTTGTCGAACTTTATCTGTTCCTCCTGGTCGAGTTCGTGCAGCTTGGCTAAACGCTTGTAGAGTATTTGCTCGGCGTCTTTTTTGTAGTCATCGCACAGGCCGTCGCCGAGGTTGATGTGTTCGGTGAGGCTTGGCTGGAAAGGGGACGGTTGTTGGTTGGGCGCTGGCCCATCCACGATGTCCTTAGGCCGCAGTTGTTCGAGGTACAGCTTGATGAGCCAGTGGAAGTCGAAGCCCTCGTCTTCGAGTACCCGCACCAAGGCTTCGTCGTCGGCGTTGAGCATGTTGACGTGATCCAGCACACTCTCGATGTAGGCGTACTGCGCTGGGGCCAATTCCTCGCAGACTGAAAGCAGGCACCAAAGCGCATTGGTAATGGTGTGAATCAAATAGCCGTGGTCCACTACCATCTCTACTTGGCACTCCTTTTCCCTGCCCTTGTAGCCGCTCGGTTTGTACCATAAGCGGTAGCTGATGACTTGGTAAGACCCTTCCTCGAAGAGACGTTCTTTTTTCATCCGATTCGGCTTTGGCGCATGTTTGGGATGTTACTAAATCCCAAACATGCGCTTATGTGCTTTCGGCTAATACGGCCAAGTACCAAGCACTTGATACATGCTTGGGGCTTGCCCGGTTTTACCCACGAAATTTCAATTTATATTACGGAAAAATTAAATATTTCGTTCCGTTTTGTTGCAGGATTTGTGGTGAGGATTTAAGGGCAATGGTTCGTGAAGGTTTGAGGCTGTATCATAAGTCGCTTTTTCGACGAAGTCGAAAAATAAAATTTCAACGCTGAGGCGCAAAGATTAGAATAATCCTCTGCGTCTCGGTGCCTCTGCGTTCATTAATTCGTTGCGCCGGAGGCGCAACTGGCTTATGATACAGCCTCAAACATAGTGAATCATTGAAAGAGCATGGTTATTGGAAAAAACGGTACGCTGGGCGGGCAATGGCAACTGCGCAGGTGGCTGTTCTGCATCGTGCGTTGGGTTTTGTGTTAAGGCGGAATGGTAACCGTTCATATTATGGAAAAATATTATGTTTTGGGTAATGAGCTCAAAAATAGTTGGTGGTGTTAAGGAAAAGCATCTTTAAATTACCACGGCAAATCCGAAGGGGAAGCAGGCTCTGCTGGAGAGCAACCTGCCAGCAATAGGATTTGCGGACAT
>WBZM01001511.1_pt1 | contig 22852 bp, 23 predicted proteins | sample 5204271 | NCBI WGS metagenome assembly WBZM01 (sample SAMN12344346, study PRJNA552823) | activated sludge metagenome | biome: Activated sludge suspended growth; feature: Nitrification reactor; material: Wastewater; isolation source: activated sludge from nitrification reactor of wastewater...
AATCGTCGGCGGCCGTTACCTGCTGGTGCTGAGTGGCGAGTACACGCACTGGCTGACGCCGACCTGGGGAGCCGCTGCCTTCATCGACGCCGGCAACGCGGTCGATGACCTGCAGGCGATGAGCCTCGCGGTGGGTTACGGCGTCGGCGCGCGCTGGCGCAGTCCGGCCGGGCCGCTCGGCATCGATCTCGCCTACGGCCATCGGGACAGCTCGCTGCGTCTCGGTTTCTCGCTGGCCATCCCCTTCTGACAACCGACGGCGGCGACAGACGACGATGACTCGGGAAAGCGACAGGACTCCATCCTCGGTATCGACATCGGCAGTGGGCGAGGCGCCGCCGGCGGACACCGCGCCGCCGCCGGCGGCGCCGCTTCGACGTCGCGGCTGGCTGGTGCTGCTGTCGGTGCTGTCGTTCGTGCTGGCCGGCATTGCCGCGCTGCTCGGCAGCGAAGGCGGCCTGCAGTTGAGCTGCCGGCTCCTCGAAAGACTGGCTGGCGGGCAGCTCGTCGTCACGGCGCCCGCCGGCACCCTCGCTTCATCGTTCACCCTGGCGTCGCTGCACTGGCGCAGCGAGACGCTCGATGTCCAGGTGCAGGAACTGCAGTTCGACTGGCGACCGGCCGAGCTGCTGCGCGCCCGCCTCGCCATCAGCCGGCTCGCCGCCGGCAGCTTGCGGGTGTCGCTGGCGACGAGCAGCGATCCGGTCGTCGTCCCGGAACGTCTCGAGCTGCCGCTGGCGGTCGCCATCGAGAAGCTCGAGATCGCCGTCATCGAGCTCGGCGACCACGCCCATCCCGATGGCCAGGCGGCGACGATCGCCGAGTCGCTGCGGGCGGAGCTGGCGAGCGACGGCGGCGTGCACCGGCTGCTCGGCCTGCGCGCACGGGCCGGCGGTCTGGCACTCGGTGGCAACGCCACGCTGGCCGCCGCGCGACCCTTTGCGCTGCAGGCCACGGCCGGCATCGAGGGCGAGGCGGCGGGCCGCGCGCTGCGCTTCGAGCTCGGCGCCGAGGGAACGCTCGAGGACTTCGTCGTGCGCGGTGCGGCGCGACCGCTGGCGGCGGTGGCAGCCGACGACTTCGCTGGCGAACTCAACGCGCGCATCGCGCCTTTCGCGCCGCAGCCGATCGGCGACGCGGCGCTGAAGCTGTCGGGCGTCGACCCGGCGGCGTGGATTGCGGGTGCGCCGCACGCCGATTTCGAGCTGCAGCTCGACCTGCTGCCCGTCGCGGACTCTTCGCCGGCCCTGCAGGGCAGGCTGCGGGCCGTGAACCGTCGCCCGGGGGCGATCGATCGCGAGTCGTTGCCGATCGAGTCGCTGGCCGCCGGCCTGGCGCTGGCGGTGGACGGGTTGCGGCTGGGCGACATCGACCTGCGTCTGGCGGGCGGCGGGCGGTTGCGCGGCAGCGGCGCGCTGCACGACTCCGAGCTGTCGCTGACACTCGCCGCGAGCGCGGTCGACGCCGCCGCACTGCATGGTGGCCTGCAGAACACCCGCTTGGCTGGCCCGTTGCGCGCCACGCTCGGATTGCATCGGCAGCTCGTCGAGGCCGACCTGCGCGACCCGCGCTTCGCCCTCGACACCAGGCTGGCGATCGATCCGGAGCAGCTCGCCGTCGAACGGCTGCGCGTTGCTGCCGGCGATGCGCGGCTCAGCGCCAGCGGCACGGTGGCTCTGGCGGGCAGCGGCAGCTTCGCGCTGCAGGGGCAGTTGCGCGAATTCGACCCGCGCCGCCTTTTCGCCAGGCTGCCGGCTGCGCGCATCAACGCCGAGTTCTCCGCGCGTGGCAGCAGCAGGCCGCAACTGGCTTTGCGCCTCGGCTTCCAGTTGCGCGACAGCCGCTTCGCCGGCGAGGTGCTGGCCGGTGGCGGCGAGATCGATCTGGCGCCGGGCCACCTGCGCCAGGCCGATGTCGAGCTGCGCGTTGGCACCAACCGCCTGCTGGCGAAGGGTGCCTTCGGGGCGCCCGGCGAGCGCCTGCGCTTGAGCATCGCGGCGCCGCGCCTCGATCCGCTCGGCCCGGGCGGCGACCTTGCCGGCGAAGTCGTCGTCGGCGGCAGCATGCGGGCGCCGGAGGTGTCCGCCAGTCTGCAGTCGCAGCGACTGGCCTGGCCCGGCCTCGGCCAGCTGCGCGGACTCGATGTCGACGCTCGGCTCGCAGCCGGTGAGCACGGCGCGCTCGGCGGCACCCTGCGACTGGCCGGCGTCGATCTGGCCAGCGGTGAGGCGGTGGTGACTGCGCTGCAGCTCGAGGCCGACGGTGTGCGCAGCCGGCATCGCCTGCGCGGGCGCTGCGAGGTTGCCGGACGGCGCGCCGTCGAGCTGGCGCTCGAAGGCGGTCTCAAGCCGAACAGCCCGGCGCCGGTCTGGGTCGGCGCGCTGCAGGAGTTCAGCCTGTCGGCTGCCGGCGGGCGAACGCCGCCCTTGCTTCGCCTGGCGGCAGCGATGCCGCTGCAGATCGCCGCGGGCAGCTTCAGTGCCGGTCCGGGCGATTTCGCCGGTGCCGACTGGTCGGCGCGCTTGCAGCGGGCGCGCTACGACGGCGGCGCCTGGCAGACCACCGGCAGCCTGCGCTCGCTGCCGGTGGCGGCACTGCTCGCCGAGTTCCCGCAAGCCTTCGCCGCTGCGGCGGCAGCGGCGGTGCCGGTCGAGGGCGAAGCGTTGCGCATCGACGGTGAGTGGGACCTCGGCAACAGCGGCCGGGCGGCCGGCGCGGTGGCTGCGCGGCGGGTGCCGGGCGGTAGCCTGCGGCTGTGGCGTGCGCGCGGCGATCTCGCGGTCGGCGCGCTGCCGCTCGGCTTGGAGGAGGGGGTCCTGAGCCTGCAGGCGGGCAACGGCAAGATCGACCTGCGGCTGCAAGTGCGCGGCAAGCGACTCGGCGAGGTGAGCGGCGAGCTCAGCGCGACGAGTTCCGCCGCCAGCCTGATCGACCGTTCGGCGCCGTGGCGCGGCCGTCTGCGGTTGAGCATGCCGGACCTGGCGTGGGTCGGGCCGCTGCTTGGCGCCGGCTGGCAGCTCGGCGGGCAAGTCGCGGGCGAGGCACGGCTCGACGGCAGCCCGGCGCAGCCGCGCGTCAGCGGCGAGTGGCGGGGCGAACGGCTGGCCGTGCGGGCGCTCGATCAGGGCATGCGCCTGGAACGGGGCACGCTGTCGCTCGAACTGGCGGTCGGGGCCGACGGCGAGCAGCGCCTGCACGTCAGGGAAATGAGCTTCGACAGCGAGCAACAGCCGATGCCGCGTGCGCTGGCGCTCGCGCCGGGAACCGACGCCGCCGCCCTCAGCGGCCGGCCGGGTCGGGTCGAGGCGAGCGGCGAGCTGCGCCTCGGCAGCAACGACGGCGTCCTCAACGTTCGTGCCGAGCGCCTCGGCGTGACGCAGCGTGCCGACCAGTGGACGCTGCTTTCCGGCGCCGCCGAGCTGAAACTCGCGGCCGGCAGGCTCGACGTCGCCGGCAAGCTTCGCTTCGACGCGGGCTTCTGGCAACTGGCGAAGGCGGGCGCGCCGCAGCTGTCGGACGACGTCGTCGTCAGGCGCGCCGGCGGCGCGGCGAAGAAGGACGCAGCGCCGCTCCGGCTGCTGGCGGTCGACCTCGAGGTGGACCTTGGGCGGAACTTCCATTTTCGTGGCGCTGGAGTCGAGAGCAGGCTCGTCGGCTCGGTGCGCCTCCAGTCGGACGGCAGCGGCATACCGCGGGCGACCGGGACGATCCGCACGCGCGACGGTCTCTTCGACGCGTACGGGCAGAAGCTCGAGATCGAACGCGGCATCCTCAATTTCCACGGCCTGATCGACAACCCTGGACTCAACATTCGCGCGGTGCGGGCCAATCTGCCGGTCGAGGCGGGCGTCGAGGTGACCGGTACCGCCAGGCGGCCGATCGTCCGCCTGGTTTCCGACCCGGAGGTTCCGGACGCCGAGAAACTCTCCTGGCTGGTGCTCGGACAGGGCCTGGACCAGCAGGGCGGAAAGGATTCGTCGGTGCTGCTGGCGGCAGCGCAGACGATCCTCGGCGGCCAGGACGGGGGACCGTTGAAGGCGGTACAGCGGCAACTGGGAATCGACCAGTTCGGCATCAGTTCGGGGACGCTGAGTGGTTCCGGACGACCGTTGAGCAGCCGCATTGCCAGCAGCAGCGGCTTCGGCAGCAGCGACACGACCACCGACCAGATCGTCAGCATCGGCAAGCGTCTGTCGTCGACGATGCTGATCAGCTACGACCAGTCGCTGAGCAACGCCGGCAGCGTCGTCAAGCTGACCGTCAGCCTGGGCCGGAACCTGTCGCTGGTCGGTCGCGCCGGTACCGACACCGGTTTCGACCTGCTGTGGAACTATCGCTTCGGGCGTTAGCCGCGATCGTTCCCGCTACTGCGTGCCGGCCTCAAGCGCGGCATTTCCAAGGGCCTTCAGAAACTGGAGCCCGGTCGCTTCAGGAAGTCCACTTCTGCTTCGGAGGATGCGCGACCGACAATCCGATTGCGCTGCGGATAGCGACCGAATCGATCAATGATCGCCTTGTGGCGCCATTCAAACGGGTCGTTTTCGGGCCGGGCGAACGGCTCGAACAAGGCCGCTGCCTGAACATGGCTCAGACCAGGAGTGGTCCTGATAGGCGGGCATCGTCGCCTGCGCTCCTGAGCGGCCACCGGTTCATTTCTGGATTCACGCCATGGCCGATCAGCCGGTGCCCGTCGAGCTCGGACACGGTCCGGGGCGTCCGGAAGCGCTCCAGGTAGGCGGGGGGAGGCTACCATCCGGCCGAATGAGCCGATCCGTCGCGCCGCCCGCGTGTCGCTGACGATCTCGCCGCTGCGGACGGCAATGTCAAGGTCGTCGCGCGCCAAGTCGGCCAGGCGGTCGTCGGCGCGAAGTTCGACGTGCCGTTGGGGGAAGCGTCGGTACAGGCCGTCGAGGCTGGGCGCGATAACGGTCTCCGCGATGACCAGGCTCGTGCTCACGCGCACCCAGCCGCTCGGCCCGATGATCCTGCGGTCGAGCTCACCATCCAGTGGCGCAGTGGCGTCGAGCACGCGACGGCCCTGGGCCAGCATCGCATGACCGTCGTCGTAGTGGATCAAGAGCCGGGCGACGCGCCAGTCGCCGTCACCACGCCGGTCGGCGCGCCGGGTGCGGGCCGTGTTCGCGGCGGCACGGGCGGCGGGCGGTACAGGCTGGCGAGCCCGTCGTCGCCAACCGCCGCCAGCGGCCGGTCGAAAACGATGCGGCCATGGGCGAGGCCGATGACGCGCTCGCAGAGGAGCGGCAGCAGGGCAGGGCTGTGCACGACGCTGAGCAGCGTCACGCCGCCATCCGTGCCGGCCGTCTTCGCCAGCTGCGCGCAGACTTCGCCGGCGGCTGCCGGATCGAGCGCTGCCGTCGGCTCGTCGGCGAGGATCAGCCGTGGCCGTTGCAGCAGCATGCGGGCGATCGCCACCTTCTGCCGCTCACCACCCGAGAGGCGATCGGCGCGCGTCGCGCAGCGCTCCCCGAGGCCGACTGCGTGCAGCGCCTCGCGGGCGGCGACGGCCTCGTGGACGGGAAACAGGCGTGTCCAGCTGCGCCAGCCGCCGACCCTGCCGAGGCAGCCGACGAGGACGTTGTCCAGCGCCGACAGGCGGGCGACGAGGTGCAGCCCCTGCATGACCTGGCCGACGTCGCGGCGCAGTGCGCGCAGATCCGCGGCCGGCGGCGGTGCCAGTCGCCGCCCGAGGACCTCGACGACCCCGTCCGTTGGCGTGACGAAGCCGTTGAGGAGCTGCAGCAGCGTCGACTTGCCGGCGCCGTTGTGGCCGACGATGGCGACCCGCTCGCCGACGGCGATCGCCAGCGAATCGACTTCCAGCAGCGTCCGTCCGCCGGCGGTGCAGCGCACGCCGTGCAACTCGACGGCGACGGCCGTGTTCACAACAGCGCCTTGCGGATCCGCCGGCTGATCGCGTCGAAGGAAGCGACCAGCAGCACGACGACGATCAGGATCGTCGCCAGCCGTGCCCACTGGAAGAGCGCGCAGGCCTCGCTGATCAGCATGCCGAGACCGCCGGCACCGACGATGCCGAGGATCGTCGAATCGCGGATGTTGAACTCCCAGATGTAGAGATGGCTGGAGACGAACTGGGGCAGCACCGACGGCCAGACGGCGTTGAAGAAGACCTGCAGCGGGCCGGCGCCGACGCCGCGGACGGCATCGATCGCCGCCATGTCGAGGCTCTCGATCGATTCGGCGAAGAGCTTGCCGTAGGTGCCGGATGAATGCAGCGCGATTGCGAGGATGCCGGCGCTCGGTCCGAGGCCGACGATGCCGACGAGGACGAGGCCGAAGACCAGCGTATGGATCGAGCGCGCGCCGTCGAGGACGATCTTGGCAAGCCAGGCGGCGGCGCGTGGCGCGCCGAGGTTGTGCGCCGTCAGCACGGCCAGCGGCAGGCCGAGCAGGGCACCGAGCAGCGAGCCAAGGGTGGCGATGCGGAAGGTCGTCCAGCTCGCCCGCGCGAGTTCGCCCAGGAAGGCAGCCTCGACGGCGCGGCGGTCCTCGACGCGCAGCAGCTGGCCGTCATCGCTGCGGTACTCGAGGCGGGGGTTGCCGAACCAGAGATCGAGGAAGCTCGGTGAGGCGAACTCGCCGACGGTCTTCTGCAGGTTGGCGAGCGGGTTGCGGCCGCCGCTGAGTTCGCCGCTGGCGGCGAAGCTCCACAGGCAGACGGTGATCAGCAGCAGGTAGGCGAATGTGAGGGCGAGAAAGCCCAGCCGGCCGCCGTCCGCGCGGCCGATCGGGTGCGCGGTGCCGGCGATGCGGCTCACTTCGGGCGCAGCTTGCCGGTTGCCAGTCCGGCGTCGCGGATCGGCTTGTAGAAGGCGTTGTCGCTGCTGACGAAGCCGGTGTAATGCGCCGGCAGCAGCTTCGGCTGCGCCGGCAGCGCCGGGCCGACGTCGGCCAGTGCCTCGCGCAGGCGGCGGACGAAGGCGGTGTCCCGCGCCAGGCTGCTGCTGATGGCGACGGCGTCGTTCGGCAGCGGTGGCGAGGTCCAGATGATCTTCGAATCCTCGGCCCGGATCAGTCCCTGCTCGATCATCGCATTGCGGTTGCGGTTGTAGTCGGCGCCGGCATCGAGCGCGCGCTCGCTGACCTGCTTCTCGATCGCCTGGTGCGAGGTGTGCAGGACGCGCCCGAAGTGGCGCGCCGGGTCGATTCCCTGCTGCATGAAATGGTGCAGCGGAATCAGGTAGCCGGAGGTCGATCCCTTGTCGCCGAAAGCGAAGGTTCGGCCCTTGAGGTCGGCCAGCGAGGTGATTCCCGACGCCGGATGGGTGACGATGATCGCGAAATACTCCGGCTTGCCGTCGTAGAGGATCGTCGCGACCGCCTGCGCGCCGGCCTCATGATTGGCGAGGACGTAGCCCCAGGGTCCCATCAGCGCGATGTCGGTCTCGCCATTGGCCAGCGACTTGGCCAGACCCTCCCAGCTGTCGACAGTGCGCAACTCGACCGGCCGTGCCAGGCGTTGCGCGAGGAACTCGGCGAGCGGGCGGTAGGTGGCGTCGTTCTTTTCGCGGTCCGGCTGGAAAAGGCCGACGCCGAAGCGCAGCGGCGGATCGGCGGCGTGGAGCGGCGCGGCGACGCCGGCGAGCAGGAGGAGGGCGACGGACAACTGCTGCAGCAGGGTTCTGCGGTGCATGGGCGGGGTCCTTTGCGGTGGGGATCGGAATGGTAGTCGATTGGTCGTCGCTCCGAATGATTCCTTACGGGTGACGACGCCGTGCAGCGGCAGGCAACGAGCGTGTGCAAGGGAGTAGAATCCGCAGCTGGCTGCCACTCTTGCGGCGAACGGAGCTCGGGCGGCAGCCACTTCCCTGAAGCTCGGTTGCAGGAGGAGGATGCCGCGTGTCAACCGCTACCCAGACGACGATCCCACCGGCGCGTGCGCGGCCCGCATGACGAGCGCTTTCGTCGTCGCTCCACTGGTCGCCCTGGCGGTGCTCGCGGGCGGGCTCGCCGGCACGTTCCTGCGCGACCGGTTGCCGGGCCGCCATCTCGACGAGGACACGAAGTGGATGGTACGCATCGGCATCGGCTTCCTGTCGACGCTGGCGGCGCTGCTGATGAGCCTGATCATCTCCGCCAAGATGCAGTCCTTCGATGCCGTTTCGCGCTCGGTCGCGACGACCGCGGCGCAGATCGTCGGCATCGACGCCAACCTGCGCGAGCTCGGTCCGGCGGGCGCTGCGGCGCGCGCCCAGTTGCGCGTGCTGGTCTCGGCCGAGGTCGACCACCTGTGGCAACATGCACCGTCGCCGGCGAGCGATGCGCGCGGCTATCACCCGCTCGAGCGGACGCTGCGGGCGCTCGCCCCGGCGGGCGCGGCCGAGCAGGCGGCGCGGGCCAGGGCGCTGCAGCTGACGAGCGAGCTGGCGCATGCCGGCGGCCTGGCGAGCAGCGAGAGTGGCAGCACGACGACCGTTCCGTTGCTCATCGTGCTGCTCCTCTGGCTGGTGATCATCAGCTTCGGCATCAACCTCTTCGCGCCGGCGAGCGTGACCATCGTCGTCGTCAATCTGCTGGTGTCGCTGTCGATCGCGGCGGCCATCTTCCTGATCCTCGAGCTGGACCAGCCCTACCACGGCTTCATCGGGGTTTCCGACGCGCCGCTGCGCGCCGCCCTGCAGCAGCTGGCGTCATGATGGCGCGCGTGGGGCCCGCGTGATGGCCGGCGCGGGCGTGCCGGCGGCAGCGACAGCGACAGCGGCAACCGCCGACGGCGCCGAGGGGACCCTGCTCGCCTGCCCCGATTGCGACCTGCTGCAACGCTTGCCGCCCCTGCCGCTGCACCATGCCGCGTGCTGTGCGCGCTGCCGGGCACCGCTCTGCCGGCACAAGCCGGACTCGCTCGAGCGGACGCTGGCGCTGGCGCTGGCTGCCGCGATCCTGCTGCTGATCGCCAACGTCGTGCCGATGCTCGGTCTCTCGGTTGCCGGCCGCGAAGCGTTCACCACCGTGCTGGGTGGCGTCGTCGCGATGTGGCGCGAAGGCAGCCAGGTGGTGGCGATGCTCGTCCTCTTCGCTGCCGTCATCGCGCCGGCGCTGGAGATCGGCTGCCTCTTGCTGGTGGTTCTCGCCGTGCGCCAGCCGCCGGCGCCGCACTGGGTGGCGACGCTGCTGCACGGCTACGAGTTCGTTCGCGAATGGAGCATGATCGAGATCATGCTCCTCGGCGTTCTCGTGGCGCTGATCAAGATCGCCGAACTGGCAACGGTGATTCCCGGGCTGGCGCTGTTCGTCCTCGGTTCGCTGGTCTTTCTGCTGGCGGCGATGGCGGCGGCCTTCGATCCGCGTGTTGCCTGGCAGCGCATCGAGTGGGCCGCCGGTGGTGCGGCTGGCGGCGCCGAGGCGATGCGATGAGATCGGCCGGGGCGAGTGCGCTGTCGCAGGGCTGCGCCGGCTGCGAAGTCTGCGGCCTCGTCGTGCGCTTGCCCGTGCCTGCCGGCGCGGCCTCCTGCCCGCGTTGCGGCGAGCGGCTGCACAGCCGCCGGCCGGCGAGCATCGAGCGGACCTGGGCGTTGACCATTGCCGCGCTGCTGCTTTACATTCCGGCCAACCTGCTGCCGGTGATGACGACCAACACGCCGCTCGGCGCGGTCAGCGATACGATCATGCAGGGCGTCGTCGAACTGTGGTCACCGACTTCGTGGCCGCTGGCGATCGTCGTCTTCGTCGCCAGCGTCACCATCCCGCTCGGCAAGCTGATCGCGCTCGCCTACCTGCTGCTGACGGTGCAGCGCGGATCGGTGCGCTCGAACGAGCAGCGCGTTCGCCTCTATCGGCTGCTGAAGTTCATCGGCCGCTGGTCGATGCTCGACGTTTTCGTCGACACCTTCGTCGTCGCGCTGATCCAGGTGCAGCCGCTGATGTGGGTCGAACCGGGCGCCGGCGTGATCTATTTCGCCGCCGTCGTGGTGGTGACGATGGTGGCGGTCAACAGTTTCGACCCGCGGCTGATCTGGGATCTGCCGCAACAGGAGAAGCACGCGCATGGCTGAGCAGCACGACGCGCAGCAGCATTCCGAAGTGCCGCTGGCGCAGGTGACGACAGGAAAACGCGGCCGCCTGTCGGCGGTGTGGATCATCCCGATCATCGCCGCGCTGCTCGGCGGCTGGATCGCCGTGCAGAAACTGCTCGCCGAGGGGCCGACGGTGGAGATCAGCTTCAGCTCGGCGGAAGGACTCGAGGCCGGCAAGACGACGGTGAAGTACAACGGGGTGGACGTCGGCCGCATCGAATCGCTGAAAGTGTCGCCCGACCGGCAGCGCATCCTCGCCAGTGTGCAGATGGCGCCCGAGGCGCGCGACTGGCTGGTCGATGGCACGGCCTTCTGGGTCGTCCGCGCGCGCATCGCCGGCGGCAGCGTCAGCGGTCTTGGGACGCTGCTGTCCGGTTCGTACATCGGCATGCAGATCGGTAGCGGCAGCGAGCGGCTGCGCTCCTTCACCGCGCTCGAGGTGCCGCCGGTCGTCGCCAGCACCGCGCAGGGGCGCTATTTCCGGCTGCAGGCGAGCAACCTGGGGTCGCTCGACTTCGGCACTCCGATCTACTTCCGGCGGCTTCAGGTCGGCCAGGTGGCATCGTACGCACTCGACGAAGATGGTCGGGGGCTGACGATCCAGGTCTTCGTCAATGCGCCCTACGACCGCTACGTCAAGGCCGAGACCCGCTTCTGGCAGGCGAGCGGACTCGACTTCTCGCTCGACGCCGACGGTCTCGACGTGCGCACGCAGTCGCTGACCTCGATCCTCATCGGCGGCCTCGCCTTTGACACGCCGCCCGAGAACGCCGACGCCGATCCGGCAGCGGCGGACACGGTGTTCAAGCTGTTTGACGACCAGCTCACGGCGATGAAGGCGCCCGAGCGCGGTTCGCTGCAGTACGTCCTCTATTTCGACGAATCGGTGCGCGGGCTGGCGGTGGGCGCGCCGATGACCTTCCTCGGCATGCCGATTGGCGAGGTCGTCTCGGTACGGCTGGATGCGAAGCGGCAGAAGAAGGACGTCGCGATCCGCGCGCGCGTGCTGGTGGCGGCGTATCCGCAGCGCTTCCTTGACATGATGGCGGACCCGCAGGTGCTGACCGGCGGCAGAACGGCAATCACCTCCGAGATGCGGCACGAGCTGATGAATCGGCTGGTGGCGCGTGGTCTGCGCGCGCAGCTGCAGACCGGCAGCCTGCTCACCGGTCAGCTCTACGTGGCGCTCACCTACATTCCGACGGCGTCGCCGGCGAGCATCGACTGGCGCAGCGACCCGCCGGTGTTCCCGGCGGTCAAGGGCAGTTTCACCGACATCGAGGCCCGCCTGACGAGCATCCTGACGAAGATCGAAGGCATGCCCTTCGAGGCGATCGGCAAGGATCTGCAACAGTCCCTGGCGGCGCTGGCGAAGACGCTGCAGGATGTCGATGCCCTCGTCAGGCGCTGGGACGGCGAACTCAGCCCCGAACTGGCGAAGACCCTGGCCGAGGGGCGGCGCACGCTGGCGGCGGCCGAGCGGAGCTTCGACGGCGCCGGCAAGGCGCTCGCTCCGGACTCGCAGACGATGAGCGAGTTGCAGGCTACGATCGTCGAGGTGCGGCGCGCGGCGCAGTCGATCCGCGTGCTGGCCGACTATCTCGAGCGTCATCCGGAGGCGCTGCTGCGGGGCAAGAGCGAGGAGACCCAGGAATGAGCAAGGTTCACGCAGCAGCAGGCATCGCCGCACTCGCCGTGGCCGTGGCGCTGGCCGGCTGCGCGTCGCCCGCGTCACGCTTCTATGTGCTGGCGGCGACGGCCGTCCCCGACGCGGGAAGCAGCGTGCCGAGCGAGGTGGTGGCGATCGACAGCGTCGCCATTCCGGCGGCAGTGGACCGACCGCAGTTCGTCGTCCACCTGGCAAGCAACCGGGTGCTGATCGACGAGTTCCATCGCTGGGCGGCGCCGCTGTCGGCGAGCATCGCGCGCACGCTGGCGGAGGATCTCGCCGTCCTGCTCGGCACATCGCGGGTTGTCAGCGGGCCACTGGCGGCGAGCTTCGACCCGGCGTACCGGGTGAGCGTGGACATCCAGCGCTTCGAGTCGATCCGCGGCCAGGGGGTCGTTCTCGATGCCGTCTGGGTCGTTCGTCGGACGGCGGCCGGCGGTACCGCGACGAGCGGCCGCAGTACGCTGCGCGAAGCGGCGGCGGCCGGCGAGGGCGGCGACTACGAGGCGCTGGCGGCGGCGCACAGTCGGGCGCTGGCCGGAGTGAGTCGAGACATCGCGGTGGCGATTCGCGCCGCGGCTGGCCGCTGACCCGCGGGGCGACGCGGCGCGACGCGGCGCCTGGCGGCGAGCACTGGTGCTTGCTGTAGAATCGGCGCCCCATGAACGCCCCGCACGCAACAGACCCTGCCGCTGCCCCGCGCGGCCTCTTCGCTTGGCGCAAGCACTGGGCCAGCCGTTTCGGTATCGCGCCCTTCCTGCCGATGTCGCGCAGCGAGATCGACGCACTCGGTTGGGACTCGTGCGACATCATCCTCGTCACCGGCGACGCCTACGTCGATCACCCGAGCTTCGGCATGGCGCTGATCGGCCGCCTGCTCGAGGCACAGGGTTTTCGCGTCGGCATCATCAGCCAGCCGGACTGGCGGTCGGCGGCAGCCTTTCGCGCCCTCGGCCGGCCGAACCTGTTCTTCGGCGTCACCGCCGGCAACATGGACTCGATGGTCAATCGCTACACCGCCGACCGCAAACCGCGCTCCGACGATGCCTACACGCCGCATGGCGAGGCCAACCGGCGGCCGGACCGGGCACTGGTCGTCTATGCACAACGCTGTCGCGAAGCCTTTCCCGGCAGCAACGTGGTGATCGGCTCGATCGAGGCCAGCCTGCGGCGAATCGCCCATTACGACTACTGGTCGGACAAGGTCCGGCGCTCGGTGCTGCCCGATTCGAAGGCCGACCTGCTGCTCTATGGCAACGCCGAACGGGCGGTGGTCGAACTGGCGCACCGCCTGGCAGCCGGCGAGAGGATCGGCGACATCCGCGACCTGCGCGGCAGCGCCTTCATGGTGCCGCGCGGCTGGCTGCCGGGCGAGGGCTGGAGCGAGATCGACTCGACGACGGTCGACACGCCCGGGGTGCTGATCCGCCACGCCGATCCCTATGCCGTGACCGTCGCCGGTGCTGACGGAGTGCCCTGCGGCGGGAGTGCTGGCGAGGTTGGCGACCAGGTGGGCGAAGAGGCGGCCGGCGCCGCCCGTGTCGTCCAGTGGCACCGGCAGTCGCATGCACGGATGCCGAAGCTCGACCGCGCGCGGACGGCGATCCGCCTGCCGTCCTACGAGCAGGTGGCGGCCGACCCGGTGCTCTATGCCCATGCCTCGCGCGTCCTGCACCTCGAGTCGAACCCGGGCAACGCGCGGGCGCTGGTGCAGGCGCACGGCGAGCGCGACGTCTGGCTCAACCCGCCGCCGCTGCCGCTGAGCACCGCCGAGATCGACGGCGTCTTCGCCGCACCGTTCCAGCGGCGGCCGCATCCGGCCTACGGCGAGGCAAGGATTCCGGCCTTCGAGATGATCCGCTTCTCGGTCAACATCATGCGCGGCTGCTTCGGTGGCTGCACCTTCTGTTCGATCACCGAGCACGAGGGGCGGATCATCCAGAGCCGCTCGGAGCAGTCGATCCTGCACGAGATCGAGGAGATCCGCGAGCGCACGCCGGGCTTCACCGGCATCATCTCCGATCTCGGCGGACCGACGGCCAACATGTACCGCCTGGCGTGCAAGGACCGGCAGATCGAAGCGGCCTGCCGCCGGCTCTCCTGCGTCTTCCCCGGCATCTGCGAGAACCTGGATACGGACCACACGCCATTGCTGCAGCTCTACCGCAAGGCGCGCGCGCTGCCCGGGGTGAAGAAGGTCCTGATCAGCTCCGGCCTGCGTTACGACCTCGCCGTGCGCGATCCGGCCTACGTCCGCGAACTGGTCCGGCACCATGTCGGCGGCTATCTCAAGATCGCCCCCGAACATACCGAGGAGGGACCGCTGGCGCACATGATGAAGCCCGGAATGGGCTCCTACGAGCAGTTCCGGCAGATGTTCGAGAAGTTCTCGCAGGAAGCCGGCAAGGAGCAGTACCTGATTCCCTACTTCATCGCCGCGCATCCCGGGACCAGCGACGATGACATGCTCCGTCTCGCCCTCTGGCTGAAGCGCAGCAATTTCCGTCTCGATCAGGTGCAGACCTTCCTGCCGACGCCGATGGCGCTCGCCACTGCCATGTATCACAGCGGGCGCAACCCGCTGCACCGGGTGGGGCACGGGTCCGGCAGCGTCGAAACCGCTCGCGGTGCCCGCCAGCGCCGCCTGCACAAGGCCTTTCTGCGCTACCACGATCCCGACAACTGGCCGCTGCTGCGCGAAGCCCTGCGGCGGATGGGGCGTGCCGACCTGATCGGCAACGGTCGCCAGCACCTGGTGCCGTACACGCAGCCGCACGGCAGCGGTGCGCCGCGCACCGTGCCGCTGAAGTCTAGGCCGGCCAGGCCGAGGTCGGCCGGCGCGTTGCTGGTGAAATGAGCTCCTGTCACCGAAAGGTCTACTATGTCTGCACAGGTTTTTCTCGGCGGCGCTTGCGGAACGACCACCTGGCGGGCGGATGTCGCCATCCCGCTGTTGCGTGCCGCCGGCATCACTTTCCACGACCCGCAACTGGCGGACGGCGAGTGGGCCCCGGCCCATCAGTACGTCGAAATGGAGGCGCGCTCCGCCGCCGATGTCTGGTTGTTCGTCGTCAACGAGTCCACCAGCGGCGTCGCCAGTGTCGCGGAGTGCGCCTACCGCATCGGCCAGCGGGGCAGACTGGCGCTCGCCCTCACCGATCTCCCCGATAACGCGGTACTGCATGGCAGGAGGCTGGCACGCCGGGAGATCGACGACATCAACCGCGGCCGCGTCTTCCTGCGCGCCATGGCAGAGAAGCACGGCGTCGCGGTCTTTGCCAGCGTCGCCGATGCCACGGCGCACGCCATCGAGCTGGCGCGGCAGGCGGCAGGGGAACTCAACCTCGACCGGCTGGCGGCCGTCCTGCGGCGGGTCTCGCTGCCGGGCTATGCGTTCGTCCCGGAGGCCATTGCCGGACATCTCAGCGTGCGCATCAGCAAGGCGGAGCGCAATTCCCGCAGCGGTGCCACCGAGACGATGCTCGGGCGCCGCTGGCTGATCGAGCGCGCAGCGACGCCGGACGAAGTCGTGCGTACGCTGCTCAAAGCTGCGCTCACCTGGGAGGAGCACGAGTTGCGCGAGTGTTTCCGACTCGACGGCCGGCTGGTTTTCGACCCGCATTTCCAGCTGCCGGCCGATGCCGCATCCGGTCACCCTTGACGCTGCGGGGATTGTCGCGGGCGCGGCCGCGCGCGCGGCCTTCGTCCGCGGGCTCGGCACCGCGTGCCGCGACGAGGGCTTCCTGCTGCTGCAGAATCACGGCATCCCGGCTGAGCTGTGGCGTGCGGTGCTGGCCGATGCAGCCGCTTTCTTCGCTCGCCCGGCGGCCGACAAGGAGCGCCTGCACATCCGTCATTCGACGAATCATCGCGGCTTCTCCCGGATGCAGAACAGCCGCGACTGGCGCGAGCAGCTTCATTTCGCTGCGGAATGGCCGGAAGGTGCGTGGTCGCCGGGAAAGCCGGACCATTACCGCCTGGCAGGTGGCAATCCCTGGCCCGATGCAGCGTTTGCCAGCACCCTGTTGCGCTACATGGCGGCGGTTCAGGCACTCGGTTTTCTCTTGCTGGACGCCCTGGGCGAATGCCTGGGCCTGCCGCCGCGGCATTTCGAACGGCTCTCCGACGAGCCGCCGTACCTGCTGCTGAAGCTGATTTCCTACCATGTCCAGCCGGCCCGAAACCAGCGCAACGGCGTCGCCGCGCATTGCGACTGGAGCTGGATCACCATCCTCCTGCAGGATTCGACCGGTGGACTCGAAGTGCAGGACCGCAGCGGCGAATGGTGGCCGGTTCCTCCGCAGCCCGGGATCCTCGCGGTCAACGTCGGCGAACTGCTCGAAATCCAGAGCCGGGGTCATTTCCGGGCGGCGCCGCACCGTGTCATCAGCCCGGCGACGCGCCAGCGCGTTTCCGTCCCGGCCTTCATCAATCCGCCGCTCGCCGCCCGCATCGAGCCGCTGGTGACGCCGCCCGCGCCGATAGCGCCGCACGCCCCGGATAAGGAACACATCCACCGGGTCGTGCCGCAGGGGGCAGCCTGCGAAGCCTTCGTCTTCGGGGAAAGCGAGTGGCGGCGGAAGGGACTGGGCGGCTGGTGCCACGACCCCCGGTGTTTGTCTTGATTCAGGGACAGTATACTAATTTTTCTTCGGCGTTTCCGCCGGTCGCTGACCGTAGATCAACGAATGCGACAGTCGCCATCGCAGGAGCGTCGACCCGCGGCCGACGCTGTCATTGGCGATCGGATGCTCGTCCGCCGGCGGTGCCGCCGAGGTGGACTGGCTGGAGTGCGGGAGCGGGATCAGCCGGGTCCTCAACTACCCATGCTGCGGAAGGGCCCGCTCGGCTGCCGAAGCCGCCGACGCACCAGACGGTCGGCGTGACCCGGAGTTGATAATACTGTCACCGAAATGCGCGGAGCAACTCTGATCTAGGGATGCGCGAGGGATCACCGTCTCGATGAGTCGCAAAGGCAACTGCTGGGATAACGCACCGATGGAATCAGTCAATGGCGCGGTCAAGGTCGAGTGCGTCCGCAGCGAGCACTTCCGGACTCGCGCCGAGGCCCAGCAGGCTCTGGTCGAATACATCGGCTTCTACAACACGGAACGCCGTCACTCGTCGTTGGGCAAACTGTCGCCAGCGGCTTTCGAGCAGCGCTGGTCCGGCACCCCCTCGCCGACCAGCGCGGGAGCAAAATCGCAGTGAGCAGCCCCGCGTTATGCACCGCCGGCCGGTTTGCGGTTCGTCGCAAGCGACCGAACCGGCCGTCCGTGGATAACGCTCCCCGCTTCTTGGCGTCCATCGAGAGGGTACCGGTTCAGCATTACCTCACCGCCGCCCTTCAGGCCGGCCGCCAAGGACTACCGATGCCGCCTTTGCCCGCGATTTCAGTGGGGGGGTGATTGGTTACAGCGCAGCTTGCCAGCAGTCCCCTCGAGCGTAGGGTTCGGCCACATGGTTACGCGCTACGAGAATGACGCGCGACGTACCTGCGGAGAACGCTGTCCATCAAGGACTGCCAACCCTCACCGGTAGACTTGAAATAGGTAATGACCTCCGGGCTGTAACGCACTGACACCAGCAACTTTTTGTTCGCGGACTTGGGGCGGCCACGAACGGAAGCCAGGGGAACCATGGCCTTGAGTTGCCTGGGGGTAAGCGGTTGAGCATCGGGATCGCTCAGAGCCGCCGCAGTTATGGCCTTGTCTTCCTCTGCCGTCGGCATACGAACGGCGGGACGCTTAGAAATTTTGGACATAGTATTTGACCTCGCGACGATTGGCGCGGCGGAGGCTGATGATTCTTCGCACGTTGCCACAATCTACAAACGCCACGTAATAGAGGGTCTCGGTTTTCGGAGCGAGCGCGATCATTCGCGTCTCTCCATACTCGAACCGTTCATCGATCCACACCAACGCAGCTTCCCAGTCGAGTTCGCCAGTCACGGCTAGGGAGACGCCGTGCTTGGATTGGTTTGAGACGTCCTTGGCGGAGTCGAACTCGATGCGCATGCATTAATGTAGCTACACAAAAGGCGGCTGTCAAGGCGCGTGATGGCTCCGGCCTATGGGGCCGAACGTGGAAGTGAGGGGCAGCCTGAGCGAGGCGCAGGGAACCCCAGCGCAGCTTGTGGCTGTCCCTCTCGACTGCAACGTTATGTTTCACATCAGCTTCTCTAACTTCGAGGCAATGACATTCAAAGCTACCGCCAACAGACATCCTCCTAGGAGATTTCGTTCATGGGGACTCCTCGTGAAAAAAGGAAGTCGCCATCACAGCGCAATCGCCGCGTCCATGCCAGCTGCAAAGTGTGTGGGGGCCGGTATCGCACAGGCAACCGGCTCCCAAAGGCGAGCACAACATTGCCTTCGGATTTGGATGTTCTCCCAAGTGGCTGATGACGCCTCCACGAACGCATCGGGAATGGGCTGTCGGGGTCATCAGCACAGTGGCCAATTCCAATTTAGGGACAGTACACGAAATCTTCTTCCGGCGTTTCCACCGGTCGCTGACCGCAGCTCAAGGAATGCGACAGTCGTCAGCGCAGCAGCGTCGACCCGCGCCAGACGCGGTCTTTGGCGATCGAATGCTCGTCCGCCGGTGGCGCCGCCGAGGTGGACTGGCTGGAGGGCGGAAGCGGGATCAGCCGGGGCCGCGGATTTCCGGCACCTCGACGCTGGCCAGCGCGGATGCTGGCGGCTTTTCGACTGCCCGGACGAGTGCCCCGGTCATCTGCTCCAGACTGACCAGACCGAGGCGCTGGGCCGCCGGGCGCCAGTGCGGAGCACGCGTGGCCAGCGCGTAGAGTGGCGTCAGGATGAGCGGCCAGCGATGCCCAGGGCCAACGACGTACCAGGGACGCAGGATCGTCGCGCGCACACCGCTGCCGGCGATCGCCGCTTCACCGGCGGCCCCGGGCGGCGACATAGGCGCGCATCACGGGTGCCGGTTGCGCAACGCTGACGTACACGAGGTGGGCGATCGCGACCCGCGACGCCGCGTCCACCGCGGCGCGGATCGACGCGAGATCGACCGCCTCGAACTCCGCCGCCTTCGCTGGACTGGGGTGCGCTGTCGCGGCCATTCTGAAAGCGGTTCAAACGTGACGATGCGAAACTGGATCTTCTTCGTCTATGCAAATTGGAAATCTTGTATCTTGCTTCGCTGTGTGGCCCTTCTTCGGTGTACTTCAGGATGTCGTGGAACATCCTGAAGCGCGTCCGAGCGAGGCCCCACAGTGCCACGTGTCAAGGCGCAGTAAAGCACTGAAAGCGCGTGCTTTTCCTTCTCGCTAGGTGCCAGAGCCGGAGTCCACTTTCAACCCGTCCACTTGCGACCAATTTCACGCCGGCGCCGACAGTGCGCCGTACCGACCAGGTGAACCAGGGTGTAGCCGGCCTGTAGGGCGGTGGCGATCGACACGCTGTCGAGCGCGTTGCCGACGATGATCTCTGCGCCGGACGCGCGGCGCGCCCCGCTGCGGCGCGGCGCACCAGGAGCCGGACGGCGGTGTCCGCGGGCGAGCAGTCGCTCCGCCAGGGATGTGCCGAGATAACCGGTGCCGCCGGTCAGCACCACGGCGCCAGAGGTCGTTGCCATGGTGGTAGCGACTGTCGATGCAGGTCGAGTCAGCGTCATCAGCCAGTCCGTCGTGGGTGAGAGGGGCCAGAGGCCCAAGTCGTCGGATGCGAAGCTTTTCCTGTCATCCATACGCAGCAGAGGTGCGTCCGGATGCAAGCACCGGCGTCGGCGCTGCTTGAGCCGGTACGGCCCAGGCGCCCGCCCGGCTGCCGAAGGCGCCGACGGGCCAGAGGGTCGGCGTGACCAAGAGTTGACAATACTGTCACCGAAATGCGAAAAGCGAAATGCGCGAAGCTCAGCGGCGCGCTCCTTGAGGGGCGTCCGGCTGGAGCGCAGGGCCAGCCGATACTGCCGAGACGAGGGGGAAATCTTCCGGGTGTCGGATGGAGGCAACGGACAAATCCACATCCAGCAGCGGCCAATACAGGTGATCTGGGCTTGGCCATTCGATGGTGGTCAGTTGTTCGATGGTGGCCTGCCGGAGCCAGGGAAATTCGGAGAACGGCAAGAGAAGCTCTTCATCGCCAAGAACCAGCCAGAAACCGTGCATGGAGACGTGGGTCACTTCAGCCGCCCGAACGTTCGTGCCAGGCATCCATGATCTCCTCAAGGTGACGAGCGACGACGCGCTCAGCGTAGGCCAGTTCCTGCTTGGACTGGTCGGTATGGTTGGCCAGCGTCAGACTCGGTTGCAGCCAGAACTTGGTCTCCCCATGTGAGTGGGCCACATGGATGTGCATTCGAGGCTCTTCGCGTGAAAGAAAGAAGAGCCTATAAGAACCGTCGCGGACAACGGTCGGGGCCATGGTGTCTTCTCGCGGCCAACGTCGCAAACCGCCGGCGACAAGAAAACAGAGCGAGGAACGAGCGGTGCTTCTTGCTGGCCGAGTGCATTTGCCTTGTCAGGTTGTTTGTTTCAATGGGTTATCACCAAAGCGGTTACTACCCTCTGTTCCCGTGAGAAACCCGGTCTCAACAAGGGCCCATATAGGCCCGAGGATTGGAATGAAATTAATCAGCACCCACCATCCAGATTTATCTCTATCGTGCCATCTTTTTACTTGGATCGCTAACGAAGGCCATAGAACTATCAATATGAACAATAGAGACGCCGCACCTGTTTCCTGTTTCGTGGTTGCCATATCAATTACGGTAGTGAGGAATGAACCTGCAATAACTACCAGCATAAACATCCAAAATGGTTTGCGGCTTATTCTGCCTTCGAACGAAAAAAGCAAGCTTTGCATTGCGCTTCTCCTTATCTGTTTGCCTCACTACAATAGCTAAGGTTACCTGAAACCGAGGCCATGCTTCCGCAACCTAATGCAGAGATGAGGGGCTGCGCGGCTTTTTGCGCAGGTCCGCTTGACTGCCGGGTTGCGCCTTCCATTGCGTCAATAGCCAGAAGGCATACGCGGTGGATGCCCCGGCAAGGAATACGGGCAGAACGGAAATCTTCCAGCCCGTCTGCCAAAAGGGGAGAGTCAGCGCCGGAAGAGTACTTGCCGCTAGTAGATAGCTGACGCGGTAGCGCTTCACCTGCCGGAGAACAAGAGCCAGCGGCAGCCCGTAGAGCCAAGTGAAAACATAACCCACAACCGTGCTGTTGATCGAGACGCCGATGAGTGACTGCAGCGGTGGAAGGCCCCAAACATGAGGTTCAAACCACTCATGCAGCACAAAGTATACCCATCCGCTCGTGAACGGAATAACAAGTGGGGCGACAACGGCGGCAAGAAGACAGCTTAGAACGCGGGGTCTCATGAGGCACAACGTCTGAATTCACCGGCCTGCGCGGCTGTTCGCGCAGGTCCGGTGGAATGATGGGTTGGGCGACATTGGCTAACCAACACGATTGGGAAACGATATTTCCAGCACTACGCACCCGACATCGGTTTTGAATGGGCCATGAAGTTCCCCAGGAGGCCGACTGGCATAGTGTCCAGCCTCCAGCCACATTTCAAACGCCTTGTCATAGAGGCGACCGCTGACGATGAATACTTCTTCGGGGTAGAGATGGGTCTTGCCGCCGAAGGCGGTTGTATCTGCGCCAGGAAGAAAGCGGGTCAATTTCGTGTATTCGCCCGACTCTTCATCAATGCTCAGAGTCAGTTCCTCAGCTATGCCCTCCAGTCCTTTGACCGGAGCCCAGCGTTCCTGTGCTTGCGGACTCAACACGTTCCAGTAGGTGGCGGTGGACTTGGTCATGGATTACTCCGGAGAGCTTGGAGAACCGACGAATATGTTGCCCAACGTTCAGTCTACACCAGATTTGGCGTAGACCCGGATGCCCTGCGGGGCGCGAGCCGGTGTATATCGACCCATCACCCAGTGCATCATCCATCCATGTTCGCGCATTGTACTGTTTTTCAAGGATTCTCCGGGCATGAACAACCACATCGATTCGGGAAAACCACCACCCTCGGGCGGAAGATGAACCAGCCGAGCCCGGGGTTGACACCGCACAACCCAGGCTGCTGGATCAGGTTCGCGCGCAGATTCGCTCGCGCCACTACAGCATAAGGACCGAGAAGCAGTATGTCGAGTGGGTCCGGCGCTTCGTGCTCGTCCACCACAAGCGGCACCCGCGCGAGATGGGAGCCAGCGAGGTCGAGGCATTTCTCAGCCATTTCGCGGTCGAAGGGCACGTCGCCTCGGCGACGCAGAAACAGGCGCTACCCAATTCAGGGACAGTACACTAAATCTTCCTTCGGCGTTTCCGCCGGTCGCTGACCGCAGCTCAAGAAATGCGACAGTCGTCAGCGCAGCAGCGTCGACCCGCGCCAGACGCGGTCATTGGCGATCGGATGCTCGTCCGCCGGTGGCGCCGCGGAGGTGGACTGGCTGCAGTGCGGAAGCGGGATCAGCCGGGGGCGCGGATTTCCGGCACCTCGACGATGGACAGCGCGGATGCTGGCGGCTTTTCGACTGCCCGGACGAGTGCCCCGGTCATCTGCTCCAGACTGACCAGACCGAGGCGCTGGGCCGCTGGGCGCCAGTGCGGAACACGCGCGGCCAGGGCGTAGAGTGGCGTCAGGATGAGCGGCCAGCGATGCCCAGGGCCAACGACGTACCAGGGACGCAGGATCGTCGCGCGCACACCGCTGCCGGCGATCGCCGCTTCACCGGCGGCCCGGGCGGCGACGTAGGCGCGCATCACGGGTGCCGGTTGCGCAACGCTGACGTACACGAGGTGGGCGATCGCGACCCGCGACGCCGCGTCTACCGCGGCGCGGATCGACGCGAGATCGACCGCCTCGAAGTCCGCCGCCTTCGCTGGACTGGGGTGCGCCGTACCGACCAGGTGAACGAGGGTGTCGCCGGCCTGCAGGGCGCTGGCGATCGACACGCTGTCGAGCGCGTTGCCGACGACGATCTCTGCGCCGGACGCGGCGCGCCCCGCTGCGGCGCGGCGCACCAGGAGCCGGACGCGGTGTCCGCGGGCGAGCAGTCGCTCCGCCAGGGATGTGCCGAGATAACCGGTGCCGCCGGTCAGCACCACGGCGCCAGAGGTCGTTGCCATGGTGGTAGCGACTGTCGATGC
>WBZM01001512.1_pt1 | contig 22835 bp, 18 predicted proteins | sample 5204271 | NCBI WGS metagenome assembly WBZM01 (sample SAMN12344346, study PRJNA552823) | activated sludge metagenome | biome: Activated sludge suspended growth; feature: Nitrification reactor; material: Wastewater; isolation source: activated sludge from nitrification reactor of wastewater...
CTGGCCCACGCCGTGGCGCTCGGCCACGCGCAGGCGGCCGGCGTTGAGGTCGCCGATCACGTGCTCGACCGCCTCGCGCACCTCCGGGCTGTTGATCGCGGAGATCGTAGCGCGGTTCTCCCACGCGGCGTCGATGATGTTCTGCAGTTGTTGGGTCATGGCTCAGCGGGCTTGGATGAAGGAAACGATGCGGTGCGCGGCCTCGAGGCACTCGTCGACGCCGGCCACCAGCGCCATGCGGATGCGCCCGGCCCCGGGGTTGACGCCGCCCGACTCGCGCGCGAGCAGGCTGCCGGGCAGCACCGCCACATTGTATTGAGCGAGCAACTGCAGCGCGAAGGCTACGTCGTCGCCGCCCGGCACGCGCGCCCACAGGTAGAAGCCGGCGTCGGGCAGCGCGACATCCATCACGCTCGCCAGCAGCGGTGTCACCTGGGCGAACTTCGTGCGGTAGAGGTTGCGGTTGTCGACCACGTGGGCTTCGTCGCCCCAGGCGGCGACGCTGGCCGCCTGCACCACCGGGCTCATCGCGCTGCCGTGGTAGGTGCGGTAGAGCAGGAACTGCTTGAGCAGGGCCGCGTCGCCAGCCACGAAGCCCGAGCGCATGCCCGGCACGTTGGAGCGTTTCGACAGGCTGGTCAGCGCCACCAGGTTGCGGAACTCCGCGCGGCCGAGCTGCATCGCAGCTTCCAGCCCGCCCAGCGGCGGCTCGTCGCGGAAGTAGATCTCCGAGTAGCACTCGTCGGAGGCGATCACGAAGCCGTGCCGGTCGCTCAGTTCGAACAGCGTCTTCCACTCTGCCAGCGGCATCACCGCACCCGTCGGGTTGCCGGGCGAGCAGACGTAGAGCAATTGCGTGCGCGCCCAGACCTCGTCGGGCACGCCGGCCCAGTCGAGCGCGAAGTTGCGCGCCGGGTCGCTGTTGGCGTAGTGCGGCTGCGCGCCGGCCAGAAGCGCCGCGCCCTCGTAGATCTGATAGAAGGGATTCGGGCACACGACGGTGGCGCCCGGGCGCGTCGGGTCGATCACCGTCTGCGCCAGCGAGAACAGCGCCTCGCGCGAGCCGATCACCGGCAGCACCTGCGTGGCGGCGTCGAGCGTCACGCCGTAGCGCCGCTGCACCCAGGCGGCGCAGGCTTCGCGCAGCTTCGGCTCGCCGGCGGTGGCCGGGTAGCTGGCCAGGCCGGCGAGGTTGTCGGTCAGCGCGCGCTTGATCAGCTCCGGCGTGGCATGCTTCGGCTCGCCGATGCCCAGGCTGATCGCGCGGTAGGCGGGGTTCGGCGTGATGCCGCGCGTCAGCTCGCGCAGCCGCTCGAACGGGTAGGGGTTCAGGCGCGCCAGCAGCGGGTTCATAGCAGCCCGGTCTCGGCGGCGTGGGCCGGCAGGTCCACCCGCGGCTGCGGCTTCCAGCCCTTCTTGCGATGCTCGGCCACCACGTTGGTGTAGATGCCGCCGCGCACGTACCACTTGGCGGTGATGCGGATGAAGCGCGGCGCGGTGGCCTTCACGATGTCGTCGAGGATGGTGTTGGTCACCTTCTCGTGGAACGCGCCCTCGTTGCGGTAGCTCCAGAAGTACATCTTCAGGCTCTTGAGCTCGATGCAGAGCTCGTCGGCGATCATGTCGATCGTGAAGTGCGCGAAGTCGGGCTGGCCGGTCAGCGGGCAGTGGCAGGTGAACTCGGGCACCTGGAACTGGATGACGTAGTCGCGCTCGGGCGCCGGGTTCGGGAAGACGTGCAGTTCCTTGCTCGGCGCGGTGGGCGGATTGGGCGGAATCGGCCGCTGCTTGAGCGGCGGACGGGCGGGGGACTTCTTGGCCATGGCGGACACGTCTGGAGAGGGATTCGGCAGGGCCGCGATGCTATCATCCCGCCCCGAAGAGGACCCGCGCAAGCGCGGGTTTTCTCATATGAATCAAGGACTTGGCGAAAGGTCGATGCACCTCGACGCCGGGCAACACCCCGCTCTCCCATGCGCCTGAACTCGATCAAGCTCTCCGGCTTCAAGTCGTTCGCCGAGCCCACCAACTTCCAGTTGCCGGGGCAGCTCGTCGGCGTGGTCGGGCCCAACGGCTGCGGCAAGTCCAACATCATGGACGCGGTGCGCTGGGTGCTGGGGGAGAGCAAGGCCAGCGAGCTGCGCGGCGAGTCCATGCAGGACGTGATCTTCAACGGTTCGGGCAACCGCAAGCCGGCCAGCCGCTCCAGCGTGGAGCTGGTGTTCGACAACAGCGATGCGCGCGCCGGCGGCCAGTGGAACCAGTTCGCCGAGATCGCGGTCAAGCGCGTGCTGACGCGCGACGGCACCAGCAGCTACTACATCAACAACCAGCCGGTGCGCCGCCGCGACGTGCAGGACGTGTTCCTGGGCACCGGCCTGGGCCCGCGCGCCTACGCCATCATCGGCCAGGGCACGATCAGCCGCATCATCGAATCCAAGCCCGAGGAGCTGCGCCTGTTCCTCGAAGAAGCCGCCGGCGTCTCGAAGTACAAGGAACGCCGCCGCGAGACCGAGAACCGCCTGAAGGACACGCGCGAGAACCTGACCCGTGTCGAGGACATCCTGCGCGAGCTGGGCAGCAACCTCGACAAGCTGGAGAAGCAGGCCGAGGTGGCGCAGCAGTACCGCGGCCTGCAGCAGAGCGGCGAACTCAAGCTGCACCAGCTGTGGTTCCTCAAGCACCGCGATGCGGCCAGCGAGGAGGAGCGCGTCAAGAAGGCCGTGCTCGAGGCCACCAATGCGCTCGAGGCGCGCCTGGCCGAGCTGCGCCACGGCGAGGCCGAGCTGGAGACGATCCGCCAGGCGCACTACGCCGCCAGCGACGAGCTGCACGGCGCGCAAGGCCTGCTGGCCGAAGCCGCGCTCGAGGTGAGCCGGCTGGAGGAGCGCATCCGCTACGTGGTCGAAGGCCGTGCGCGTGTCGAGCAGCGCCTCGTCGAACTGAAGGCGAGCAGCGAGCAGTGGGCGCAGCGGCAGCGCGAGGCCGAAGACGAGCTCGGCCAGATCGCCGAGCAGATCGCCGCCGCCGAGGAGCAGGGCGAGGTGCTCGCCGCGCAGGCCGAGGAACAGGCCGGCAACCTGCCGAACCTGGAAGACGCGGTGCGCGCCGCGCAGGCGAAGAGCAACGAGCAGCGCAACGTCGTCGCGCAGGTGCAGCAGCAGATCCAGCTGCTCGCCGCCGAGAGCCGCAACATCGACGAGCAGCGCCGCCAGTTCAACGGCCGCCGCGAACGCCTCGCGAGCGAGAAGCAGGAGCTCGCCGCGCCCGACACCGAGCGGCTGGCGGAACTCAAGACCAGCTTCGCGGCCGCCGAAGAGGCGCAGGGTGTGGCCGACGCGCGCCTGCACGAGCTGCAGGAGCATGTGCCGGCGCTCGACGAGGAGCGCCGTGCCAAGCAGGAGCAGGTCAACACCGAGTCGGCGAAGCAGGCCGATCTCTCCGCGCGCCTCGAAGCGCTGCGGGCGCTGCAGGAGAAGGTGCAGACCGAGGGAAAGCTCAAGCCGTGGCTCGCCAAGCACGGCCTCGACGGCCTGCAGGGCCTGTGGACCCAGGTGCACATCGAGGCCGGCTGGGAGACCGCGCTGGAATCGGCGCTGCGAGAGCGGCTCAATGCGCTGGAAGTCGGCCGCATCGAGACCGTGCGCGCCTTCGCCGACGATGCGCCGCCGGCCAAGCTGGCCTTCTACACGCCGCCGAATGCCGCGATCAGCAACTCGCACCAGACGCTGCCGCGCCTGAGCGATCTGCTGCGCCTGGGCGATGCCGGCCTGAAGGCGCTGCTCAACGACTGGCTCGAAGGCGTCTACACCGCGGCGAGCATCGACGAGGCGCTCGCCAACCGCGGCAGGCTGACGCACGGCGAGGTCATCATGACCCGCGAGGGCCACCAGATCAGCCAGTTCGCCGTGGCGTTCTATGCGCCCGATTCCGAGCAGGCCGGCATGCTGGCGCGCGCTCAGGAGATCGAGAACCTCGAGCGCCAGCTGCGCGCGCAGTCGCTGATCGCCGAGGAGGCGCGCAGTGCGCTGGTGCGCGGCGAGGCGGCCTACACCGAGGCTTCGCAGCGCCTGACCACGGCGCGCCGCGAGGCCGCCGAGGCGCAGACGCGCGCCCACCAGCTGCAGGTGGAGCTGCTGCGCCTGTCGCAGCTGGCCGAGCAGACGAGCACGCGGCGCGCCCAGCTCGACGAGGAGCTGGCCGAGCTCGACGCCCAGCTGGAAGACCTGAACGAGCGCCGTGCCACCGGCGAGGCGAAGTTCGAGGAGCTGGACATGCAGCTCGCGACCACGCAGGAGCGCCATGCCGAGCTCGACGAAGGCGTGATCACCGCCGAGCGCAAGCTGGCCGAGGCCCGCGAGCAGCTGCGCGCGCTCGAGCGCCAGAGCCAGGAGGCGCAGTTCCATGCGCGTTCGCTGGCGGCGCGCCGCGGCGAACTGCAGCGCGGCATCGAGACGGCGGTGCAGCAGGTGGCGGCGAACGAATCGTCCGCGCAGCAGCTGCAGGAGGAGCTCGACAAGCTCACCGACGCCGCCGCGCAGGCCGGCCTGCAGACCGCCCTGGCGCTCAAGCTCGAGCGCGAGGCGGCGCTGGCCGCCAAGCGCAGCGAGTACGACGATCTGACGCTGCGCATGCGGCGCTCGGAAGAGCAGCGCCTGCAGCACGAGCAGAGCCTCGCGCCGCTGCGCGAGCGCATCACCAAGCTGCAGCTGGAGGAACAGGCGGCCCAGCTCGGCGGCGCGCAGTACCTCGAGCAGCTTGCCGCCGCGCAGGTCGACCTGGAAGTGCTGGCGAAGAACATCGAGGAGAACGGCGTCAAGCTCTACGGCCTGCAGGGCGAGATCGACCGCATCAACCGCGAGATCAACGCGCTGGGCGCGGTGAACCTCGCCGCGCTCGACGAGCTGACCGCGGCGCGCGAGCGCAAGACCTTCCTCGACGCGCAGAACGCCGACCTGACCGACGCGATCAAGACGCTGGAAGACGCGATCCACAAGATCGACCTGGAAACGCGCGATCTGCTGGGGTCGACCTTCAACCAGGTCAACGAGCACTTCGGTCGCATGTTCCCGAGCCTCTTCGGTGGCGGCCAGGCCAAGCTCGTGATGACCGGCGACGAGATCCTCGACGCCGGCGTGCAGGTGATGGCCCAGCCGCCCGGCAAGAAGAACAGCACCATCCACCTGCTCTCGGGCGGCGAGAAGGCGCTCACCGCGATCGCGCTGGTGTTCGCGATCTTCCAGCTCAACCCGGCGCCGTTCTGCCTGCTCGACGAGGTGGATGCACCGCTGGACGACGCCAACACCGAGCGCTACGCCAAGCTGGTGAAGGAGATGGCCGCGGGTACGCAGTTCCTCTTCATCAGCCACAACAAGATCGCGATGGAGATGGCCGAGCAGCTGATCGGCGTGACCATGCAGGAGCAGGGCGTCTCGCGCATCGTGGCCGTGGACATGGAAGCCGCGGTCAGCATGGCCGAAGCGGCTTGAGGCCATGCCCATGAGCCTGACCGTCGCACTCGCTCTCTTCGGTGCGGCGGTGCTGGCGGCGATGGCCCTGCACCTGTGGTGGCAGGCGCGGCGCGCACAGCCGCGGCGCGTGGCCGCGGCGCGCCCGACCGAAGCGCGCGAGCCGGCGCTGGGCGCGGAGGGCGGGGTGGAGCCGAGCTTCGACGCGCCGGAGCGGTCAGAGGATTCCGACACTGGAGATGTCGCGATCCCCGCCACCGAACTGCGCCCAGCGCGCCGCACGCAGCCGCGGCTCGATGCACTGATCGACGCGATCGCCACGCTGACGGTCGAGGTGCAGATCAGCGGCGACCTGGCGATCTCCCACCTGCCGCCGACGCGCCGCGCCGGCAGCAAGCCCTTCTTCATCGAGGGCCTGAACGCCGCCAGCGGGGAATGGGAGCCGCCGGCCCCGGGCCAGCGCTACAGCGAGTTCCAGGCCGGCGTGCAACTGGCCAACCGCGGCGGCGCGCTCAACGAGATCGAGTACTCCGAGTTCGTGCAGAAGGTCGAGGGCTTCGCCGAGACCCTCGGCGCGATGGCCGATTTCCCCGACATGCTGGAGGTGGTGCCGCGCGCCCGTGAGCTCGACACCTTCGCGAGCGAGCACGACGCCCAGCTCGCGGTGCACCTGCGCTCGCGCTCGGTGGCCTGGAGCGTGGGTTTCATCCAGCAGCACGCGGCGCGGCACGGCTTCGTGCCGGGCATGGTGCCGGGGCGCCTGGTGCTGCCCGGCAGCGAGGAGGGCGCACCGCCGGTGCTGACGCTCTCGTTCGATTCGCAGGCGGCGCTGGCGGAAGACCCGAACCAGTCGGCCCTGCGCGACGTGACGCTCAGCTTCGACGTGCCGCAGACCGACCCGGTCGCCGAGCCCTTCGTCGCCTGGCAGGCGAGCGCGCAGGCGCTCTCGCTGGGCATGGACGCCGGCATCGTCGACGACGCCGGCCATCCGCTCTCGCCCGAGGGCTTCGCCTACATCGGCGGCGAGCTAAAGACGCTGTACGAGGCGCTCGAGCAGCGCGGGCTGCCGGCCGGCTCGGCCGCGGCGCGGCGGCTCTTCAGCTGAACCCTCGCGCGCCGCGGGCTGCGGCTGGCTCGCCGACAATTGCCGCATGAGTGTTCCGGACCCTGCCGCGCGCGCCGCCGAGCTGCGCACCACGCTGCACCACCACGCCCACCGCTACTACGTGCTCGACGCGCCGGAGATCCCCGACGCCGAGTACGACCGCCTGTTCCAGGAGCTGCAGGCGATCGAGGCCGCGCACCCGGCGCTGCAGACGCCCGATTCGCCGACACAGCGCGTGATCGGCCAGGTGCTGCCCGGCCTGGAGCCGGTGCGCCACACGGTGCCGATGCTGTCGATCCGCACCGAGACCGACACCACCGCCGCCGGCGCCGAGGCCTTCGATGCGCGCGTGCGCCGCGAGCTGGAGTTCGGCGAGGACGCCGGCCCCGTCGAATACGCCGCCGAGCTGAAGTTCGACGGTCTGGCGATCAACCTGCGCTACGAGGCCGGCGTGCTGGTGCAGGCCGCGACGCGCGGCGACGGCGAGACCGGCGAGGACGTCACGCACAACATCCGCACCATCGGGCAGATCCCGCTGCGGCTGCAGGGCGAGGCCCCGCCGCTGATCGAGATCCGCGGCGAGGTCTACATGCGGCGCGACGACTTCGAGCGCCTCAACGAACGCCAGCGGGAGAAGGGCGGCAAGACCTTCATCAACCCGCGCAACACTGCGGCCGGCGCGGTGCGCCAGCTCGACAGCCGCGCGCTGTCCGACAAGAAGCTCAGCTTCTACGCCTACGGCCTGGGCGATGCGCAGGGCTGGGCGCAGCCCGCCACGCACAGCGGCATGCTGGATGCGATCGCCGCCTTCGGCCTGCCGGTGAACGACGAGCGACGCGTGGTGCGCGGCGCCGCAGGGCTGGTGGCCTTCCACGAGCGCATCGCGGCGCTGCGCGACGCGCTGCCCTTCGACATCGACGGCGTGGTCTACAAGGTCAACGAGATCGCGCTGCAGAAGCGCCTCGGCTTCGTCTCTCGCGAGCCGCGCTGGGCGGTGGCGCACAAGTACCCGGCGCAGGAGCAGATGACGCGGCTGCGCGACATCGAGATCCAGGTCGGCCGCACCGGCAAGCTCACGCCGGTGGCCAAGCTGGAGCCGGTGTTCGTCGGCGGCACCACCGTCAGCAACGCGACGCTGCACAACGTCTTCGAATTGCGCCGCAAGGACGTGCGCGTGGGCGACACCGTGATCGTGCGCCGCGCCGGCGACGTGATCCCCGAGGTGGTGGGCCGCGTGCCCGGCGAACGCCCGGCCTACGTGCCCAACTTCCGCATGCCGCGCGAATGCCCGGTGTGCGGCAGCCGCGTGCTGCGGGAGAAGGGCGGCATCGACCACCGCTGCACGGGCGGGCTGTTCTGCGCCGCGCAGCGCAAGCAGGCCCTGCTGCACTTCGCCGGCCGGCGCGCGATGGACATCGAGGGCCTGGGCGACAAGCTGGTCGACCAGCTCGTCGAAGGTGGGCTGATCCGCACGCTGCCCGAGTTGTACACGCTCGGGCTGCTCAAGCTCGCGGCGCTCGACCGCATGGCCGAGAAGAGCGCCGCCAACCTCGTGGCGGCACTGGAAAAGAGCAAGCAGACGACGCTGGCGCGCTTCCTCTATGCGCTGGGCATCCGCCAGGTCGGCGAGGCCACGGCGAAGGACCTCGCGAAGCACTTCGGCGCGCTCGACCGCATCATGGACGCGAGCGTCGAGCAGCTGCTCGAGGTGAACGACGTCGGCCCGGTGGTGGCGCAGAGCATCCGCACCTTCTTCGAGCAGCCGCACAACCGCGAGGTGGTGGAGCAACTGCGTGCCGCCGGCATCCGGTGGGACGAGCACGTCGGCGCCGCGGCCGATGCCTCGCCCAAGCCACTGTCCGGCAAGACGCTGGTGCTGACCGGCACGCTGCCGACACTCTCGCGCGACGAAGCCAAGGAACTGGTCGAGGCGGCCGGCGGCAAGGTGAGCGGCTCGGTGTCGAAGAAGACGCACTACGTGATCGCCGGCGAGGAAGCCGGCAGCAAGCTCGACAAGGCGCGCGAACTGGGCGTGCCGGTGCTCGACGAGGCCGCACTGCGCACGCTGCTGGAAGGGGATACGCCATGAACGCCGACGCCCCCTGGCTCGCGGCACTGCGCCAGCGCGCCGCGCAGCCGCCGCGGCAGCCGCGCGCGGTGCTGCGCTTCGGCCCGGCCGAGGTCGGCTCGATCGAGCCCGGGATGGGCGAGCGCATGGCGGCCGATGGCCTGCCGCTGCGCCGCGAGGCGGCCCACTGGCAGGTCACGGCACGCGACGACGAGGCTTTGGCCGAACTGGCGGCGTGGCTGCGTGACCAGGGCCTCGCGAGTCGCTGGCGCGACGAGCGGCTGCCGGTGATCGACGCCGAGGGCCGCGTGCACGGTGCGATCGAGCGCGCGGCGATGCGGCCGCTCGGGCTGATCACGCAGGCCGTGCACCTGGTCGGCCGCCACCCCGACGGCCGCTTCTGGGTGCAGCAGCGCGCCCACGACAAGGCCACCGACCCGGGCATGTGGGACACGCTGGTCGGCGGCCTGATGGCGGCCGACGAATCGGTGCCGGTGACGCTCGAGCGCGAGACCTGGGAGGAGGCCGGCCTGCGGATCGCGGACCTCGAGGCGCTGCAGCCGCTCGGCCACCTGCAGATCCGTCGGCCGGTGGACGAGGGCTACATGGTCGAGCGCGCCATGCTGTTCCAGGCCGTGGTGCCGCGCCGGCTCGTGCCGGTCAACCGCGATGGCGAGGTGGCCGGCTTCGATTGCGTCGACGCCGCCACGCTGGAGGCCGACCTCGCGGCCGGCCGCTACACGCTGGAGGCGGCGCTGATCCATGCGCATGCGCTGGCGCTGGACGCCGCGCCGCGCTGAGCGACTTTCAGGCCAGCCGCAGCGCCATCACGCCGGCCACCACCAGCAGCGTGCCGAGCACCCGCTGCACGCCGAAGCCCTCCTTGAGCCACAGCGCACCGAGCAGCGCGGCGAACAGCACCGAGGTTTCGCGCAGCGCGGCCACCAGCGCCACCGGTGCCTGCGTCATCGCCCACAGCGCGATCGCGTAGGAGCCGAACGAGGCTGCCGTTCCGGCCAGCGCGAGCGGCCAGCGCACCCGCACGTGGGCGAGCGTCTCGGCGAGGTGCTCACGTCGCTGCCACAGCACCAGCGAGAGGTAGGGCAGGCCCTCGAACAGGAACAGCGTGGCGACATAGCTCAGCGCTTGGCCCGAGGCGCGCACGCCGAAGCCGTCGATCACGGTGTACAGCGCGATGATGGCGGCGTTCGCGAGCGCGTAGCGCAGCGCCTTGGCCGGATGGCCGCCGCCGGTGCCGCGCGACAGGCCGATCGCGATCACGCCGCCGCTGACCGCCAGCACGCCGGCCCAGGCGGCGACGCCGAGCGGCTCGCCGATGAGCGCTGCGCTCGAGGTGGCCACCAGCAGCGGCGCGAGGCCGCGCATCACCGGGTAGGTGAGGCCCAAGTCGCCGTGCCGGTACGCGCCCACCAGCGCGAGGTAGTAGCCGAGGTGCACCACCACCGAGGCGGCGAGGAAGGGCCAGGCCGCGCGCGCCGGCAGCCCCACCACGGCCACCATCGGCAGCGCGACCACGATGCCGAGGCCGTGGATCAGCGCGGTGTCGAGCGACTTGTCGGTGCCGCCCTTGATGAGCGCGTTCCACGAGGTGTGCAGCATCGCGCCGCACAGCACGGCCGCCAGCACCGGCGCGGTGATCGCACCCGCGGCCTCAGCGGGCATCCTCGTCGGCGGGCAGTTCGGCCAGCTTGGAGTGGCGGATGCGCGTCTGCGAGAGCACGCCGGCCGAATCGAGGATCGGGTAGGCGATCGAGCAGATGTGCGAGTTGATGCGCTTCAGGTCGCTGATCAGGTCGAGGTGCAGCGAGCTGGTCTCGATGCTCTGCGCGGTGTTGTCCTGCAGCCGCGCGATGTGGCTGGCAGCGTACTCGCGCTCGAGGTCGCGGAAGCGCGCCTTCTCCTCGAGCAGCTTCTTCGCGTCGCGCACGTGGCCGTCGAGGAACACGCTCATGCCCAGCCGCAGGTTGGCGAGCAGCCGCTCGTGCAGGTGGCTGATCTCGGCGAGCCCGGCCTCCGAGAAGCTGCGGTTCTTGCGGATCTTCTTGTCCTCCACGTCCTGCAGCACGCGCTCGATCACGTCGCCGATCTGCTCCATGTTGATCGTGAACGACAGGATGTCGGTCCAGCGCCGGCTCTCGCGCTCGGAGAGCGCCTCGCGCGAGATCTGCGTCAGGTAGAACTTGATCGCCGAGTACAGCTCGTCGACGGTGTCGTCCATCTTGCGCAGCTGCTCGGCGAGCTCGAGGTCGTTGTGGCGGATCACCGGCAGGATGCCGCGCATCATGGTCTCGACCACGTCGGCCTGGTGCAGCGCCTCGCGGGCTGCGCAGCTGATCGCCAGCGAGGGCGTCTGCAGCGCCGAGGGGTCGAGGTGGCGCGGCCGGTCGGCGCCCGCCCCGAGGCGCGGCTCGGGCAGCACGCGCTCCACCAGGCGGCCCACCACGCCGGTGAAGCTGATGAACAGCAGCGCCAGCATCACGTTGAAGCCGAGGTGGAACCACACCACCTGCTCGTGCACCGCGCCGCCGGTGAGCTGCAGCCACACATGCGCCTGCGGCAGCAGCGGGATCGCGATGGCCGCGCCCAGGCCCTTGAAGATCAGGTTGCCCAGCGGCAGGCGGCGCACCTGCGGCGAGGCGCCGCTGGTGGCGAGGAACGCGAGGAAGCCGCTGCCGAGGTTGGCGCCGAGCACCAACCCGAGCGCGACGCTCTCGGGCAGGATGCCCGAGGCCGCCAGCGTGGCCGTCAGCAGCACGATCGCCAGGCTCGAATACGACAGCACCGTCAGCGCCGCGCCGACCACGATGTCCAGCAGCACCTCGTTGGGCAGCGAGGCGAGCAGCGTTCGCACCGCCGGCGACTGCGTCAGCGGCGTGGTCGCCTCGACGATCAGCTGCAGCGCCAGCGTGATCAGCCCGAGGCCGATCAGCACGCGGCCGACGCGGCCCACGCCGGTGTCCTGGCGCGAGGTGAACATCACTACGCCGACGAAGATCAAGAGCGGCGACAGCCACGACAGGTCGAACGAGAAGACCACCGCCATCATCGCGCTGCCGACGTCGGCGCCGAGCATCACGGCCAGCGCCGGGCCGGCGGCCACCAGTCCCTTGCCGACGAAGCTCGCGACGATCAGGCAGGTGGCGGTGGCCGACTGCACCAGGCTCGTCACGCCCCAGCCGGCGGCCAGGGCCGTCAGGCGGTTGCTGAAGCTCTTGCCGAGGATGCCGCGCAGGTTCTCGCCGGCCACGCGCAGCATGCCGGTGCGCACGAGGTGCGTGCTCCACACCAGCAGGGCGATGGCGGCGAGAAGATTGAGGAGGTGGATCAAGCGGTCTCCGGGGTGGGGCTCAGGCCTTGAGCTGCAGCATCTGCGAAATCTGTGCCGCGGCCGTCTGCAGGCGCGGCAGGAAGCGCTCGACCATCACCGGCGCGGGCGTGCGGGCGGCCTGGCCGCTGACGTTCATCGCGGCGATGGCCCGGCCGGCGCGGTCGCGGATCGGCACCGACAGCGACACCAGCCCCTCCTCGAGCTCCTGGTCGACCACGCACCAGCCCTGGCGGTGCACACGCGCCAGTTCGGCCTTCAACGCGGTCGGGTCGGTGATCGTGCGCTCGGTGTGCGCCGCCGGCGGATGCTCGCGCAACAGTGCGTCGATGCTGGCCGCATCCAGCTCGGCCAGCAGCGTGCGGCCCATCGACGTGCAGGCCGCCGGCAGCCGGCTGCCGATGCCGAGGTTGATGCTCATGATCTTGTGCGTGGGCACGCGCAGCACGTAGACGATCTCGGCGCCGTCGAGCACGGCGGCCGAGCAGGATTCCTTCAGCTCTTCGACCAGCTTTTCCATCACCGGTTCGGCCAGGTTCCACAGCGGCAGTGACGAGAGGTAGGCGAAGCCGAGGTCGAGGATGCGCGGCGTCAGGCAGAACTGCCGGCCCTGGGCGCGCACGTAGCCCAGCCCCTCGAGCGTGAGCAGGATGCGGCGCGCGCCGGCACGCGTCAGCCCGGTGCGCTGTGCGACTTCGGTCAGCGTCTGCTGGGGGGCGCGGGCGTCGAAGGAGCGGATCACCGCGAGGCCGCGCGCGAAGGACTGGACGTAGCTGTCGCCGGGGCGCGGGGCCGTGCCCCCGGCGGGCGTGCTCTCGGATTCGGGCATGCCCCAGTCTATCGCCCCGCGGAGGCCCCGCCGGGGCTCAGGACGACGTCAGGTCGAGGGGACGGCTCTCGCCGAACTGCGGCCGCTCCTCGTCGCCGAAGGCCGGCACGGCCCGGCCGCGGCCCTGGCGCTTGGCCTCGTAGAGTGCCTGGTCGGCGCGCCGCAGCGCCTCGTCGAGCGTCTCGTCGCCCGCCAGCGCCACCACGCCGAAGCTGAGCCCGAGCGGCGTACGGCCGTCCTCGGCGCGCTGCACGGCGAGCTGCTCGACGATGCGCCCGGCCACGCTAATGGCCTGGTCCACCGAAGTGGCCGGCAGCAGCACCGCGAACTCGTCGCCGCCCAGTCTCCCGGCGATGTCGTGCGCGCGCAGCGCGTCGCGCAGGCACCGGCCGAGCTCACGCAGCGCCTCGTCGCCGGCCGCATGGCCATGCTCGTCGTTGATGCGCTTGAAGTGATCGACGTCGAGCATCATCAGCGCGCAAGGTTCCTCGACGCCTTCCTCGAGCGCGCAGCCGGCCAGCTCGTGGAAGTGGCGGCGGTTGGGCACGTGGGTCAGCACGTCGATGTCGGCGAGGAAGCGCAGCTGGCGGTGCATCTCGTGCAGCTGCGATTCGCTGCGCTCGCTGGTCAGCATCAGCGCCAGCGACACCATCACCAGCGAGGAGATCACGATCACCAGGCCGCTGGCCAGCAGCAGCCCTTCGGACCAGGGCGTGGTCGACGGGGCGGCCAGCGCCGCGCCGGCGCGCATCGCGTGCAGCAGCGCCGTGGCCAGCTCGACGGCCACCAGCATGCGCGTGGCGGCGCTGCGGCGCGTGTCGGCCATGCGCCAGACCAGCGCTGCGCTGTAGAGGTTGAGCACGAAGGCGCCGATCGAGAAGGCCGCCACGCGCTCGGCGAGCGAGCCATCGGCCGCCCAGACGACGAACCAGCCGAACCAGGCCAGCGCCAGCACCGCCGCATCGACCGCGGCAGGCACGCGGCTGGGCTGGCGCGGGTTGAAGCGGCGCATGCCCATCAGCACCGCCACCGGCCACTGCAGCAGCAGCAGGTTGGCCAGCGGCAGCAGCTCGGGCGTGGTGTCGCGGAACATCTGCAGCAGGCAGCCCAGCGCGAGCAGCCACTGGGCCGCGACCCACCAGCCGAAGCCGCGGTAGGTGCGCTGCGTCGCGCCATACAGCGTCATCACGCCGGCCGAGGCCGCGACGGCCGCGACGCAGACGAACAGCAGGGTGGGCAGGTGCAGGCTCATGGCGAAGGGCATTTTGGGCGCCCGAGGGCCGCCGTGGCTTGCCTCTTTGGGGGGATGTTTCTAGGGGTGCGCGAGAATCGCTAGCATCGCGTCCCCTTCTTCACGTGACGCGCATCAAGGAGCATCAGAACATGGCCATGGACGTGGTGGACTTCGAGATCAAGGGTTCCGAAATGCAGTTCGTCGAGGTCGAGCTCGACCCGGGCGAAGCGGCCGTCGGCGAGGCCGGCAGCATGATGTTCATGGACGCCGGCATCCAGATGGACACGGTGTTCGGCGACGGCAGCGCGCAGCAGGGCGGGCTGTTCGGCAAGCTGCTCGGCGCCGGCAAGCGGCTGATCACCGGCGAGTCGCTCTTCACCACGGTCTACACCAACCAGGCACCGGGCAAGCAGCGCATCGCGTTCGCGGCGCCGTATCCCGGCAAGATCCTGCCGATGGATCTGCGCCAGCTCGGCGGCATGCTGATCTGCCAGAAGGACGCCTTTCTGTGCGCGGCGCGCGGCGTCTCGCTGGGCATCTACTTCCAGCAGAAGCTCTCGGTGGGCTTCTTCGGCGGCGAAGGCTTCATCATGCAGAAGCTCGAGGGCGACGGCCTGGCGTTCGTGCACGCCGGCGGCACGGTGATGCGCCGCGAGCTGCAGGCCGGCCAGACGCTGCTGATCGACACCGGCTGCGTGGTGGCGATGACGCCCAACGTGAACTTCGAGATCCAGTACGTCGGCAAGGTCAAAACGGCGCTGTTCGGCGGCGAAGGCCTGTTCTTCGCCAAGGTCACCGGCCCGGGCACGGTGTGGCTGCAGAGCCTGCCTTTCTCGCGCCTCGCCTCGCGCGTGTTCGCGGCCGCGCCGCAGACCGGCCGCGGCGGCCGCGAGGAGGGCTCGGTGCTCGGCGGCTTCGGCGCCGGCGGCCTGCTCGGTGGCGTGCTCGGTGGCGACGATGAGTGAAGGCCGCGCCCGGCGCGCCGCGCTCGGCGCGCTGCTCGCGTGCACGGCGTGGGCGGCCCAGGCCGCGCCGCTGCGCCTGGAGGAGCTGACCTCCACCGAGCTGCGCGCGCGCGTCGCCGCCGGCACCACGGTGGCGCTGGTGCCCATCGGCGGCACCGAGCAGAACGGGCCGCACATGGTGCTCGGCAAGCACAACGTGCGCGTGCTGTGGCTCGCCGAGCACATCGCCGAGCGGCTCGGCAACGCGCTGGTGGCGCCGGTAGTGGCCTACGTGCCCGAGGGGCGCGTCGACCCGCCGGAATCGCACATGCGCTTTCCCGGCACGATCTCGATCCCCGAGCCGGCCTTCGAGGCGATGCTCGAAGGCGCGGCGCTCAGCCTGTGCCGCCATGGCCTGCGCGACGTGGTGCTGCTGGGCGACCACGGCGGCTACCAGAAGAGCCTGCAGCGCGTGGCCGCACGCGTGCAGCGCCCCGATTGCCGGGTGATGGCGCCGCCCGAGTACTACCGGGCCTCGGTGGCCGACTACGCGAAGCAGCTCGCCGGGCGCGGCTTCGCGGCCGCGGAGATCGGCGAGCATGCAGGCCTGGCCGACACCTCGCTGGCGATGGCGGTCGATCCGTCCCTGGTGCGCGAGGAGTGGCTGGGGCGCAGCAGCAAGCCCGCCGAACGGCCGGGCGTCACCGGCGACCCGCGGCGCGCCAGCGCCGAACTGGGCCGACCCGGGCTGGAACACATCGTCGAGGCCACGACGGCGGTCATCCGGGAGCGCACCCGCGCGCGTTGACAATCCGGCCCGACACCTTCTCCCGATCGAGATCGACATGAGCACGCAACGAATCGTTTCCACGCTCGCCGCGCTGTCTGCGCTGGCGGGCTTCTGCCTCTGGACGGCGGCACAGGCCCAGACCGTGGCGGCAGTGACGCCCGTGCCAAGCATGCCGCCGGTGCCGGATCCGAAGAACGTCTACAGCGAGGTCGCCGCCGGCAAGATCAGCCCGGCCGTGCAGGGCGACCTGGAGCGCATCTACGTGCCCAACCTGCGCAGCGGCGACGTCTACGTGGTCGACCCGCAGGCGATGAAGGTGGTCGATCGTTTCAAGGTCGGCATCGGACCGCAGCACATCGTGCCTTCTTGGGACCTGCGCACGCTGTGGGTCACCAACAATGCCGAGGGCCGCACCGACGGCAGCCTCACGCCGATCGACCCGAAGACCGGCAAGCCGGGCAAGCCGATCCTGGTGGACGACCCGTACAACATGTACGCCACGCCGGACGGCAGGTCGGCCATCGTCGTGGCCGAGGCGCGCAAGCGGCTCGACTTCCGCGACCCGAAGACGATGGCGCTGCAGTACTCGATCGACGTCCCCGGCTGCCCGGGCGTCAACCATGCCGACTTCGCGATCGACGGGCGCTTCGCGATCTTCACCTGCGAGTTTTCGGGCACGGTGGTCAAGATCGACCTCGTCGGCCGCAAGGTGCTGGGCTATCTGCAGCTGCAGATGCCGGCCACGCGCCTGAAGGAGAAGCCGGGCGCGCCGCGCGTGCAGGCCGGTCAGGTGTGGGAGCCGGGCGAGAGCGAGATCTGCACGGTGAAGAAGGGCATGCCGCAGGACATCCGCATCTCGCCGGACGGCAAGCGCTTCTACATCGCCGACATGCATGCCGACGGCGTGCACATCGTCGATGGCGAGAGCTTCAAGCAGGTCGGCTTCATCCAGACTGGGCTCGGAGCCCACGGCCTGTACCCGAGCCGCGACGGCAAGCAGTTGTACGTGGCCAACCGCGGCTCGCACAAGATCCACGGCGCGCGTCTCGGCGACGGCGGCGTGACGGTGATCGACTTCGCCACCGAGAAGGTGGTGGCGCGCTGGGCCGTGCCCGGCGGCGGCAGCCCCGACATGGGCAACGTCAGCGCCGACGGCAAGTACCTCTGGCTGGCGGCTCGATACGACGACGTGGTCTACCGCTTCGACACGAGCAATGGCGACGTGAAGCAAGTCAAGGTCGGCGCCGAGCCGCACGGGCTGACCGTCTGGCCTCAGCCGGGGCGCTACTCGCTGGGGCATACCGGTAACTTGCGCTGAGGGAACGAGCGTCCCGTTCATGAAACTGGTGCTGGATGCCTTCTGGCGCGCCGCGGCCTATTGCCTGCACCCGCGCGTGATCGCGCTGTCAGTGCTGCCGCTGGTGCTGATGGTGGTGGCGTCGCTGGGCCTGGGCTACCTGTTCTGGGACCAGGCCATCGACGCGGTCAATGCAACCCTGCAGAGCTGGTCGCTGATGACCACCTTCTTCACCTGGCTGGAGCGCTTCGGCTTGTCGGGGCTGAAGTCGGCCCTGGCGCCGCTGATCATCGTGTTCGTCGCCACGCCGGTGATCGTGGTGGTGGCGCTGCTGGCGGTGTCGATCCTGATGACGCCGTCGATGCTGCACCTCGTGGCCGAGCGGCGCTTCCCGACGCTGGAGCGGCGCCACGGCGGTTCGTGGTGGCGCGGTGCGCTCGGCTCGCTGCTGGCCACGCTGGTCGCATTGCTGGCGATGTTGGCCTCGATGCCGCTGTGGCTCGTGCCGCCGCTGGTGCTGGTGCTGCCGCCGCTGATCTGGGGCTGGCTCACCTACCGTGTGCTGAGCTACGACGTGCTCGCCGAGCATGCCAGCCGCGACGAGCGCCGCGAACTGATCCGCCGCCATCGGCTGGCGCTGCTGTCGATGGGCGTTCTGGCCGGCCTGATGGGCGCCGCGCCGGGCCTGGTGTGGGTGTCCGGCGGCATGTTCGCCGCGCTCGCGCCGGTGCTGGTGCCGGCCGCCATCTGGATCTACACCCTCGTGTTCGCCTTTGCGGCGCTGTGGTTCGCGCACTTCGCGCTGGCCGCGCTGCAGGCGCTGCGGCTCGAGCGTGAGCCGCCCGTGCCGGTGCCGCCCGCGGCGCCTCCGTTCCCGACCCTGGAGCTGCAACCCCCGCCATGAACTTCGGCCTGATCATCATCGGCGACGAGATCCTCTCCGGAAAGCGCGCCGACAAGCACCTGCCCAAGGCGATCGAGCTGCTGGCCGCACGCGGCCTCTCGCTGGCCTGGACGCGCTACGTCGGCGACGACCCGCAGCGCATCACCGCCGACCTGCGCGACGCGCTCGCGGCCGCGCGCCAGGGCGACGTGGTGTTCTCCTGCGGCGGCATCGGCGCCACGCCCGACGACCACACCCGCCAGTGCGCCGCGCACGCGCTCGACGTGCCGCTGGAACTGCATCCGCAGGCGGCCGAGCTGATCCGCGAGCGCATGCGCGACGTCGCACGCGAGCAGGGCACGCCCTACGAACCCGACCGCGCCGACAACGTGCACCGTCTCAACATGGGTGTGTTTCCGCAGGGCGCGAAGATCATCCCCAACCCGTACAACAAGATCCCCGGCTTCAGCGTGCATCCCGGCGACGGCGCGGGCGGCGTGTTCTTCGTGCCCGGCTTCCCGGTGATGGCCTGGCCGATGATCGAGTGGGTGCTCGACACCCACTGCGCCGCCGAACACCAGACGCGCGGCGTGCGCGAGAAGTCGGTGATCGTGTTCGGTGCAATGGAAGCCACGCTGACACCGCTGATGGAAGCCATCGAGGCGCGCTTCGCCGGCATCAAGGTGTTCAGCCTGCCGAGCGTGGACCACCCCGAGTGGGGCCGGCACATCGAGCTCGGCGTGAAGGGTGATGCCGCGCAACTCGAGCCGTCCTATCGCGAGCTGCTGGCCGGGCTGAAGGCCCACGGCGTCGCGCTGGGCCCCGAATTGGTGCGTTGAGCGTCATCAGTGATGCACCATAAGCGGGCCTTCGTGGGCCCCACTTTGGGTCGTCCCTGACGGCTCCCCTCGGACAGTGCGCACCGGCGTTGCGGGCGTCAAGTCCCGGTCGCTGGCATGCCTTCTGCTACATTCCTGTGCGATTTTTGGGTCCCCGGGCCCAGCCCGCAGGGTCACCGACCAAATCAACCAACCCGCCCCTTACCCCCAGCCTGCCAGGAGATCTTTGATGGCCAAGACCGTCGCCGACGTGATGAAGCTCGTGAAGGAGAACGAGGTCAAGTTCGTCGACTTCCGCTTCACCGACACCCGCGGCAAGGAGCAGCACGTGTCCGTGCCCGTCTCCGCGTTCGATGAAGACAAGTTCACGTCGGGTCATGCGTTCGACGGTTCCTCGATTGCCGGCTGGAAGGGCATCGAGGCCTCCGACATGCTGCTGATGCCGGACCCGAGCACCGCCAACATCGACCCGTTCTTCGAAGAGCCGACGCTCATCCTCACCTGCGACGTGCTCGAGCCGAGCGACGGCAAGCCCTACGAGCGCGATCCGCGTTCGCTGGCCAAGCGCGCCGAGGCCTACATGAAGTCGTCGGGCCTGGGCGACGCCGCCTACTTCGGCCCCGAGCCCGAGTTTTTCGTGTTCGACAACGTGCGCTGGAACGTCGACATGTCCGGCTGCTTCGTGAAGATCGAGTCCGAGGAAGGTGCCTGGAACACCGGCAAGGACTACGAGCACGGCAACAGCGGCTACCGTCCGACCGTCAAGGGCGGCTACTTCCCGGTGCCCCCGGTCGACAGCGGCCAGGACCTGCGTTCGGAGATGTGCCTGATCCTCGAATCGATGGGCATCCCGGTCGAAGTGCACCACCACGAGGTGGCCAACGCCGGCCAGATGGAGATCGGCACCAAGTTCAGCACGCTGGTGCAGCGCGCCGACTGGCTGCAACTGCAGAAGTACATCATCCAGAACGTGGCCGCCGCCTACGGCAAGACCGCCACCTTCATGCCGAAGCCCATCGTCGGCGACAACGGCTCGGGCATGCACGTGCACCAGTCGGTCTGGAAGGACGGCAAGAACCTGTTCGCCGGTGACGGATATGCCGGCCTGTCCGAGTTCGCGCTGTACTACATCGGCGGCATCATCAAGCATGCCCGCGCGCTGAACGCGATCACGAACCCCGGCACCAACAGCTACAAGCGCCTGGTGCCCGGCTTCGAAGCCCCGGTGAAGCTGGCCTACTCGGCCAAGAACCGCTCGGCCTCGATCCGCATCCCGTACGTCGCCAACCCGAAGGGCCGCCGCATCGAAGCGCGCTTCCCGGATCCCACTGCCAACCCGTACCTCGCCTTCTCGGCGCTGCTGATGGCCGGCCTGGACGGTGTGGAGAACAAGATCCACCCGGGCGAAGCCGCCACGAAGGACCTTTACCACCTGCCGCCGGAAGAGGACGCGAAGATCCCGACCGTCTGCCACAGCCTGGACCAGGCGCTCGACTACCTCGACAAGGACCGCGCCTTCCTGACCAAGGGTGGCGTGTTCACCGATGCGTACCTCGACGCCTACATCGAGTTGAAGATGCAGGAAGTGACGCGCTTCCGCATGACGACCCACCCGGTCGAGTTCGACATGTACTACACCCTGTGAGCTTTTCCCGCAGGGACGAAGGGACGGCCTCGGCCGTCCCTTTTTCTTGGAACTTCCGGCACGTCCCGATGCACCGACCCTGGGCCACAATGCGCCCATGACCTGTCGGCGGCGCGAACCGCTGCCGCGTTGGGCAGGCAAGGAGTCCTCCTCATGCATCGCTTCCGTTCCCGCCCGGGAATCGTCTTCGCCGTCGCACTCGGTGCGCCATTGCTGGCCGCTGCGCAGGCCGCCACGACGGTGTACCGCTGCCCGGGCAACGTCTACACGAGCAGTGCCGACATCTCGGCCAAGGAAGCCGAGGCCAAGGGTTGCAAGACCATCGAGGGCGCGCCCATCACGGTGATCCAGGGCCAGCAGCCGCGGCCGCGCCCGGGGACACCGGTGCCCGAGGGAGTGCGCCCGGCCGACTCGAAGGTCGATCCCTCGCAGCAGCGTGCCCGCGACGGCGATGCCCGCCGCATTCTCGAGGCCGAGCTGAAGAAGGAAGAAGAGCGGCTCGCCCAGCTGCAGAAGGACTACAACAACGGCGAGCCCGAGCGACGCGGCGACGAGCGCAACTTCCAGAAGTACCAGGATCGCGTCGCCGAGATGAAGGCGGCGATCGCGCGCAAGGAAAGCGACATCGCAGCCATCAAGCGCGAAATCAGCAAGCTGCCGTCCTCGTGAAGCATCCCGCGCCGTCGCCAGCGCCCGACGCGGCGGCCGATGCCGCGGCCTATGCCGCGTTCGACCATCTCGCCACGATGGTGGCCGTGGTCTCGCCCCAGGGGCGCTGCGTGTTCGCCAACGCCTCGTTCGAGAACGTGCTCGGCCTGTCGCGCCGCAGCGTGCAGCGCGGCCCGCTGTTCGACTGGTTCGTCGATGCCGGCACGCTGAAGGAGACCGTGGCCGCGGTGTCTCGCAACGAGTTCTCGACCAGCCGCATGGAGACGCTGCTGCGCCGCCCCGGCACCGCCGGCGGCGACGCGCTGCCGGTGCATGCGATCGTCACGCAGATGGACGGCACGCCGCACGTGCTGATCGAGCTGGTCGAGATCGAGCAGCAGACGCGGCAGGATCGCGAGGAGCGTGCGCTCGACCAGGCCAAGGCCAACAAGGAGCTGATCCGCAACCTCGCGCACGAAATCAAGAATCCGCTCGGCGGCATCCGCGGTGCGGCGCAGCTGCTCGAGATGGAGGTCGAGAGTCGCGCGCTCACCGAGTACACGCAGGTCATCATCAACGAGGCCGATCGCCTGCAGGCGCTGGTCGACCGGCTGCTGGCGCCGCACCGCAAGCCGCACGTCGTCAGCGACGTCAACATTCACGAGGTCTGCGAGCGGGTGCGCTCGCTGATCATGGCGGAGTTCCCGCGGGGCCTCGTGGTCGAGCGCGACTACGACGTCTCGATTCCCGATTTCCGCGGCGACCGCGAGCAGCTCATCCAGGCCGTGCTGAACATCGCGCACAACGCCGCGCAGGCGCTCACCGAGCGCATCGCCGCGGGCGACGCGGTCATCACGCTGCGCACGCGCATCGCGCGCCAGGTGACCCTGGGCAAGCAGCGCTATCGTCTGGCACTGGAATTGCATATCCAGGACAACGGCCCGGGCGTGCCCGAGTCCATCCGAGAACACATCTTCTACCCGCTGGTGTCGGGGCGGGACGGTGGCTCCGGACTCGGGCTCACGCTCGCGCAGACCTTCGTGCAGCAACACCAGGGCACGATCGAATGCGAAAGCGAACCGGGCAGGACGCTGTTCAAGATTCTGATTCCGCTGCCCTGAACCGCCACTGAGTAGAAGCGGACGGGGGTGGCCCAGACAGGCAGGGCATGAAACCCATCTGGATCGTTGACGACGACCAATCCATCCGCTTCGTGCTGGAGAAGGCGCTGGCCCGCGAGGAACTGGCCGTGCGCAGCTTCACCAACCCGCGCGACGTGCTCGCGGCGATGGAAGACGACGAGCCGCAGGTGCTGGTCTCGGACATCCGCATGCCCGGCGGCTCGGGCATCGAGCTGCTGACCAAGGTCAAGGAGCGCCACCCGGGGCTGCCGGTCATCATCATGACCGCCTACTCCGACCTGGACAGCGCGGTGAGCGCCTTCCAGGGCGGCGCCTTCGAGTACCTGCCCAAGCCCTTCGACGTGCCCAAGGCGGTGGAACTGATCCGCCGCGCGGTCGACGAGAGCCTGCGCGAGGAAGTGCGCGACGGCGCGCAGGCGCAGATGCCCGAGATGCTCGGTCAGGCGCCGGCGATGCAGGACGTGTTCCGCGCGATCGGCCGCCTCAGCCAGAGTCACGTCACGGTGCTGATCACCGGCGAATCCGGCACCGGCAAGGAACTGGTGGCGCAGGCGCTGCACAAGCACAGCCCGCGCGCCAGCGGGCCGTTCGTCGCGA
>WBZM01001513.1_pt1 | contig 22819 bp, 21 predicted proteins | sample 5204271 | NCBI WGS metagenome assembly WBZM01 (sample SAMN12344346, study PRJNA552823) | activated sludge metagenome | biome: Activated sludge suspended growth; feature: Nitrification reactor; material: Wastewater; isolation source: activated sludge from nitrification reactor of wastewater...
GATCAGCAAGTCCTGGCCCCTCGAGACGTTCATCGCGGTGAATCCGCTGCGCTCGCTCGAGCAGGAGCGCTTCGAGGAGGCCGTCCGGATCGCCGGTCAGACCCTCGGTGCCCGCGGCACAATGAGCGAGAGCTGGTACCGCAAGCAGCGCGAAACAGGTCGGATCGGTGAGGACGACCTGAGGGTCGCCCTGCGGCGACGGCTCGGTGAAGTTCTCAACGCTCCCCCGCTGACCGTAGGTCGCGAACGGTTCAGCCCGGAGGCCATCTTCCTCTCGGACCTGATGGTTGGCGAGGAAGCGCCGGCGCCGGTCCGTACATACCTGACCGCAAGCGAACGCTTCGAGCCGCGGGTCTTCGACCAGATGAACGAGGAGAGCAGCAAGTGGTGCGCTGCCTACCTCGGAGCAGAATCGGCCGGCTGGCCGATGCCCGGCAAGGAAAGAGGCTTCTACGACGCGTGGCGTGAACTGATCGGACTGGACCGCTCGCTTCCCGCCAAGGCGAGGAAAGCGCTTACCGACCTGCCCGACCGCCCCGAAGACACCCTGCTCGACGCAATCGAGAAGATCGGCGTGCCGTCACACGCGATCCAGGATTACCTGCGGTCCCATGTAGGCGCGATGCCCGGCTGGACCTCGCTGGTGATCCGGATCTCCGAGACGGACGAGGGCATTGACCTCGTCTCATACCTCGCAATGCGGGTCGCGATCGAGGCTGCCCTGCTCGAAGCGAAGGGAGTGAGCCTCCCGGTCCCGTACATCCATCCCGGCAGCCATGATGGATGGCAGCCAGCACCGGAGCGCAGTCGCACGGTCGCCGTCCTGACCGCGCTCGGCGCCCTGCCCGGCTCAAACCAGGATGAACTCTCGGCGATCGACGGGCTGCTGGCCAAGCTCCCGCCACGCGAGCGGGCCCAGGTCTGGCTCGAGGCCTACGAGGATCACTACAGAACCTCGCTGCTGGAAGAACTCGAACGACCCAGAGACGAAGAACAGAAAAGGCCGGATGCCCAGCTCGTCTGCTGCATCGATGTCCGGTCAGAGGGACTCAGAAGGAAATTCGAGGAGAGCGGCAGCTACGAGACATTGGGCTTCGCCGGCTTCTTCGGGGTACCGATCAGGTATCAGGACCTCGCTGGCAACAGGCCATCCGATCTCTGCCCCGTGCTGATCGAGCCGAAGAGCTCGGTCTTCGAAGAACCCCTTCAGGGCAAAGAGAACCTGACCGAACGCATGCTGGCACGCGAAAACTCGGTGACCTCCGCAAAGGACGGAGTTCACGAGGCGGAGTCGAATGTGATCGCGCCGTTCGCGCTCGCTGAAATGTCAGGCTGGATCAAGGGGCCCCTCGCCGCGGCAAGGACCCTGGCAACCAGGCCTTTCGGATCGCTTCGCTCCAGGCTCCGGGAAAGGGCTGTGCCTCCGGCTCCGACCGTGATCGATGTGGAAAGCGACATGCCGCTCGACGAGCGGGTCCTCTTCGCAGAGGTGGCGCTCAAGACCATGGGCCTTACGGAGAACTTCGCAAAGGTCGTGATCCTCTGCGCGCACGGCAGCACCACTGAGAACAACCCGTACGCCTCCGCGCTTGACTGCGGGGCATGCGGAGGCCACCGGGGTGCCCCGAACGCCCGCGCGGCAGCGGCAATCCTGAACCGCGAGGACGTAAGGGAGTTGCTGGTGGAAAGGGGGCTCGAGATTCCGGGGGACACGTTCTTCGTCGCCGCCGAACACGACACGACGATCGACCATGTCGAGATCCTCGAGCCGGAACTGGTGCCGGAAGCGATCACCGACGACCTGGCGCGGATCTCCCGCGACCTCGATGCAGCCACCGGAAAGCTCAGCCTGGAGAGGAGCCGCGACCTGCCGGGAGAGCGGCCGAAGGGAGACGTTTCGCGGGCAGAGGCAGGGGTATACCGGCGCTCCCAGGACTGGGCCGAGGTCTACCCCGAATGGGGGCTGGCCGGCAACGCTGCCTTCATCATCGGGCCACGCGAAATGACATCAGGGGTCGACCTGGGCAGGCGGACGTTCCTCCACTCATACGACCCTTCTGACGACGCCCAGGGCGAAGCGCTGGAGACAATTCTCACGGCACCGGTCGTGGTCGCCCAGTGGATCAACTGCCAGTACTACTTCTCGACGGTCGAGCCGGTCGTTTTCGGCGCTGGCACCAAGGTCACCCACAACCCGGTCGGCAAAATCGGCGTGCTCTCTGGGCCTGACGGTGACCTGAAGCTCGGCCTGCCCTGGCAGTCGCTGGCTGACGGTGACCGGCTCGTCCACGAGCCGATGCGCCTTCTGGTCGTGATCGAGGCGCCGCTTGACCGGATCACGACAGTGATCGATCGCAACCCCTCGGTGAGGGATCTCTTTGACAACGGCTGGCTGAGCCTGGCAGCCCGGGAAAACGCAACATCCGGCTGGATGCGGCGCGAAAGGAACAGTGAATGGACACCATGGGAAACACGCTAGAAACGATGGAAGCGGCGGGTCTATCGAAGATGACCAAGGTCGAGATAGTGGTCGAGGGAGCCGACTCGCACTCGGTAAGGGAGGTCTTCCGGGCCAACGGAGCCTCCGGCTTCACCAGCCTCTCGGGAGTCTCCGGGCTCGGCCACGGCGGCTACCACCAGGGCAGGCTGATCTTCAACGAGCAGGCCACCCTGGAGCTATTGATCACGGTCATCCCCGAGGAACGAATCGAAGCGCTGATGGCCGGACTCCGACCGATCCTCGAAAGCTCCTCCGGGGTCATGTTCGTAACGGAAACCTGGGTCAGCCGCCCGGAGTACTTCGAATGAGCCTGACCCTGGAGACCAGCGCGACCGAACCGGAAGCTTCAACGGGCAAGAGTCTCGTGGCGATGGTCGGAGCCGGCCAGCTCGCCCGTATGACCCATGAAGCGGCAATCAAGCTCGGGATCAGAGTGAGGGTCCTCGCGGAGAGCGACCGGGATCCCGCAGTCCTCGCCGGGGCCGAACACGTGATCGGCAGGCCCGACTCGATCGAGGATCTGTGTCGGCTCGCCGAAGGGGCCGATGTGCTCACCTTCGATCACGAGGGTGTCCCGCCCGAGATGTTGAGCCAGCTGGAGGGCGACGGAATCCGGATGGCACCGTCCCGGGCAGCGAAACTGATGGCCCAGGACAAGCTCCACGCCCGGATCAGCCTCAACGAACTCGGCTACCCGGTACCCCCCTTTGAGGCCCCGGTAGATGCCGGGGCAGCCCTCAGGTTTGCCGAGGACCACGGCCTGCCGATTACGGTCAAGGCGGCGCGGGGCGGCTACGACGGGAAGGGCGTCTGGCAGGTCTCGGACCCGGGCGAGCTTGAACGCCTGCTCGAGAATCCGGCCAACGGTCTGATCCTCGAACCCACCCTGGACATCCTCCAGGAAATAGCGGTGATTGTGGTTCGTTCGACAAACGGCGAACGGGTCACCTATCCGACAGTCGAAACCGTCCAGCGGGATGCCATGTGCCGGGAAATACTTGCCCCGGCGAAGGTCTCTTCTTCGGTCGCGGCCAGAGCACAGGGCATGGCTACCGACATCGCCGAGGACATCGACGCGACCGGAATCCTTGCCGTCGAGTTCTTCCTGACCAGTGAAGGCCTTCTGGTCAACGAGCTGGCGCTCAGACCGCACAACTCCGGCCACTACACGATGGAGGGTTGCGTCACCTCCCAGTTCGAGCAGCACCTGCGGGCGGTCCTGGGCCTCCCGCTCGGCCTGCCATCTCTGGTCTCGCCGTCCGTGGTGACAGTGAACGTGGTCGGAAACCATTCCGGTGGAGACCCACGCCGGAACCTCGGAATGGCACTCGGCATCCCGGGTGCCCAGATCCATCTCTACGACAAGGAACCCCGCCCCGGCCGGAAGCTTGGCCACGTGACGATCTGTGGCCAGGATCAGGAGCCGACCAGAAAGGCGGCGCTGATGGCGGCGCGGGTACTGGAAGGAGGTCGCCCGTGAGCGACAATCAAACACCCTTGGTGGGCGTCGTTATGGGCAGCGACTCCGACCTGCGGATCATGGAAGAAGCGGTCGCGGCCCTCGACGAGTTCGGCATCCCGCGCGAAGTCCGCGTGACTTCGGCACACCGGACTCCGGAGCTGATGTTCGAGTACGCCTCGACCGCCCATGAGCGAGGACTTCGGGCGATCATCGCCGGGGCCGGAGGAGCAGCCCACCTGCCAGGCATGGTGGCATCCGCCACTCCACTGCCGGTGATCGGGGTTCCAATCTCCCTGAAGAACCTCGACGGACTCGACTCGCTGCTTTCGATCGTCCAGATGCCTTCCGGAGTTCCGGTGGCGACGGTGGCGATCGACGCAGGACGAAATGCCGGCCTTCTGGCCGTGCGAATGCTCGCGATGGGCAACCCGGAACTGACCGGGACCCTGATCGAGCAACAGGAAGCACTCTCTGAAACAGCCAAGGAAAAAGACCAGCGAGTCCGGGCGAAGTTCCCCGGCACTGGTGGAGCCGAAAGGAAATGATGCTGAACGACAAGCGACTCCTCATTACCGGCGTCGTAAACAACGACTCGATCGCCTTCGCGACCGCGGAACGGGCGATCGAGGCGGGGGCGCAGGTGATGCTGACCGCCTTTCCGCGTGACAGGCATCTCACCGAAGAAGCCGCCCGGCACCTCCCTGGTGAAGTCGGCGTAGCTGAACTCGATGCGACGAGCGCAGAGGACATCGAAGCCCTCGGCCACCGACTTGCAGCGGATTTCGGACACCTCGACGGGGTTCTGCACGCGATTGCTTTTGCCCCTCGCGAAGCCCTCGCCGGCGACTTCTTCGAGGCCGGCCCGGAGAGCGTAAGCCTGGCTTTCCACACGAGCGCCTTTTCCTACGCCAGTCTGGGCAGGCTCCTGCGGGACCTCGCTCCCGATGGCGGGGGCTCTCTGATCGGCCTCGACTTCGATGCCGCCGGCGCCTGGCCCGTCTACAACTGGATGGGCGTCTGCAAAGCCGGCCTCGAATCGGTCAACCGGTACCTGGCCCGCGATCTCGGTCCGCTTGGAATCAGGTCGAATCTGATCGCAGCGGGCCCGCTTCACACCCGTGCCGCCGGAGGAATTCCGGACTTCGACGCACTCCTCGAAAACTGGGAGAGCAGGTCGCCCCTCAAATGGGATGCCGAGGACCCTTACCCCGTCGCGGACGTGGCCTGCTTCCTCTTCTCGGACATGGCTCGCGCAATCAGCGGTGAGATCGTCCACGTGGACGGTGGATACCACGCCATGGCCGGCAACCTGAGGAAGGTCGACGCCGAAGAGCTGGTCGGTGGTGCCGCATGAACACAGCGTCCGAAGAAAGCGTGATGCCCGCCGCCTTCGACCGGCTCCTTCTGGCCTTCTCGAACCTCCGCAGTTACGGGATCGAGACGAGAATCAGTGAAGGTGAGGATCCGGAGGAGGAGATGGACCTGATCCAGGACCAGCTCCGGCAGAGGTTCCCGAGCGCCACCGGCTGTTGCCTGGTGGCGCTTCGTTCGGATCTCGACTGCTTCGCCCCCGACGGCCGCCTTGTCAAACCTCTGCGACTCCACCACAGGGGACTATCGGTCTTCCCTGCTGCCCGGGGTGCCCTGACGAAGTTTGACCTTGACGTATGCGAGGACGGTGAGTCGCGGATGCTTGTCTTCGATGCGAGACCCGAGGGCCGGGATTTCAGTTTCGACTCACCGCTCGCGGGTCTTGAACAGTGACGCAGCTATCGAGGCGCCGACCACGATCGCGATGAAGGGCAGTGACACCCAGATCGGAACCTTGCCGAACAAGTCTCCCCAGATGAACTTGAGGCCGACGAACACGAGAACTACCGACAGCCCTACCTGGAGGTAGACGAAGCGCTCCATCGCCCCGGAGAGCATGAAGTAGAGGGCCCGAAGGCCCAGCAGGGCGAATGCGTTCGAGGTGAAGACGATGAAGGTGTCGGTAGTAATCGCGAAGATCGCCGGGATCGAGTCGATTGCGAAGACCAGGTCAGCGGACTCGATCATCACCACGGTTGCGAGGAGTGGCGTGGCGATCCAGACGCCGAACAGAGGTCTGCGATCGGTGACAGCTTCAGACTGGTCGATCTCTTCCTTGCGAACCCAGAACTTCGCGCCGTGGAACTTTTCAGTGACTGGCACCATCCTGCGGAAGGCCCTCAGGATCACGTTCTTAGACGGGTCCATCTCCGAGTTATCGTGAGTCGCCATCCGGATACCGGTGATGATCAGCACGGCGGCGAACACGTAAACGATCGGATCCCAGGCCTCGAGCAGCTCGGCCCCGAGGAAGATGAAGATGCCCCTCATGATCAGCGCGCCGATCACACCCCAGACGAGAACCCTGTGCTGGTACTCGGCGGGCACCGCGAAGTAGGTGAAGATGAGGGCGAAAACGAAGATGTTGTCAACCGAGAGAGCCTTCTCGATCAGGTAGCCGGCGAAGTACTCACCGCCCGACTCGGCGCCTCCGGTCAGCCAGACGATTACGCCGAAGATCAGCGCCAACGCGACCCAGCCGAGGCTCATCCACGCGGCCTCTCGGAACTCGATCACCTTGGCGTGCCGGTGAAGGACCGCCAGGTCAAGAAAGATCATGAGCGCGACAAAGGCGACGAAAGCCGCCCATGCCCAGAACGGAACGTCCATCAGTCGATCACGCCCTTCGTGTTGCTCGCGCCATTCATACGACGCAGATTACCGGATTTGCGTGTCGTGTATCTCTACGACTGCGCCTGACCCCGAGAACTAGGCTCAGGAACCGGCAAGCGCTCCGGCGTAAACCTGCCAGGCCAGCGCCGTCTTGGCGGTGATGCTCAGCCAGATATAGACCTTCTCGGCAAACAGCGGGTCTTGCCATCTGCCTCGCCGCCTGTAGGTCAGCCACATGTTCAGGGCAAAGCAGTTGAAGAGCAGAAACAGGGTCACGAATATTCCGTAGACGAACCCGGGCACCCCGTCGGCATTGGAGCCGGAGAGGATGAACTGGATCACGATCGCGATCCACGGCACGGCCCCGGCGATACATCCGTAGACGAACGGGGCCCAGTCCACCTCTTCTCGCCCGGCGTTCGCCCTTTCCATCGCCAGACCGAAGAGGATCATCGATGCATTCACCCCGAATATCGCGAGGAGTGCGACCGCATCGCTGACGCCAGAGAGCATCGCGATCAGGACGATCATCACCGAAGCGCTGATCGAGTACTCGTACCAGCGCGCCGGATTGCGCCCCTCTGAGATGTTCTTCTCGTACCAGCCCCGACCAATCGTTGCGACGAGCAAGTGATCTATCGCCGCCAGGGTAAGGAACAGGGCCACCAGCAGGTCGATCCGGAGGCTGAACAGCTCGGTGCTTCCGTACTCGCCGGCCCCTGGCGGTCCGACAAGAAACTGGCCGGTGACCGGCAGCGATGCCGGCTTGGCAACGATCAGAAGGACCACCACCTGGGCAGCAAAGAAGACCGTCGCGAAGATGTTCAGCTTTCTGAGGCCGGAAACTGACATGGCCGGAAGACTATCCGGGGCTCTCACTTGCTTTTCGTATTTGAAGTGCTATATGTTTTTCAAGTATGAACCGACGACCGGTAATCCTCGCGACCCTCTGCCTCTGCGCATTCGCAGTCAACCTCGACGTGACCCTGGTCAACGTCACGCTCCCGACCCTGGTCGTCGACCTCGGGGCGACCACCAGGGAACTGCAGTGGATCGTCGACGCCTACACACTGACCTTCGCGGCACTGGTGCTTGCCGCCGGAAGTCTCGGAGACCGTTTCGGGCGCCGGCGAACTCTGATAGTCGGACTCTGCGTTTACGGCATCGGAAACGCTGCAGGCGCCATCGCGCAGGACACCTCCGCCCTGATCGCCACTCGGGCGATCATGGGAGTTGGCGCCGCGATCATCTTCCCCACCACCCTTTCGATAATCACAAACGTCTTCACCGAAAGGGGCGAGAGGGCGCGGGCGATCGGGCTCTGGGGCGCCAGCACCGGCATCGCAATCGCACTCGGCCCGATCGTCGGCGGTGCCCTTCTCGAGACCTTCTCATGGCCGGCAACATTCCTCGCCAAGGTTCCGGTGGCGATTGTCGCGATCGCACTGGTCGCCGCCTTCGTCCCTGATTCCCGAGACCCGGAGGCACCCCGCCTCGATTTTCCCGGCCTGGGCCTTTCAACCGCGATGGTCGGGCTGATCGTCTACGCGCTGATCGAGGCACCCGATGCGGGCTGGCTCTCGACCCAGACGCTGTTGCTCTTCGCCGGAGGCGCGATCGCGATGGCGGCCTTCGTCGTCTGGGAGCGAAGAGTGTCCTCGCCGATGCTGGACGTGAACATATTCCGCAACCTCAGATTCTCCGCGGCCTCCGTCTCGGTGACCGTCTCCTTCTTCGCCCTCGCCGGTTTCATCTTCCTTGTGACCCAGTACTTCCAGTTCCTGCTCGACTACGGGCCCCTGGAAACCGGACTGAGACTGCTTCCGGTGGCAACCTCGGTTGCGATCTCCTCGATCATCGGCACCCAGCTAGCAGTTCGCTTCGGGACCAAGTTCGTGGTCGGCGGCGGGCTGGTGCTGTTGACGATTGCCTACGCGTGGATTTCGACCGTAAGTGTTGAGACCAGTTACCTGGAGATCGCAGGACAGATGGTGGTGCTCGGCTCCGGCATGGGCCTGACCAGCGCGCCCGCAACCGAATCCATCATGGGCGCCGTAAGCAACGCCAAGGCAGGGATCGGATCGGCGGTCAATGACGCAACGCGAGAACTGGGAGCAACCCTGGGCGTTGCCGTGATCGGCAGCGTCTTCGCTTCCCTCTACAAAGAGGCTTTCATTGAAGGAGCGGTCAGGCAGATCCCGGACGCCGCGCTTCAGCCGGCCGAGGAATCGATCGGCGGAGCCCTGATCGCTGCCGAGCGGCTGGCTGCCGCCGGAGCCACCCAGGCAAGCTCGACGCTCCAGAGTGTCGCCTCGACTGGATTCTTTGACGGCATGCAGGCCGGTTGCCTGGTAGCGGCCGGAGTCTGCGCCCTGGGCGCGATCTTCTGCTTCGCCGTCCTTCCCGCCCACCCGCAGGAGGAGACGGACCCCGGATCCGGTCAGGCCGCCGCACCGGTTGATGAAGTGTCGGTGGCAACGAGATGACAACTCCTCAACGCACATACGGCCAACGCTGCGGACTTGCCCTTTCCCTCGACCTTCTTGGCGAACGCTGGACCTTGCTGGTCATTCGCGAGCTGACCCGGGGGCCGAAGCGCTTCAAGGATCTGATGGACGCCCTGGACGGCATCGGGACCAATCTGCTGTCCAGCCGGCTCAAGACCCTGGAGGAGGCGGGCATCGCGCAGAAGGTTGAACTACCTTCCCCGGCTTCCACCACCGCTTACTCGCTGACCGAACGGGGCCGCACCCTCCAGCCCATCCTCGAAGATCTCGCCCTCTGGGGTCTCGGCCTGATGCCGCCGATCAACGATCGTCCCGACCTCACCACGCGGGCATCGTGGGCGGCAATGACGATGCTGGCGACCATGGACCGCGACCCTCGCCCCGCCCCCGATGGCATCTACGCGTTCTCGGTGGGGGACGAGGACTTCTGGCTGGAAGTGAAGGAAGGCAGATCGGAACTCCGGGACGGCTTTCCGCAGGTCACCCCGGACGCCCACCTGGAAATAGCGCTCGAAGACTTTCTGATGGTCTCGATCGGCAAAACCACTCTCGACGAGGTTTCGAATGAAGTCGGGGGAGACAAGCCAAGGCTCGCCACCCTCCTGGAGACCTTCCGCATCCCGGTAGAGGCAGTCCAGCCGGCTGGCACCTGAGCAAACCGGGAGAATCCCGGGCGTGACTGCCGAACCGCTCCCACTCCCTCAATCAGTCGAGACCTGTGTGATTGGCTCGGGCTTCGGGGGCCTTGCTATCGCCGCCAGCCTTGAAGCCTCCGGCGCCGAGTACCTGGTGCTGGACAAGGGCCGGACCCCGGGGGGACGGGCAGCAACCAGGCGCTTCGCGGACTCCAGGTTCGACCACGGCTTGCCGTTCCTGACGGACAAGGGGCCGCTGACCCGCGAACTGATCAGCCGTGGTGAGGCGGCCGGCGTGCTTCGGCAAATGGAGGAATTCGACGGTGAAAGCGACGGCTGGTACTCGCCAGCAGGGATCTCGGCCCTGGGCAAACATCTGGCCAGGGAGCTGAACGTTCGAAACGCCGCGAAGGTGACCGCGATCGAGCCTGAGAGCGGAAGTCTGCACCTGACCGTCGAGCAGGGCGAATCGACCAAAAGCCTGCGGGTGAGTCGGAACCTGATCCTTACGGCCCCGATCCCCCAGGCACTTGAACTCCTGGCTGCCCTGACCCCAGACTGGCCCGAAATCGAGGAGCCTCCCTACCGGGAAGCGATCGTCGCCATGGTCAGGGTCGATCCGGCTCGATTGCCGGAAGGTCCCGCCGTCCAGAAGGCTCCCACCGGAGGGGGAACCGTCATAAGGGACTACATGAAGTTTGCGGACGTCGAACCGGGAGTCAGCTTCCGGTTCTCTGCCGAACAGAGCCGGGATCTCTTCGAGGAGAGCGAAGGCGAGATCGTCGAGGCCACACTCGACCTGATCGAACCGTTGACCGGCGTCATACCCGCCGGGGTGATCCAGCTCATGAAGTGGCGATATGCGAACGGCGCCGGGACCGTTTCGCAGCCGTACCTGGAAACGGTTGCGGACGGGGTGAACGTGAGGGTCTGCGGTGATGCGTTCCACGCCGGAGAGGCAGACGGCACCGAGGCATCACTCCAGTCCTGCCGGTCCGCGCTCGAATCTCTCGCTTGAGCCCGGGTCTGTGGCAGTCATCGTCTGATTCACTTGCGGGCGTGAACCGCAACGACGAGAGAGTCATCAAGGGAATGGCCCGACAGCAGACGCTTCGGGAATCGCACCTCCAGCAGGGCGACCGGCTGGGCTGGAAATCGGGGTTCGGAACCGAAGGTGCCCGTGAGGCACTGGGAATAGTCCAGCCGCTGGCCGGCTTCCTGACCACGGCGACCTGCCTCGACTCGGGTGAAGAGGTCGATGTCGGTAGCTGGGGAATGCCGCTGATCGAGCCCGAGGTGGCCGTGCGCCTTGCGACAAATCTGGGTCCCGGGGCATCGGCCGAGGATGGAGCCAGGGCTATCGGGGCGGTGGCCGCATCGATCGAACTGGTCGATCTCGGTTCGATCGAAAGCGTCGAGGACATTCTCGCCGGCAACATCTTCCACCGCCACGTAATCGTCGGGGAGTTCCTTGAATTAGAGCCCGACGGCCTTCCCGAAGTCCGGGTCAGGGTCACCGCAAATGATTCGGAGGGTCCCTGGAACGATCCGCGGGAAGTAATCGGCGACCTTGGCCAGGTCGTCGCCTCTCTGGCGGATCAGGCTGATCTCGCTGGTGATTCGTTCAAGGCCGGCGACGTGGTGATCACTGGCGCCGCGGTGCCGCCCGCGCCCCTGGGCCCGGGCGAGAGCTATCTGGTCGAGACCAGCAACGGCAGTTCCGTTGAAGCGAAGACAGATTCGAACGACTGAAGCCGGAAGGTACGCTGACTCGATGCCCTCAGATTCGGAACTTGTTTGGTCGAGCGACGGCGGTGACTTCAGGCCGGCTCAGAAGCGGGGCGCGAAAAAGGGCAAGCGACGCACTCAGGCGGCTGACGCTCCGGGCCCGGCACGGGCCGGATCGACGATCAAGGTGAAACGGGAGACTTCGGGCCGGAAGGGCAAGACCGCGACAACGGTCTCGGAAATACCCCTTGGCGAAGCTGAAACGAAGGCGCTTGCCAAGCAGCTGAAGCAGCACTGCGGCGTCGGCGGAACGGCAAGGGGCTCCAGCATCGAACTCCAGGGAGACCACCGGGACAAGGTGATCGCCTTCCTCGAGAAGCGAGGCCACCGGGCGGTAAAGGCGGGAGGCTGACCCGATGAGGACCAATCCCTACTACGAGCTTGATGACCGCGAGACGGTCGAGCGACTGATCCGTGAGAACCCCTGGGCAATCCTTGTCTCCCCCGCGACGGGCGGACTTGTGGCCTCCCACTATCCGGTGCTGATCGACGAAGACCACGACGAGCTTTCCATCGTCACCCATCTCGGCCGCCCGGACGAGAAGGTTCACGAACTGGGGCAGCACGAAATGCTGATGATCATCCAGGGACCGCATGGCTACATCTCTTCCAGCTGGTACGGCGAGCTGATTCAGGTTCCGACCTGGAACTTCATCACCGCCCACCTGACCGGGGTGCCGGAGATCATCGAGGGCGAAGAGAACTTCGAGGTTCTGACCCGGCTGGTCGAACATTTCGAAGCGCAGGTGGAGAATCCGCGTTTTCTGGACAGCTCCCCGGAGGTCGCGGAAGACGCCCGCCGTGACAGCAAGGGCACGATCGGCCTTCGCCTGACGCCCACAAACATTGTCGCCAAACAGAAGATGAGCCAGAACCGCCCGCCCGAGGTGATCGACGACGTGATCGCAGAGCTCGAAGGAGACGGACCCTACGCCTCGGATGCGCTCGCCCGCGAGATGCGGATCGCCAACGGGCGCTGACCCGGGTCTGGACTTATCGCGATCGCATCGGTCGAATGACGATAGTCCGCCTGGCCGGTGAGACTGCTGCCGCGCTGGCCACTGCCTTCACACGAAGTTTCCGGGGGTAGGAACCGGAACGGCGGAGACGAAGCTTCACCGACCGGTACCTGACCCCTCCCGCTCCCACCCGGCCCATTGACAGGCACCTGCCCCCGGTCAGGAACCTCCGGGGGGCGCTCACGCAGATCCGGGTCCTTGTTGCGGCGGATCCCCCGACGTTCCTCATCGTCAGTCTGATCGTGAGCGCCCGGCCGGGCCGCAAGCGTGCAGCCCCCGGGCGGACGCTCAGGCCAAGCCTTGCGCGCCCGACCGGTTCCTTCGGCCTGTCGGCGGCGCCGCCTGTACTCGCGACTAGCGGATTGTCGATCTGGCTGGCTCTGAGTCCGGGCGAGGAATCGCCCTGAGGAGGCCCAAAGATCGTCGTGCGGGTTCCCTCGAACCTGTAGACGCTGCCGTCGATCTCTGCGCGGGTCGGATCAGTGTTGTAGGCACCGGTTCCCTGGGCAAGGGGGCCGCTCGCGCCATAGGCGTGAGCGTCGCCCGAGCAAAGGATCGAGTGAGGCGCAAGCACATTGGTCTGGTCGAGGTAGAACGAAGTCGAGGAGATTCCCGGGATATCCGTGGTCGTCCGGGTCACGTTCACCATCGAACCCTGCGGTCCGGTTACCTGTTCCCAGTCGAGCGCTCCGGGTATCGGGCTGTCGGGAACCCCGTCGATCGTGAACGAACCGGAGTTGACCGAATTGCTGTAGGTCATGCCGACCGCAGCGCTGGAAAAGTCGAACGCCGTCAGCAAATTGTCGATGCCCGGGTGAACCCGCAGGAAAGAAGTCATCTCCTGTCGGGAGCGGTAGAGAACGTGGTCCCTCTGGGTGTGATTGCCGCTGTTGGCGCCGGTATAGGAACGGATCGCGCGCACCGGCCCGTCGATGTTGGCGATGAATCCACCGCCGCCGTTCCTGAAGGTGTCCTCGTTTCGACCACAGGAAGTGAGACCGACCGTGGTCTTGTCGCCGTCGAGGATGTCGATGGCGTTCGCCCCTCCCAATTTGATTCTCATGTCATCAGTGATCCAGCGGCTCTCGAAATCGAGTTCGTACGCGTCTGTGGTGACTCTCGAATCCTCGGGGTTGTTCCGGGGGCTGGGAGCTGATCCGGCAGTACCAGCGAAGTTGTAATCAGCGGGATAGGAAAGGCCGTTGCGGAGGGCGAATTCGTACTCGACATAGTTCTGCCCGGCGGAAGGCTGCAGTCCTCCCTTGCTGCGGAACAGGTAGATGAACCTTTCGTTGGTCGGCGCGAGCGGATCCTCGATCCTGACCGGAAGCCGGGAACCGGCAACAGTTCCTGCCGGGTCTGGCTTGCCCCAGGCGGACCTTCCCGCGTCGAAGGCCATGAGGGCGACTTCATCGTCCGCGTCAAGCGTCGGATCGGGATCGGCGCCAGCCAGGGTGGAAGGGTCCGCGTAACCGACCCCCTGGAAGGTGCGGCCGGTACCGGTGAATTGTCGGATGGTTCCGTAATCAATGATCTTCCGCTCGTCTATCTGCACAGGTATCTGGCGCCAACTTCCGTCCCATGCGAAGGCGACAACCGAGTCGGGTTCGCTGCCGATCAGGGGCGTGACCTGACTACCGGCAAGCACTACCGGGTCAGAAGACCGCCCGGGTACACCCAGGGCAAAGGCCGTTGGCGCCGTCGCGAGGGCCAGCGCGGTCAATAGCGCAGCAAGCGGCCAGACCAGGCGGAAGCCGCTGTGGCCTTGTTTCGGTTGCTCGCCTTTTCGGTGTCCCGGCATTCGCACAGTGAAACACCAGCCGACCCGGTGAGATGCGGCAATCGGGGCTTCTGTCATACTTCTGACATGACTTTGACAGAAGTCGGACAGAGTGAGACCACTTTTGCGGGCCGGCTTGCTGCCGCGGCGCTGGGCTCCGGCGTGGGCCTGGTCGATCTCGAACGGCTCCTTCCGGTCAGCGAACGGACCTTGCGTCGCTGGCTGGACGGCGAAACGAATCCGCGGCCCCGCGACCGGGAGAGGGCGCTCGAGGTGATAGTGGTCCTGGAGGAGCTCGCCCGGGTATTCAAGCCCGAGGGCGCGGCAATCTGGCTTTTCGCGCCCAATCCCGCTTTCGACTTCGCCAAGCCTGCCGACCTCCTGACGGAGGGGCGCTACCTGGAAGTCATCGGGGCAATCGAGGCGATGGGCGAAGGGGTCTTCGTCTAGTCCGTTTGGACGCCTTCAGCAGCCATCTGGATCCGGAGACCGCCATAAGCTGGGAAGGCCAGGCCTGGCGTCACCTCTCCCCCGGATTCGACCCCCTCTCTACCCGCGGTGCCGAGCTCCATGGCGGCCGCTGGAACCCACCCGGTTCTTCGGCCCTCTACCTGGCGACCACTCCCGATGTCGCTCGGGCCGAGTTCGACCGGCTGGTGAGCCTACGGGCACAGGCTGCCGCCGATCTCCACCCGAGGGTTCTGGTAACGGTTGAAGCCGAGATCGGTCTCGTCGCCGACCTGACTGACCCCGCGGTGCTGGCGGATCTCGGAGTCCGACCGGCGGGCCAGGACGAGATGCCGATCCAGGCTTGCCGCAGTTGCGGCGTCCGGGCGGCGGAAGCAGGCCTCGGAGCCCTCCTCGCCCCCTCAGCAACAGGTCAGGGCGATGTGCTCGTCGTTTTCCCCGGGAACCTTGCTGACTCGGACCGCTTGATGGTTGTCGGGTCCCGGTCGGTGGACTGGACCTGACCGGCCCGAGTCCCGCGGGTCCCGACAGAAAGAGAAAAATCGGGGCGACTGGATTTGAACCAGCGACCTTTCGACCCCCAGTCGAATGCGCTACCAAACTGCGCCACGCCCCGTGCGTGAACGGGGACTCTACCGGGAGAAGGGCCGACGGCGCGCCCTGGAAGTACCGGCTCCTGCCGGTTGAAGCGGGCGACGGGAATCGAACCCGCCCTAGGAGCTTGGAAGGCTCCTGTGCAACCAATACACCTCGCCCGCAGAGCGAAACTGACCTGAATTATACGGGCCTGCATCCCGACAGTCTGCCCGCGAAACGGAACCCGGGAAGCGGGGCGCCCAGGACTCGAACCTGGAACCTTCGGCTTTGGAGGCCGCTGCTCTGCCAAATTGAGCTAGCACCCCGGGGGCGGACAATCCTACTGCGTTGTTTGCCGATCAGTTGTCAGACCCGCGTGGCTTGACGTCCGACCCAAGGGCGAACATATGTTCGTGCCTCGGGTCCATTCGATAGAGCTTCGGGATGCGGTCAGTGAACTGCTGAACGCTGGGCTTTCGGATTACGAGATATCGAGACGAACCGGGGTTGGGAGGGCAACCGTTCAGCGGTGGCGACTCCGGGGCATCCCTGCGGATCAGCTCGAGATCCCAATCGTGATCAAGCCCGAATCCTGGGATCAGGCAGATCGAGAAGCCTATGCGTATCTGCTGGGCCTCTACCTTGGAGACGGGTACGTCGGAACTATCGGGAGAACTCACTCGTTGGTCATCGCCTGCGACATCCGGTACCGGCAAGTAAACGAACAGGTCGTTGCCACCATTTCCCGCTTCTCCCCTCGCCCTCCCTCCGTATTGCGTCCAAAGGGGACTAACGGGGTGCGAATAACTTCCTACTGGAAAGCATGGCCCCTCTTCTTCCCCCAACATGGTCCGGGGAGCAAGATCGACCGGAAGATCGAGCTGGTGAAGTGGCAGACGGAAATAGTGGATGAGCATCCGAAGGCTTTCATCCGGGGACTGATCCATTCCGATGGATCGCGGTGCATGAACACCTTCAAGATGAATCTGAAAAACGGACCGAAGGAGTACTCCTACCCCCGGTACTTCTTCACCAACTACTCGACCGACATCCAGGAGATCTTCTGCCGCAGCTGCGACCAGCTTGGCATCCGCTGGAGCAGATCCAACTGGCGGAACATCTCGATCTCCCACAGAAAGAGCGTCGCTCTGCTCGACGAATTCGTTGGGCCCAAGAATTGAGCCCGACCGCCCCAAGCTCAGTCTGCGATCAGAGTCAGAGGCTCGTCGGGTGAGACCTGATCCGGATCGTTGATCCGCGCTCCCGGAGGGGGAGGAATCGGGCCGAGCCGGACGGGGTCGTTTGTTTCCTCCATCCACTGGTCGAGACGAAAGCGCATGTCGACCAGGACGTCGGCACTGCCTGCGTCACCGGCCAGGTTTCTCTCTTCGAGCGGATCGAGATAAAGGTCGAAAAGCTGCTCGCGGTCAACCTCGCTCTCCCCCCACCCCATCTCGACCAACAGATTCTTGGTCGCGCTGTCATCACAGTTGGCGAGGACCGGGAGCTTGCGGTCGTCGAAGCGCCGGATGTACTTCCATCGGTTCGTTCGTACTGCTCGCTGGGGCTCATACGCGGCGTGGTAGGTCACTTCCGAAAACAGCTCCTCGTGAAGCGTCGTGAGCGCACTCCCGACAAGCGGCATCAGTGACCGTCCCTGAACGAAATCTGGAGGAGGAATTCCCGCCAGCCCACAAATGGTCGGATAAAGGTCGAGGTGGGAGACCATCGAATCGATCACCCTGCCCCCCGAGAAACTCCTCGGACCCCGCATCAGCAGCATCACCCCGATGCCACCGTCAAGGAGGGTCGCCTTCGCCTTGGGGAAGGCAAGGCCATGGTCGGTTGTACAAATGACAAGAGTGCGCTCTGCGAGACCGCTGTCGTTAAGGCCGTTCAGAAGCGCGCCGATCCCCTGGTCGAGGGACCTGACGCTTTCCTTGAAGGCCGCCATGTCACTCCGGGTCTCCCGGGTGTCAGGAAGATTCTCGGGAGGCAGCGAATAGAGCGAATCGCGAACCGAGGTTGGTGCCGCGAAGTCGCGATGGGTCTCGAAGAAGCCCACCGACATGAAGAACGGCTCGGTGGTCCGCCGGAGGGCATCGAGAGCGCTGGGGGCGACCCGCTTCGCATAGTTGTCGCTGAGCGGGATCACTTCGTCATAGCCGATCACGTTCGGGTCCAGGGAAATGTGCTGCTCGCCGACCAGGATCGTGTTGTAACCCGCCGCTTTCAGAGGGTGAACCAGATGCTGCGAGTAATCGTTCAGCGTCCAGCCACGATGAGCCAGCCCGGTCATGCCGTTGTTATGGCAGTGCTGGCCGGTCAACAGGGCGGCGCGACTGCCAGAACAGGTCGGGGCGGCACAGAAAGCCCGACGGAAAGTGACCCCCTGGTCGGCGAGCAGTTGAATGTTCGGGGTCAGGACCTGATGGCCATACGGCTGCACGTAGCGGCCCGTGTCGTGCGAATGGACATAGATGATGTTCGGGCGATCCGCCATCCTCGAAGCCTGCCGAACTCTCAGCCCTGCGCTGAGACAGTTGGGACCAGGTCGAACTCGGCGCCCAGCCTGATGTCGCTGTATCGCCGTGCCCAGTCATCATTGAGACCGTCAGACTGGCGCTTCATTTTCGTCTCGAGATGAAGGTCATCAGGAGCTTCGATCTTCAGATTCGAGAGCAGGCTGCGGGTGCTCGCCTCGACGTCCGCCGCGAAGTTCTCGTACAGAACGAAGACCGGCTTGATTCTGGAATGCTCGAAGAAGGCATCCCACGCTGCCTCCTGCTGAAGGAGCTGGTCGAGCAAATGCCTGATCGCCCCGTAGTGGAAACGCAGAGCAGGCCGGTGCTCGTTCACGAAGCCCTTGTAGGACGCGTCGATGTTCTCCGGCTGATCGCCGTTCGGGGAGCCCTCATCCCGCCAGCTGGCAGTCTGGACCGCCTTCCAGAGGGAAACCACCTGGCGGATCTTGTTGGCCCTGACGACCCGCACGAAAGTCAGGTCCGGGAAGACCTCGGAGAAGATGTCCGCCATCGGCACGTCCCGGTACTCGGGGATGTTCCGGAGCAGCGAAACGAAGTCCTCGATGTAGCCCCACATGAGCTTCGCCCCGAATATGCCGTTGTCGGTAGTCCCGGCTTCAAGAACCCAATCCAGGTAGCGGTCGTACGCGGTCCTGCTCCAAAGTGGCGACCTGGGCACCGGATTGAAGTCCTGCGAACGTTCGGCGAGGTGGTCGAAGATCGTCCGGTCTCCGACCCCGTGGAAATATTCCTCGGGACGACGAGGAACCCCGCTGCTCCTGAGCGCTTCGAAGTACTCCTCCGGGCGGCCGGCGACCCCCGTCCTGATCAGGGTCTGGCAGACCAGGGTGCTGCCGCTGCGAGGGGTCGCGCAGATGAGATAGGAACGATCTGGCATGGTCCGTCAGTACCCCATCCACTCTCCCGGCAATAATGGCGGGGCGATCCTTTCGCAATCCATGAGCAACCCCGCCGCAAATCTCGCCCCGCCCGTGACCGAAAGCTCAAGCGTCGGAGGGGTCGGTCTGGGCGCGATTCCGAAGCAGCAGCGCGGGATCGACGTGCGGGAAAGGCTTTACGAGGCGGCGATCCGGGAGATCGACGAAAAGGGGATCGAGGAGTCCCGGGTCGAGAACATCGTGGCAGAAGCCGGGACCAGCTGGGGAACCTTCTTCCGCTACTTCCCCCGCAAGGAGGACATCTTTCTCCACGTGTCGGCCCGTAACTTCCGCGAGCGTCTCCGACCCGCCTGGGACGAAGCAATCGCCGACGAACAGACGCCAATACAGGAAGGTGCCCGCAGGATCATCCTGATGGTCATGGAACCGGAGATCAGCCCCCGTTTCCACGCCGAGATGCTCGCCGAGACACTTGGGCATCCGGCCCGTTTTGCCGCGATTCTGGGCGAGGGCGAGTTGCCGCTGGCGGTCCTGATGGCCGGGCTCCTCGCAGAAGGACAGAAGCGCGGCGAGGTGAAGGCAGATGCCCCGATCCCGGTCTGCGCCGCGGTACTGCTTGCCGGCGTCATGTTCTCGGCCTCGCGAGTGCTTCAGGACGTGGCCGAAGGCACCCGCCCAGGGTCAGACATCGCCGAAGTCGCCAACCAGGCTTTCGACCTCGCCTGGTCAGGCGTCGGCGCCTGAGCGCCTTAGACCCGCTGCCCGGGGCAAGCGGTCCGGTTCACGAGGTGAAATGATCCGCGGCAGGCGATCAGCGATCGCCCGAATGCGGACGTGGCGGAACTGGTAGACGCGTCAGGTTTAGGTCCTGGTGCCCGCGAGGGCGTGGAGGTTCGAGTCCTCTCGTCCGCATTGAGTGAACTCCCAGGGAGGTCATCAGCATGCGGGCATCCGGGTTTGAATCTATGATCGGCACATGACGGTTGGAGAGGCAAGGCCCGGCTACGAGCTTTGGCGCCCGAACAGGGAGAAGTCGGCATCGCTGACCACCCGGTTCCTGGTCGTGCTCCTACTGGTCGTTTCAGCGGTCCTGATGCTGATCGGCCTGCTTGGCGGCTGGGACGTGCTGGTTGGTGGATCCACCTACGGAATCATCGGCCTGATCATGGTTGCCCTTTACATCCTTCTGGCCGTGATGACCTGGCGATGGAGCCGCGGCGCCCTCTCTCTGACCATGGCCCTCTCGGTGCTTTTCGGGATCTTTTTCGCGGTTGGAGCCGGCTCCTGGTTTGCTCGTGACAAGCCGGGCTTCACCGAGTCCGCCCTTCCAGCCGACCTGGTCGGACTGATCGTCGTACTTCTCATTCCGGTCCAGATCGCTCTCCTGATCGCCTGCGCGATCGGCTTCCAGCAGGAATGGCACGTCGAAGAGGAACGGCCGATCGGTTCCGGTGACGGGAACGGTCAGTCAGGCGACGTCGAGTCCGGTTCCCTGGCCGGCGCCTCCTGAGCCGAGCGGCATAGACTTGGGCGTCCCGGCGGCGGTGGCGGAACTGGTATACGCGACGGACTCAAAATCCGTTGCCCGCAAGGGCGTGTGGGTTCGATTCCCACCCGCCGCATTGGGAGCAGGCAATGACCTCCGCTGACGAAAAAACCCCGGAAGACGAAGCCCCGGAAGAGGTGCGGCCAATCAACGCCGGCAACGAAGCGCCTCGACGACCGGAGAAAACCCGCCAGCCCCGGGGTAAGAAACCCGATTCGAGGAAACCGGACGAGACGAAAGCGAAGAATCGGGCGGCCGAAGAGAAAGAAGGCCGCCGACAGGAGCCGGATGCGCTCGCCAGCGGCCCGACCGGAATCGCGGGAAGCGACCTGGAGCGCCGGGCCGCCAGCAGGCTGGTCGAGGAACTCGAGAGCAGGGGTCGTGAGGCACGGGTGCAGGAGGTCCGGATCCCCGCGCCAGAGAGCGCCACGATCACTCTCCATGCGCTGATCACTGTCGCCGCCAGCCTGGCCGGACTGAAGTGGCCGGCGATCGGGGCGTCGATCTGCCTGGTCGCTGCCTTCTCGTTCTACGCAGAGCGCGGGCTGGGAGTGCGGCTTCTCGGAAAGCTGATCCCCGGCCGACGCACCAACAACGTCCTCTCCCCTCCTCCCGGACCTGCCTGGGAAGAAGTCGAGGTGATCCTTGCCGCGGGCTACGACGTCCCCGACTCCTATCCGACCGGGGATTGGCTGGCGAACCGCTTCTCCGGGCGGCTCACCACCGACCGAATCCTTTTCTATGGCGGGATGATCGGCACTTTCGCCGCGCTGATGCTGAGAGCAGTCGAGATCGAGGACACGGCGCTCAGCATCTTCCAGACAATCACCACCGCCATACCGCTGCTAGTGATCGCCGCACAGGTTGACCGCTTCCTCGCCGGCACACCGGTGGCCACCCAGGATGACCTCGCTTCCGCCCGTGACGTGATGGCCGCCGCCCGGGAGGCCGACGACGAGTCTGAGGGCGATTCGGGAATCGCCGTGTGCTTCTTCGGGGCCGAGGGTTCGTCAGCCGGTGGTGCCGCCGCCTTCTTCTCGAACACCAGGCTCAAGCTGAAGGACGGCTGCGCCCTCGTGAACATGGTTCGTGGCGCCACCGGAACGGCGCCCGAGGTGACCGGCAGCGAAGGTGACCTGATGCCCACCCGAATGAGCCCGGATCTGGCAGAGAGGAGCCCGCTGAAGCCGAAAATGGTCGCCTTGAGAGCGCAGACCGCGGCGACGATTGCCCGGCGCAACGGCCTTCCCGCAACCACTGTTGTTGGCCGCGGAGAATCCGGAGTGGACGTGGTCCTTGATGCCGCCGACGGTGCCCTGCCAGACAACGGAGAAGATCGTTGAGCACTGAACCTCTCTGGCGCCCGGCCCCCGAAGCGATCGAGCAGTCCAAACTGACCGACTGGGCTCGCTGGCTGAAGCAACAGGGAATCGGTCCGGGTAGCGAAGAGTACGCCGACCTCTGGAAGTGGTCCACCGATGAACCTGAACAGTTCTGGCGTTCGATCTGGGATTACTTCGACGTACAGCACGACGGCGAGTTCGACCAGGTTCTCTCCGGGCACATGATGCCGGGCGCCAGATGGTTCGAAGGCACGAAACTCAACTACGCCGAACACATATTCAGGGACCGGGACCCCTACGCGATCGCGATCATCGGCCGGACCGAGAGAGGTTCCCGGGAGCGGGACATGACCTGGGGGGAACTCACTGAGGCGGTTATCAACGCACGGTCCTTCCTGGAGTGGCATGGCGTGACAGCAGGCGACAGGGTGGCGGCCTACATGCCGAACATCTACGAAACCGTCGTGCTTTTCCTCGCCACGGCGAGCCTCGGGGCCGTCTGGTCGTCATGTTCGCCGGACTTTGGGGCTGGAGCGGTACGCGACCGGTTCGCGCAGATCGAGCCGAAGATCCTGATCGGCATCACCGATTACGACTACGGCGGAAAGAACTTCGACCGGCGCGCGACAGTGATCGAGCTCGCCGAATCGATGCCGTCAGTCGAAAAGGTTCTCTTCCTCGGCGACGGCGACGCGAGGCTCGATCTGCCGGAGGGGCTCGAGTGGGACGAGGACCGCTTTCTGACAGCAAAGGATCTCTATTCGGACACGGGCGACCGCGCCGTGCCACAGGGCGGTGAACTCAAGTTCACCCGCGTCCCGTTTGACTCACCTCTCTGGATTCTCTACTCGTCCGGCACCACCGGGCTTCCAAAGCCGATCGTCCAGGGGCAGGGTGGAATCCTCCTCGAGCACCTGAAGAAGATGAACCTCCATCTGGACGCCAGGGAAGGCGACCGCATCTTCTGGTTCACCACCACCGGCTGGATGATGTGGAACTTCCTCGTCTCCTGTCTGCTTACCGACGCCGCGATCGTTCTCTACGACGGCAACCCCGGCCACCCGGACA
>WBZM01001516.1_pt1 | contig 22749 bp, 19 predicted proteins | sample 5204271 | NCBI WGS metagenome assembly WBZM01 (sample SAMN12344346, study PRJNA552823) | activated sludge metagenome | biome: Activated sludge suspended growth; feature: Nitrification reactor; material: Wastewater; isolation source: activated sludge from nitrification reactor of wastewater...
CCGACCTGCGCGATTTCCTTGGAGGTGGTGGTGGCCTTGGAGGCCTTCTTCAGTTCGGCGACCAGGGCTGCGACGGCCTTGTCGATGCCGCGCTTGAGGTCCATCGGGTTCATGCCGGCGGCCACATACTTCATGCCTTCGCGCACGATGGCCTGGGCCAGCACGGTGGCGGTGGTGGTGCCGTCACCGGCGATGTCGCTGGTCTTGGAAGCGACTTCCTTGACCATCTGGGCGCCCATGTTCTGGAGCTTGTCCTTGAGTTCGATTTCCTTGGCCACGGACACACCGTCCTTGGTCACGGTGGGGGCGCCGAACGAGCGCTCCAGCACCACGTTGCGGCCCTTGGGGCCCAGGGTGACCTTGACCGCGTTGGCCAGGATGTTCACGCCTTCAACCATGCGTGCGCGGGCGTCGCCGCCGAAAATGACGTCTTTTGCTGCCATGTCTGTTTCTCCGGATTCAGTAAATTAAGGGAATGGGTGGGTGCGGTCGATCACTGCTCGACAACGGCGAACAGGTCGTCTTCCTTCATCACCAGCAGTTCGTCGCCGTCGACCTTGACGGTCTGGCCGCTGTACTTGCCGAACAGCACGCGATCGCCGACCTTGACCGACAGGGCCTTGGTCTCGCCCTTGTCGTTGGTCTTGCCCGGGCCCACGGCCAGCACTTCACCCTGGTCCGGCTTTTCAGCGGCGCTGTCGGGGATCACGATGCCGGAAGCGGTCTTGGTTTCGTTTTCGACGCGCTTGACGATCACGCGGTCTGCGAGGGGACGAAGTTTCATGGGATCTCCTTGAATATGAAACAAGAGGTTGTCATCAAAAAGCGCCGACCTCCGGGAAAGAAGAAGTTGGCGCTTGTTAACTTGTGGGATCGAGATGCTAGCACTCAACCCCAGCGAGTGCTAATGATACGGCCTTTTGACCGGCTTTCAAGGGCTCGGGTGTCAAAACCCGCCAGAAACCGGGTGTTCGAGGGGTCTGTCGGTGTTCGCAGCTGCGGGGCCGGGTTGTCGTGGCGGCCTGCGGGCACTACATTGCGGACGTTGCATCCGGCCTGCAACCGCCGTTTCAGCCCCCGGTCGGATAAAGGAGACACGCATGACCATCACGCCCACCGCCGTCGCCCTGACCGGCTTCATTGCATGGACCCTGGCCCTGCTGGTGCTGATGGAGGGCATCCGCAGTGCGCTGGTGGCGCGCGGCGTCGTGCCGGCCAACGGCTTCAATCCCGAGAACAGCAACCTGTCGCCCTTCATGCAGCGACTGGCGCGGGCCCATGCCAACTGCCTGGAGGGCCTGCCGCTGTTCGGCGGGCTGATGGGGGTGGCGCTGGTCACCGGCCGCAGCGAGGTGACCGACCCGCTGGCGATGGTGTTCCTGGGGGCACGCATCGTGCAGTCGTGCATCCACCTGGCGTCCCTCAGCCCCACGGCCGTCACCTTGCGGTTCACGGCTTTCGCGGTCCAGATGGGCATCGGCGTCTGGTGGGCCTGGCGCCTTCTCACCGGCTGACCCCTGCCTCCCCCCGACCCGACGCACGTCGCGTCGGCCCGCCGGCGTCCATGTCCCCGCGACAACTCCAGGGGGTGCGCCATGCCACACTCGGGCCATGTCGTTGCACCCGCTCGCCCGCTCCGCCCTGGACGCCTTCGACGCCGTGGTCGCGGCCGATGCGGGTTTTCGCGAGCGCCCGGGCCAGCGCCAGATGGCCGAGCAAGTGGCGCGCACCTTTGCCGAAGCCACGCTGGGCAAGGGAGACGACGACGAGGCCGAGCCGGTGCGCTCGATCGCCGTCATCCAGGCCGGCACCGGCGTGGGCAAGTCGCTGGCCTATTGCGCGCCGGCCATCGCGCTGGCGCTGGCACGCCACACCCGGGTGCTGATCTCCACCGCCACCGTGGCGCTGCAGGAGCAGCTTGTCCACAAGGACCTGCCCGCGCTGGCGGCGCAGATGCCGCAGCCGTTCCGCTTCGCGCTGGCCAAGGGGCGCGGGCGCTACGTCTGCAAGCTCAAGCTCAACCGCGTGGCCGGCGGCCCGGACGGCGGCGACGACGACCTGTTCGAGGACGAGGAACCCGGCGAAGGCTTCGCGCGGCGCACCGCCACCGAGGCGCGCGTGCACCTGTACGCCGACATGGCGCACGCACTCGCGCACGCCAGCTGGGACGGCGACCGCGACACCCTGGCCACCCCGCCCGAGCCCGAACTCTGGAACCCGGTGGCCGCCGATGCGCGCTCCTGCACCGGCCGGCACTGCCCGCTGTTCGGCACCTGCACCTACTACGAACGGCGCAAGGAGCTGGTCGGCGCGCAGGTCATCGTGGCCAACCACGACCTGCTGCTGTCCTCGCTGGGCTCGCGCCAGCTGCCCGAGCTCGACCACTGCCTGCTCGTGCTCGACGAAGGCCACCACCTGCCGGCCACCGCACTGGATCAGTTTGCCTGCGCAATGGACCTTTCGCGCACCACCTGGCTCGACCGGCTGGCCGCGCGCGTGGTGCGCATCGGCGGCCTGGTCAACGTCTCGGAAGTGGCCGACGTCTACCGGCTGTCGAGCCAGCTCAAGCAGACCCTGTCGGACCTGGCGAAACTGGTGATGGATCTCTACGGCGAGCAGCTCAAGGCGCAGAAAGGCACCTGGGGCCCGGCGCGTGCGCGTCTGCCGCAGGGCGTGCTGCCCGACAGCCTCGAAGAACCCTTGCGCCTGCTGAGCGTGACCGCCGAGAGCTACCTCGCCTGCGTCGCCGCCGTGGGCAAGGCCTTGCGCGCCGAAATCCGCGACAAGCCCGACGAGGCGCGCCGCCTGTCCACGCTGTACGCGCAGATCGGCATGCTGGCGCCGCGGCTGGAGGACGTGGCCCACACTGCGCAACTGCTGCTGCAGGCCAGCGGCCCCGACGACGCCCCGGTGGCCAAGTGGTTCACCTACGAGGTCGTGGGGGACTTCATCGTGGTCAAGGCACATGCGAGCCCCATCCTGCCCGGCGCCACGCTGCGCACCCACCTGTGGTCGGCGGTGCGCGGCGCAGTGGTGACCTCGGCCACGCTGACGAGCTGCGGGCAGTTCGACTTCTTCCTGCGCGAGTCCGGCCTGCAGGGCGATCCGGCGGCCATCACGCTGGCCGTGGACAGCCCGTTCGACTTCGCCGCGCAGGGCCGCTTCATCGCCGCCGCGACCGACGCCGACCCGAAAGACGCCGCACGTTTCAACGCCGAGGTGGCGCAGGCCCTGATCCGCGACCTGCGCGAGGTGCGCCACGGTGCGCTGGCGCTGTTCACCTCGCGCGAGCAGCTGCGCGTGGCGGTCGAGGCGCTGCCCGGTGACCTGCGCGACGTGGTGCTGGTGCAGACCGAGTGGCCGCGCGCCACGCTGATGGCGCGCCACCGCGAGCGGGTGCAGGCGGGCGAGGCATCGGTCATCTTCGGCATGCAGTCCTTCGGCGAGGGGCTGGACCTGCCGGGCGAGTTGTGCGAGAGCGTGTTCATCGCCAAGCTGCCCTTCGCCCCGCCCGACGACCCGGTGGGCGAGGCCCGTGCCGAATGGCTGCGCGCCGTGGGCCGTGACCCGTTCAGCGAACTGGTGGTGCCCGCCACCGCCATCCGCCTGGCCCAGTGGGCCGGGCGGGCCATCCGCACCGAGACCGACCGGGCCTTCGTGTACTGCTACGACCGCCGCCTCACCCGCACCGGCTACGGCAAGCGCCTGATGCAGGGCCTGCCGCCCTTCACCATCGTGCGCCACGATGCGCAGGGGCGTGAGGCGGGCGCGAGCGCCCCATCGGCCTGATCCGGGTTGCCCGCCTTGCGACCTGGGGCCGGCCTGTTTATGCTGCCCCACCTGCCCGCGCCGAGGAACGCCCGATGAACCCTGCCAGCCCCGCCCCCGCAACTGCCGGTTCCACCACCCCAGCGCCCGCCTGGGCGCTGGCCATGCGCCGCTTCACCGACTGGCTTTCGCACGACTTCGGCGGTGGCCCCCGGCCGTGGAAGTTCGCCTGGGTCATCAATTTCCAGAAGGCCGGCACCTTCTTCTTCCTCGGTTTCCTGATCTGGTGGTATGGCAACACCAGCACCGCGGCCTGGGTCTACCTGGCGCTGCACGGTACCTACGGGCTGGTGTGGCTGGTCAAGGACATGGCCTTTCCCGACCCCAACTGGCAGATCCGCATCACCATCGGCGGCGGCATCAACGCCTTCCTGGGCGTGCTGGGCTGGTACTGGGTGTTCGGCTGGCTGCTGATCTCGGGCACGGTGCGCCCGGCGTACCCGCTGCCGGATCATGTGTGGTTCGCGCTGTGCATCAGCCTGTGCATGCTGGGCTCGGTCATCATGATCGCGGCCGACGCGCAGAAGTTCTACACCCTGCGCGTGAAGCGCGGGCTCATCACCGACGGCATGCACCGCTATGTGCGTCACCCCAACTACCTGGGCGAGATGATGATCTACGGCAGCTTCGCGCTGATGGTCTGGCACTGGCTGCCGGTGCTCGTGCTGGCCTGGGTGTGGCTGGGGTTGTTCGCGGTCAACATGGTCATGAAGGAAGCCAGCATGTCGCGCTACCCCGAGTGGGCCGCGTACAAGAAGCGCACCTGGTGGCTGGTGCCCGGGCTGCTGTGAGCGGCTGAACGGGTCGCCCGGACGCCCGGCGGGCCGAACGCCGGGCGCTTCACCGTGCACCGATCACGGCCGGCAACCGGGCCCGGCACCCGCTTGGCAAGCGGGTGAAAGCTTCTTATACTGTTTATCCGCACAGTATTCAGGACCGCTTTCATCCCGGGCCGATCAGGCCTGCTGCCGGCTTGTGCCATGCCATCCCCCGCGTTGTCTCCCGTTTTTCCCCCGGACCGCCCGCGGCCTGCCGCGGTGGCGCCCGAGGCCCTGGCGGTCGGTGCCGTCTGGCGCGCCGACGAGCTCGCGCGCCAGGCCGGGGCCACGCGCCCCACCGGCCATGCGGCGCTCGATGCGGTGCTGCCCGGCGGCGGCTGGCCGGTGGGCGCGCTGGTGGAGGTGCTGCAGCCGCAGGCCGGGCAGGGCGAATGGCGGCTGCTGGCGCCGGCGCTGGCGGCGGGGGGCGAGCCGGGGCGGCCGGGTGGCGCGCTGGTGCTGGTCAACCCGCCGCACCGGCCCTTCGTGCCGGCGCTGGCCGCGCAGGGGTTGGACGCCGCGCGCTTGCTGGTGCTGCACGGCCCCCTGCTGGCGCGCGACGCGGCCGCCCGCGTCTGGGCCTGCGAGCAGGCGCTGCGCGGCGCGGGGGTGGCGGCGGTGCTGGCCTGGTTGCCGCAGGTGCGGCCCGAGCAGTTGCGCCGGCTGCAGATGGCGGCACAGAGCTTCCAGCAGCAGCTGTTCGTGATGCGCCCGCTGGCCGCGCAGCACGAGGCCTCGCCCGCCGTGCTGCGCCTGGCACTCCAAGCCGGCGAGGACGCCGACGCGCTCTCGGTGCGCCTGCTCAAGCGCCGTGGTCCGCCGCTGGACACGCCCTTGATGCTGCCGGCGCGGCCCGAGCGGCTGCAGGCGCTGCTCGCCGCCAGCCGCCAGCAGGCCACGCGCCGGCGCCAAGCCAGCGCGCCGGCCGGTGCCGGCCTGAGCGCGCTGCTCAACACCCGGGTTCCCGCTGGCGCGGACCCTCGCGGAGGCTCCGATGCACTGGATCGCCTTGTTGCCCTTGCCGGGCGCTGACGCCCCGGCCGACCCGCTCCCAAGCCAGGACGAGACCCTGCGCCTGTGGAGCTGGCGCGCGCTGCAGTTCACGCCGCGCGTGGCACTGGCCGATGGGGCGGTGGTGCTCGAAATCGCCGCCAGCGAGCGGCTGTTTGGGGGCCGGCGGGCGCTTTTGGGGCAACTTTTTGAACCAAATGAGCCCGTTCCCAGCGTCGAATGGTCACAAGGTGCTACGTCTTTGATAGCGATCGGGCGCCTGCACCAGCGCGGGTTGGCGCGCCGGCTGGAGGCGCCCGCGCCGACCCGCACACCGCCGGCGCAGCTGCCGCTGGCCGCGCTGGCGGCGGCCCGGCCCCATCTGGTCACGCTGCAACGCCTGGGCTGCCGCACCTGGGGCGAGCTGCGCGCGCTGCCGCGCGGCGGGCTGGCGCGGCGTTTCGGCCAGGGACTGCTCGACGCGCTGGACCAGGCCTTCGGCGAGCAGCCCGAGCGCTACCCCTGGCTCACGCTGCCCGAAGCCTTCGACGAGCCGCTGGAGCTGCCCGCCCACGTCGAAAGCGCCGGCGCGTTGCTGTTCGGCGCACGCCGCCTGCTGACGCTGCTGCACGCCTGGCTGCAGGCCCGCCAGCAGGGCGCGCTGGTGCTGCGCCTGTGTTGGCAGATGGACCGCCGCCGCAACGGCCCCACCGAGGGCCAGCTGCTGGTGCGCACCGCCGAGCCCACGCTGGACATGGCCCACTTCGAGCGCCTGCTGGCCGAGCACCTGGCGCGCGTCACGCTGGCCGCGCCCGCCGTCGCGCTGCGCCTGGCCACGGTGGAGACAGCACCCCTGCCCGGCGCCAGCGCCAGCCTGCTGCTCGAAGACCGCCGCCAGGGCGATGGCCTGCACCAACTCGTCGAGCGCCTGAGCGCACGCCTGGGCGCCGACCAGGTGCAGCGCGTGGAACCCCGCGCCGACCACCGGCCCGAGCGCATGCAGGCCTGGTCGGCAGCGGTGGATGCTCCCAATTTAATAGCTGCCAGTGGCCTTTCGACGCTGGGAACAGGCCAAAAAAGCACTGAAAAACGCCCCCGCAAGCCCCCACAGGCCCCTGCAGGCGCCAGCGGTGCCACTCCCGCGGCCGCCGCGGCGGTTGGCGCCACCCTGCAAGCCGACGCCCTCTACCCCACTTGGCTGCTCGCCACGCCGCAGCGGCTGGCGGTGCAGCGCCACCGCCCGCTGTACCAGGGCCCGCTCACCCTGCTGGCCGGGCCGCAGCGCATCGAAGCCGCCTGGTGGGAGCCCGACGCCAGCGGCACCGCCGCCGCCCCGGCCGCGCTGCGCGACTACTTCATTGCCCGAAGCAGCCAGGCCGGCCTGCTGTGGATCTACCGCGAGCGGCTGGCGCAGGTCGGGGCGCAGCCGGGGTGGTTTCTGCATGGGCTGTTTGCTTGAAAACCAATCATGCAGCCCACCCCACCGGCACCCGCCGGCTTTCCCAGCCTTCCCGCCTACGCGGAGCTGCACTGCCGCACCAACTTCAGCTTCCAGGTGGGCGCCTCGCACGCCGAGGAACTCGTGGCGCGGGCCCATGCGCTGGGCTACAGCGCGCTGGCCATCACCGACGAATGCTCGGTGGCGGGGCTGGTGCGCGCCCATGCCGAGGCCAAGCCGCTCGGCCTCAAGCTGCTGGCCGGCAGCGAGTTCGTGCTCGACGGGGGTGACGGGCGCTTTCGGCTGATTGCGCTGGCACGCAACCTCCAAGGCTGGGGCGCCCTGTGCGAATTCATCACCGCTGGGCGGCGCGCCGCGCCCAAGGGCGCGTACCGCCTGGGCTGGCAGGACGTCACCGCCGAGCGCCTGGCCGGCTGCGAGCTGATCCTGGCACCCGACCGGCTCACCCGAAGCGCTATCACCCTGGAAGCGCTCTGTGACCGGTTGACGCTGGGAAGGCGGCAATTTGGCCCGCATTTCTGGCTCGCGGCCGAGTTGTTGCACGGCCTGGACGACGACCTGTGGCTCACGCAGCTTGAACAAGCCTCGGCCATGACTGGCGTGCCGCTGGTGGCCGCCGGCGACGTGGTCATGCACGTGCGCTCGCGCAAGGTGCTGCACGACGTGCTGACCGCGGTGCGCCTGGGCACGCCGGTGGCCCAGTGCGGCTTCGGCCTGCAGCCCAACGCCGAGGCGCACCTGCGTCCGCGCCTGCGGCTGGCCGCGCTCTACCCGGGCGCGCTGCTGGCCAACACGGTGGAGATCGCCGCGCGCTGCACCTTCACCCTGGACGAGCTGCGCTACCAGTACCCGATGGAAACCGTGCTGCCCGGCACCACGCCCGCCCAGACCCTGCGCCACCACACCGAGGCCGGCGCGCGCGTGCGCTATCCCGCGGGCGTACCGGCCCCGGTGCAGAAACAGATCGAGCACGAGCTGGCGCTGATTGCCGAGCTGCGCTACGAGATGTACTTCCTCACCGTGCACGACCTGGTGCGCTTTGCGCGCAGCCGCGGCATCCTGTGCCAGGGGCGCGGCTCGGCGGCCAACTCGGCGGTCTGCTACTGCCTGGGCATCACCGAGGTGGACCCGGCGCGCATGAGCGTGCTGTTCGAGCGCTTCATCTCCCGCGAGCGCAACGAGCCGCCCGACATCGACGTCGACTTCGAGCACCAGCGCCGCGAGGAGGTCATCCAGTACATCTACGCCAAGTACGGCCGCGAGCGCGCCGCGCTGACCGCCGTGGTCATCTGCTGGCGCACCCGCAGCGCGCTGCGCGACGCGGGCCGCGCGCTGGGCTTCGAGCCGGCGCAAATCGACTCGCTGGCCAAGGAGCACCACTGGTTCGACGGCCGCGAGGGCGCGGCCCAGCGCGTGCGCGACGCCGGCCTGGACCCTGAGGACCTGCGCGTGCGCCAGTGGCTGGAGGCTGCCGCGCAGCTGATCACCTTTCCGCGCCACCTGAGTCAGCACGTGGGCGGCTTCGTGCTCACGCAAGGCCTGCTCACGCGCCTGGTGCCGGTGGAAAACGCCGCCATGCCGGAGCGCTCCATCATCCAGTGGGACAAGGACGACCTGGACGCCGTGGGCCTGCTCAAGGTGGACGTGCTGGCCCTGGGCATGCTCAGCGCCATCCGCCGCTGCCTGGCGCTGGCGGGCGCGCGCCGCGGGGCGGGTTTGCGCATGCAGGACATTCCCGGCGACGACCCCGCCACCTGGGACATGATCTGCGCCGCCGACACCGTGGGCGTGTTCCAGATCGAGAGCCGCGCGCAGATGAGCATGCTGCCGCGCCTGAAGCCCCGCTGCTTCTACGACCTGGTGATCGAGGTCGCCATCGTGCGCCCCGGCCCCATTCAGGGTGGCATGGTGCACCCCTACCTGCGCCGCCGCCAGGGCCTGGAGCCGGTGGAATACCCGCAGGCGGCGCTGCGCGAGGCGCTGGGCCGCACGCTGGGCGTGCCCATCTTCCAGGAGCAGGTGATGCAGATCGCCATGCTGGCCGCGGGCTTCAGTGCCGGCGAGGCCGACAGCCTGCGCCGCTCCATGGCCGCGTGGAAGCGCAAGGGCGGCGTGCACAAGTTCTACGACCGCATCGTCGGCGGCATGGTCGAGCGCGGCTACACGGCCGAGTTCGCGCAGGGCATCTTCCACCAGATCGAAGGCTTCGGCGAGTACGGGTTCCCCGAAAGCCACGCCGCCAGCTTTGCGCTGCTGGTGTGGGTGAGCTGCTGGCTCAAGCGCCACGAGCCCGCCGCCTTCCTGGCCGCCATGCTCAACAGCCAGCCCCTGGGCTTCTACACCCCCAGCCAGCTCGTGCAGGACGCCCGCCGCCACGCCGTCGAGGTGCGCCCCATCGACGTCAGCACCAGCGACTGGGATTGCACGCTGGAGGAGGGCTCGGTGTCACCGAAATGGGGGGCAGGTCCGAGGAATTTGGGGTCGGATCCCGATTCGGCCCACGCCACCGGAAATCAACCCCGCCCTTCATCCGAATCGGGCTCTGACCCCGAATTCCGTCCCCCCGAAGCTTCCCGTCCTCAACACCCCCCCGTCCGCCTCGGCCTGCGCCTCGTCGCCACCCTCTCCGAAGCCACCGCCCGCCGCATCATGGCCGCCCGGGCCGAGCGCCCCTTCAGCAGCACCGAAGACCTCGCCCTGCGCGCCGCCCTCGACGCCGGCGACCTCAAAGCCCTGGCCGCGGCCGACGCGCTGACCGCTCTCTCAGGCCACCGCCGTCAGCAGGTCTGGGACGCCTCGGCCCTGCACCGGGCGCCCGAGCTGCTGCGCGAAGCGCCCACCTTCGAACCCCCTTTGGCCTTGCCGGAGGCCGGCGAGGGCGAAGCCATCGCCCACGACTACGCCGCCACCGGCCTCACCCTGCGCCGCCACCCGCTGGCGCTGCTGCGCCCGCAACTGGCCCGCTGGCGGCTGCGCACCGCTGCCGCGCTGCGCGACCTGCCCGACGGCAGCGCGGTGCGCGCCTGCGGCATCGTCACCGTGCGCCAGCAGCCCGGCACCGCCAAGGGCGTGACCTTCGTGACGCTGGAGGACGAAACCGGCACCGTCAACGTCATCGTCTGGAAAGCCCTGCGCGAGCGCCAGCGCCGCGAGCTGGTGCGCGCCCGCCTGCTGGCCGTGCAGGGCACCTGGCAGCGCGACGTCGAAAGCGGCGGCGAGGTGCGCCACCTGATCGCCACCCGCCTGCGCGACCTGACGCCGCTGCTGGGGGAGCTGGTGACGGGGAGCCGGGATTTCAGGTGATGGGAGGGTGGCGGTCAGCTCTGACCGCTTGGAAGGGGTTCGCCGGGACTGTGGGGTTGATTTGGGCCAGATATCAGTATCAAAACGGCCCAGTTCCAATGTCGACTGGTCATGAGCAGCTATTGATGTATTGGCGAGGGAGATACCCGCAGGCGCAGCCCTTAACTGCGCCGCACAGCCGTTCCGTGCCGCAGCTTGGCCAGCAAAAGTTCGACCGTGGGCATCGCACTCAGCAAAGCAGCCACCTATGCCAAAGTCAATACGGATGGAATCCGCCTCGGGCGTGTGGTTGTTCGATCCACCGTTCAATTGGAGCGCTGCATGCCGTTCAAGCTTGCAGGAGCAGCATCATTCTTTGCTCGATTGATCTTGTTGCTCGAAGGGGTTAAGCCATTCAGTGTCGGGCTTGGTAAGCAACCGCGCATATGTGTAAGCCCATTCAATCTTGAGCACAGTGGCCGCGTAGTACGCATCTCCATCCCGCCTCACTGCAAGGGCCAAGGACGGTCGAGGCTGACCGATAAACTTTAGCGGCAGAAGCAACTGAATGCTCCCTTTTCCCTGTCCGGAGCGTGATCGATAATACTGTGGAATTGCTGTCTTGTAATTCTGGCGGACCCTGTTCACAGCATCCTTAGCAGCCTCCTGAACAGCTCTAACGACGTCAGTTCGGGGCCAGTTTCGCATCTCTTCAGGAAACCGGTCATCTATCCTTTCTAGAATATGGTCCGATTGAATCGTTGGGTCGCCCTGCTCCGTGTCGTATATTAGTTCGCCGCGTTCTCCAGATTCCCAATATTTGGCGCGAGGAGCACCTCTCCATGCGGTTGCTGACCTATCTTCCTTAGTTAAAAACTTTAACCACTTATATTTTGGACCAATTTGGTCAGAGGAGTACTTAACTTCTTCAAATTCCGCCAAAACGTCGACGCCATTTTTGTCCATTAACCCAGTGTTCCAGCACATTTTTTGACCAGATTTAATCAGATGCTCGGGTATCTCTTGCTGTCGTAAGTATGTGAATTTAAAATAACTTCTGAGAATAGAGCTCTCTGGCCTGTTTTTGACGTCCCATCGCTCGTTTGGGTCGATGATTTGACGAAGTTCCTTAATCCACTTAGTTGGCGCACCCATCGCAAGGTCTCTCTCGTACTGCGAAAGATTCTTGTCATCCCAATCAGAAGTCTTGGAAATTCGTGCTATTTCGCCAGCATCGTTCAGGTTCACGTCCACGACATCGCCTGGGGATAGGTAGTCGCAATCGGTTAGAGTGCTTCCATGTGCTTTTAAAGTATTCGTGCCTATTTCTATGTACCCATGTTTCCAATGCCAATCCGTTACCAAGCCTCGAATTGATTTTGAGAGAGTCGGATCGGATTTTATCCATATGCGGCGTGCTTGAAGTCTTCCTTTGCTCCTCCATAAGTCGTAACCTACGATGGATCCCTTCTGGAGTCGATCGCGATCTGCTTCTTGTAGAAAATTACTACCATAAAGAATAACAGATTCATCCTCTTTCCTTTTTTTGGATAAGAAAGCTATTAAATTGCTGTTCAATGGACTGAACGCTATACCTTCACAGTTTTCCTGGACTAGTTCATCTGGGGTGTAGGTTGAAGTGTTTTTCATCGTGATTAGTTGCTATTTTAGTTTTTACTTTAGGCACACAATTATTATTCAAGGAAATGACAAAACCACACAGCAAGGGCTGGCTTCTTGCTCAAACAGATAGTTTCGTGATTATGGCATCCAGCTTCTCATGGGGAACCTCAAACTGCATTATCCGCAAAAATAGCAAGGATCTTCGTCTGCCCCCAGCGCAAACTGATCAGGATAGATCGAGAACTGCCGATTGCTCTCATAGACCCAAATCGGAAGGGGCGCCTGTCGCAGCGTGAACTGATTGATCAGCAAATCAACCGTCATCGCTCCGATGATCGAGTTCAGTGTTTTCACTGCCGGCTCCTTGACCTCGTGCCCGGTAACGTAGCCCTTGTCGACCAGTTTCGCACCGATCGTGTCTGCCCTGTGTTCGTAGGCGGCCACCAGGGTCGGGTTGATGCGACCAAGGCAGTTCAGGCAGAGGCGATCCCCTGACCGGGCGACGATCACCTCACCGCTCCAATCCACAATCTGGTCCTGTTCAACGGTGATGTTTACACCGGCGGAAATCAACGGCACGGCCAGTTGCAGTGCGATCTTCTGCGCAAGAAAGCGGCTGAAGTGATTGTCGGTCGCGACCACGATCCAGTCACTTCGCATCAGCACGGGTAGTACGGATGGATCCTCGATGCCAACAGGGTACGCCTCCACTGATGCGGTCGGATTTATTTTCAGGAGGTGCGCCTTGACCACTTCGACCTTGAGGCAGGATTCAAGTGCATCACTACGGGATGCGCCGACGATGCGGTTGAGGTTGGTGATCTCGACGATATCCGGATCGATCAGTTGCACCGACTGAAACCCCATGTGGATCAGGTTCTCTGCGATCACCGACCCTAGGCCACCAACCCCGATAACGGCAATCGTCTGGTCCGAGACGATTGTGCGCATCACGTCCAGGCCCAGCGCCAAGGTAGTACGAGCAAGGAAGCCCTCGTCAAGGTCGGTCGCGGTTTGGCTGGGACCATCGTCGTGCCTTGCGTCAGCGCAAGGCCAAGCCTCCGCGATGATCTGAGTCTTGACCCGGGCGGGGGTGGCCATTGGGTGCCCGTCTTGAATTTCCCACACCCGTGCTGCGTAGTCGGACTGCGAGAGGACGATGCTGGCGTACCCGACGTCGTCCAAGGTGTCATTCAGCCACCGCGCGAAATCACGTTCATCCCGGTCATCGGCGCCAGAGAAGGCCGCACCGGCGCGGCAGAACGGATGGGTATGGACGTCGATCAACGCATCGACGTCCCCCTGCTGCTGCAGTCGGACCAGTTGCCTGTAGACGAACTCACGCTTGAGCCGGAGGGACATCAGGCTTTGGCCATCGTAGTCGTCCGGGGTGGGATGAACCACCTCCACGACCTTGATCACGCACAGACTGCCTACGAGCGTTCGTTTTCCAAGGAGCAGTGCGAAAGTCTCCCGTTCGAGGTCCGCGATCAGGCGGTTGCGCAACTCCGGGAACATGCCCTGCGGAAATCGGATCACGGGGCGGACAGATTGCGTCATGCTCACCCCCGATTTCCCAGCGCTTCACCGATCAGGTGGAAGTACGTGAAGAGGTTGTCGCCGTGGCGCCAGTTCTTGGCGGGGCGCCAGGCGCCCGCATGGATATAGACGCAATACCACTTCCAGCCTTCGCGGATCGGGGCCTGGGAGGCGCCATGTGCCGCGAAGCCAAAGAAATGACCATCATGCGCCATCGGAAGATCGGCCGGCAGGTAGAAACCGACCGGCGGTCGCATCGGGTAATCCTTCGGAAAGTCAATCAGCAGCGCCGTCGACCGGGCTATCTCCTGCCAGGCTGGAGGCAGGGGATAGCAGGGCACAACCATCCAGTCGGCGTTCTCTTCGTCGAAGTCAACGCCCTGCCGGAACATGTGGGTCGCGATGTCGTAGACCTGCTCGGTGATGATCTGCTTGGATTCACGGGAGCGGTTGTCGGTCAAGCCGTGCCCCTTCGAGCGATCCGGCATCGACGTCAGCTTTGCGCCGCGGCCGCGCTTGTCGACCAGCTCTGAGGCGCTGTAGCGCTTGTTTGGTTCAATCTGCGACACGTGCCCGCCGCTCTCGATGATGGGGCGACGGCCGTGGCTGGCTCGGGCCTTGGCGATGAGTTCGCTACCGCTGACACCGTTACCGATGCTGGTCGGGTCGATGCGGCGGCCGTTGATGATGATTGCCATGGTGAGTACTCCTTTGTGGCCGTGGTGGTGGATGGTTTCAGTTGCGCGCTGCGGGAGGGCGGGGGTAGCCGGTTGCGCCGCGCACGGGGCGCGTCATCAATTCCGGATGGTCCGCGGCCAGATCCTCATCCGATTCCGCTGGTATGTCGGGGCTGGCGAGTTCGACTTCGTCTCCCCAAAGGGCTGATTCCGCATCGTCGTGCTCGATGCCTTGGCCTTGCTCAAGGTATTCACGGAGGTCGATGAAGCCGCTGGCCTTCAGGATCACATCCCTGGCCGCGTTACCCTCGGGAATAGCAGCCACTTCGACCCGGATGCCACGTCGGCGCAGTTCAAGCATGACCGGGACGAAGTCCTTGTCACCCGATACGAGGACGATGATGTCCGGCTTGATGATTTCAGCCGCGCGCATCAGGTCGAGGGTGATCTCGACGTCGAAGTCGCACTTGTAGCTGTCTCCGGCAACGGCTCCGAGCTTGCTGTGGGCGAGCCAGCCCGACTGCCAGAGTGCCTCTATCTGGCGGTCTCGGCCATGCGGGTTACGCGGATCGATCGGCACGTAAGTGTGCGCTTCGACCAGGAAGCGCCCCTCGGAGAGGTAGGAGAGCAAGCCCGCGTAGTCCGGAGTGGCGCCGCGTTGCTGGAGCGCGGCGTTGGTGTTGGCGTAGTCGAGGAAGACGACGATCTTTTCCATGTTTGTTCCTTTCGGGATGTTGGTTGGACGGGTTGGGGGATCTGTTGGCGCCTACTTCTTGCCAAAGAACCAAGTGAGGAGCAGGCCAAAGCCGATGACACCCAATACGTGGTAGGGGAAGGCGATCAGCAAGCCGAGGGCCGCCAGCCCCATCAGCGCCGCCAGCCAGTTGGAGCCGGGCGTCTGATTGGAGGTCCAGTCATTTGCCTTGTGGCCGTTGCGTGCTGACCGGTTGCCGTTTGCCGCGCCCGCGTTCACGAAACGCTTGTTGCCAGCGGTGCGGTACTGACTGGAGTTCGGGATGTTTGCCATGGTTTTCTCCTGGTTGGCGTGGTTGATGGTTGCACTCTAGGTTTGCGCACGGCAGGTGTCAGGGGAGAACCAGGGGAGAACGCTTTGATGACGCGGTTGGCTGTATGCTGGATTTCCTGACAGACTTCCAATCGCCATGGAAACAAATCCTTTCAGCGTTCTGCTTGACGCTTTGCCACTGCACTCCGAAGAGGATGGCCTTCGGGAGGAAATTTCCGAACCCGAATTGATCAAGCGAGTGACAGGGAAGGATGGATCAGGAGTTGTGCGGTGCGTCCGGAGGCTGTTTGAAGCGTGTGGCCTTCTGGATGCTCGGTTGCTGAATGACGGTAGGTGGGCCTTTGTTTCATTTCCGGCATCACTATTCGGGCACTCGTTGATCCAGACGCTGGCGACATCTGGCCAGCAAGTCTTTCCGGGAAGCTATTGGCGTTCGGACCTTGATGACGACATAGAGGAACAGCGCAGGCTACTCAGCGAACTCGAAAATAGGCGCGAGGAGTTGCACCCGACTCATTCGCCAATCCCAATACGGTTTGTTTACGTCGCCTGGGGACTAATCCGGCTGGGCGACAGCTTTCTACTCCATCGCCGTGAGGATCGTTTGCGTCCGGAAGTCAAAAATTACGGTTTCCCTGGTGGGCGCTTTAGGCCCATTGATCTTCCGGCGGACAAACAAGACCCGGCCGTGCTTCGTCAGCTACATAAGTCGGAGTCGAGCCTGGCAATGAGCGCTCTTCAAAATACGCTTAGCCGGGAACTAATGGAGGAACTCAAACTGTTCAGCAAGGACTGGCGCGCAACCCCGAGCGTTGTTCTTAGACCCTACCGTAAGGTTGAAGGTGCAAGAAACGCCCATGCGCTGACCGAGTACCTGCTTGCGCTATTCGACATCTCGCTGACACCTGAAGGTGAGGCGCGTTTGCTCGATCGAATCGATGCGGATCCGGAAAGACTGGTCTGGTTTGGCATTGACGATCTGATCGACTCGACAGGGCGCAGCGATGGCAAGAGAGCGTTTATCGATGCACTATCTGCTCATTTTGGCGAGTTGGAGCGACTCAGGTGCTTCTTTCAGGATGTTCCTTCATCGAGTACGACGGAGTACAGGTTCAATACACCGAACTATGCGGTTGAACTTCCCGTTTCACCCGCTAGACCGGTTCTAGTCGGCCAAACGGGAAAGGAGCGGGCAAGACCCATTGAGTTTTCCATGGAGGAACACGCACTTCTGATGCTCTTGGCGGGGTGGGGCAAAGGTCTCCGTTTGACGGCTGACGCGAATCACGTCGATCTTCTACCTGGCGGTTGGTTGAGGGTCAATTCGGAAAAGGCGAAGTCGGTGCTGTCAGCCTTGGAGGCGCGACTTGTTTCGGCAGACTTGCCGCTACTTCAGTCGGTCAGGGAGCACTTCGTTCGATTGTCGGTCGACCCTAGTCATCTGTTTTTCGGGGAGCAGATGTTTGAGTATGGTTTGTCGGCAGATGGACCTCAACGAGGCGAGGTGACCGTCGTATTCAATTTGCCGGCTTCACTTTGGGCGAAGGACCAATCATTTGAGTTGCGCATATCAGTGCCGGGGAAGATGCTGAAAAGTCTGGATGCAATTGAGTCGGGGTCGGTTGGTCTCACCGGACTTGAACCATTTGGCTATACCGACGACACGATGAAGAAGAACAGCAAGGAAATGCTAGATACGCAGACCCGCAACCTTGGGTTGCGGAAACTTGTGCGTTTGTCCGGCAAGAATTACCGAATTTGTGCAACACGTGCGAGTGCTTAGCCTGCGTAGCGGCCAATGACTAAATGGTTCAGACAACATCATCCGATCAGCGAACCCGAGACCCATGACCCCCAAACTACGCGTCGAAAATTTCACCATCTCCCTTGACGGTTTCGGTGCGGGCCCGCACCAGGACCTCAACAATCCGCTCGGCGTGGGCGGCGCCGCGCTGCATGGCTGGGCCATGTCCACCCGGACGTTTCAGAAAAACGTGTTCGGCAATGACGGCGGGCAGGACGGCATCGACGAGGACTTTGCCGCGCGTGGCTTTCGGAACATCGGTGCCTGGATTCTGGGGCGCAACATGTTCGGCCCGGTGCGCGGACCCTGGCCGGACGAGCGTTGGCGCGGCTGGTGGGGCGAGAACCCGGTCTACCACCTGCCGGTGTTCGTGCTGACTCACCATGCGCGAGCGCCGCTGGTCATGGAGGGCGGAACGACCTTCTACTTCGTCACGGGCGGCATTCACGAGGCACTTGACCGGGCGCGCGATGCAGCCAGCGGAAGGGATGTGCGCATTGGCGGCGGACCGGACACCATCCGGCAATATCTCTGCGCGGGCCTCGTCGATGAGATGCACCTCGCCATCTCGCCCGTCTTGCTCGGCTCTGGGGCGCGACTTTTCGAGGGGGTCGACATGTGTGCCCTGGGCTACGAGTGCCTTCAGTTCGTCGCGTCGGAGAACGCCACCCATGTTGTGCTCCGGCGCCCGGGGCGCAAGGGCGCCTGACAACCGGTTGCAGCGATTGGTCGATGCCAGTCCACTGTGGATCCAGACGCGCGCCTGCGCGACCTGACGCCGCTGCTGGGGGATCGGATGACGGGGAGTCGGGATTTCAGGTGAGGGGTGCAGGCGCCGGATTCTTGATACCAAGTGGGGTATTTACGAGGTGTTACGGGTTGCGGTAACGTTTGTCTGACGCCTGTTCTTGCGTCGATGCCTGAAACGTCACATTCAACCTGCATTCCTGCCATGTCCATCCACAGATACCTTGTCGCGCCAGCGATCGCTCTCCTGTTCTGTCATGCCGCTTCGGCCCAGTCGAACCTCCTGCAAGGCAAGAAGTCCGGCGAGCAGGTCTACCAATCGGTTTGCGTGGCCTGCCACGAAACCGGCGTGGCGCATGCGCCGAAGGTTGGCGACCGGGCAGCCTGGGCGCCGCTGATCGCCGAGGGTCAGCATGTGCTGACCGGGCACGCTTGGGTGGGTGTGCGTGCGATGCCCGCCCGAGGCGGCAGCAATGAAACGAGCCTGGCGGAGTTCGCGCGTGCGGTGGCGCACATGGCGCGGAACTCCGGCGGCGACTGGAAGGACCCGGACGCCAGGCTCCTGCGGCAAATTGCCAGCGAGGCGGATAAACGCCTCGTGAAGTCGATCAAGGAGCAGCAGGCCATGCAGCGCGAACTGCACGCGCTCGTCAAAGCGGCGAAATAAGCCCTCGCCATCGCCGAGGGCGGCACGGCGTTGCATGGCTGGGCCATGGCGACAAAGACGTTTCAGAGAAACGTGTTCGGCAACGACGGCGGGCAGGACGGCATCGATGAAGACTTCGCCGCGCGGGGCTTTCAGAACATTGGCGCCTGGATTCTGGGGCGCAACATGTCGGCCCGTTGCGCGGGCCTTGGCTGGATGAGAGCTGGTCCGGCTGGTGGGGCGAGAACCCGGTCTACCACGTGCCGGTGTTCGTGCTGACCCACCGTGCGCGGGCGCCGCTGGTCATGGAGGGCGGAACGACCTTCCACTTCGTGACCGACGGCATCGACGCGGCGCTGGCGCGGGCCCGCGAGGCCGCCGGTGGCAAGGACGTTCGCCTGGGCGGCGGCGTGAGCGTGATCCAGCAGTACCTGCGCGAGCGTCTGATCGATGAGATGCACATCGCCATCGCGCCGGTCCTGCTGGGTGCCGGCGAGCGATTGTTCGGCGGGGTGAACCTCCCGGCCCTGAGCTAGGCCTGCACCCGGCACGAATGCTCGCCGCTGGCCACGCACGTGGTGTTCACGCGGCAGTAGAGACGGATGTCGCAGCAACCCCGGTTGCGATGGTGCATCATCGCGGTCCGGGTGCACCACGCATGCTTGCCGCGGCAAGGCATTCCGCTCAAGTTCCCGGCGTCAAGAGGAGAAGCATGTGAGCATCAATCAACTCCGGGCCGACCAAGGGCCACCGGACTCCGCCATTCAGAATCGCCTCACCGTGGCGGGTCTGATCCTGACCACCTTGTTCTTCGCGGGTTCTTTTGCCCTGGCTTTGAGTGCACAGTTCGATGCGCCATACCGGAAAGACTTCCGTACGGCGTTTGCGTACCTTGAGGTGACCCTGGTCGTTGGCGCGCTGCTTTCCATGGCGGCGATCACCGGTCTCCTCGCTTGCCAGCAACTTGCCGGGAGCGGGGGGCGTTGGTATGCGTCCAAGAGGGCCTGGTTCATCATTTCGACAAACTGCCTCTATCTGGCCTTGTCTCAAGCCATGAGCGCGGGCCTCACCGAGCTGGTGTTTGGGATCAGGCATGTCTTCGAGGCGGCGGTGATTGCGACGACCCTTGCGATTGGTGCGTCGTTTCTGTGGGTGGTTCTTCTGTTTGTTGCACCGATTCACGCGCTGGCCAGTTGGTGGAGTGAACTGAAAGAGGGCGAGAAGATCCTGTGTGTCTCGGCCTACGTCATGACGCTTGGCTTCGTGCTGTTCACGAATTCGGCCATCTACCTGGTTCAAAACCAATCTCCCGAGACGTTGGTCGAATTCCTTTACAACCTGTTCAGGCAGATCATCCAGCCCTTGTTGTGGTTGGAAACCTGGGACAGGCCGTGAACGAAATGGTCTCGGGATCCACGATGGAAGTCACTGCCATGTCTGTTGCCGCCCAACTCATCGTCCACCACATTCCCGTCTGTCCCTTTTCCCAGCGGCTGGAGATCCTGCTGGCGCTCAAGGGGCTGCGGGACCAGGTGGATTTCCGCGTCGTCGACATCACGCAGCCGCGGCCTGAATGGCTCCTGCAAAAGACCCGGGGCACGACGGCACTGCCGATCCTGGAGACGCCCGACGGGCGCATCCTCAAGGAGAGCCTGGTGATCCTGCAGTACCTGGAGGATGTCTTCACGCAACCCGCGGTCGCGCAGGCCGACCCGTACCGGCGCGCCGTGGAAGCCATGATGACGCGGCTGGAAGGCGAGTTCTGCACGCAGGGCTATGTGTTCGTGATGAACCAGAACCCCGATCGGCGCGAGGCTCTGCGCGAGGGCATGCTAAAGCAATACGCGCGGCTGAATGACTTCTTGATGGAGCACGCGCCGGACGGCACCTACCTGTTCGACGATTTCGGCTGGGCCGAGACGGTGTTCACGCCGTTTTTCATGCGTTTCTGGTTTCTCGACTACTACGAGGATTTCGATCTGCCGCGCGAGCCGGCCTTTGATCGCGTGCGCCGGTGGCGCGACGCCTGCCTTGCGCACCCCGCCGCGCAGCAGGTCAGCAAGGAAGAAATCGTCAAGCTCTACTACGACTACGCCAAGGGCGCGGGCAACGGGGCCTTGTTGCCGGGGCGGCGGCGCTCGTCCTTTGTCTTTGAGCCGCACTGGCGCGCCCGCCCGTGGCCGCCGAAGGACAAGTACGGGCACAGCGCCACGGACGAGGAACTGGGCCTTTGAGCACCAAGGCGCTGCATGCGCTTGTCAGACCGGTGCGCGCGGCTGGGTGTGTGGACGCCGGTCGGGGCTTTGACCTGTGGATCGGTGTCCTGCGGGTACTCAATACCCGCATGGACGGGTCGGTTCGATGGACGTCATCGCCGCAACGACGAGCCGGAGCGACGCCACGCGACCGGTGACGTACCCGCCCAGCGCCTGAAGGCCCGCGTGAACGCCGTGACATCCGAATAGCCCAGCTGGAGCGCGATGTCTTCCAGTGGCACGACGGTGTTCCGGAGCAGGCCGCACGCCGCCTCATAACGCGCCTCGGCAACCAGGTCGCGAAAGGTCGCGCCACCGGTCTGGAGACGCCGGGAGAGTGTTCGCCGGTTCATGCCGAACGCACGGGCCACCTCCGGCAGACTGAAACGGCCGGTGACCAGCAGCGTTCGCACCACCCGCTTGATGCGGTCCCTGGCGACGTCGCCGCTCTCGACCCGGGCGATCTTCCAGACCTGCGACATGAGAACTTCACGAAGGATCGCGTCCGCGCCGACGATGGGGCGCTGAAGGAGCGCCGCGTCGAACGCCAGTGCCGTGCGAACCGCGTCAAAGCGCAATGGCGCCAGGAAATGCGCGCGAAAGGCCGACGTATCGGGCGGCGCGCGAAAAGCGAAGGTCACCTCCCGCAGGACAAATCCGTCGCCGCACAACTCGCGCATCATGTTCACCGCGATCGCCATCGCGCCGAACGCAACCTGTTCGGCGCCCTCCAGCCCGGGCTCCAGCACCTCGTAGCCGAGGAAGGCGATCCCGTCTTCGACCTGCAGGAAGATCACCGCACCTTCGTCGTGCAGGTGCAGGTAGGTCTGCAGGCACATCAATCCCGCTCCCACCGAGTCGCTGTTCGCCACCAGGTAACCCACCGGGCCCAGCGACCCGACACGGGCGCTCCGGCAGGCGCGCAAGCCCACGTCGGCGAACCCGGTGCGCTCGGCGGCGAGTCCGGCCACGCGGCAGAGCTTGGCGAATGGGATGACGTGGTCCGGGTGCTCGAAGGCTGACAGCGGCAGCCCTGCCTGTTCAAAGAGCGCTTCGACATCGACCCCGCGCTCCCGGAGCAGCGGAACCAAGCCCATGGCGCCGCCCACCCGAATCACGTGTTCGCTGATCGGGGGCCTGCCGGGTCTTGCTTCGCTTGTAGGGTGCAACGGTGGTCTCGCGACGAATGGGCTGGGGGAATTCTGGCACAAACTGTCAAGAAATGGATGCGATGGTCTCGCTATGTCACTGCTCCTGCGCTAGGATGCGCGCGAGGTTTCATGCACCCGTTCGCCGACCCTCGGCGCCAGTTGCAGGATGCCGGGGTGCTTGTGGGGCGGCACCTCCGCGCGGCGCGGCTCGCGCGCCATGCAGCACCCGAAAACGTACAGGAGATGCAATGTCGAAGAAAAATCTGGCTCGTATGACATCGGTGGCCCTGGTCGCCGCCTCGCTGCTGGCGGCCTGCGGGAAGCAGGAAGAGAAGATCGAAAAGGCGGCGGCCACGGCGGCGTCCGACGCGAAGGCCACCGCCGAAGCGGCAGCCAAAGCGGCGCAGGATCTGGCCAAGGAGGCCGAGGCCGCCTTGATCGCGGCCGAGGCCTATGTGTACGGCTACCCGCTGGTGACGATGGAGATGACGCGCCGCGTCATGACCAACGTCGAAAAGCCCACGGGCTCCCACGCACCCATGGGCCAGTTCGTGCGTCTGCGCGAGTACCCCAATGCGCAGTACCGCGACGTGACCGCGCCGAACGCCGACACGCTGTACACCACCGCCTGGTTCGACGTGAGCAAGGAACCCTGGGTCGTCAGCATTCCCGACATGAAGGGCCGCTACTTCCTGCTGCCCATGCTGGACGGCTGGACCGACGTGTTCCAGGTGCCCGGCAAGCGCACCACCGGCACCAAGGCGCAGACCTTCGCCATCACCGGCCCGGGCTGGAAGGGTGAACTGCCCAAGGGCGTGACCGAGTACAAGTCGCCCACCGGCCTGGTATGGCTGCTGGGCCGCATCTACAGCACCGGCACCCCGGCGGATTACAAGGAGGTGC
>WBZM01001518.1_pt1 | contig 22703 bp, 15 predicted proteins | sample 5204271 | NCBI WGS metagenome assembly WBZM01 (sample SAMN12344346, study PRJNA552823) | activated sludge metagenome | biome: Activated sludge suspended growth; feature: Nitrification reactor; material: Wastewater; isolation source: activated sludge from nitrification reactor of wastewater...
CCGACGCCGACTACGACAAGATCGGGGTGTTGCAGGCCGAGCTCGAGGACAAGATCGCCGCCGCCGACGCCTGGAGCCTCGAGCGCAACGTCGAGATCGCGATGGACGCGCTGCGCTGCCCGCCCGACGACGCCGACGTCACCAAGCTCTCGGGCGGTGAGCGTCGCCGTGTGGCGCTGTGCCGCCTGCTCCTCAGCCGCCCCGACCTGCTGCTGCTCGACGAGCCGACCAACCACCTCGACGCCGAGAGCATCGACTGGCTCGAGCGGTTCCTCCAGGAGTACGCCGGCACCGTCGTCGCGATCACCCACGACCGCTACTTCCTCGACAACGTCGCGAAGTGGATCCTCGAACTCGACCGCGGCCGCGGCATCCCGTTCGAGGGCAACTACTCGAGCTGGCTCGAGCAGAAGCAGGAACGCCTCGCCCGCGAGGAGAAGAGCAACGAGGCGCGCAAGCGAACGCTCGAGCGCGAGCTCGAGTGGGTGCGCATGTCGCCGAAGGCGCGCCAGTCGAAGGGCAAGGCCCGTCTGTCCGCCTACGACAAGCTCCAGCAGGAGGCCGAGGCCGCGGACCGCGGTCCCGACAAGTTGGAGATCACGATCCCCGCGCCGAAGCGTCTGGGCGACACGGTGATCGAGGTGCAGAACCTGCGCAAGGGCTTCGGCGACCGGTTGCTGATCGAGGATCTCTCGTTCTCGCTGCCGAAGGCCGGCATCGTCGGCATCATCGGCCCGAACGGCGCCGGCAAGACGACGCTGTTCAAGATGATCACCGGCCAGGAGCCGGTCGACGGTGGGTCGATCACGGTCGGTGACACCGTCGACCTCGCCTACGTCGACCAGAGCCGCGACTCGCTGAACCCCGACGCCACCGTGTTCGAGGAGATCACCGGCGGCGTCGAGCACATGAAGATCGGCTCGAAGGAGATCCACGGTCGGGCGTACTGCGCGAGCTTCAACTTCAAGGGCAGCGACCAGCAGAAGCGCGTCGGCGACCTCTCCGGCGGCGAGCGCAACCGCGTGCACCTGGCGAAGCTGCTGAAGAGCGGCGGCAACGTGCTGCTGCTCGACGAGCCCACCAACGACCTCGACGTCGACACCCTGCGGGCGCTCGAGACCGCGCTCGAGAACTTCCCCGGCTGCGCCGTGGTGATCAGCCACGACCGCTGGTTCCTCGACCGCATCGCCACCCACGTGCTGGCGTTCGAGGGCGACAGCCAGGTGCGCTGGTTCGAGGGCAACTTCAGCGAGTACGAGGCGTGGCGGCACAAGGAGCTCGGCTCGTCGGCCGATCAGCCGCACCGCATCAAGTACAAGCCGCTCGCGCGCTGACGCTTCACCGCCACCGCCGTCGCCCCGGTCACCGACACGCTGGGGCGACGCGCATCAAGACATCGTCAATCCCGTGCCCCGACGCGGTCGGCCCGGACCATCACGCACGATGGGCCACGTCGAACGGACGGACGAGACGTCGTCTCGCGCGCGCATCCCGCGGGGTCTCCGCTCGCTGTCGGGCCGCCTGGTCCTGCTCCTGCTCATCCCGCTCGTCGCCGCGCAGGTGCTCACGGCCAACACCCTGAGCGACCGGCGGGCCGCCGCGACCGGGGCTCGCGAACTGGCCGACGAGATCGACCTGGTAGCCGTCGTCGGCACGATGTACGCACCGGTGGCGCTCGAGACCGCTGCGTCGGTCGGGATGGCATGGCTCGATGCCACGGGCGTGCCACGCGAGATCGTCACCGAGGTCACCGGCATCGACTACGACCCCTACCTCGACTCGGCGCGGACCCTCGTCGACGACACCCTCGGGCACCTGATCACCGCCCATCCGGATCAGGTCCTCGTCGACGGACGTCTGCTCGGCGACGCGGCGACCGACGTGCGGGTCGCGCTCGACGCGATGCGGACGTCGCTCGACCGACGCGAAGCGGCGGTCGCCGACGTGCAGGAGACCATGGCGGAGGTCGACGAACTGCTCGACGAGATCCTCGTGTCGGCCACCGCCGGCGACGTCGGTGCCGCGGCCGAGCCCGAGCTGGGTTCGATCAGCGCCCACGTGTCGGACCTGCTCTCGATGGTCCGATCGGTCGCGACCGAGACCAAGACCACCGCGTTCGTGCTCGGTGCGTCCGACGGCTCGCGGACGACCGACGACGTGATGCTCGCCACGGGCGCTGCCGACTACGAGCTGCGCGAGTACGTGGACGGCCTCGACAGCGACCAGCTGGCCCGCTGGGCCGGTCTCGCGCTCGTCCTGAGCGACTACCGCGCGATGCGCTCCGACCTCGTCACCATCGCCGACGTGCGGTCGCTCCCCCGCGACCCCACCGAACCGGACATCCTGATCACCAATCCGCAGCTGATCGACGAGATGGCCGATCTGCTCGTCGCCGCGTTCGAGCGCCTGAGTGCCGTCGGGGCGTACGCGCACGACGAGCTCGAGCGATCGATGGACGCGGCCGACGTGATCGCCCGAGCCTCGGACGCCGACGTGCGCCTGTGGATCGGGATCATCACCGCGATCACCATGGCGAGCGTCGGGTTCCTGGTCCTCATCGTCGTCGGCACCTCGAGGCCGCTGAGCCGGCTCACCGCCCGGGCGATGCGTCTGAGCGAAGGCGACATCGATCTGGAACCCCTCGTGATCAGCGGGCCGTCGGACGTGCGCGCCGTGACCGCCACGTTCAACACCGTCGCGCAGGTGCTCGGGTCGTTCGACGCGCAGGTGCGCCGACTCAGCTCGGGTGACGATCTCGACGAGATCGACGCCGACCAGGTGCCCGGCATGCTCGGCCGGTCGCTGCGCGGTCAGATCGCGCACCTGTCCGACATGACGAGCCGCCTCCGCGAGAGCGAGGCACTGTCGCGAGCGATCATCGAGACCGCCGCCGATGCGATCTGGACGGTCGACGCCCGAGGCCGGATCCTGACCGCCAACGAGATGGCCGAACGACTGCTCGGCGTGGACGAGCGTCAGCAGGTCGGCAAGTCGCTGCTTCGCACGTTCCGCCTGCAGGGGTCGTTCCGCGATGCGCACGAGATCGAGCTCGTCCGCCCGGACGGCACGAAGGTCGACGTGCTGATCTCGCACAGCGAGGTGCCGACCGAGCCGGAACCGATCCTGGCCGTGTTCGCCCGTGACATCTCCGATCGCAAGCGCTTCGAGCAACAGCTCGCGCACCAGGCACGCCACGACGGGCTCACCGGGCTCCCCAACCGCCTGGCCGCGCTCGAACACCTCGAGCGCGCCGTCCGCCGCGCCGTCCGCGACGGGTCGACGCTCGCGGTGCTGTTCGTCGACCTCGACGGCTTCAAGTCGGTGAACGACACCCGCGGCCACGCGAGCGGCGACCGGTTGCTGCACGAGGTCGGTCGCCGCCTGCTGCGCACCGTGCGCAGCACCGAGTTCGTGGCCCGCCTCGGCGGCGACGAGTTCCTGGTGGTGTGCGAAGGCATGCCGGTCGATGCCGCCCGGGCACTCGGCGAGCGGATGATCCGCGAGGTCGCCCAGCCCTACTCGTCGGCTGCGGACCTCTTCACCATCTCGGCCAGCGTCGGCATCGCGAGCGCGGACGGCTGCGAACCGATCGACGCGCTCGAGCTGGTGCGCGAGGCGGACGTGGCGGTGTACCACGCCAAGGAGCGCGGCCGTGCCCGGGTGGTGGTGTTCGACGAGTCGCTGCAGGAGGCCGTCGAGGCCAGCGCCGAGATCGAACTCGCACTGCGCCAAGCGATCGTCGACGACGAACTGGTGCTGCACTACCAGCCGGTCGTCGACCTGACGACCGACCGCCCGTGGGGTGCCGAGGCGCTCGTGCGGTGGAACCGGCCGGGCCACGGGCTGCTCGGACCCGACCGGTTCGTCCCGGTCGCCGAACGCAGCTCGCTGATCATCGAGCTCGGACGCTGGGTGCTGCACGACGCGTGCCGGACGCTCGCCGCCTGGCAGGCCGACCCTCGGCGGGCGCACCTGCACATCGCCGTCAACGTGTCGGGCCGCCACCTGGTCGACGGCAGCCTGGTGCGCGACCTCGACGAGGTGCTCGCGGCCACCGGCGCCGACCCGCACGGCCTCGAGGTCGAGCTCACCGAGACCCACTTGTTGGCCGACTTCCAGCGGGCGAACGAGGTGCTCACCGAACTGCGCGCCCGCGGCGTGAGCGTCGCCGTCGACGACTTCGGCACCGGGTACTCGTCGATGGGTTACCTGCGCCAGCTCGAGATCGACACGTTGAAGATCGACAAGATGTTCATCGCTCGTGCGGGGTCGGGCGGCTACGACCGGACCCTCGTCGAGGTGCTCGTGCAACTCGGGCTCACGCTCGGGCTCGACATCGTGGCCGAGGGCGTCGAGACCGCCGAGCAGCTCGCGTTCGTCCACGAACGCCGCTGCACCAGGGCACAGGGTTTCCACCTCGCGATGCCGATGCCGGTCGACGCGATCGACGGTTGGCTCGCGGTCCAGTGCGACCGGGTGCGCGCCACCGCCTGAGCACCCGAACCGGCCCGTCGCCGGCGACGAACCCGCGGACGACACCGCCACACCGGGCGCCGTGATGCAGAATGGCGCCGATGGCTCCCACCGATGCGCACCCCGACGCGCACCTGGCGGCCAGGCTGGCCACCGAGGCCGGACACCTGCTGTTGCAGGTGCGGGCCCAGCTGGTGGCCGAGGGCGCACACGCCTGGCAGCTGATGGACACCGGTGACATCGCGAGCCACCGGTATCTGATGCAGGCGCTGCGCGACGCCCGTCCCGACGACGCGGTGTTGTCGGAGGAGGGCACGGAGGACCCGCGCCGGTTCACCGCCGACCGCGTGTGGATCGTCGACCCGCTCGACGGCACCAACGAGTTCGGCGAACCCGGGCGCAGCGACTGGGCCGTGCACGTCGCACTCTGGGAGCGCGGCGAACTGGTCGCCGGGGCGGTCGCGCTGCCCGACCACGGCATCACGTTCTCGACCGACCCCGCTCCCCCGCTGCCGCCCACCACGCGCGAGCGCCCGCGCCTCATCACCTCTCGCAACCGTGCGCCGTACGCGGCGATCCGGGTGGCCAACGAACTCGAGTGCGATGCCGTACGGCTCGGGTCGGCCGGAGCGAAGGCGATGGCCGTGGTGATCGGCGAGGCCGACATCTACGTGCACGACGGCGGGATGTACCAGTGGGACTCCGCTGCGCCGGCCGCGGTCGCCATGGCCGCAGGCCTGCACGCGAGCCGGATCGACGGTTCCCCGCTCGTCTACAACCAGCGCGACGCCTGGCTGCCCGATTTCCTCATCTGCCGCCCCGAACTGGCCGAACCGGTGCTCGACGCCATCTGGGGTGACCGGAGACGTCGATGACCGGGTCTGCAGCGACGCCCTCGGCCGACTCGTTGCACGCGATCCGGTTCGAGGTGACCGACCGGGTGGCGACGGTGTGGTTGCACCGCCCGCACCGTCACAACGCGTGGACCGGCCGCATGCACTCGGAGTACCGGTCGGTGCTCGCACATCTCGAGTCACGCGACGACGTGCGCGTGGTCGTCGTCACCGGCACACCGCCCGCGTTCTGCGTGGGCGGCGACAGCGAAGCCCTGGCCGGGCACGCCGAGCGGGGGTCGTACGACGGTGGGCTGCGGGCCGACGAGGCCCGACCCGGGTACGGCGTCCGACCGGAGTGGGATGCCGACTTCGCGTTCCATTTCGCGATGCGCCTGCCCGTCATCGCCGCGGTGAACGGCGCCACGGCCGGGGTGGGACTGGCGCTCGCGCTGTTCTGCGACCTGCGCTACGGCGCAGCGTCCGCCAAGTGCACGACCGCGGCACCGAAGTTGGGCCTGCCCGCCGAGTACGGGATGAGCTGGCAGCTCCCCCGGCTCGTCGGCACCACGCGAGCCACGGATCTGTTGCTGACCGGTCGGGTGTTCACCCCCGCCGAGACCGAGGGCTGGGGCATGTGGAACGGGGTGGCACCCGACGGTGACGGTGCGGTCGAGATGGCGCACGCCACGGCCCGGCTGCTCGCGACCGGCGTCGGCCCCCACGCGCTCGCGGTCACCAAACGCCAGATCCACGACGACGTGCTGCGCGCCGACCCGGCGGCAGCGATCGACGAGGCCCAGCGATTGCTCGGCGAGGCGATGGGCACGGCCGAGTACCGCGAGGGCGTGGCCGCCCTGCGCGAGAAGCGCCCGCCTCGCTTCTGACCCCCGGGGAGGCCGACGCCCGACCGGCGCGACGCGCGTCCGGGGGAACCCGCTACCCGGCCCGTGACGGGCGCGACGACACGGTCTAGTCTCGGTCTCCTCGGAACGACGGAGCAGCGTCGCAAGGGGGCCTCACACATGACCATCGCGGTCGATCCGTCGGACGCGAGCCGTCGCGGCTCGCGTTCGCACCTCACCGGCCACGCCGACGCGTCCGGTGACGCCTCGGTCCGGCGTCTGCCCGGCATCGCGGTCGCCGGCGTCGCGTCGCTCGGCGCCGGCGCCGTGCACGCCGCTGCGACCGGTATCCACGCCGAGCACCCCGATCTCGCGCGCATCTTCGTGGTGGTCGCGGTGCTGCAGCTCGGCGCGGGGCTCTGGAGCCTGCTGCGACCGGCACGATGGGTCGCTGCCGCGACGGGGGCGGTGAACGCCGGGGCCGTGGCCGGGTGGGTGGCCACCCGGGTGTCGGGCATCTCGTGGATCGACGGACTCGAGTCCGCCGAGGCCCCGCAGTTCGCCGATGCGGCATGTGCGTTGCTCGGCGCCGTCGCCGCCGGTGCTGCGCTCGCCGCGGCGCTCGTGGGCTGGCAGCGAGCGCGCCCACCTCGCCTGCTGATCCCCGTCCTGGCCGCCACGGCGCTGACCATCCCCGCGATGGTGAGCGGCGGCACCCACGTGCACGCCCACGGCGACGCCGGGGCGAGCGGCCACGATCACACCGAGGCGACGGGGACCGCGGGCGCGGGCGACGCCGGCGCCACGACCGGCGACACCGCGCACGACGACGGGCACGACCACGCCGAGGCCTCCGACACCGCCGGCGCAACCGGGGCCACCGGCGGCGACGGTGCGACCGCCGCCACGGACACCACCGTGCACGACCACACCGAGTCGACCGTCGCCGTCGAGGAGGGGGCCGCCCCGTGGCCCCGCCCCTGGGACCCGAGTCAGCCGATCGACCTCGGTGGCGTCGAAGGGGTGACGCCCGAGCAGGAGGCGCGAGCCGTCGCACTGGTCGAAGGCTCGCTCGAGGAGCTGCCGAAGTACGCCGACGTCGACGACGCGAAGGCGGCCGGCTACACCTCGATCGGCGACGCCGGCACGGGGAGCGAGCACTACATCCGCCTCGACCTGGTGCAGGACGACGTCCTGCTCGACCCCACGCAGCCCGAGTCGCTCGTCTACACCGTCGACGGCGACGAGCGCATCCTGGCCGGCGCGATGTACATCGCCAGCGCCCGCGACCTCGACGACCCCGAGTTGCTCGACTTCGCCGGGCCGCTCATGCAGTGGCACAACCACGGCAATCTGTGCTGGGACCGCGTGAACGGTGTGGCACAGGTGGTCGGTCTCGTCGACGAGACCGGGACCTGCAAACGCGGGGTGAACAGCGGTGGCGCGAACCCGATGGTGCACGTGTGGATCACGCCGCACGAATGCGGTGTGTTCGCCGCACTCGAGGGTGTCGGCGCCGGTCAGGCGTCGGTGTCCGAGGAGGAACGGGTCGACATGTGCCAGGAGGGCCACGACCACGGCAGCGCGCCCACCGCCGAGCCGAAGCCGTACGACCCGACCCAACCGATCGACCTGAGCGGCACGCCGGGGGTCACGCCCGAGCAGCAGGCCGCGGCCGAGAACCTCATCGCGGTCACGCTCGTCCGCCTGCCGCAATGGAGCGATCCGGCCGACGCCGAGGCCGCCGGCTTCCACAGCATCGGTGACGCCGCCACCGGGCACGAGCACTACATCAACTGGGACTGGATCAACGACGACGTGATCCTCGATCCCGACCAGCCCGAGAGCCTGGTGTACGCGCCGCAGCCGGACGGCTCGAAGCAGCTCGTGAGCGCGATGTACATGCTGCCCGACTCGGTCGACCTCGAGGACGTGCCCGACATCGGCGGAGCGCTGATGCAGTGGCACATCCACGACAACCTGTGCTTCACGACGGGCGACGCCCCGAAGGTGGCCGGCCTGGTCGACGGGCAGGGCAACTGCCGCAACGGGCTGCAGAAGTTCCGTCCGTCACCGATGATCCACGTCTGGATCACGCCGCACCGGTGCGGGCCGTTCGCCGCGCTCGAGGGCGTGGGCGCCGGCCAGATCGCCGAGGGCGAGGAGCGCCTCTGCGATCACGACCACGGCAGCGGCGGCTTCTGACGTCCGGCCGCCACGTCCTGGGCGCCAGCGAGCACTCACCGCCGCAGCCCAGCCGAACCCACCGGCACCCAGAACCCCGAACCACATCTCCTGGGCGCCAGCGAGCACTCACCGCCGCAGCCCAGCCGAACTCACCGGCGCCAAGAACCACGGCGCCAGGTGATCCAGCCGGCGGTCGCGACGCCGATGAGCACGGCGATCGCGAGCAGTTCGGGCCACGGGAAGCGCCGGTCGCGGATCGCCTCGACGGTCGACATCACGGCGATCACCACCACGAGCAGGCCGGCGAGCATCGCCGCGCCCGCCGTGCGCTGTCCGACCAGCTTCGGCTGCGCGAGGGCCTCCATCGGGTCGCGCACCGGGAAGGCACCGTCGCGCGGGCGGCGGGACGGTCGCGACGGTCGCTGGTCCACGCCGCGTTCCTAGTTCAGCGAGCCGTGCCGTCGAGCTCGGCCAGCACCTCGGCCGTGTGCTCGCCCAACCGGGGCACGCGGCCGGGCCGGAACGCGTAGCCGCCGAAGTCGATCGGACCGTTGACCGCACGGTACGAATCCTCGCCCTCGTGCGGGGTCATGTCGATGAACGCACCGTTGGCCTGCGCCTGTGGATCGGCGATCACGTCGAAGATCGAGTTGATCGGCGCCCACCACACGTCGTGCGCGTCGAACCGGGCGACCAGGTCGTCGAACGGGTACTTCGCGAACGCCTCGTCGAGCTCGGTCACCAACGCCTCGCTGTTGGCCAGCCTTTGCTTCGCGTCGGTGAATCGGTCGTCGGCCGCGAGGTCCGGGTCGTCGAGCGCAGCGAGCAACTTCGGCCAGTGGCGGTCGGCCTCGAGCAACAGCAACCAGAACGCCCTGCCGTCGCCGGCGCGGTAGCAGTTGACGAGCGGGCCTCGACTGCGGGTGCGCGGGCGGGTGCTCTCGCGCTTGCCGTAGCGCAGCACGATCCCGATGTCCCAGCCGAGCGTGTACATGCCCGTGCGCATCAGGCTGGTCGCCACCAGCCCGCCCTGACCCGTGCGCTCGCGCTCGAGCAGCTTGGCCAGCACGCCCGACAGCAGCGCCACCCCGGTGGTGTGGTCGCCCATGCCGCTGCGCAGCGACGGTGGCAGCTCGTCGGGTGGGACCAGCGTGTGCGCGAGGCCGCTGCGCGCCCAGAAGGCGCCGATGTCGTAGCCGGCGCGGTTGCGCTCGGGACCCTCGAGGCCGTAGCCGGTGAGGCTCGCGTAGACGAGCCGCGGATACCTGGCCATCACCTGCTCGTGCCCGAGCCCCAACCGCTCGAGCGCGTCGGGCCGAACGTTGGTGACGAACACGTCGGCGGTGGCGAGCAGGCGCTCCATCTGCGCCTTGCCCTCGTCGGTCTGCAGGTCGAGCACCACCGAGCGCTTGCCGCGGTTGTCGATCTCGAACGGCGGCACGCCCTGTTGGTCGGCGATGCCGAGCGCGCCGAACACGCGGCGCTGCGGATCGCCTGCGGGCGGCTCGACCTTCACCACGTCGGCACCCCAGTCGGCCATCAGCCCGGCCGCGGCCGGACCTGCCACCCACACGCCGAGTTCGACCACCCGGTAGCCGTGCAGCGGCCCGTCGGTCATTCGCCGTGCACCTCGACCGAACGCCGCGCCGCCATCGTGGCCTCGGCGTCGCTGTCGCGGATGAACAGTGCGGCGATGCCGGCGAGCACCGTGAACACCACGGCGAGACCGAAGGCGATGCGATAGCCGGTGAGCACGTGGTCGACCTCGTCGAGCGCCGGCGGACGACTGAGCGACATGTACGAGGCGAGCACGCTCGCGAGGATCGCGACACCGATCGAGATGCCCACCTGGCGCTGCGTGGAGAAGATCGCCGACGCCCGACCGTTGTCGGCCGGCGCGATGGTGGCGTAGCTGGCCGCCTGCATCGGCACGAACGCGAAGCCCATGCAGAGGCCGCGGAAGAACATCATCCCGCGGATCCACCAGAGGCTGGTGTCGGTGTCGAGCGCCATGAACGAGGCGATCACGAGGCTCGCCGCGAACATGCCGCCCGCCATCAGCCGGCGCGGGCCGACGCTGCCGTACAGACGGCCGGCGAACTGCGAGGAGATCATCACGCCGAACGCCTGCGGGAAGGTGGTGAGACCGCTGTGGAGCGCGTCCTGCCCACGCAGCAGCTGCAGGTACAGCGGCATCACGAACAGCAGGCCCATGAACCCCATCGACGACAGGATGCTCACGGCGTTGCACTGCCGGAAGATCCGGTTGCCGAGCAGCCGCAGTGCGAGCATCGGATGCTCGACGTGGGTCTCGACCCACACCATCGCGATCGCCGCGACGACACCGACGATGCCCGTGACCAGCACCGCGCTCGAGGTCCATCCGGCCCGAGGTCCCTCGCTGAGCGCGTAGACGACGAGCGCGAGCGCCGAACCGGAGAGGATGAACCCGGGGAGGTCGAAGCGTCCCGCCGTCGGATTGTGGTCCTCGCGCAGGTACCGCATGCCGAACAGCAGGCCGACGATGCCGATCGGCACGTTGATCAGGAAGATCCAGCGCCAGCTCGCGTGCGTGACGAGCAGACCGCCGACGATCGGGCCGAGCGCGGGCGCCAGCAGCGTCGGGATCATGATGTAGGTGCTGGCCTTGGCCCGCTCGACCGGCGGGAACGCCCGGAACAGCATCGTCACCCCGACGGGCGTGAGCATGCCGCCGCCGATGCCCTGCAGGATGCGGAACGCGATCAGCTGGCCGATCGACTGCGCCAGCGCGCACGCCAGCGACCCCGCCACGAACGACGTGAACGCGAACATGAACACGCGCTTGGTGCCGAACCTGTCGCCGAGCCAGCCCGACACCGGGATCCACACGGCGAGGCTGAGCGTGTAGCCGAGCACGATCCACTCGGCGTTCTCGGTCGCGAACTCGACGCCGAGCGCCGGGATGGCGACGTTGACGATCGTGACGTCGAGGATGTCGAGGAACAGCGCCGTGACGTAGATGATCGCGACGACGTACTTGTACGGCATCGACCGGCCGAGGACCTCGACGCGTTCGTTGCCGGCGGCGTGTGAGTCGAGGGTCGCGGTCGGGGAGGTCACAACATCGTGACCGTACCAGCGCCACCGTCGAGTTCTACGAGCGCACCGTTCGGGATGCGCTTGGTCGCGTCGACCACGCTGACGGCGCACGGGATGCCGAGCTCGCGGCTCACGATGATGGCGTGGCTGTTGAGCGCGCCGACGTCGACGACCACCCCGCCGGCGGGCACGAACAGCGGCGTCCAGGCCGGATCGGTGTTGGGCGCGATCAGGATGTCGCCCGGCTCGAGCGCCATCGGGTCGGACGCATCGAGCAGCACGCATGCGCGACCGCGCACCACACCCGAGCAGCCGGGCGCGCCGGTGAGCACGTCGCCGGGCTTCGCCTGGTCGATCGCCGCGCTCGACTTCGACTGCAGGTCCTCGATCTCGGGCACGCCCACATCGCTCTGCACGAAGTAGGGGGGCTCGAGGTCGGCGAGCGCCAGCCAGGCGGTCTTGCGCTCGGCGAGCGGGCCGCTGAACGAGCCCGGGTCGGCCACGAACGCGTCGAGCTCGTCGTCGAGCAACATGAACACGTCCTTGGCGTCGGCGAAGTGGCGCCGGCCGAGCTCGAGCATCGCCACGCGCTGCTCGTTGATCGCCTTGATGCAGTTGGCCTTGGTGCGCTCGCGCCACGAGTTGAAGCGCATCGCCGACGCCTGCGCCGCCTGCAGCGTGCCGAGCGCCTCGGCGTTGCCCTCGAAGATCGCGAGCGCCTCGGCGGTGGCGGCCTCGCGGTCGGCGACGACGGCCTCGAAGCGGGCGGCGGGATCGGCCTCGGCGGGCGCGGCGCGCATGGCGTCGATCAGACCGAGCGCGAGCGCCGGCTTGGTCTCCCACACGTCGGCGCGGATGTCCCACTCGTTCGGACCGCGACTGCCGTACTCGCGGAGGAACGCCTCGAAGTCGTCGCGGAACTCGTCCGACGACGCGTCGAGCCGCGACAGCTTCCACATCGCCGTGGACGGTGCCGCCGAGTCGACGTCGCCGGCGCCGGCGATGAGGCGCAGCATGAGGTGCGGCACCAGCTGGCCGAGGATGGTGGGGCCGATCGCGGTGTTCGACGACGAGATCACGTGGTCGTCGAAGAAGCGGCGGTTGAGCGCCGTCATCGAGCGTGCGTAGGCGACGAGCTCGGCGTCGGTCGCGGCCGACAGATCGGGGCGAGCGGCGCGCAGGCCGTCGGCGATGCGCTTGCTCGCGTCCATGTCGGGCCACTCGGTGGTGCTGAGCACCCAGCCCACGCGCTCGCCGAGACGGGCGCCGGCCTCCGCGCTCTGGTCGTCGGGGTGCGCCACGTAGGGCGGCGTGTCGGGGCGGTTGCCGAAGAACGCGGCGTCGATGCCAGCCGCACCCGCGCCGCTGCGTTCGCCCATCACACGCACCACCGAGGCGTTCACGTAGAAGTAGCCGTTGAAGAAGCCACACGTGGGGTTGATGCCCTCGGCGGTGAGCTCGTCCATCGAGAACGCGCCGTTGTTGACGTTGCCGTCGCGCCAGCCCTCCATGACACCCGGGCGCCACGACAGCGTCGCCGCGAGCGGGCTGATCGGGTCGGGCAGCACGTCGCTCGCGTTGGAGCGGGTGTACACCGGGAAGCGCGAGCTGGCCGGCGTGTCGGTGAGCCACTGCGTCATCTGGTCCCCCTGCGAAACCGTGATGTCGGGGCGACCCCCTGGTCAGCCCTCGAGCACGGTGACGGTACCAGTCGACCCGTCGACCCTCACAAGCGCCCCGTCGGGGATCCGCTTGGTGGCGTCGGTGACGCTGACGACACACGGGATGCCGAGCTCGCGGCTCACGATGATCGCGTGGCTGACCACCGCGCCGACGTTGACGACGACGGCGACGGCGGGCACGAACAACGGCGTCCACGCCGGATCGGTGATCGGTGCGATCAGCACGTCCCCGGGCTCGAGCGCGAACGGGTCGCCGGGATGCAGCACGACGCGGGCGCGGCCCTCGGCCACGCCGGGCGCCCCCGGTACGCCGGCGAGCACGTCGCCGGGTGCGGCGACCGCGGCCGAGACGGCGTCCTTGCGCTGCCACGACGACACGGGCGGGGCGACGCCGTCGATGATGAACGGCGGCTCGTACTCCCACAACTCGAGGTACTGCTCCTCACGGGCGGTGACCCGCGGGCGGAAGCCGTCGGGACCGGCGACGAACGCGTCGAGTTCGTCCTCGAGCAGCATGCACACCTGGCTGGTCGTGTAGTCGTGACGAGCGGCGAGCTCGCGGATGGCCATGCGCACCTCGTGCAACACCCGGATCACGTTGGTCTTGGTGCGCTCGCGACCGGCCAGGTACGCATGCGCCGAGCCGAGACCCATCTCGAACTGGGCGAGCGTCTCGGGGTCGGCGGCGAGGATCTCGCGCACCTTCGCGGTGGCCGCTTCGCGGGCCTCGGCGTTCTTGTCGTTGCGGGCCGTCGGCGACTCGTCGTCGGCGGCGCCGCGCATGCGGTCGATCAGCACCGTCACGAGCTCGGGCTTGGTCTCCCACACCTCGCTGCGGATGTCCCACTCGTTCGGGCCGCGGCTGCCGAACTCGCGGATGAACGCGTCGAAGCCCTCGCGGTACTGGGCCGACGACGGGTCGAGGCGGGACAGCTCCCACATCGCGCGGCTCGGCGCCGCCGAGTCGACGTCGCCGAGGCTCGTGATGAGGGTGAGCGCGAGCGACGGGTCGCCGAGCGCCGCGGCGACGGCACCGAGCACGCCGGGCCCGATCGACGAGCCCGCGGTGATCGCGAGGTGCCGGCGGAACAGATGGCGCAGCAGCGGCGCGAGGCCGCGGGCGTGGGCGACCAGTTGCTCGTCGGTGAGGGCCGCGAGGTCGGGCCGCGCGGCCCGTGCCGCCTTCGACTGCTCACGGTCGTCGCGCAGTTCGGGCAGATCGGTCGCGGTCATCACGCTGCCCATCCACGCACCCATCCGCTCGGTGACGGCGAGGTTCTCGTGCCACGGCTCGGGCACGTAGGGCGGCTTGTCCGGGTGATCGCCGAAGTAGGCGAGGTCGATCGCCTCGGGCGTGAGGCCGGGGCCACGCACGCCGAACAGCCGGGTGGACGAGCCGTTGATGTAGAGATGGCCGCCGATCAGGCAGACGACCTCCGGGTTCGTCTCGGACAGCTCGTCGGGCTCCATCGAGGCGAAGTCGTACAGGCCGGCGTCGCGCCAGCCCTGCAGCATCGGGGTCCACGTGAGGGTCCAGCCGAGCGGGCTCACCGGGTCGGGCAGCACCTCGCCCGCGTTGGCGCGGGTGAGCAGCGGGTAGCGCGGGTTGATGTCCCAGTCGATGAACCAGCGATCGGCGACCATCTGAGTGAACCTCCGGAGGGTGGTGGAAGGGCGGGGTGTGCGGCCCGGTCAGGGCAGCTCGAGGACGGTGACGGCACCCGTGCCGCCGTCGACGCGGATGCGGGCGCCGTTCGGGATGCGGCGGGTGGCGTCGGTGGCGGAGATGACGCACGGGATGCCGAGCTCGCGGCTCACGATGATCGCGTGGCTGAGCGCCGCGCCGACGTCGACGACCACACCTGCTGCGGGGACGAACAGCGGTGTCCACGACGGATCGGTGATCGGCGCGACGAGGATGTCGCCCGGCTCGAGCGCCGTGGGATCGTTGGAGTCGAGGATCACGCGGGCGATGCCCTCGGCCTGGCCCGGGCAACCGGGCATGCCGGCCATCGTGTCGCCGGCGCCGAGCATGCCCTCGGCCGGCGCGTCGCGGCGCGCCCACGTATCGGGGCCGTCGGTGCGGCCGACGAAGATGAACGGCGGGACGAGCTCCTGCAGGCGCCGGTACTCGGTGCGACGCTCGCGGATCGTGGCCGTGTAGGCGTGCGGGTTCGCGATGCAGTCCTCGACCTCGGCGGCGCGCAGGAAGCCGTAGTCCTCGATCTCGTCGAACGCCCCCTTCTCCACCATCCGGCGGCCGAACTCGCGCATCGGCATGCGCATCTCGTGGATGCAGCGGATGTTGTTGGTCTTGGTGCGCTCGCGGCCGGGCAGCCAGGCCGCCGAGCACGAGATCGCGGCGGCGAGTTGTCCGTGCGTGGCCGGGTCGGCCTCGACCATCGCGAGCAGCTCGGCCGACGCGGCCTCGCGCTGGCGGGCACGCTCGGCGTTCTGCAACGCGGGGTCGGCGCCATCGGGGGCGCCGCGCATGCGGTCGATGGCGGCGAGCGCGAGCGCCGGGCGGGTCTCCCACGTGGGCGACCGGCTCTCCCACTCGTTCGGGCCGCGGCTGCCGAACTCGTACAGGAACTCGTCGAAGGCCGCACGGAACTCGTCGCTGTCGGGATCCATGCGCGACATCGCCCACATCGCATGGCTCGGCGCGGCCGAGTCGACCTCGCCGATGCCGGCCAGGATCGGCAGGATCAGGTCGGGTCGTCCGACGGCGGTGGCGACGGCCGAGATCGCACCGACGGGCACCGTGGCCATGTACGTGGTGAACAGGTGGTGCGAGAAGTACTTGCGGTGCGCCGGGACGAGCTCGAGGTAGCGCTGCCACAGGTCGAGCTCGGTCCAGGTCGAGTAGTCGGGCCGGTCGGCGCGCAGCTGCTTGGTCTCGTCGCGGTCCTCGGTGAGCTCGGCCAGGTCGCTCAGCGACGACTGGGCGAACACCCAACCGAAGGTCTCGCCGATCTTGGCCGACAGGTCGGGACGGACGTCGCCCTCCATCTCCGAGTAGGGCGGGATGCCGGGCTGGGCACCGAAGAAGGTCTCGTCCATCGCCTGCCACGACAGCCCCGGCGCACGCTCGCCGAACAGGCGGATCAGCGAGGCGTTGAGGTAGCAGTAGCCGCCCTGCACACCGAGCTGGCAGTACTGGTCGTCCGGGAACTCGTCGGCCTCGAACGCCCCCATCCGCACCCACGCGTCGCGCCAGCCGAGCTCGGCGTACCACAGCGCGGTGTCGGCGGTGAGCGGCGTGACCGGGTCGGGGAACACCTCCCCCACGTTGGCCCGCGTGTAGAGCGGGAACCGGGCCGACAGGTCCGAATCGGTCACGTAGTAGCGATCACCCATGGCGTCCCCCCAGACGTCGTGCACCCCGGTCGTCCCCCGACGACCGGCGGCATGATAGTCACGTGACTGAGGTCACGTGAACCGCGCGAGGGCGCGATCGCCGCGTGCGTGGCCGGAGTGCCGGGAATGCTGCGATCCTGGGCGCATGGATCAGCCGTCCGCACCCGCCGATCGCGCCTGGGGCGCGTTCACCGACGACACCCCCTGGGTGCTCGACCGTGACGGCATCCGCTGGCTCCCGCTCGCCGCACGCCTCCGCCGTGCGGCGCACGCCGAGGTACCGGTGCTCACCCAGCCGTCGAAGGTGCCGCCCGGCTCGCGAGTCGTCACGGTGGTGCGCCACCTCGGCGGTGCCGTGGCGCCCTGGTTGGTCGCCAAGCGCCGCGGCAGGTATGCCACGCCCGAGGCGAGCCGCGCCGACATCTCGCGCCGGCTGCGCCTCGCGGCCGAGACGCTCGGGCCCACCTACATCAAGCTCGGCCAGATCATCTCGAGCGGCGAGGGCCTGTTCCCGGCCGAGCTCGTCAGCGAGTTCAAGCTGTGCCGCGACCAGGTGCCGGCCGAGCCGTTCGACGTGGTGCGCACCGTCGTCGAGGGCGATCTCGGCGGCCGCCTCGAGGACCTGTTCCAGAGCTTCGAGACCACGCCGCTCGCCGCCGCCTCGATCGCCCAGGTGCACGCTGCCGTGCTGCGCACTGGCGAGGAGGTCGTCGTCAAGGTGCAGCGGCCGAGCGTCAGCCGGTTCGTGCGCAAGGACCTCCGCGTCATGGCGTGGCTCGCGCCGCACCTCGTCGGCCGGATCCCGATCGCCGCGCTCACCAACCCGCCGGCGCTCGTCGAGCTCTTCGCCGAGACGATCGTCGAGGAGCTCGACTTCCGGATGGAGGCGGCGAACATGATCGACGTCGCGGCGATGCTGCACGAGCTCGGCCAGACCGGCTACGTGGTGCCCCGCCCGCACCCCACGCTCGTCACGCGTCGGGTGCTCGTCATGCAGCGCCTGCGCGGGTTCAACTTCGACGACGTCGCCGGCATGAAGGACGCCGGCATCGACACCGAGGACGTGGTGCGCACGGCGATGGTGGCACTGATGGAGGGCGCGATGGTCTACGGCGTCTTCCACGGCGACCTGCACGGCGGCAACCTGTTCGTGCTGCCCGACGGCCGCACCGCGCTGCTCGACTTCGGCATCGTCGGCCGCCTCACCGGCGAGCGTCGCCTGGCCTTCTTGCGGATGATGCTGTCGGCCACCACCAACGACGTGAAGGGGCAGATGGCGGCCATGCGCGACCTGGGCGCGCTGCCGCCCGACACCGATCTCGAGGCCGTGATCCAGGACCTCCGCCTCGACCTGCCACCGATCGACCCCACCACGCTCACCGGCGAGGAACTCGTCGCCGAGGTGCAGCGTGTGGTGAAGGCGCTGCTCGGCTACGGCGCGCGCATGCCGAAGGAGCTGATGCTCTACGTGAAGAACATGGTGTTCCTCGACGGGGCGATGGCCCGGCTCGCCCCCGACCTCGACCTGATCGGCGAGATCGCGAAGATCTCGATGATGTTCGCCGAGCGCCACGGCGAGCGCCTGGGTCGCGAGCTCGGCATCGACCACACCGCGGTCGAGATGAACATGGACGGTGTGAAGGCGAGCTTCGGTGTCGATGCCACCACCGAGAGCCTCACGTACCGAGAGCTGCAGGCGCGCCGCGAGCTGATCAGCAAGCGCATGCGCGACCACACCGCCCGCTGACCCCCTAGTCTCGCTCGGGTCATGCGTCTGGTCATCGCTCGCTGCTCGGTCGACTACGCCGGTCGGCTCACCGCCCATCTGCCCGAAGCCACCCGCCTCATCATGGTGAAGAACGACGGGTGTGTCGCCATCCACGCCGACGGCGGTGCGTACAAGCCGCTCAACTGGATGAACGCGCCCAACACCCTCGTCGACCACGGCGACCACTGGACCGTCACCAACCCGAAGGGTGAGACGCTCACGATCAACCTGCTCGAGGTGATCAGCGACGCGAGCCACGAGTTCGGCGAGGATCCGGGGCTGCAGAAGGACGGTGTCGAGGCCCATCTGCAAGAGCTGCTCGCCGCGTCGCCGCACGCGATCGAGGTGGGGCTCACGCTCGTGCGCCGCGAGTACCCCACCGCGATCGGCCCGATCGACCTGGTGTGCCGCGACGAGGGCGGCCAGGTGGTGGCGATCGAGGTGAAGCGCCGCGGCGAGATCGACGGCGTCGAGCAGCTGTCTCGCTACATCGACCGGCTGCACCTCGACAGCTCGCTCGGCCAGGTGCGCGGCGTGTTCGTGGCCCAGCAGGTGAAGCCGCAGGCGCGCGTGCTCGCCGAGTCGCGCGGCTACCGCGTGGTCGAGGTCGACTACGACGAACTGCGTGGCATGCGACCGGACGAGTTGCGCCTGTTCTGAGCCGGCCGTCCACCACAATGGGTGGATGCAGCTCGTGTCGGGCGTCGTGCAGCACTACGCGTGGGGCGACCACGACTTCATCCCGTCGCTGCTCGGCGTCGCGGCCGATGGTCGGCCGTGGGCCGAGCTCTGGCTCGGCACCCATGCAGGCGGACCCGGGGTGCTCGGCGACGGCACGACGCTCGTCGGCACCACCGGCGAGCTCCCCTACTTGCTGAAGGTGCTGGCCGCCGCCGAGGCGCTGTCGCTGCAGACGCATCCGAGCCGCGAGCAGGCCGAGGCGGGGTTCGCGCGCGAGGAGGCCGGCGGACCTGCGCTCGACTCGCCCACTCGCATCTACCGCGACCCGTTCCCGAAGCCCGAGTTGATCTGCGCGCTCACGCCGTTCGACGCACTGTGCGGCTTCCGACCCGTGCACGCGTCGGCCGCATTGCTCGACGAGCTCGCCCTTCCCGCGCTGGCGACCCAGCTGCGTCGTGACGGTCTGCCGGCGATGGTCGACGGGCTGTACCGGGGCACGGTGCCGTTCGAGCCGATCGTGGCGGCGTGTGCCGGGCACGTGCTGGCCGAGCCACGGCTCGTCACCCGCCTGGCAACGCAATACCCGGACGACCCGAGCGTGGCCGTCACCCTGTTGCTGCACCGCGTGCACCTCGCACCCGGCGAGGCGATCTTCCTCGGGCCGGGCAACCTGCACGCCTACCTCGAGGGCGCGGGCATCGAGATCATGTCGGCGAGCGACAACGTGGTGCGCGGCGGCATGACGCCGAAGCATGTCGACGTCGACGAACTGCTGCGCGTGCTCGACATCCGCCCGATCGCCGACCCGCGCGTGCACCCCGTCGAGGACGGCCCGGGTCGCTGGCGGTACGACACGCCCGACACCCCGTTCCGGCTGTGGCGCTTCGAGGTCGCGGGCGCACTCGAGCACATCGCCACCGGGCGCGAGTTGCTGGTGTGCGCCGACGGCGCGACCGACGTGCTGCCGCGCGGTGCGAGCGCCGTCCTGCTGCCCGGCGAGTCGGTGCGCCTCACCGGCATCGCGACCGTGTTCCGCGTGGAGGAGATCGGCGCCTGACCATCGCCAGGCCGCGATCTTCTGGGCGCCACGCTCGCACGAATCCCCTGGTGAACGGAACTCACCGGCGCCCGGGAGCGGTTCTCGATCGACCTGGGTGCCAGTGAGGACTCACCGGTGCTGGTCGACGGGATGAGCTGGCGCCCAGAAGACCGACCGACGTCGGCCGACTAGAGGCGGATGGCGGCGTCCAGGGCGAGGTCGAGCAGGTGCTCGCGCACGGTGTGCTGCTCGTCCCAGCCACGGTGGTCCCACTCGGCGGCGGTCACGTCGTCGCCCGCATACAGCAACTGGCCGTACGCCGCACCGCGGAAGGCGGCACACGCGAACATCGCCGAGGCCTCCATCTCCACCGTGATGCAGCCCTGCTCGCGGCGACGGGCGACCTTCGCGTGGGTCTCGCGGAAGAACGCATCCGTCGTCCACGTGAGCCCACGGTCATGCGGCACGCCGCCGTCGCTCAGCGCCTGGTCGATCGCGGCGACCGCCCTCGGGTGCGGCACCACGGCGGTGTCGGCCGGGGCGTAGTGGTAGCTGGTGCCCTCGTCGCGGATCGCGCCCGTCGGCACGATCACGTGGCCGACGTCGAACCCGGGCCGCACGATGCCGGCCCCACCGCAGCCGATGATGCCGGTCGAGCCGCGGGCGATCAGCACCTCGAGCGACCCGACCGATGCCGGCGCACCGACCGGCGGGTTGGTGAGCGCGATCTCGACACCGCGATGCGTGACCACGAAGATGTCGTGGTCGCCGTGCTCGAACGGCACCTGAGCGACCGGCGTGAGGCCCTCGGTGCGTCGGCGCACGACGTCGCCGAACCAGCACATCACGGCCCGCTCCGGGAACCCCAGCATCGGCCGGTGGCGCGACGGGTTGATGACCGCCTCGTGGGCGGGATCGAACTCGAGCAGCGGCACGTCGGCGGGATCGAGGCGGGTCACCCGCCCATTCGATCAGCTGCCGCCGACGGTCTTGCGGATCTCGACGATCTTCTCGGTGGCGTGGTTCGCGTCGAGGCCCTTGTCGTCGAGCAGGCGGTCGCGGTCCTTCGCGGCCTCGCGCTCGGCGATGGTGGTGTCGACCCGGGCCAGCGCGGCTTCGATGCCGTGCTCGTGGATGAACTCGGCCCAGTCGACCAGCTCGTCGACCATCTCGCTCTCGGGCACGACGGCCACGTTGCGGCCGCGCACGAACAGATGACCGCGCTTGTTGCCGGCGGCGATGCCGAGGTCGGCCTCGCGCGCCTCACCCGGCCCGTTCACCACGCACCCCATCACCGCCACCTGCAACGGCAGCTTGCGATCGCCGAACGCCTGCATCGCCCGGTTGGCGACGTCGATCACGTCGATCTCGGCACGCCCACAGCTCGGGCAGGCGATCAGGTCGACGTTCTTGCGCTCGCGCAGACCCAATGCCTCGAGCAGCTGACGACCGGCACGCGCCTCTTCGACAGGATCGGCCGTGAGCGAGTAGCGGATCGTGTCGCCGATCCCTTCCATCAGCAGCGTGGCGATGCCTGCAGTGGCCTTCACCAGGCCGGCCGGCGGCGGGCCGGCCTCGGTGACCCCGAGGTGCAGCGGCGCGTCGGTGGCGGCACTGAGTTGCCGGTAGGCCTCGACCATCAGCGGCACGCTCGACGCCTTGACGCTGATCTTGTAGTCGTGGAAGTCGACGTCCTCGAAGTACGCGATCTCCTGCAGGGCACTCTCGACCATCGCCTCCGGGCGGATGCCGCCGTACTTCTCGTACAGCGCCGGGTCGAGCGATCCGCCGTTGACGCCGATGCGGATCGGCAGGTCGCGCGCCTTGGCCTCGGCGGCGACGGCCTTGATGTGCTCGGGCCGGCGGATGTTGCCCGGGTTGAGCCGCAGGCCGTGCACCCCGGCCTCCATGGCCGCGAGCGCCATCTTGTACTGGTGATGGATGTCGGCGATCACCGGGATCGGCGAGCGCGGCACGATCTGCGCCAGCCCCTCGGCGGCCTCCTGCTCGTTGCACGTGCACCGCACGATGTCGCAGCCCGCGGCAGCGAGTGCATAGATCTGTTGCAGGGTGCCCTCGACATCGGCGGTCTTCGTGGTGGTCATCGACTGCACCGAGATCGCTGCATCGCCACCGACGGCGACCTTGCCGACGTGGATCTGGCGGGTGCGGCGACGCTCGAACGCGGGCGTCGCAGAGGCTGCGGAAGCGTTCACGTGTCCAGTGTGCCAGCGATCAGCCGCCGATGGGGCGGACGATGTCGAGGTACAGGCCCGACAGCACCAAGAACGCGAGCAGGCCCATCATCGCCATCGTGACCGGCACCATCTTGCTCACGTCGGCATGGTACGGCTGACCGCCGCGACGGCTGCGGAGCCGCTCGTAGGTGGCGATCGCCGCGTGCCCGCCGTCGAAGGGCAGCATCGGGAACAGGTTGAACAGACCGACGAACACGTTCACCCCGGCCAGCAGCAGCACGATGCCGGCCAGCCCGGCCTGATCGCCCAGGCTGCCGCTGTAGCGCGACACACCGACGACGGTGGTCGGCTGGGTGGACGGGTCGGTGGAGTTGCCCGACACGTGCTGGTAGATGTTGACCGGGTTGAGCACCTTGAACACGCCCGACACCGACTCCCACGCGCCGCGACCGAGGTCGCTGCCGGCGGTGGTGACGGCGGTGAGCACGGGCTGGCGCTCCCACACCGTCTCGGACTCGCTGCGGGTACCCACGTAGGCCTTGCCGAACGTGTCGCC
>WBZM01001520.1_pt1 | contig 22686 bp, 17 predicted proteins | sample 5204271 | NCBI WGS metagenome assembly WBZM01 (sample SAMN12344346, study PRJNA552823) | activated sludge metagenome | biome: Activated sludge suspended growth; feature: Nitrification reactor; material: Wastewater; isolation source: activated sludge from nitrification reactor of wastewater...
TGTGCCGATACTCAACAGCTTCTTCGGCCTGCAGCCGCTGCGCAGCGGCCTGGATGCAGCCATCATCGGCGGCGTCGTGTTCGTCTGGATGGGCGCGTTGCGCTTCACCTGGCGCCGCCGCCTGATTGACCGCTATCTGGATGTCAACCTGTCACACCTGTAGGGGAGTGCGCCCTACTGCGTTGCGTGCTTTCCTGTGGCATGCTGGTAAGCAATCAAAGTCAGCAAAAGCAAAGAAGGAGTGTTCTGTTCATGTCTGCATCGATTCCTGCTTCCCACCTCGATTTGCTCGAAGGGCCTTATCTGGCCACCCTGACCACCCTCAACCCCAAGGGCGCGCCGGAGAACACCGTGGTATGGTGCTCCTGGGATGGCCAGCATGTGCTGGTTAACACGGCCGACGGCCGGCGCAAGCCGGCCAATGTGCGCCGTGACCCGCGCGTCGCCCTGACGGTGATCGATCCCAAGAATCCCTTCCGTTGGTTGGATGTGCGTGGTGTGGTGGAGGAGATCGTCCCCGACGCCGACTACGCCAACATCGACGCTCACGCCCGGATCTATGCCGGCGTGGATCGCTACTACGGCGGCGTGCAGCCGGCCGAGGCCCGTGGCACCGAACAGCGCATCATCTTCAAAATCCGCCCTGACCGGGTGTTGTTGTTCCCGCCGCAAGGCTAATGACATCCTGTACATTTCCAGCGGAGTCAGGCGCCCCCAGGTGCGGGTTTTGTGTACACAAGCCGCACCTGGGGGCGCTCACTTCGCCCTAGCCGGCGGCGGGCAGGCTGTTCATCGCCGTGATGATGAGATCGGCCGCCGCCTCCAGCGTCAGCTTCTCCGTGTTGATCACCAGATCGTAGAGTAGGGGGCTGGCCGCATCCACGCCGTAGTAACGCTGGACGTAGTCGGCGGCTGCCTGGTCGCGCTGGACGACAAATTCGCCAGCCTCCTCGATCTTCAACCCGTGCAGCGCCTGGGTGCGCTGGATACGCTGCTCTAGCGGAGCCACGACACGCACGTGGAGGACGTCGGGCTTGCCGTGCAACACGACCTGACCGCCGCGGCCAACTACCACCACCTGTCCGTGCTCATAGGCTGCATCGATCAGGCTCTGGAAGCGCTGGAAAGCCATCTGTTCTGCAGCCTGCGCCTTGCCTTTCAGTTCCAGTTCAGTAGGTTCGTTGAAGGGCAAGGTCAAGGCGCTGGCCAGCCGTTCCAGGAAGCCCGGCGCCCGATGCTGCGCCTCGGACAGGTCCACGACCGTCTCCGGCGCCACGCCCAGTTCAGCGGCTAGCTGGGCCATCAGATCCTTGTCGAAATAGCGATAGCCCAGCCGGTCGCAGATCAGTCGCGCCAGTTCGTTGCCGCCGCTGCCATATTGTCGTGATATCGTAATGATTTTCATAGTCCGTCTCCATTCTTGAGTAAGGAGCACTGCCGTCAGGGGTTTAGCTGCCGGCTGCTGTGTGCACCTTGGCGCGTGCCTGCTCGCCGGTCCAGAACTCGCGCAGCACGTACGCCGCCATCTTGGGCGAGCGGGTGCGGGTGAAGATGCCTTTCATGTTCAGGCCGCCCACGCGGGCGATGCTTTGCACGGCGGCGAAGTCGGCGAAGTTCCAGACGTGCATACCGGCCACGAAGGGGCGCGCTGCCGCCGTCTCCAGATGCATGCGGATGAAGTCGGCTTGATACTCCTCGGTCCACATTACTGTGGGATGCCCGTGCATGCCGGCCAGCGTGTCGGCGCCGAACTCGGTCATGATGATCGGCCGCTTAAACTGCTGCCAGACCTCGTCCAGTTCCTCGGCCAGTTTGGCGCGTGCCTTCTCCAACTCGCCGCCCAGGGTATACCAACCCCAGTAGCGATTCATGCACACCACGTCGCTCTGCTCCATCCACGACGTTGGGCCGCCCATCACGGTAACCACCGTCACCAGGCGGGTGGGGTCAAGCGCGCGGGCCCGGGCCGCCAGCGTATCCAGGAACTCCTTGCCGATGGCCTCGGACGGGCTGACGAATTTCTCCCCGACGGAGCCGACGCCAAAGCCGACCGGCATGGGTTCGTTGGCCACACACCACATGACCACCGAGGGATGGTTCTTGTCACGGGCGATCAACTCGTCGATCTGCCGCAGGCAGACCTGCAGGCGCACCGGGATGTTCTCTTCGTCGCCGAACTGCAAGCTGACAGCCGGGATTTCGTCGATGATCAGGAAACCCTCGCGGTCGGCCAGTTGCATCTCCTCCTCGCTGTAAGGGTAGTGCGAGGTGCGGTAGCTGTTGGCGCCGGTCCAGCGCATCAACTGATAGTCTTTCACCATGAGAGGCAGGTTCAGCCCCTTGCCACTGGCGATGAAGTCCTCGTGGCGGCCGAAGCCGTTCATCTGCACCGGCTGGCCGTTGAGCAGGATCTGTCCGCCTTGTACGGCGATAGTGCGGATGCCAACCTTGAGCGAATACTGGTCGTCGAAGGGGCGGGGACTCTCCACCCCGGCCGCTTCCACCGCCAGGTCGTACAAATACGGGTCCTGATCCGACCAGAAGCGGGCGTTGGGCACGATCAGCGTCGTTTCGGCTTTGCCGTCTACGAAGTTCAGTCCGGCCTCGATGCGGGTGTCGCCGCCCGTGAGCCGCACCGCGCCCGAACCCGCCACGTCGTCGTTCAGTCTGACGGTGACTTTGACCGAGCCGCCGGCGCCGTGAATGTCGGTGACCACGGTCACGTCTTCGATGTGGGTCTGCGGCGTCGAGTAGAGCACCACCGGGCGATGCAGGCCGGCGAAGGGGTAGAAGTCGAAGGTTGTGCGCGGGGTGCTGGCAAACATGCCCATCATCGAATTCATATTGCCGGAGGGCACACGCGTCGGCTTCAGCTCGTTTTCCACGCTGATGGCGATCACGTTGGCCTGATCCCAGCGGATGTGCTCGCTGATTTCGAACGCGAAGGGCAGGTGCCCTCCTTCGTGCGATCCGACCTTGACGCCGTTCACGTACACTGTGCCGTAATAGCAGGCCGAGCCGACCCGAATGAAGATGCGCTGACCCTGCCAGGAGGATGGCACGGTGACAGTCGTCACATACCAGGCCAGGTCCAGATAGCCAAAGAGATCCTCGTACTGCTCATTCCAACTGCCCGGCACGGCGATGGGGCGGGATGCGGCGAGGCCGTTGGCCCAGCCTTCGGCTTCGCCGATGCCACCGGGATCGATCCTGAAATCCCAGATACCTGAGATGTCGAGTTTGTTGCGTGTGTTGTTTTGGATGGGGTAAAGCATGGCAGCCTCTTGTTCGTGGTATAGGGTTCAGGCGCCGGGCCGTTACGGCCCGGCGCCTGGCAGGTGTTAGTCAGGTCAGACTTGGAAGGTCACTTCTTTGCCCTGATGGGCGAGTTGCTTGGCGACGTCCTTGGGATAGAACTTGTAGAACAGGAACCAGTAGACGGCGTTGACGGCGTAGGGTACGGTCACCATGTAGAGCATGACGTTTTGCAGGCCGATGCGCTCGGCGATGTACCCGACCGAGAGGGTGATCACGGCGGCGAAGAAGCCCTGGACGAAGGAGAAGAGCAGGGCGAAGGCGGTGGCCGAAACCTCGACCGGCACGACTGCCGATACCATGGGCAGCACCACGCCGGAGAAACCGATGGAGCCGATCAGGCCGAACAGGAAGAGCACGATGTAGAGCGTGATGCCCTGACCCCAGTCGATCTGCAAGGCCAGGAAGGACATGATGGCGAAGGCGACCAGGTAGATCTGCATCAGGATCACGCGTCCGTTGGGGCCGAAGCGTTTGTCGAACCAGTCACCCAGCAGGCCGCCCAGGAAGGAGCTGATCGCAAAGCCAGCCATGAACACTGAGTAGAGGATGGCGGCGTCGGCGGTTTGCCAGCCGCGCACGTCCACGTAATAGGTCACGAAGAAGGAGAAGAGCACCAGGCTGGTGACCAGGGGCAGCATGCCCATCAGCAGCAGCACGGTCGGGGTCTTGACGATCTGGCCGACGGCTGACCAGTTGAACTTGGCCGTCTCGGCGCCCTCTGCGGGTCCCTTCTTCTGCGGATCCTTAACGAAGATCAGGATCAGGATGCCGCTCAGGACGCTCAGGCCGCCCATGATGAACATGCCGTAGCGCCAACCGTCGTCGATGTTGGCCAGCCTGCCGATAAAGGGGGTCAGCAGAACGGTACCGCTAACTGAAGCGAAGCGGATGAACCCAAACGCCTTGCCGCGTTCCTCGCGCTCGAAAATGTCTGACAACAGGCCGTTGGCGATAGGCTCGCTGGCCACCGTGCCGATCACGCCGATGCCGTACAGGATGACCAACTGGGTGAAGTTCTGGGCCAGGCCGGCGGCAGCCGTCCACAGGCCCCAGATGCCAGTAATGAAGACGAGGACCCGCTTGCGGCCATACTTGTCGGCCAATATCGACCACAATGGACCAAAAATCATGCGACCAAAGCGGCTTAGGCTGGAGAGCAGGCCCAATGCGCCCAACTCAAGGCCAAGCGCCACGCGGATGACCGGGAACAGGGTGTTGATGAGACCGCCTTCGAGACTATCGCTGACGCTGGCGAGGGCCATGGCCAGCAGCGCAGACCACCGGCCTCTGGCCTTGGGCTGGCTGACATTTACCGAACTGGTGGAAGAGATTGCTTCAGTCATTGGGAGCCTCCTGCGTGAATAGGGTTCGGCGTTACGTTAGCGCTAACGTCATTTGTCTTGCAGTATAGCAGGTTTTTGCGATTTGTCAATAGGCAACTTTGGCTTTTTTTGACCAATTTTCCGCGGTGCAAGCGGACTCCCTTGTCGCGCAGGCAAGCACGCGTCCCGAAGAACAAAAAAGAGGAATGGGAGCAATATCCCATTCCTCTTGTCAGCAGTCAGCGCGGTGTGGCGCTGCCTTTGACTGGCTGCGTATCACGCCGACTCGCGCACCACCAACTCCGGATCCACCTGCAAGGCATCCGCTGCCAGCTCATCTGCCTCATCGATGATGGCCAGCAGGGTGTCCATGGCCAGTTGGCCGATCCCGGCCAGGTCGACGCGCACCGTGGTCAGGCGCGGGCGGATCATGGTGGCCAGAGGCGTGTCGTCGACGCCGATGACAGCAATGTCGTCGGGCACGTGCTTTCCCTGCTCCTGGCAGGCTTCGATGGCGCCGGCCGCTACCAGGTCGTTGAAGGCAAAGACCGCGTTGATTCTGGGACGACGGGCCAGGAGGGCATTCATGCCGGCATAGCCGCCCTGGAAATCAGGGGCGCAGTGTTCCAGCATGACCGGATCGAACACCAGGCTAGCCGCTGCCAGCCCGGCCCGATAGCCATCCAAACGCCTCTGGCCCGAGATAGAATAGACCGGTCCGGCCAAAATGGCGATGCGGGTGCGCTCGCGACTTACGAAATGCGCCACCGCCTGTTGAGCGCCGAGGGTGTCGTTCACATTGATAGTGGCGGTGGCAGGCAGGGCGGCGCTGAGCATCCGATTGACCAGCACTGCGGCCGGCAGTCTTTCTACGTGAGTCTCCAACTCGTCGATGGGCAGACGCGAGCTGCACAGGATTGCCCCGTCCACCTCGTTCTGCCACATGGAGTCCAGCGCAGCCACCTCGCGGTCGAGATCTTCCGCTGTGTTCATCAACACCAGATTGTAGCCGCGCCGGTAACCGGCGTCTTCGGCTCCGCGCGCGATGTGGGAGAAGAACGGATTGGCGATGTCGGGCACTACCAGGCCAATGGTCGCCGTCTGGCGGGTCGCCAGGCTGCGCGCGATCATGCTCGGCCGGTAGCCGAGCTCGTCCGCCAATGCTTGAATACGCTGGCGAACCGCGTCGCTCACGCCGGGCTTGTTGTTCATGGCGCGTGAGACAGTCATCATCGACACGTCGGCGGCGCGTGCAATATCGGAGATGGTTGGCCGTTTTTTCATCGAAAATTGCCTCTTGACATTTTCAAATCTCGTGCTATACTGAGCACAATAAGAGTTAGCGCTAACGTAATCTGCCAGGCAATCTGACCCGCAACGAAAACGCTGACTAGGACGATGGAATTATAACCTGACTGTAACGGTCTGCCAAAGACGCCTGGCCCGTAGAGCCAGGCGCCCCAACAGAGGCATACATGAGCACCAAGACCCTACACTCCTTACCGGCCGATCGCTATTTCAGCCCCGATCCACAACAGAAGCGCACAGCGTTGGATCTGTACGCCGGAATCGCCGGGCTGCCGATTGTTTCTCCTCACGGTCACGTCGATCCGGCGCTCTTTTCCGACCCTGACCAGCGCTTTGGCAATCCGGTTGAGTTGTTGATTCAGCCTGACCACTACATCGTGCGCATGATGGCGTCGCAAGGCATCCCGCACGCACGTGTGTTGGCTGGCGATAACCCGAGGCAGATTTGGCAGCTCTTTGCCGATCACTTCCATCTGTTTCGCGCTACGCCGTCCGGCATGTGGCTAGTGCACGAGCTGGAGGCCGTCTTCGGCGTGGTCGAGCGGCTTGATGGCGGCTCTGCTCAGCGCATTTACGATCAGATCGAAGCAGCGCTGGCCTCGCCCGATTATAGCCCGCGCCGGCTGTTCGACCGTTTGAACATTGAGGTGCTGGCAACCACCGATCCGGCCACCAGCACGCTGGAGCATCATCAGGCCATCCGTCGTTCGGGGTGGCATGGCCGCATCATCCCGACGTTTCGCCCCGATGGCGTAGCCAACCTGGACACGCCCGCCTGGCGCGAGAACATCGATGCCCTCAGCGCCGTGAGCGGCATTGACGTGGTCGATTACGTCTCATACATCGAAGCGCTGGAGCAGCGCCGGTCGGCTTTCAAGGCTTTGGGCGCTACTGCAGTCGATTTCAGCCCGGCCAGCCCGGCGACTGAATGGCTGACTGGTGAGGAGGCCAACGCTCTATTTGGTCGCGCGCTGGCTGGCTCAGCGACGCCGTCTGACGCGACCCGCTTTGCAGCGCACATGGTGTGCGAGCTGGCGCGCATGAGTGTTGACGATGGACTGGTGTTGCAACTCCACCCTGGCGTCTATCGTAACCACAGTTCCCAGGTCTTCGCCCGTTTCGGCGCCGACCGCGGCTTCGACATCCCGGTAGCCGTCGAGTTCACCCGCAACCTGCGCCCGCTGCTGGAGCGCTTTGGCCATCATCCCAATCTGACCATGATTCTGTTCACGCTGGACGAGAGCGTTTACGCCCGCGAGCTGGCGCCTTTGGCTGGCGCCTACCCAGCCCTGCGGCTGGGGCCGCCCTGGTGGTTCCACGACTCGTGGAACGGCATGCGCCGCTACTTCGATCAGGTCATGGAGACCGCCGGCATCTACAACACGGCCGGCTTCAACGACGACACCCGCGCGTTTCTCTCCATCCCAGCCCGACACGACGTTTGGCGGCGGGCGTCGGCCGACTGGCTGGCCGGGCTGGTGGTGCGCGGCATGATCGATCACCGCGATGCTCAAACCCTGGCCTGCGAGCTGGCCGTCGGGCTGGCGCGCCGGGCCTACCGGCTGTCAACCAATCAGTAAACTTCCTTGCCATCATCTGGAGGACTCTTATGAACACAACCGAAATCGCCAAACTCTACGACTTCACCGGCCAGACCATCCTGGTCACCGGCGGCGCGGGCGTCCTGTGCAGTGAATGGGCGCTGGCGCTGGCCGGCTGCGGCGCTAATGTGGCTATCGTCGACCGCAATCCTGCGTCCATGCAGGCCGTGATCGACCGTTTTCAGCCCGTCCAGGGCAGCGGCCGTATCGTCGCCGTTCAGGGCGACGTGCTCAAGCAGGAGGCCATGCAGGATGCGGTCGAAAAGACGCTGGCTGAATTTGGCGCAATCGACGGCCTGATCAACGGCGCCGGAGGCAACAAGCCTGATGCCACCACGACGCCGGACACGAGCTTTTTCGATCTGCCCATCGAGGCGATCCGTTGGGTATTCGAGCTGAATCTGATCGGCACCATCATGCCATCACAGGTTGTGGGCCGGCATATGGCCGAACGCCAGAAGGGCGTGATCCTCAACGTCTCATCGATGAACTCGTTCCGGCCCCTGACCCGTATCGCTGCCTACTCGGCAGCCAAGGCGGGTGTGAGCAATTTCACCCAATGGTTGGCCGTCCACATGGCGCAGGAGTACTCCGGCAACATCCGCGTCAATGCCCTGGCCCCCGGCTTCTTCATGGGCGAGCAGAATCGTTTTCTCTTGACGGACAAGGAGACCGGCCAGCTTACGCCGCGCGGCCAGCAGATCATCAGCCACACGCCCATGGGGCGCTTTGGCGCCAACGACGATCTGATCGGCCCAATGCTTTGGCTGATGTCGCCGGCCTCGGCCTTCGTCACGGGCATCGTCGTGCCGGTGGACGGAGGGTTCTCAGCCTACAGCGGCGTCTAATCCGCGGGGCCTCTGAGGACTCGGAATACCTCGAAGGTCCGTTGTAAGAACACCCAAGGACAGTCACCCATGATCACAGCCCAGGCAGTCGCCCGCACAGGCGCCTTGATCGATCTCGCAGTACGTGATGCTCTGGCCCGTGGCCTTGGCTCAGGCCAGTTCATCGGGCAGCGGGTGTTGGTGTTGATCCCCGACCACACGCGCTCATTGCCCCTGCCGATGTTGTTTCGCGCCGTGGTGGAAATCCTGCACGACGCACGCCAGCTCGACTTTATGGTGGCGCTGGGCACGCACCCGGCGATGTCGCCTGAGGCCATGAACCGCCTGGTCGGCATCAGCGCCGAACAGCGGCGGACAACCTACCGGCACGTGGGCCTGCTCAACCACGCCTGGGACGACCCGGCCGCGTTGACTTCGCTGGGTCTCATGGGCCAGGATGAGATCAGACGCATCGCCGGCTCAAGCTGGCATGAGTCGCTGCCCGCTGAGGTTGACATCCGTATCAATCGCGCCGCGCTGGAATACGACCACATCGTCATCGTCGGTCCAACCTTTCCCCACGAGGTAGTCGGCATGTCAGGCGGCGCCAAGTACCTGTTCCCTGGCATCTCTGGCCCGGACATGATCAACGCCACCCACTGGCTGGGCGCGCTGGCCGGCGTGGTGGGCACCATCGGCATCAAGGACACCCCTGTGCGGGCCATGATCCATGCCGCAGCCCGGCGCTTGCCGACGCCTGTCACTCTGGTTGCGCTGGTAGTGGAAGGCCACGACCTGAGCGGCGTCTTCGTTGGGGACATGTTCGACGCCTGGAGCGCTGCTGCTGACCTGTCGGCCGAGCGCAACATTCGCTGGAGCCAGCGTCCCTACCACCGGGTCCTTTCCTGTGCTCCCACTATGTACGACGAGTTGTGGACAGCAGGCAAGGCAATGTACAAGCTGGAGCCAGCCGTGGCTGTCGGCGGCGAGGTGATTATCTATGCCCCGCATCTGAACGTGGTCAGCCACGTGCATGGCCAGTACATCTACCAGGTCGGCTATCACATCCTGCCGTACTTTCTGAACGATTGGCAGCGTTTCCAGCGCATCCCGCTGGGTGTGCTGGCGCACAGCACGCATGTACGCGGCTCCGGCGTCATGGACGGCGGCGTCGAAAAACCCAACGTGCGCGTGACGCTGGCCAGCCAGATCTCGCCTGAGGATTGCGCGCGGCTGAACCTGGGCTATCTTGATCCGGCCACTATCGACATCGCTGATTGGCAAGGCCGCGAGGACGAGGGCATTCTCTACGTACCCAAGGCCGGCGAAGTTTTGTATCGTACCCGATCCTGAGGAAAAGGAAGGTCATCATGTTTGTCATTGTGATGGGCGTTTCCGGCAGCGGCAAGACCACGGTCGGCGCAGCGCTGGCGCAACGCCTGGACTGCTCGTTTTATGATGGGGATGACTACCATCCCGCAGCCAACGTGGCCAAAATGGCTGCCGGCATCCCTCTGGACGATAACGACCGGGCCGGTTGGCTGGACGCGCTGGCTGAGGTCATCCGCAGCGGACTGAGTCGGGGCGAAAGCGGAGTCATTGCCTGCTCGGCCCTGAAGACGCGATACCGCGCAGTCTTGCAGGCTGCAGCGCCAGGCCCGGACCAGGTGCGCTTCGTCTACCTGCGCGGCAGCTACGAGACGATTCTCGCGCGCATGCAGAGCCGCCAGGGTCATTACATGAAGGCGGACATGCTGCGCAGCCAGTTCGACGCCCTGGAGGAGCCGGAGGACGCAATCACCATCGACGTCACGTTGGCGTTAGACGCGCAGATACGCCAGATCCTTAGCGGCCTGGGCGACCACTCACAGCGCGCTGCGCAACCGAGGTACGCCCTGGGCATCCTTGGCTTGGGTGTCATGGGCCGCAGCCTGGCGCAAAACTTCGAACGCCACGGCTATCCCGTGATCGGCTATGATCCGGCCCCGCGGCTGCCAGAGGATTTCACTGTCAGAGTAACGCAGTCGCTGCCCGATCTGGTCGCCGCACTCAAGTCGCCGCGCGTGCTGATGATGATGGTGCCGGCTGGCGCAGCCGTAGACAACGCCATTGCATCATTGCAGCCACACTTGCAGCCGGGCGACATCATCGTCGACGGCGGCAACTCGTTCTTCAGCGACACCGAGCGACGCAGCAAGGAACTGGAGCAGGACGGCATTCTGTTCGTCGGCATGGGCGTTTCCGGCGGCGAGAGCGGCGCCCTGTGGGGTCCAAGCCTGATGCCGGGCGGCTCGGCTGCCGCCTGGCATCATATTGCGCCTATGTTCGAGGCAATCGCGGCCCGCGCAGAAGATGGCGCACCCTGCGTGGCCTGGATGGGCGGCGGCGGCGCAGGGCACTACGTCAAGACCGTTCACAACGGTATCGAATACGGCGACATGCAGTTGATCGCGGAGATCTATGACCTGTTGCACCGCGGCGCAGGGCTATCCAACGCCGAGCTGGCCGAGATCTTTGCACGCTGGAACGACGGCGAGCTGCGCTCATACCTGGTTGAGATCACGGCGCACATCCTGGCCCGCAGCGACGAGGAGACGGGCCAGTCGCTGGTCGACCTGATTCTTGACGAAGCGGCGCAAAAGGGAACCGGTAAATGGACGGCTCAAAGCGCGCTGGACGTCGGCGCGGCTGTGCCAACGCTCAGCTCGGCTGTGACCAGCCGGCTCCTGTCCAACATGAAAGAGGAGCGGGTGGCGGCCCAACACGTGCTGGGCAGCGCACGGCGTTTCACCGGCGACTCTGCGCGGCTGGTGGCTGCGGCCGAACAGACGCTGTATGCCTGCAAAGTAACCGCCTACGCCCAGGGCCTCAGTTTGTTGCGCATGGCTTCTGAGGACTTTGGCTGGGGCATGAACTTCGCCAGCATCGTGCGCACCTGGCGCGCAGGGTGCATTATCCGGGCTGGGCTGCTGAATGGTATCGCAACGGCATTTGAGCACAAGCCGGACTTGCCTAACCTGCTGGTCGATGATACATTCTCTGCTGCTGTGCTGGAACGGGAAGCCGCCTGGCGTGAGGTAGTGCAGACCGCTGTGGCCTTGGGCATACCTGTCATGTCGATCAGCGCATCGCTGGCTTATTTTGATTCGTACCGATCTGCGCGCCTGCCGGCTAACCTGATCCAGGCGCAGCGCGATTACTTCGGCGCCCACGCTTATCGCCGTGTGGACAAAGAAGGCCTTTTTCACACACAATGGGAGTTGTCGTAACCACCATGGCCAACAAATCCAGCCCCGCCGCCAACGGATCGGCTCCTGATATCCAGGTTGCCTGGCACGCGTTCGACGTAGAGCGGGCAATGGTGAAGGTCGGAAGTCGCGAGACGGGACTTTCATCCGACGAAGTCGCTCAACGCATGCAGCAGTACGGCCCCAACGAGCTGAACGAGAAGCCACGGCCGACTTTCCTGCAACTGGTGTTGGCGCAGCTCAACAACTTCATCGTCATCCTCCTGATCGTCGCCTCGGTGGTTTCGGCCCTGCTGGGCGACTGGCTCGAAGCTGCGGTGATCATGCTGATCGTCGTGCTCAACGCCATCCTGGGCGTGATCCAGGAGAGCCGGGCCGAGGAAGCGCTGGCCGCGCTGAAGAAGATGGCCGCTCCTGAATGCCAGGTGCTGCGTAACGGCCAGCGCGTCTCCGTGCCAGCCCGAGAACTGGTGCCGGGCGATGTGGTCTTCCTGGAGGCCGGCAACTTCGTCCCTGCCGACATGCGCCTGATCGAAGCGGTCAATTTGCGCGTCGAGGAGGCTGCGCTCACCGGCGAATCGGTGCCGGTGCAGAAGAATGCGGCCTTGCTGCTCGATGAAGATGCCACGCTGGGCGACCGCAAGAACACTGTCTTCATGGGCACTGTGGTCAACTATGGCCGTGGCCGCGGCGTGGTGGTGGCCACGGGCATGCATACCCAGCTTGGCATGATCGCCGACATGCTGCAGGCGGTGGAAGAAGAAGGAACGCCGTTGCAGGGCCGCCTGGACCAACTGGGCAAGACCCTGGGCATCGCCGCCTTGGTGATCTGTGGCGTGGTCTTCGGGATCAGCCTGTGGCGCAGCGGTGTGTTCACCGAGGGACTGACGCCTGAGATCACCGAGATCATCGTCGAGGACTTCATGATTGCGGTGGGCCTGGCCATCGCTGCTGTGCCTGAAGGGCTGGCGGCTGTGGTTACCATCAGCCTGGCCCTGGGTATGCGCGAGATGGTGCGGCGTAACGCCCTGATCCGCCGGTTGGCGTCCGTAGAGACCCTTGGCTCCGCCACAGTCATCTGCTCGGACAAGACCGGCACCCTGACCCAGAATGAGATGACCGTCACGCGCCTCTGGATCGATGGCCAGATCGCCGAGGTCACTGGCGCTGGCTACGATCCCGACGGCGAATTCCTCGTGGCCGGCAAGCAAGCCGATCTGCAAGCGCTCCCCGGCCTGACCACCGTGCTCTGGGTGGGCGCCCTGAACAACGACGCCGTGCTGGAGCCGGTGTCAGAAGAGGGAGCGGACACCTATCGCATCATCGGCGACCCCACCGAGGGCGCGATGCTGGTGGCGCTGGCCAAGGCGGGCGCCAGCCTGGAGTCGCTGGCCACAGCCTACCCGCGGCACAAGGAGATCCCCTTCGACTCTGCGCTCAAGCGCATGACCACCGTCCACAAGATCAATCGCATCAGGAGCGAAGGTCCGTCGCCCTTCCACGACCAGCGCCACCTGCACGCCCATGCCGTCACCGTCAAGGGCGCGCCGGACCTGGTGCTGGAGCTGTGCACCGACTATCAGACGCTGGACGACCAGGTCCGTCCCCTGGACGACGACATGCGGCAGCGTATCCGTGCAGCCAACGACAGCATGACCGGCGATGCGCTGCGCGTGATGGGCTTCGCCTATCGCGTCGAGCCGGATGTGCCGGAGGACCTTACGCGGGAGTTTGCTGAGCAAGGCCTGATCTTCGCCGGCCTGATGGGCATGATCGACCCGGCCCGTCCAGAGGTCAAGCCTGCGCTGGAAAAGGCGCGCGGCGCCGGGCTGCGCACGATCATGATCACCGGCGACTACCCCAATACCGGCCGGGCCGTGGCTGAGAGCATTGGGCTGCTGCGCCCTGGCGACAAAGTCTTCACCGGGGCAGACCTGAACGAGATGGACGACGCCAAGCTGGCCGAAGAGGTCAAGCACACGGCCGTGTTCGCCCGCGTGTCGCCTGAGCATAAGATGCGCATCGTCGACGCCCTGCGCACCAACGACGAAGTGGTCGCCATGACCGGCGACGGCGTAAACGATGCGCCGGCCATCAAGCGGGCCGATATCGGCGTCTCCATGGGCATCACGGGCACCGACGTGGCCAAAGGCGCGGCTGATATGGTGCTGACCGACGACAACTACGTCAGCATTGTGGCTGCAGTTGAGCAGGGCCGCATCATCTATTCCAACATCCGCAAGTTCGTCTTCTTCCTGCTGTCGTCCAACATCGCCGAGGTAATGATCATTTTCCTGGCGACGCTGGCCGGCCTGCCGATGCCGCTCACGGTCATCCAACTGCTGTGGCTGAACTTGCTGACCGATGGCGCGCCGGCCCTGGCCCTGGCCATGGAGAAGGGCGATCCCGACATCATGGAGCAGCCGCCCCGGCCCAAGAGCGAGTCCATCGTCAACAAGCCGATGCAACTGGGCATGGTGGTGCAGACCTTTGCCCAGACGGGCGTCGTCCTGACAGCTTTTGCACTGGGTCTGCTCTGGCATTTGGAGGCTGGCGCCTACATGCCAGCCGGCGCCAATCCGCTGAGTTACCTGCTGCAACACGATTGGCGCGGGGTAGATGTGCAGACCGCCGAAACGATGGCTTTCGTCACTCTGTCGCTGTGTGAGTTGTTCCGCGCCTACACCGTGCGCTCGGAGCGGGTGTCCATCTTCCGCCTGGGCGTCTTCTCCAACAAATATATGCAGTATGCCGTGGGCCTGTCGCTGCTGCTGCTGCTGCTGGTCGTCAATGTGCCTTTCCTGCAGCCGATCTTCAACACGCATCCGTTGACCGGAACCGAATGGCTCGTGGTGCTCGGACTGGCGATTATCCCGGCCATCGCCGAGGAGATCACCAAGTTCTTCCTGCGCTGGCGGGACCGGCGAGCGGTGGCTGTTTAGGAGAGGAACTTGAAGAACTCAGAGGAATTTTTGATGCTCTGGCCGGTCTCTGACCGAACCTATGCTCTTGATGCTCTGGCCGGTCGCTGACCGAGCCAGCCGGAAACTGCCATGTCAACCGAAACTCCCCATCTGCAAGATCTCGCCATCAACACTATCCGTTTTCTGTCTGCCGACGGCGTGCAGCAGGCCAACTCCGGCCATCCTGGCCTGCCCATGGGCGTCGCTCCGCTGGCCTATACCATCTGGACGCGGCACCTGCGCCATAACCCGGCCAACCCGGCCTGGGCCAACCGCGATCGGTTCATCCTGTCCGGCGGCCACGGCTCCATGCTGCTCTACAGCCTGCTGCACCTGACCGGCTACGACCTCCCGCTGGATGAGCTCAAGCGCTTTCGCCAGTTGGGCAGCCGCACGCCGGGCCATCCCGAGTATGGCTTGACGCCGGGCGTAGAAAACACCACCGGCCCGCTGGGGCAGGGCTTTGCCAACGGCGTCGGCATGGCCATGGCCGAGGCGCACCTGGCCGCGCTCTTCAACCGGCCGGGGCACGACATCATCGACCACTACACCTTCGCAATCGTCACCGACGGCGATCTGATGGAAGGCGTCGCCTCGGAAGCGGCCTCGCTGGCCGGCCATCTGCGGCTGGGCAAGCTGATCTATCTCTACGACGACAACCGCATCTCCATCGAGGGATCGACCGACCTGGCGTTCACCGAAGATCGCGGCGAACGCTTCGCCGCCTACGGCTGGCATGTCCAGCGGGTCGACGATGCGCACGACGTGGACGCAATCGACCAGGCTATCCATGCCGCCAAGCTCGATCCGCGGCCCTCGCTGATTATCGTGCGCACCACTATCGGCTATGGCATGCCCACCCGGGCCGGCACGGCCAAGGCGCACGGCGAGCCGCCGGGCGACGCCGAGCTGGACGGCGCCAAGGAGGCTCTGGGCTGGCCCAAAGAACCGCGCTTCTATCTGCCCGCAGAGGCAGTGGAATTCTTCCGCCAGGCCGTGCCGCGCGGCGCTGAGCAGGAGCAGGCCTGGCATGAGCGCATCGAGGCCTATCGCGCGGCCTATCCTGACCTGGCCGCCGGGCTGGAGCGCCGCCTGGCCGGTGAGCTGCCGGCCGGCTGGGACAGCGAACTGCCTGAGTTCCCTGCCGATGCTAAGGGCCTGGCCACGCGTGCGGCATCAGGCAAGGTGCTTAACGCCCTGGCAGCCAGGCTGCCCGAGCTGTTTGGTGGATCTGCCGACCTGGCGCCTTCGACCCTCACCTGGCTTCATGGCTGCGCCGCCTTTTCGGCTGACGAACGCAGCGGCAGCAACGTCCATTTCGGCGTGCGCGAGCACGCAATGGGCGCCATCGTCAACGGCCTGGCCTATCATGGCGGGTTCATTCCCTACGGCGCCACCTTCCTGGTCTTCTCCGATTACATGCGCCCGCCCGTGCGCCTGGCCGCGCTGTCGCACCTGGGCTCGATCTGGGTGTTCACCCATGACAGCATCGGCGTGGGCGAGGACGGGCCGACCCATCAACCCGTGGAGCATCTGGCCGCGCTGCGCGCCATCCCGAACCTGCTGACGCTGCGGCCGGCCGACGCCAACGAGGTGCGCGAGGCGTGGAAGATCGCCGTCGACAACCGCCATCGGCCCACGGCGCTGGCCCTCACCCGCCAGAATCTGCCCACACTGGATCGGACGGTCTACGCCGGCGAGGCGGGCGTCCGCCGCGGCGCATACGTGCTGGCCGACCTGGGGCCGTCGGCCGGCCAGCCGCACATCATCCTGATGGCCAGCGGCTCGGAGGTGGCGCTGATCGTCGCAGCCGGCCAGCGTCTGGCCGCCCAGGGCATCGCCGTGCGGCTGGTGTCCTTCCCCAGTTGGGAGCTGTTCGGCGAGCAGGATGCGGCTTACCAGGCCGCCGTGCTGCCGCCGGCTGTCACCGCCCGTCTGGCGGTGGAAGCTGGCGTCACGCAAGGCTGGCATCGCTGGGTTGGCTCCGCCGGCCGGGTGCTCGGCCTGGACCGCTATGGCGTGTCCGCGCCGGCGGCGCAAGCCTACGCGCACCTTGGTCTGACAGTCGAGCGAGTCGAACAGGTCGCGACAGAGTTGCTGCAAGGCAGTAATGTGTAACGAATAATGCGTAACGAGTAATGCGCACCCCGGAATCCCGGTCGCAGTTCCCTTCTTTCCGGTGACGCATTACTCGTTACGTCTCACGCCAGGAGAAACCCATGAACACCGTACAACAACTCCATCAGGCCGGCCAGTCGATCTGGTATGACAACATCCAGCGCGGGCTGCTGGCCAACGGCGATCTGGCGGCGATGGTGGCACGCGAGGAGATCCGTGGTGTCACGTCCAACCCCACGATCTTTATGAATGCAATGACCAAGACCCGGGATTACGACGCGGGTCTGACGCCCTTGGCGCAGGCCGGCCGCAGCGCCGATGAGATCTTCTGGCAACTGGCGGTCGAGGACATTGTGGCCACCGCCGACCTGTTGCATCCCCTGTACCAGCAAACCGGCGGCGGCGATGGCTACGTCAGCCTGGAGGTCAGCCCGTACCTGGCCCATGACACGGCTACCACGCTGTCCGAGGCCCGGCGGCTGTGGAAGCTGGTCGACAAGCCCAACCTGATGATCAAGATCCCGGCGACTCTCGCAGGCTTGCCGGCCATCGCCGCAGCCATCGCGGACGGTATCAATGTGAACGTGACCCTGATCTTCTCGCGCGAGCGCTATGCCGAGGTGATGGATGCCTATATCCAGGGCATCGAGCAACGCGTAGCGGCCGGCCTGCCTGTGGATCGCGTCGCTTCGGTGGCGTCGTTCTTTGTGTCGCGCGTCGACACCAAGATCGACGGCCTGCTGGCGGCCATGATCGACCGTGAGGGCAAGCACGCTGAAGGGGCGGCAAGGATGTCAGGCAAGGCCGCAATCGCCAATGCCAAGCTGGCATACGCCGACTACAAGGCTGTGTTTGGCGCTGCACGTTTCCAACGCCTTCAAGCGCATGGCGCCCGTGTGCAGCGCCCGCTGTGGGCTTCGACAGGCACCAAGAATCCCAAGTATTCCGACGTCATGTACGTCGACGAGCTGATCGGCCCCGATACCGTCAACACCGTGCCGCCGCAAACCCTGGCCGCCTTGCTGGATCATGGCGTCGTCCGTCCGGGCACGCTGGAAGAAGACCTGCCCGCGGCCGAAAAGGTGATCACCGATCTGGAAAGCCTGGGCATTCTGATGCGCGTGATCACCCAGGAACTGGAGCAGGAGGGGGTCAAATCCTTCATGGACTCCTTCGCTGAGGTGATCGAACGCGTGGACGAGCGGCGGCGCGCCATCGTCACGGCTGCATGAGCCGCAGCTACCTGATCGAACGCAAGCAGCAGGTTATCGCCGATATCCAGCGCGCCCGCCGGGAGCTGGAACGGCTACGCGTGCAGCCGGACCCGCGCAGCCGGCGCCGCGTCCAGGAGCTGGAAGCGCAGCTTGCCAGCCTGATGGCCGAAGAGCACCGGCTGCGCATCGAGATCGACCGCTCGAAAGATTGAATTGGGCGTGCTGAAAGACCGGAAGTTCCCGCAGGCTGTGTTATCATGGCCCTGCGACCTTCCGGTCTCTTAGCTTGCAGGAGGTACACAACTTATGCACGGAGGCGGTTGGTGGAGCTATATCAGCCACGACCCAAGCAAAGGTAAACCCCGGGTGGATCGTGCGCTGCTGCAACGCGTGTTGGGCTATGCGCGGCCCTATTGGTGGATGGTGCTGTTGGTGCTGGCGGCCATCATCGCCATCTCGCTGATCGAGTTGCTGCCGCCGCTGATCCTGCGCCAGTTGATCGATGTCACGCTGCCCAGCAAGAACATGGCGCAGCTCAACCTGCTGGCGCTTGCACTGCTGGCGATTCCGGTGATCAGCGGGCTGATCGACGTGGGCCAGCGCTACCTGAGCGCCAAAGTCGGCGAGGGCATCATCTTCGACCTGCGCCAGGAGATGTACGAGCATCTGTCGCGCATGGCCCTGCGCTTCTTCACCCACACCAAGTCGGGCGAGATCATCTCGCGCTTCAACAACGACGTGGTGGGCGCGCAGAACGCCATCACCGGCACCATTCCCAACATCGTGGTCAACGTGGTCACGGTGGTCTCCACCCTGGCCATCATGGTGTCCATCGACTGGCGGCTGACGCTGCTGTCGGTGGTGGTGGTGCCGCTGTTCCTGCTGCCTGCCAAGCGGGTGGCCGGCACGCTGCGCACCATTCGCCGCCAGGCTATGGACGCCAACGCCGAGCAAAGCAACATCATCACCGAAACGCTGGGCATCAACGGCGCGCTGCTGGTCAAGACTTTTGGCCGGCAGACGCAGGAGGAAACCCGCTTCCGTGACGTCAACGCCCATGTGCGCGATCTGGGTGTGCGCCGCGCGCTGGTGGGCCGCTGGTTCTTCATGGGGCTCAGCCTGTCGGCCGCTGTGGGCACAGCGCTGATCTACTGGGTGGGTGGCCGGATGGTGCTGGCCGACGCGCTGACCATCGGCACGATTGTGGCCTTTGCCGCCTACCTGACGCGGCTTTACGGGCCAATTTCCTCGCTCTCCAACATTCAGGTCGAGTTCGCCCAGTCCATGGTCAGCTTCGAGCGGGTGTTCGAGTACCTGGACGTGCCCATCGAAATCCGGGATGCGCCCGACGCGCGCGTGCTGGAGCAGGTGGCTGGCCGCATCCGTTTCGAGGATGTTTCTTTCAGCTACCTGGCCGAGGCTGAACGGTTGCAGATCGATGCCAGCCTGGCCGGGGACCTTCACACCGCGCCGGCAGACCAGCCGTTGATGGGCGCGCCCATCGCTTTGGGCGCTGGTGACGGGGCGGCCAGCGTGGCGCCGGTGGCCACGCGCACGTGGGCGCTGCGCCATTTCTCTGCCGAGATCGAGCCGGGCCAACTGGTGGCGTTGGTGGGACGCAGCGGCGCGGGCAAGACCACCATCACCTACCTTCTGCCGCGGCTTTACGACGTCAACGAAGGCGTGATCACCATCGACGGCCACGACCTGCGCGCAGTAAGCCAGCAGTCGCTGGCCGACCAGATTGGCGTGGTCATGCAGGAGACATACCTGTTCCACGATAGCATTCGCAAAAACCTGCTCTACGCACGGCCGGACGCCAGCGAGGCTGAGATGATCGCGGCTGCGCAGGCGGCCAGCATCCACGACTTCATCGCCAAATTGCCAGCCGGCTACGACACCGTGGTGGGGGAACGCGGCTACCGCCTCAGCGGCGGCGAGAAACAGCGCCTGGCTATCGCCCGGGTGATTCTCAAGGATCCGCGCATCCTGATTCTGGACGAGGCGACATCGCACCTGGACTCGGAGAACGAGGCGCTGATACAGGCCGCGCTGGAGCCGCTGTTCCAGGGCCGTACCAGCGTCGTCATAGCACACCGATTGTCGACCATCCTGGCCGCCGACACCATCCTGGTTCTGGATGAGGGGCGGTTGGTGGAGAGCGGCGCGCATGACGATCTGCTGGCCAGAGGCGGGCTGTATGCGCACCTGTATGAGACGCAGTTCCGCCAGGGCGGGCTGGATGACTGATGCGGGCGCCGCGGCTGCGTGCAGATCGGCGTGAACGCAAGGCAGCGAAAATTGCTGAGACCTCTACTGTATGCTATCATCGGTGTGCCCGGCAAAGCCGGGCACATTCGCATGGAGAGTAAGGATGCCCACCAACGGCTCGCCTAAACGCAAGAACTTCGAAGACATGTTTCCGGATGAGTTTCCCGGCAGCGAGTCGCGCTACCAGCCGCTCAGCTCCGGCTACGTTGGCTTCGAGATGGTGGTTGGCGCGTTGATCAGCACGGCCAGCGAAGCAGGGCTGCGCCTGTTCGAGGCTGCCAGTACGCTGGATACCACTACCCTGGAGCGCCGTTTCAGCGCGTCCTGCGTGCCCCAGGAATGGCATCATCCGGTCGATCTGTGGGCCGAGATCAGCTTCTACTGGCCGGCCGAGTACACTGCGCTCAGCCTGTACGGCGACGAGGTCATCTGCGATATGTATCACGCAGAGAACGTGCCCTGTCGCCATCGGAATCAGCCGGCCAGCCTGTTCACGGAGCTGGAAGTCGAGTACTTGCTGCCCTTCGAATTTGTGCGCAACCTGGACACCGACGATGGGGTCGAGCGCACTGCGCGCCGCATCCGTCAATTGTTTACCGACATAGTCGAACACGACAACATTGTCGGCGTCGAGGCCAAGGCGCTCTTCACCGGCGATGAACTGCAACTCTCCAGCATCAAGGCGGGGCACGTTTGGGTGCTGGATGAAGAGCTGGGCGACCACACGCTGCTGCGCGGCGCTTTTCTGGAGATCTGTGAGGAGATGCGGACGGTCTTGCTGCGCTTCAACCAGGAGTTCGCGCCCAAACAGGAAAAGAAACGTGACTGACGCCCAGATGCGCCTGGAGGCCCGGCCGGCCCAGGTCTACGTCGGCCTGTATGATCGGCTGCCCCATCCGGGGCTTGGCGCGGTGCAGGAATTCGTCTTCGACATCGGCATCACCGCCACCCGGCCTGTCGTGCTGACCGATGTGGTATGGCGCGTCTACGACCAGACCGACCACGTGGCTTTGGTGAGGCAGCGGCTGGGCCAGGCCGCCATGCACGAGCTGACGCTGGGTCAATACGGCGTGGCGCCCGGCATGGGCCTGATCATCCCGCGCTGTTACTTCCTGGAGCAGGGCGCGATCCCCCTGAGCCACGTGCGTGTGAGCGCAGCCGGCTACGACTACGAAACCCAGGCCGCGGTTACGGCAACGCTCGAAATCCCGCTGGTTTATCATCAGCAGCGCGCCCGGCTGCGCCTGCCCATGGCCAGTGGCGCCTGGTGGGCCATCACGGGCAACGACTGGTCGTCGATGCACAAAGCTGACCCGGTCAGTTGGGCGTTCGCCTACGATTTTGTGAAGTTGGGGCCGGATGGGCAGAGCTATACCGGCCGCGGGCTGCGCAACGAAGATCATTACAGCTTTGGGCAGGCGGTGCTGGCGCCGGCCGGCGGCAAGATCGTCTTCGTGCGCGACGACATGCCCGACCAGCCGCCGGGCCAGCCGCCGGACGGCGCACAATTGGCCGGCGAGGCTGCACGCGTGGCCGGCAATGTGGTCGTCATCGGCCATGGCTATGGCGAGTTCAGCTACCTGGCCCACCTGCAGGCCGGCAGCGTGCAGGTCAAGGTGGGCGACATGGTCAGGAAGGGCCAGCCGGTAGCGGCTGTCGGCAACTCCGGCCACTCGCCCGGCCCGCACCTGCATTACCATTTCCAGGATGGCCCCAACCTGTTCGTGGACCGCGGCCTGCCGGTGTTGTTCAGCGATTTCCTGGCGGTCGGCGACCGGGTCAAGCAAGCAACGATCCCCTCGCGCATGATCGTCAGCCCCGCGCCGGCCACCCGGTAGCCACCCCGTAGGTCACGCTACCAGCGTGACATGTGAGCAAAGACAAGCGGGTCACGTCCATGACGTGACCGACGAGAGACAAAGACAAGATTTGGAGATAAGGAGAAAAGCACCGTGATCGATAGCCCCAACGGCACCGAAGAGTTGATGGACGATCTGTCCGACGAGATTTTGCACACCGAACTTACCGACGAGGCTTACGAAGAGCTGGCAGTTTCCGAAGGCGCCGTGGTCGTAGGACTGGCCTTCTGGGACAGCTCGCTGGCCGATGAGATCGCCGACGAAGCGCCTACGGCTGAAGACCGGGTTGTCATCGACCTGGACCTGTATCTGGACGACAACACATTGCTGGAGTTGTACGGCGCCAGCCTGTTTGCCGCCGACAGCCAACAGCCGCTGGTGGGCCTCAAGGCGCTGGAGGATGCGCTGGTCGACCTGGCTGACAGCGAAAGCGAGTTGAGCGAGGTAGCCCAGACCGAGGACGGCGCGCTGGCGCTGGTCTTTGCCGCCAACGAGGAGCCCAGGCTGATCATTGCGGTCGGCGCATGGTCCGTCAGCGAATGGGACGAGCTGCCAGAGGATTGACCTTCTCTCCCGCCGCCAATCAACCGCAGCGTTACGCCGGTGTAACTGTCGCTCTTCAGGCGCCAAGTTACAC
>WBZM01001522.1_pt1 | contig 22662 bp, 17 predicted proteins | sample 5204271 | NCBI WGS metagenome assembly WBZM01 (sample SAMN12344346, study PRJNA552823) | activated sludge metagenome | biome: Activated sludge suspended growth; feature: Nitrification reactor; material: Wastewater; isolation source: activated sludge from nitrification reactor of wastewater...
GACTACACGGCCGCTCCGGTCGAGCCGTCGGGTTCGCTGGACGAGGACGCGAACGAGGCCCTCGCCGCTCTGCGTGAGAAGTTGCAGAGCGAGAGCTGACGGGTGTGATGTCCGGGGTTCCCTGAGCCGCGGACATCGACCATTGAGATGTTGTAGGCCGGATGCACTGTGGGTCATTCGAGTCACCTCCGGCGCCAGAGATCCGCGAGTTGTTCTGTCAGATTTGGTTCACTGAGATCCCGGGGACGCAGCAAACGGCATGATTCCTGACCTGCGGCGCGATCAGCCCCGCAGTGACCAAGCCGCCCTGGCGATACCTGCCCCGAGCATGGGTACGGTGACACATGTGACTGCACTGGCGAAGACACGAGTCCCGGAGTCGGTGTCGGCCGCTCGTCTTCGCGGGGCCGTGCTTCTCGGACTCATCGCGGTCCTGGTAGCGGTGAGAACAGCGATCTCCCTCAGCGGCTACCTTGTCGGCGACGACTTCGCCGTCCGATACCGCGCTGCTGTGCAGGATTGGACGCTGGCCTATGCCTTCGAGCCCTATAACGACCACGTAAGTCCGATCGGCTACACCCTGCAATGGATCCTGCAAGCACTGTTTGCGGGATCCCACATCGCACTCGTGCTGTGCACCAGCATGCTCATGATCGCCACCTTGCTGTTCCTGAGCGGATTCATGTGGGTGATCACTGAGCGTTCGGCCAGCGTGGTGTTGGTCTGTGTGATCGTTGGGCTTGGGCTCTTCACGTTCGAGGTTGCCACTTGGTGGACGGTCTCGCTGTACTCGATGACGTATCTTGCCTTTACGTCCCTGGCGCTGTGGGGCCTGGTCAGGCGCCTGCGCTGGGGTTCGGGAGTCTGGCAGCTGGTGGCAGGCCTGCTGGGGGCTCTGCTCTCCGACAGCAAAGGGTTCTTCGTCCTCATCCTCTTGTTCGGTGTCACAGCGGGCCTTGCGGTCACACCCGACGGTCCGTTGGGGGTCGTCGCTGCCTGGCGCCGGCTCAGGGGAGTGTGGCTGACAGGTCTGGCATCAGCGGCAGCTCTGGTGGCCTGGTCCATGGCGTCGACAAGTGGCGTGCAAGGCGACCCGACCGTCACAAGGGCGCTGCGTATGTTCGTGGACCTGTGGGTGGTGAACATCGCGCCAGCTGTGTTCGGTGGGCCCTGGTGGTGGTACGCGGTGCCCACTGAAGCGTGGTCGCCGGTTCGCGTACTCCCCGCGACGCCGTTGGTCCTGGGTATCGCATGCCTGGGTGCGATCACGGCGGGACTGGTTTTCGTCATGCGGCGCCGCCCAGCGATTGCGGCGTTCGTGCCGTACGCGCTGCTCTACTCCTTGGCTGCTACGGCCCTGCCGGTGCTGGCGCGATCGGGGACCGATCTGTCGAGTCCGGCCTACAGGTACACCTTCGATGTCGTGCTGCCGACTGCAATCCTCACGGTTCTGGCTCTGGTGCCCGTCTGGTGGGAAGACTCCCGCACGTCGCGCGCGACCATCCCAGTGACCGCAGGCCTCGTGTTGTCGATGGCCTTCTCCACCGCCAGTCCCGCGATTGCGTGGGGTCAGAATGATGCCGAGGACTATGTCGTAAACGCGGTTTCGGGGTTCCCCTCAATTCCGGCGGATCAGCCGGTCATTCCGCAAGGGGTGCCTGAGGATTTGGTTCCGGGACTGCTGTGGCAGTACGCGAACACCGAGGCGGTCCTTCTCCCCCAACCAGGGGCACCTGACTTCGCACCCACCACTCACGGGGACCTCATGGGCTTCGGTGAGGAGGGTCAGGTGAGTCTGCAAGACGTGATCGGCCCGCGTTCGCCCACCGGTCCCGATCCCGACTGCGGCTGGGCAGTCACGGATGTCCCCCGTGCCATTCCCTTGGACGGTGGTCTCATCGCATGGGACTTCCTGGCTCGCGTGGCCTACTTCAGCGCGACTGACACGACACTGAACCTGGCGGTTGGGGGCCAGATCTACACCGTTCCCCTGCCAGCAGCCTCGCTCGACGCGGTCTATTTCCCTGTAACGGGGCCAGGGGAGGAGGTCCTCATTTCGATCGGTACCCCAGGCACGACCGTTTGCGTCACCGAGGTCCGGGTCGGCAACCGAGTCGACAGCGCAACGGGGTCACCGGTGCCGTGGCCGCCAGGGGAGTTGGCGCCGTGAAAACGTCCCTACGGCAGAGCAACGCGCAGTGGTGATGCAGGTTCCCGACACGACGGCGCGCGCCGATGAACGGCGTCTGGCCTACACGCCGGCCCTCGACGGACTGCGGGCCGTGGCCGTTCTCGCGGTCATGCTCTACCACGGGGGAGTGGCCATTGTCGGTGGCGGTTTCCTGGGCGTGGACGTGTTCTTCGTCTTGTCCGGCTTCCTCATCACCACGTTGCTCCTGCTTGAGTTCGAGGCCAACGACCGCTTGGATCTGCCGGCATTCTGGGGTCGGCGAGCCCGCAGGTTGCTGCCGGCGTTGTTCCTCGTGCTGGTCGCCGTCCTGATCTACTCCGCGTTCCTCGCCGGCGAAGCCGCGACGTCAGTTCGCTTGGATGCCCTCGCCACGCTGTTCTACGTCAGCAACTGGTGGTTCGTCCTCTCGGGCAACTCGTACTTCGAGCAGTTCCAGGACCCCTCGCCGCTGACCCACACGTGGTCGCTGGCCATCGAGGAACAGTGGTACCTGCTGCTCCCATTGGCCCTTGTCGTCCTGCTACCCAGGATCCGCGGACGCAGGTGGTGGGTCGCGATCTTTACGGTCTTGGCGCTGATGTCCGCAGTCCTCATGGCTCTGCTCTACACCCCGGGCTCTGACCCATCGCGTGAGTACTACGGCACGGACACCCGGCTTCTTGCGCTCCTGGTGGGGGCGGGGCTGGCGAGCCTGTTCACCCCCGGCGTCGTCGAGCGAGTACGTGGCCCTGCAGGCTGGCTGGCGCCGGTCGGGGCCGTGGGTCTGGTGCTGCTGCTTGTGCTGACCGATGACAGTTCCCAGTGGTTGTATCGCGGTGGGTTCCTGCTTGTCGCGCTGGTCGCTGCGATCCTGCTGGCTGCGGTGGTCGCCCGGCCGGACGGGCTAGTTGGCCGTGTCCTGTCCCTGGCGCCGATCGTCTGGATCGGGAAGATCTCGTATGGCCTGTACCTGTGGCACTGGCCCGTCTACGTCATCCTCAGTCCGGCCCGGATGGGTATGTCCGGCATCGCGCTGCTCTTGGTGCGTTTCGCCGTGACCTTCGCGATCGCGACCGCGTCGTACTACCTGGTAGAGATGCCTGTCCGGCAAGGGGCGCTGAACCGACTCACTCAGCCCCAGAGACTGGCTGTTGTGCTCGCGGCTCCTGCAATCGTTCTGGGGATCCTTGGCCTCACCGCCGCCACCTCCAGACCACCCGCCGGAGATTCACTGGAGGCGATTCGCGACGCTGCCACGCAAACACCCACGCCCGTGGCGCCGACAGTGTCGGCCAGTCCAATAGGGCAGGACGTCAGGGCCGTCCTCGTCGGGGACTCGGTGGCCCTCTCGCTGGTCGCCGCGTACCAACCTGGTGCCACTACTGGTCTGACCCCGCTGCCCGGTACCGAGTTCGGCTGCGGATTGGTGCCCTTCCAAGCGGCGATCAACGGCGCACCCATGCCCCTGCGCGAGGAGTGCCTGGCATGGGAAGAACAGCGCGCCGGCCGCATCGCCGCCTCGGGGGCGAACCTCGGGGTGATGTTCCCGGGACCGTGGGAGCAGTACGACCGTTGGATGGACGGCGAACAGGTCCCGTTCACCGATCCGCGCTGGAAACAGGCGACCGTAGCCGACTACGAGCGCGTTCTGGACGAGATCGCCGCGGTGACTCCGCAGATCGCCGTCGTGCTGAACACGTGTCGGGGTGCCCCGGATCTCGATCTTCCCGATGCCGTGCTGTTCCAGGCGGGGCGCTACCCCGATGTCGTCAACGATCCCGACCGGATCGCCGCGGTCAACGATGCGGCGCTCGAGGCAGTCCGGCGATCGGGTCTGGACGTCACCGTGATCGACCCCGATCCGGTGCTGTGCAAGGGCGGGTATCGCGCGACGATCGATGGCGTCGCGCTGCACACAGACGGCGTCCACTTCACCGAACAGGGGGCGCGGTGGTACTGGAAGTGGTTGGGGCCGCAACTGCTCAAGGCCGCCCAGCCACCGTCGGCCACGCCTGCATCACCTGCTCCCTGAGCGATTCCAGACTCCCGGAGTTGTCGATCACCAAGTCGGCGATCGCCAGGCGATCCTCACGTGAGGACTGAGCGGAGATCCGTGACCGCGCATCGGCTTCCCTCAGGCCACGGGCGATCAGTCGCTGAACCCGCACCTCATCGGGGGCATCGACGACTACGACCAACTCGTAGGCGCCTTGCATCCCGAGTTCCGCGAGAAGCGGTACATCGTGGACCATGACGGCGTCCTCGGGAAGTCCACCGATGATCTCGGCCGTTCTTCTGGCGATCAGAGGGTGAAGAATCGCATTCAGCCGCTCGCGTGCGGCCGTGTCGTGGAACACCAGTCCCGCCAAGGCCTGTCTGTCCAGGGTGCCGTCTGCGGCGAGAATGCCCTGGCCGAAAGCCTCGACGAGTGCCCGCAAACCCTCTGTTCCGGGATCGACCACCTCTCTGGCGATCGCATCCGCGTCGATGACGGATGCTCCGAGGTCAGCAAGCAGGTCCGCCACAGTCGACTTGCCAGAGCCGATTCCGCCGGTCAGGCCGATCCGTCGCATGCGCCCAGACTACGGGTGCGTCACCGCACGCCTCACTCGGCAGTGGGTGCCGGGGGACCCATCCCAAGAGCTCGGACACAAACGTCCGGGGCCCAGAGCACCAAGTCGTCTGGCCTGCCGTCACCCACGAATGTCACGGTGTTGTCACCGGTGCGGAACAGAAGCGGGGTTCGGGCGCCGCCGATGTCCACGAACCCCTCCACATCACTTCCTGCGGTGTACGCGAGACGGAACGTGGGCCAGTTCGGCTCCCTGAAAGGCGGCATGGTCATGCGCACACCCTGCGCGATGGGGATGCAGATGTCGGGGAGATCGAACGCCGCCTCGTCCTCGATGCCGGCAGGAGCCCTCAACCCGTCCTCATCCAGCATCTCGGGGGTCTGCCCCGACTCCACCCAACTCCCCGGCACCCCGACGAGGTCGAACGTGTGCGCCGAGGTGTCCCAGGGGGCTTCGTGAAGGAACACACCGAAGGCCTCACGAGGCGAACTGACGTTGAGGCTGGGCTCAGACAGCGATGTCCGTGCTGCCGCAATGTAGTCGCGCGAGGGCGCACGAGGTACGGCGGCGGAGTAGGTGCTGAAGGCGACCAGGACGGACACGGCCAGAACCCCCGTCGCGGCAACCAGTGCGAATCGGCCGGGCCCGCGGCGTTCGGGTCTGTCGATGGGTAGCGCACTGGGCAGGTAGCACACCGCAAGCGTGATCGAGAGAAGAGACAGAGCCCCCAGGCCGTAGTACGGGTTGCGCACCACGCTGGGGCCGAACGTGGCGATGCGCGCTGCTGACAATGCCAGCACAGTAAGCAGCAGGATCGTCAGCAGCGGCCACCACGCACGCCAGCGGGCTCGGCGTCCCAACGCGAGCACAGACCAGGCGACGACGGCGACGACGAGGTAGACGGGGCCGGGCAGCGCCCCGATCGGGCCCATCGCGTCGTTCCACATCCACGGGCCGCCGACGATCATGGTCGGAAGTGTTTGCAGGCCCATGATCATGAGTGCTTCCACCAATAGGTCCAAGCCTGCCCGCTGCTCAGGGAGCGTCTGGGCCTCCAGTGCCAGCGCGAGGTACACGCCTGCGTACAGGACCGTCATCGCCGTCATGCCCAGCCACATCCACCGGGAGCGCGACCACGTGCTCGTGATGCCTTCGGCCACCGTGCCGGTCCCGAACCAACTGACCCCGACGACGAACAGCACGATCGGGATGAAGAGCGCCAGTTCGCAGGCGAGCAGTCCGAGCCCCAGACCGAGCAAGGCGACCACCTGGCCGGAACGCCGACCCGTGAGGCGGAACCTGAGGTAGCCCCACAGGCCAGCCGCAGTCGCCAAGAACAAGGGCGTCATGTACACCGACGGCGACGGCCAGAGCACGGCTGTCATGACACCCGGAGCCCATGCTGCGATGAGAAATGGGACAACGGCCCGTGCGCGCGGACCTACCAGAGCCCGGATGCAGAGCCACGTGAAGGTCAGTGCGGCACTCGCGATCACGGTGCCGAAACCGACCAACCACCACCAGGGCGTCGGGCCTCCCACCGCCCGGGACACCCAAAACACGAGCAGCCCCAGCGGCATCAGGTGGCTCCCGTAGGGCGTGAGCAGATCACCGGCGGCGAAACCCTGCTCGGCCACGGTGGCAAGCAGAACCCAGTCGTCACCGCGCAGGTACACCTGTGTGCCCACCGCCAGTGTCCCCAGAACCCCGACCGCGATCGCGATCGAGGCGATCGCGTCCGCGCTCGTCCATCCGCGGCGTATCCGTCGCAGGGAGCCCGGCGAGGCTTCGGTCAGGGTGGACACGGTCCCCGAGCCTAACGGGTGCTGAACCCGTGCCCGGGAATCTCGTGAAACAGGAGGTGCCGAGCCACACGCAAGGGGTGATGATGGTTCGGTGGCGAACGAAGCGGCGGACGGGACTCCGATCGGCCGCCGCGTCGTGCTGGGAATGCTGGCCCTCGCCGGGATCGGGGTCGCGGTCGGATCGAAAGCCACCTCGGCGATCACCGAAGTGGCCAAGAACGACCCCACGGGTCTCACCGGACTGATCCCCGGCGGTGGCAGGTTCCGCTTCTACTCCGTGGCGGGCCCCGTGGATGAGATCCCGCGTTCCGACTACCGCCTGAGGGTGGACGGTGAGGTTGAGAGACCCGCGGAATTCACTTTCGAGGAGCTCGCCGCGCTTCCACAGACCCGACTCGTCAAGGACGTCCAGTGCGTCACCGGGTGGCGTGTGCCCGACGTCGAATGGGGAGGCGTCCTGCTCTCGGACATCCTTGAGCAGGTGCGACCGAAAGCCAGCGCCACAGCCCTGGAGTTCGGGTCCTCCGACGGGATCTACACCGAGTCGCTGACCTTGGACCAGGCGCAGCGCCCCGACATCCTCGTGGCGACCCACATGCAGGGCGAGCCGATCATCAACGACCACGGGGGACCGGTTCGCCTCTATGTAGCACCCATGTACTTCTACAAGTCCCTCAAGTGGCTCGATCGCATCACACTCACGACGGCGGTTGAGCCGGGCTACTGGGAGGACCTCGGATACGACGTCGACGCATGGGTGGGGAGGTCCAATGGCCGGGACGACGCTCCCACGGTCTGAGTCGTTGCGCCGCTTCACCCCCGGGGAGCGGTGGCTCCACCTGTCGTTCGGGGTCCTGATGGGGGCTCTGATCCTGACCGCGGCCTTTCTCTACGTCGACCCGTTGAGCGCTATGGTCGGCCGTCGCGCGTTGCTCGCGGAGATCCACTTCTGGGCGGGCCTTCTGCTTCCGATCCCGCTCGTGGTCGCCGTGGTGCTGTCCCCGGCCTTCCGGCAGGACGCGCGTCTGCTGAACCGCTTCCAGCCGTGGGACTGGATGTGGCTACGACGCGCGCTCCGGCTCGACACCTCCGCACCCTCCGGCAAGTTCAATGCAGGACAGAAGGTGAACAGTGCGTTCGTGCTCGGGGCCACGATCGTGATGTTCGTGACCGGGCTCATGCTCCACTTCTTCGCACCTTTGCCCGACAATGTGCGCACCGGCGCCACTTTCGTCCACGACCTGTTCGCTCTGGCGATCGTGCTCATGGGGGTTGGGCACATCTGGATGGCGTGGAACGACCCCGAGGCCCGCTCGGGGCTGAGAACCGGTTTCGTGAGTCCCGGGTGGGCCGCGCAGAAGCATCCGCTGTGGGACGAACTTGCCAGCACCGGGCGCGGTTCTGGTGAAGAAGTGACACGTGAGGTGTCAGAACGTCACCAAGAGGATCGCTGAACGCCCAGCGCGGCTCGCACCGCTGGAGCACGTGTCCTACCCGCGTCGTAGCGTGGAGGCATGGCCCGTCCCGTCACCGACCTGCAACGCACCGTGGCGCCCTTCCGCGTGGTCAGCGAGTACCAGCCTGCCGGTGACCAACCGGCCGCTATCGAAGAGATCTCCCGGCGCATCGAAGCCGGAGCGCAGGACGTCGTCCTCCTCGGCGCGACCGGAACCGGCAAGAGCGCCACGACCGCGTGGATCGTCGAGAAACTCCAGCGGCCGACGCTGGTGATGGCTCCGAACAAGACCCTGGCCGCCCAGTTGGCCAACGAGTTCCGGGAGCTGCTGCCCGACAACGCCGTCGAGTACTTCGTCAGTTACTACGACTACTACCAGCCCGAGGCATACATCCCGCAGACGGACACCTTCATCGAGAAGGACTCCTCGATCAACCAAGAGGTCGAGCGGCTGCGGCACAGTGCGACCAACAGTCTGCTCACGCGGCGGGATGTGATCGTCGTGGCCACCGTCAGCGCCATTTACGGCCTGGGCACGCCGCAGGAGTACGTGGACCGCATGGTGCGGTTGCGTGTCGGCGACGAGGTTGACCGCGACACGATGCTGCGCCGGCTCGTGCAGATCCAGTACGCCCGCAATGACCTGTCCTTCACACGCGGCACATTCCGCGTCCGTGGAGACACCGTCGAGGTGTTCCCCATGTATGAGGAACACCCGGTGCGGATCGAGTTCTTCGGTGATGAGGTCGAGCGGCTCATGACGCTGCACCCGATCACCGGCGAGGTTCTCACAGAGGACACCGAGCTCTATGTGTTCCCAGCCAGCCACTACGTGGCCGGCCCCGAGCGCATGAATCGCGCGATCAGCGGGATCGAGCAGGAACTGCAGGAGCGCCTGGCGGAACTCGAGCGGTCCAACCACCAACTCGAGGCCCAACGCCTGCGCATGCGCACGCAGTACGACGTTGAGATGATGCAGCAGGTCGGCTTCTGCAACGGGATCGAGAACTACTCCCGGCACATCGACGGCCGCGCTCCCGGGTCCGCACCCAACTGTCTACTCGACTACTTCCCTGAAGACTTCCTGCTGGTGATCGACGAGTCCCACGTCACGGTGCCGCAGATCGGGGGCATGTACGAGGGGGACATGAGCCGCAAGCGCAATCTCGTGGAACACGGTTTCCGGCTGCCGAGCGCCATGGACAACCGTCCGTTGCGCTGGGAGGAGTTCGTCGAGCGGATCGGCCAAACCGTCTACCTCTCCGCCACGCCCGGCCCGTACGAATTGAGCAAGGTGTCGGGAGATGTCGTCGAGCAGGTCATCCGGCCCACCGGGCTGGTGGACCCGGAGATCGTGGTCAAGCCGACGCGGGGGCAGATCGACGACCTGATGGCCGAGATCCAGGCCCGCGCCGAACGCGACGAACGTGTGCTGGTCACGACCTTGACCAAGAAGATGGCCGAGGACCTCACCGATTATCTGCTCGAGAACGGGATCAGAGTGCGGTACCTGCATTCGGAGGTCGACACCCTGCGCCGGGTGGAGCTGTTGCGCGAACTGCGGCTCGGCGAGTTCGACGTACTGGTCGGCATCAACCTGTTGCGCGAGGGCCTCGACCTGCCCGAGGTGAGCCTGGTGAGCATCCTCGACGCGGACAAGGAAGGGTTCCTGCGCTCGGAGCGAAGTCTCATCCAGACCATCGGCCGTGCCGCGCGTAACGTGTCGGGCCAGGTCCACATGTACGCCGACACCATCACAGAGTCGATGCGCACGGCCATCGATGAGACCAACCGGCGCCGCGCCAAGCAGATCGCCTACAACGAGGAGCGGGGCCTCGATCCGCAACCCATCCGCAAGAAGATCGCTGACATCACCGACCTGCTGGCCCGCGAGGATGCCGACACCCAGGAACTCCTGGCCGGCTCGGGCCGCGGTCTGAGCAGGGGCGTGGGACCGAAAGCCCCGGCCGCGGAGGTGGGCCGTCATGCCACGGCTCTCGGATCCATGCCGGCACAGGATCTGGCCGATCTGATAGAACAACTGACGCAGGCCATGCACAACGCCGCCGAAGAGTTGCAGTTCGAAGTGGCGGCCAGATATCGAGACGAGATCGCCGAGTTGAAGAAGGAACTACGGGGCATGCAGGACGCGCGGTCGTGACCGTCCCCGGGTGGCTGTGGGCTGCCACCATCGCGTTGTTCCTGGTGCTGTTCACCCTCGACTTCTGGATCGTCGGCCGCCGCCCCCATGTTCCCAAGACCCCGGAACTGCTGCGCTGGCTCGGACTCTTCGTCGGGTCGGCCATCCTGTTCGGCCTGTTCCTCGGCTGGCAGTTCGGGGGCGACATCGCAGTGCAGTTCTTCTCCGGATGGCTGACGGAGTACTCACTGAGCGTCGACAACCTCTTCGTGTTCGTCCTGATCATGGCCCGGTTCTACGTGCCCAGAGAGCTGCAGCAGTACGTCCTGATGTGGGGGATCATCATCGCGCTCGTCCTGCGCGGGATATTCATCGCACTCGGTGCCGCGATCATCGCGCAGTTCTCCTGGGTCTTCTACATCTTCGGGATCTTCCTCATCATCACCGCGATCCGTCTGGCCACCCATGGCGAGGACGACGACGAGGAGTACAAGGAGAACGCCGTGGTCCGGTTGGTGGCCCGCCTGGTACCGATCGCACCGGACTTCCACGGCACCAAGATGCGCATGGTTCTCGACGGCCGGCGGGTCTTCACGCCGATGCTCGTCGTCCTGATCGCCATCGGCACCACCGACCTGCTGTTCGCGGTGGACAGCATCCCGGCCATCTTCGGACTCACCCAGATCCCGTTCCTGGTCTTCACCGCAAACGTGTTCGCGTTGATGGGGCTACGTCAGTTGTTCTTCCTGCTGGGAAACCTCCTCGATCGGCTTGTGTTCCTCGGGATCGGCTTGGCCGCCGTGCTGGGTTTCATCGGCGTGAAACTCATCCTCGAGGCGATGCACGAGAACGCCCTGCCCTTCCTGAACAACGGGGAACCGTTCGACGTCCCCGTGATCTCCAACTGGCTGAGTCTGTTGGTGATCATCGTCATCCTCACCATCACGGTCATCGCCAGCCTGCTGCACGAACGGTACGTCGAACCCGCCGATCCCTCCGGCAAGGAATAGCGCCCACACGCGCCCTAGAATCACGCCGTGACGTCCGAGGAGCTGCCTGACGCGCCCCCACCGGACGACAGTTCACTACAAGGGCTGCTCAAGCTCGCCCTCCTGGCTGCACTGGGTGGTGTGGTCACAGGAGTGCTGGGCGGTCTGTTCCGCCTGGCATTGCGGTACGCGGGCCAGTGGTGGGAGGACCTGCTGGCCTGGTGCCGTGATCTGGGCGGGGTGCGACTGTTGCTGCCGGTCTTCTTGGCAGCACTGGCAGTGGCGGCTGCCCGGGCGATAGTGCGCTGGTCGCCGGAATCCGCCGGCAGTGGTGTGCAACGCGTCGAGGCGATGGTCCGTCACGAGGGGCACCCCGCTCCGATACGGGTCATCCCGGCGAAGTTCATCGGTGGCACGTTGGCCCTCGGCGTGGGCATGGCGCTGGGCCGGGAGGGACCCACCGTCCAGATGGGCGCGGCCGTCGGTGGCGAGGTGTCCCGGCGCGCCAGCCTGGACCCCCATGACACCCGGACACTGAGTTCGGCGCTGGCCGGAGCGGGTCTGGGTGTGGCCTTCAGCGCCCCCCTCGGAGGGGCCGTCTTCGTGCTCGAGGAACTGGATCGGGCCATCCGCACCCGATTGCTGGTCGCCACCCTCGTCGGATCGAGTGTGGCGCTGGCCACCGCCTACCTGATCGTCGGAAGGGAGCCTGTCCTGCCCGTCGGGCGCGTGGATCAGGGTCCTCTGTGGGTCCTGCCGCTCTACGTCGCTCTCGGTGCACTGGTCGCTGTGTTGGGGATGTACTACAACCGGCTGATCGTGTGGAACCTCGACCTCATGCAGCGCTGGAAGGGGTGGCCCCCAGAAGCCAAGGCCGCGGTGATCGGGGCGCTGGTGGGGCTACTCGGGGTCGCAGCGCCGTGGCTCGTCGGGGGCGGGGAGATCCTCGCGGACCGGGTCCTCAACGTGGACTTCCCCTTCGGCACGTTGCTGGTCATCCTGCTGGTCCGCTGGTTCTTGGGGCCCTTGTCCTACAGCGCGGGCACACCCGGTGGGCTGTTCGCACCGTTGCTCGTCGTGGGTGCCACCATCGGATCCGTGCTCGCCGTGGGGGTGAACACACTCGTTCCGTCCGCCGGACTCCCGGTCGCAGCGTTCGCGATCGTCGGGATGTCGACCTTCTTCGCGGCCGTTGTCCGCTCCCCGCTCACCGGCATCGTTCTCTGCGTCGAGATGACTGCGACCACGGCCGTTCTGGTCCCGATGCTGGTCGCAGCGGGCACTGCGATGGTGGTGTGCACGATGCTCGGATCGACCCCGATCTACGACGTCTTGCGCGAGCGTCTCATGCGGGCGGAGGCTGCGGGTGACGCCGTCTGAAGTAGGCCTCGAACGCGAAACTGCCGAACAGTGCCGCGAGCAGAGTGATCCAGGTCGCGGGTGATCCCGACCGCACCGCGTCGATGAGCAGAGCGATGAACAGGGCGGCATTGAGGACCACTGCCGTCCACAGCGGCCACGCTTTGGCCCCGGTGTGGGCCCGCAGCCGGAGGTGTCCGTAGCTGACGCTGCCATAGACCACCAAGAACGCCAGGCTCGTCATCTGTCCGACCGCGGACAGCGGGAAGAACAGGACGAACAGGACCGTCACCGATCCGGACACGAACAGGGCCACCGGGGTCGACCGCCACACGGTCCGGGTCAGTGATGCAGAGATCTGGTGGTTCTGTGACACGTCGTAGCCCACGTTGGAGGCGGCGAAGATGGTGGCGTTCACCGCGGACGCAGTGGCCAGGATCGCGGCCCCGGAGATGACCAGGAAGCCGACGTTCCCGAGCACTGCCTCGCCTGCGTCGGCGAGCACGTGCCCGGCGTCCTGCTGCATTTTCGCCACACTCAGCAGACCGACCACCAGGGTGCTCACCACCAGGTACACCACGGCCACGATGGCCAGGGCACTGAACATCGCCCGCGGCAGTTCCTTGTTCGGGTGCAGCATCTCACCCGAGGTGTTCGTCACGACCCCGAAGCCCTGATAGGTGACGTAGAGCAGCGCGGCACCGGTCAAAACGCCCACAACGCCGTTGGGATGCTCACCCCCGAGGACCTGGCCGAAGTCCGCCTTCCCGACCCCCAATGCGATGAAGGCGACGAGGATCACCGATTCCACGCCGATGATGATGGTCTCGGCTCGGCCGACCAGACGGGTGCCAACCATGTTCACGAGGGTGAACAGCACCACGACGCCGGCACCGATGGCCTTCGCCGTCCAGTCCGGGAGGTCCCCGCCGAGCACCACTGTGAAGTATTCGGCGAAGCCTGCCGCGTACAGCGCCGTCGCGATCAGGTAGGCGACGTATTGGAAGACGTTGAGTCCGCCGGACACCACACCTTGTCCGTACTCCTCGAGGAGGAACTGTGCAGCGCCTCCGCGGCTGGGATATTTCGCGCCGAGTTTCGAGTACGAGTAGACCGAGAAGGCGGCTGCGAAGCCGGCAAGCAGGAACGCGAAGGGCAACAACGAGCCGGTGCTGTCCACGGCCAGCCCCAACAGCGTGTAGAGCCCCGCACCCATCATCCCGCCGACGCCCATCGCGGCAGCCGAGGTGAGTGAGATGCCCCCCTTGGTGACCGGGTCGGTCACCAGCGCCGCGCTTCCCACTCGGGCAGAGATGGGCGTTCGGCGCCGAGGCTGGTGTCGTTGCCGTGCCCGGGATACACCCACGTCTCGTCGGGCAGCCGGTCGAAAATCTTCTCCCTCACCATCGCGAGCAACGTGTCGAAGTCCTCCGGTCGCCAGGTCTTGCCGACGCCGCCCGGGAACAGGCAGTCCCCGGTGAACAAGTGTGGCTCACCCTGCGGGTCGTCGTAGAGCAGCGCGATCGAGCCGGGCGTGTGACCCACCAGGTGGATCACCTGCAGATCGCAATCGCCGACGCTGATGACATCGCCGTCCACGACGGTCCGGTCCACCTGGGCACCGATGCTGTCAGCGTCGATCGCGTGCGCGATGCTGACAGCGCCGGTCGCCTCCAGCACGGCCTGCAGCGCACCCCAATGGTCTTGATGCGCGTGGGTGGTCACCACCGCGACCACCCCGTCGGGTCCGATGAGGTCGAGGATGCGGTCTGGTTCGGCCGCCGCGTCGATGAGCAGTTGTTCGCCTGTGCGTCGGCAGCGCAGGAGGTAGCAGTTGTTGTCCATCGGTCCGACGGCGAGCTTCGAGATGCTCAGCAGACCGAGTTCGTGGACTTGGGCGGGCCCCCCGACCCGGGTCTTGCCGGTGTACGTCATGCGCCCAAACTACTCCGGCCGGACCGCGTACGATCACCGGATCTGCGTGCGTTCACCACGGCGAGCACCAGCGCGATAATCGTGGGGATCAGGGCGACGGGTGTCGGGTCGGTGGTGCCGAATACCCCGGATCCCCACAGCAGGGCGCCGGAGAGGAACCCGACGGTGATCATGATCGCCGGCTGCACGGGTTTAACGGACGCGCGGCGCTCTTCGCGGGTCTCGAACGCGGTGTGCACAGTCGTCAGAACCGCGCCGGTGTTGGCGGTGATCCAACCCTGAATGGCCGGCGTACGGTACGCCGCCGTGGCGAGCCCGGCCAGCGCGGCGCTGGTCACGGGCACCAGGGTTTCCGGCGGGCTCCCGACGACATGGCGCAGGAACCACCCGACCACCATCAGCATCAGCATGAACACCAGCGGAACCGCCACCTTCAACCAGGGCCCCTTCGCGAACAGACGCTGCAGCACGGTCGCCGCCGCAACGCCTGCCACGGCCCCGAGCAGGGACAGACCGGCCAGCGTCGCCCGTTGCGGATCCTGCGGCAGTTCGTTGCCCAGGACCACGAGGTTGCCTGCCTGATTGGACGTGAAGACCCCGTACTCAGCGAACGAGTACGAGTCGATGACCCCCACCGTCCAGGCCAGGGCGAGGGCGGCCAGCCAGGGTCGGGCGAAGAAGTGCCAGGTGTCGGTGGATGTACCGGAGGACATCCTTCGACGGTAGCGGTGATCGCGCGGTGCAGGGCCCGCGTGCGGTGTCACAGCCTCTGGTTAGCCTTGTGAGGTGCAGGAGCGACTGATCGTGCGCGGCGCGCGCGAGCACAACCTCAAGGACATCCATGTCGAGTTGCCACGTGATGCCCTGATCGTCTTCACCGGCCTGTCCGGCTCCGGCAAGTCCAGTCTCGCCTTCGACACGATCTTCGCCGAAGGTCAGCGCCGTTACGTGGAGTCCCTGAGCGCGTACGCCCGGCAGTTCCTCGGCCAGCTGGATAAACCAGACGTGGACTTCATCGAAGGTCTCAGCCCGGCCGTCTCCATCGATCAGAAATCCACGAGTCGCAACCCGCGCTCCACCGTGGGCACCATCACCGAGGTCTACGACTATTTGAGGTTGTTGTACGCACGGATCGGACATCCGCACTGCCCCAAGTGTGGCAAGCCGGTCTCCCGGCAGACGCCGCAGCAGATCGTGGATCAGATCCTGAACCTCCCGGAGGGGACACGCTTCCAGGTGTTGGCACCGGTGGTGCGCGAACGCAAGGGCGAGTTCGTTGACCTGTTCAGGTCGCTGCAGACACAGGGGTTCGCCCGGGTCGAGGTAGACGGTCGCACCTACCCGCTGGACGGCGTTCCCAAGTTGCGCAAGCAGGTCAAGCACTCGATCTCAGTGGTGGTCGACCGGCTTGTCGCGAAGCCCTCGGGACGACGACGCCTGACCGACACAGTCGAGACCGCCCTCCGGCTCGGTGGCGGTGTGGTGGTCATCGATCGCGTGGACGTCGACGAGGACGACCCGGCTCGACAGACCACCTTCAGCGAACATCTGGCCTGCCTTGACGACGGCCTGAGCTTCGAGGAGCTCGAGCCCCGCAGCTTCTCCTTCAACTCCCCGTTCGGTGCATGTGCCGAGTGCGGGGGGCTGGGCACCCGCATGGAGGTCGACCCGGAGCTCGTGATCCCGAATCCCGGGCTGAGCCTGGAGGACGGCGCCCTTGCGCCGATGACCGGCGGCAGTTCGTCGGAGTACTTCCAGCGGCTGATCTCCGCATTGGCTGAGGAACTGCACTTCGACATGAGCACGCCGTACGAGGACCTCGGGGAGGACGTCCAGCACGTCCTGCTCTACGGCCGCGGCGAGCAGGTCATCGTCAAGTACCGCAACCGGTACGGCAGGCAGCGTGAGTACGCCACCGGCTGGGAGGGGGTGGTGCCGTTCGTGGAACGCCGGCACGCGACCTCGGAGTCGGACACCATGCGGGAGCGGTTTGCGGGCTACATGCGCGACATCCCCTGTCCCGCCTGTCACGGGGCACGGCTGAAGCCCCTGAGCCTCGCGGTCACGATCGGCGGGAAGAACATCGCCGAGGTCGCGGAGATGCCCATCGCGGAATGTGCTGCCTTCCTCGAGGACGTCGAACTCGACGACCGCGAGACACAGATCGCCGCGCGGGTCCTCAAGGAAGTGAACGCCCGGCTGCGCTTCCTGATCGACGTCGGCCTGCACTACCTGACCTTGGACCGCGCCGCCGGCACGCTCGCCGGGGGCGAGGCGCAACGCATCCGGCTGGCCACCCAGATCGGCAGCGGACTGGTGGGCGTGCTCTACGTCCTGGATGAGCCCAGCATCGGGCTGCATCAGCGCGACAACCATCGCCTCATCGAGACCCTCGTGCGGCTTCGGGACCTCGGCAACACCTTGATCGTCGTCGAGCACGACGAAGACACCATCCGGGCTGCCGACTGGGTGGTGGACATCGGGCCTGCTGCGGGCGAGCACGGCGGGCAAGTCGTGGTGTCCGGACCCTTGAAGGATCTGCTGAAGAACAAGGACTCGATCACCGGGGCCTACCTGTCCGGCCGCAAGAGCATCGATGTACCTCCGATCCGGCGACCGATCGACCCGGAGCGGGTACTGACGGTGCACAACGCGCGCGAGCACAATCTCAAGGACGTGACTGTGGACTTCCCCCTCGGGGTCCTGGTCGCCGTCACCGGGGTTTCAGGCTCCGGGAAGTCGACCTTGGTCAACGACGTGCTCTACACGGTCCTGGCACGGGAGTTGCATGCGGCCCGGCGGGTTCCGGGCCGCCACCGGACGGTCACCGGCGTGGACCACCTCGACAAGGTCGTCCATGTGGATCAGGGCCCGATCGGCCGCACACCCCGCTCCAACCCCGCGACCTACACCGGCGTCTTCGACCACATCCGGCGACTGTTCGCGGAGACCGAGGAGGCGAAGATCCGTGGCTACGCACCGGGCCGCTTCTCCTTCAACGTGAAGGGTGGCCGCTGCGAGGCCTGCACCGGAGACGGGACCCTGCGCATCGAGATGAACTTCCTGCCCGATGTGTACGTGCCATGCGCGGAATGTCACGGGGCGCGGTACAACCGGGAGACCCTGGAGGTGCACTACAAGGGCAAGACGATCGCGGAGGTTCTCGACCTGCCCATCGAGGAGGCGGCGGAGTTCTTCGCAGCCATCCCCGCGATCAGCCGGCACCTGACGACACTGGTGGACGTCGGTCTCGGATACGTCCGCCTCGGTCAGCCCGCGCCGACGCTGTCAGGGGGAGAGGCGCAGCGCGTCAAACTCGCCAGCGAGTTGCAGCGACGCTCGACCGGCCGCACGGTGTACGTCCTCGACGAACCGACCACAGGGTTGCACTTCGAGGACGTCCGACGTCTGCTCGGGGTGCTCCACTCGCTGGTAGACAAGGGGAACACCGTCATCGTCATCGAACACAACCTCGATGTGATCAAGACCGTGGACTGGATCATCGACCTCGGGCCTGAGGGCGGATCCGGGGGCGGCACAGTCGTGGCGGAGGGGACACCGGAGGACGTAGCAGCGAATCCCGCAAGCCACACCGGCACCTTCTTGGCGCCATTGTTGGCCCCGTGACGCGCCACGCCCACGGGCTGTCCTGCGATACCTGCGATATCGCTTAGGCTCGGCGGATAAGGAGGTTCCTCATGACCGACCTGACCCGCCGCAATGTCCTCGCCGCCGGAGCCCTGAGCGCTGCCGGGGTGACCCTGGCCGCCTGTTCGTCGGGCGAAGACAGCACGACCACACCCACCGCAGAGTCGGGCGCCACCTCGCAGGCTTCACCCGCGGCGTCCGGTGAGGCCCTCATCGCCGCCGCTGAGGTGCCACTGGAGGGTGGGGTGATCATCGAGTCCGGCCAGACCAAGGTGGTCGTCACGCAGCCGGCGCCCGAGGAGTTCGTGGGCCTCAGCGCTGTGTGCCCGCATCAGGGCTGTCTGGTGAACGAGATCGTGGATTCCACGATCGTGTGCCCGTGCCACGGCTCGGAGTTCTCGATCACCGACGGTGCCGTGATCCAGGGCCCGGCCACGACCGGTCTCACCTCGGTACCGGTGAAGCTCGACGGTGACCAGATCGTCCTGGCCTGAGTGATAGTGACCCACGACGACGAGGATTCGCTGGCGCAGCGTCTCCCGACCATCCTTGGCGGAGTCCTCGCCACGTTGGCCATCGTCGTCGGAGGCCTGTGGATCAGTGGCAAGGCCGGCCTGCCGTCCCCCCAGGCGGTGCTGTCTCAGGCGATCCCACAATCCAAGCCCGTCCTCACCGGCCCGGTGCTGGCCCTCGGGGACTCTGTACTCCTCGGTGCCAAGCGGTGCCTGGACGGCACCGACGTCCTCACACGGGCCCGGGAGAACCGCACCATGAAGGAGGGCGCAGCCCGCATCGAGAAGCGCGCCGCTGCCGGGAATCTGCCACCACGCGTCGTGGTGGCGCTCGGGACGAACGGCCCCTTCGGATTCAAGGCACTGGACCGGATCATGAGGGCGGCTGGGCCCGATCGGTCCGTCTATTGGGTGACGATCGAGTTGCCGGAGGTGGACAAGTACGCCTACGAGGACAAGGTGAACCAGCGATTGCGAGCGATGCCGGGACGCTGGCCCAACGCCCATGTCATCGACTGGAATGCCAGTGTGCTGACGGCGGGCCTTTATCCGGATGGGATCCACCTCAACCCTGTGGGGTGCCAGGCGTATGCGACCTTGATCACCGAAGGTGTGAAGAAGGGCTGACGCGCACGGCCGTCTGCCCGAGGATCAGCGCTCGGCGAGCAGTGCCCTGACCGCGTCGGCGATCATCCGCCCCCGGACCTGGTAGCCGGCGGATGTCAGGTGGATACCGTCGCCGGCCAGCAGCCTGGGGTGCTGCTTGATGAACAGGTCCCATCGCAGTACGGACAGTTGCGACGATCCGCGGTCCATGCGCGTGAGCATGCGGTTGACCTTGCCGTAGGCCGGCGAGCGCCACACCGAGACCCACAGCACCGGCCGGTTGCCGGCCCGCTTGAGCACGGTGTTCACGTGCTTCTTCATCGCCCACGGGCTGGGGGAGTCGTTGGTGCCAAGAGCCACGACCCAGACGCTGGCGTCGCGGCCGGCGCCGAGACGGCTCACGCCGGTCGGGGTGTTCCTGCCCACCTGGGCGTCCACCGTGATCCGGCGAAAGTCCGAGCGAAGGTTGGCTTTGATGGCAGATGAGGAGCCGACGGTCAGGGAGTCGCCCTCCACGAACAGCACGCCTTTGGGGGCCGGGGCCGCCGACACAGCGGCAGGACCCAGCGTCGGCATGACCAACGCCCCCACCACGGCACCTGCCGCCAGCACACGAACACGCACGACGATCGTTCCTCTGTCTTAGCCTGGGAGATGTGGCAGACCCTGCGTCATACCGGCCGCCCTCGGGCAGCATCCCGCCTTTACCAGGTGTCTATCGTTTCAGAGATCAAGACACGCGTGTCATATATGTGGGAAAGGCCACAAATCTGCGGAGCCGGGTCTCCAGCTACTTCCAGAACCCTCTCGGGCTGCACCCACGCACCGCGGCCATGGTCCAGTCGGCGTCCTCGGTGGACTGGGTCGTCGTGGACTCGGAGACCGAGGCGCTGCAACTGGAGTACCAGTGGATCAAGGAGTACGCGCCGCGTTACAACGTGAAGTACCGCGACGACAAGTCCTACCCGTACCTCGCGATCACGATGAACGAGGAGTACCCCCGGGTGTTGGTGATGCGCGGGGAGAAGCGCAAGGGGGTCAAGTACTTCGGCCCGTATGCGCAAGCCTGGGCGATACGCGAGACCGTGGACCAACTCCTGCGCGTCTTCCCGGTGCGCACGTGCAGCAACGGGGTGTTCAGGCGCTCTGCTCAGATGGGACGGCCCTGTCTGTTGGGCTACATCGGCAAGTGCAGCGCCCCGTGCGTCGGCCGGATCTCGCAGGAGGACCACCGCGAACTCGCCGAGGGTCTTGTGTCCTTCCTGGGCACAGGCACGGAACGGTTCATGAAGGACCTGGAACGCCAGATGCGCGCGGCGTCGGCGGAGCAGGACTACGAGACGGCGGCTCGCCTGCGCGACGACCTCGGTGCCCTGCGCAAAGCGATGGAGCGCACGGCGCTGGTGCTCCCGGCGACCACCAGCGCCGACGTGATCGGCCTCGTGGAGGACGAACTCGAAGCGGCCTTCCAGGTCTTCCATGTGCGAGGGGGCCGGGTGCGTGGCCAGCACGCCTTCGTGGTGGAGAAGGTGGCCGATGAGACGGCGGCCGAACTGGTCACCGGTGTCACCCAGCAGCTCTACGGGGACGCGGACGCTGACATCCCCTTCGAGGTACTCGTGCCCGTGATGCCGGAGGCGGCCGTTCAACCGTGGCTGGCCGCTCGCGCGGGTCACCGGGTTGACGTCCGCGTGCCCCAACGCGGGCACAAGCGCAGTCTGCTCGAAACCGTGACGACCAACGCCGCCCAGACCCTGCAGTCGCACAAACTGCGACGTGCCGGTGATCTCAGCACCCGTGCGGCGGCGCTCGAGGAGATCGCCGAGGCCCTGGAGATGACGCAGGCTCCGCTGCGGATCGAGTGTGTGGACATCTCCAACCTGCAGGGGAACGATGTCGTGGCGTCGATGGTGGTGTTCGAGGACGGCCTTCCCCGCAAGTCCGACTACCGCCGTTTCTCCATCAGGGGAGTAGTCGGTCAGGACGACGTGGCCAGCGTGGCCGAAGTGGTCCGGCGCCGTTTCACCCGGTATCTGGCCGAACGCGCCGAGGCCACCGACATCGAGTTCGGACCGGCGGGTGGGGCCAACGACGAACGCAAGTCCTTCCGTTATCCACCCCAACTGCTGCTCATCGATGGCGGGAAGCCCCAGGTCAACGCCGCCGCCGCGGAATTGCGCGAGCTCGGCATCGACGACATCGCGGTGGCCGGACTGGCGAAACGCCTCGAGGAGGTGTGGACCCCGGGATCAGAGGATCCCTTGATCCTGTCCCGGCGTAGTCAGGGCTTGTATCTGCTGCAGAGGATCCGTGACGAGGCCCACCGCTTCGCAATCACCTACCACCGTCAGAAGCGCAGCCGGCGGCTGTCGACCAGTGCCGTGGAGGACATCCCGGGTGTCGGCCCGTCGCGCCGTAAGGCACTCATGCGCACGTTCGGATCCCTGGGGCGCCTGCGCAAGGCCTCAGTCGAGGAGTTGGCCGCCGTTCCGGGTATCACCGATGATCTGGCAGCAGTGATCCACGCCCATCTCTCAGCCGAGACCGTGACACCGGCTGTCAACGTGACGACCGGCGAAGTGATTGAGGATGATGGGGCTGGGAGGCCCACATGAACAACCCGCACTTCGAAGTGCTCATCGTCACCGGGATGTCGGGAGCGGGTCGAAGCACCGCTGCCCGCGCCCTTGAGGACGCCGGGTGGTTCGTGGTCGACAACCTGCCGCCGTCCCTGTTGCAGTCGACGATCGATCTGCTGCAACCCCGCCCGGACGTGCAACGTCTGGCCGTCGTGGTCGATGTCCGAGGGGGGCCGCTGTTCTCCAACCTGGTGACCGTCACCCAGGCCCTGCGGGACGCCCACACCAACGTCGGCATCCTCTTCCTGGAGGCCTCCGAGGAGGCGTTGGTCCGCCGCTTCGAGTCCTCCCGTCGGCCACACCCGTTGCAGGAGGACGGCACGCTGCTCGACGCGTTGCGCGAGGAGCGGGAGATGCTGCAACCCTTCCGCGCCGGTGCCGACATGGTCATTGACACGTCCACCACCTCAGTGCACGACCTCCGCAGACTGGTCGATGCGAACTACCGCGGTCCGGGGCCGTCGACCATCCGTGTATCCGTGCTCAGCTTCGGCTTCAAGTACGGGATCCCCGTGGATGCCGACATGGTCGGGGACGTGCGCTTCCTCCCCAATCCCTACTGGGTGCCCGAATTGCGTGAGCAGAACGGCCGCGATGCGGAGGTGAGCGACTACGTCCTGAGCCGGGAGGGCGCTCTCGACGTCCTCGACCACTACGCGTCCATCGTCGAACTCGTCGCCGATGGCTATGTGCGGGAGGGCAAGCGCTACGTCACGATCGGCATCGGGTGCACCGGCGGAAAGCACCGCAGTGTCGCGATGGTCGAGCGGCTCGCGGAGATCTTGCGTGACGCCGGCCATCAGGTCGTCGTCCAACACCGCGATCTGGGC
>WBZM01001523.1_pt1 | contig 22634 bp, 23 predicted proteins | sample 5204271 | NCBI WGS metagenome assembly WBZM01 (sample SAMN12344346, study PRJNA552823) | activated sludge metagenome | biome: Activated sludge suspended growth; feature: Nitrification reactor; material: Wastewater; isolation source: activated sludge from nitrification reactor of wastewater...
CGAAAAGTCTGGTAGCTAAGGCGGATGGTTTTCGCCGTGGCGTTCAACGCCCGCCGTTAGGCGTAGTTCAATAGCGACCTGAATTGGAACCGGTCACTCTCCGTAGGAGAGAACGACTATCAAATCATTGACATTGGTCGACGTTGGCCCGGTGATGATCAGGTGCGGCTCAGCCCGACCGCGACTCAAGTTGTCGAGGCGTTCGAAAAACGCATGACTCCCATTATCGACGAGATAGGCCACGGGATCGAGTCCATACGAACGCGCCAGGCGCGCCGTTTCACCTGTAATCGCCGCACCGGCGGCCGGCGTCGGGCCATCTTCGCCATCGGTCGTGAAGCTGAATACAACAGCTCTTGGCTGCCTTTCCAGTGCGAGAGCAGCAGCCAGGGCCAACTCTTGGTTCCGTCCACCCACCCCTTTGCCGCGCACGGTGACGGTCGTTTCCCCACCCATGATCAGGCATTGCCCAGACGGCAAGTCGCGAGCAATGCCCGCCGCCAGACGACCAATTTCTCTAGCTTGACCATCCAGGTGGGCTGTCAACAGTTGCCCTACAAAGCCCATTCGAATGGCGGCGACCAGAGCTGCCGTCGCTGCGCCGCGCACATCGCCAATGATAAAATTTCGCGTCGACGGCCGTGGCGATTTGTGGAGAAAGCGCGCCTGATTCAAGGCTAACGCCAGCCGCCCCCATTCCTCGCGTTCGAGTTGGCGAGCGATATCATAGCGGCCCAGCACCTGCACCGCGCCTACGACCAGTTCTTCCTCGGGCACAGTCGGGCCGCTGCCGATCACATTGAGTTGATTGCCGATGACATCGGAGAGAATAAGCCCATAGCAGGTCGCGGGGCCAGCGGCTCGCGCCAACCCACCGCTCTTGATCCGATCCACCGAACGACGCACGGCATTCAGTTCGTTGATCGTACACCCGCTCTTCAGCAATAATTCCACGAGCTTCCGCCAATCTTCCAGCGGCAACAGAGGTTGCGTCAATAACGACGACGTGCCGCCCGAGATCAAGCAGATGACCGCATCCTCACGTCGCGCGTCGGCCAGCATATCAACAACGGCTTTTGTTCCGTCGACACTACGTTCATCCGGCACCGGATGGCCGGCGCTGAATATCTTGACTGGACGGCCGGAAAATTCCTCGCCGGCAGTCTGAATCAGATCATCAGCGCCCATACCTGTATCTTTGGTGATGACGATTCCCGCAGCCACATCGTCACCCAGAACGCGCAAGGCAGCGCGCGCCATAGGGACAGCCGCCTTGCCGGAGGCAACAAGATAAACCCGCCCTCGGTCCAGATCGATTTGTTCGGCATCGGGTTCCCGGCCAATTGTGAGAAATCGGCCCTCTCTTCTTAGGTATCGGCTGACCGCGTCGTCGGCATCGGCCGCGGCGACGGTAGCAGCCACTATATCATCGACGTGGCGCCGAAAGTCTGCAAAGCGGGGTGGATCGGGAACAATGAACGTCATAGGCACACTTCGAGTATAGCACGGCGAATCTGTGCGCCCATATGTCAGTCGACGACGAGTTCCAGATGCGCTGTGTCATTCAGTCCCGTCAGCCGTACGTGTCCGTTGTCGATAGCCACGCGGCTGATGGAAGTGTTACCGCCCACGGATAGAAGGGAATGGCCGCTCGGGGGTAAGCCTAACAAGTGAACGAGGGTGGTCAGAATAATTCCCCCGTGACTCACGACAGCGACGGTCTGATCCGGATGCCGGCGCAGTAGCGCATCGCAGGCCTCCCTGGAGCGAGCGATAACATCGGTTTGGGGCTCCGCTCCGGGGACGTTGGTAATAGGGCCGACCATGCGCGAGGCCCATACCTCGGGGTATTGTGCTTCAATCTCTTCCGACGTCAACCCTTCGAGCACACCAAACCCACGCTCGCGCCAGAGCGAATCAGGGCGGGGGTGAAGATTTAGAGCGTTGCCCAGAATCTCAGCCGTCTCGGCCGCGCGGAGCAGATCCGACGCGTAGATATGGTCGATCTTCCAACCAGCCAGGCGCTTTGCCAGCAATCGCGCTTGATGCCGGCCGTTTTCCGCAAGTGGCGGATTCGAGTGCCCCTGCCAACGACGCATCTCATTCCACGTACTTTGCGCGTGGCGAATAAATATCAAATGGGTTGTCATATATGTTTAGGTATGTGAAAGGGAATAGCAGGCTGCCGTGACCGGCCTTTACGTTTTTCGCTCGAGCACCGTTGCGTCCAATGTAGCCAATGTCGGCCCGTCGATCAAAGTGATGGGCTTATCGGCCGCCCACGAGCGGGCCCCATCGGATATGTCGGCCGTCGTAACCAGAAAGCCGTGGACGGCACGTTCATGAACCATTGTGCCGAACAACTCGCGGACTATTTCTGGGCCAATTGGATGACGATAGCGTTTACACTGCACTACCGCGCGCCGGCCGCCCTCTTGCATCAGCATGAGATCAACCCCCAGGTCACCTGCGCGACCCCGAACCTCAACCTTGTACCCACGGCGTTCGAATAGCCCCGCCACATAGTGCTCAAAATCACGCGGGTTAAGGGCGTAAAGCTCGTCGATCGACAAGCCTTGCCGGCTTGTTTCACGCTTTAGCGCGCCTTGTTGCCAAATAACCACCCCCCAGAGCATGATCAACGTTAATAAGCCGGCGGCGGTCATTAGTCCAAGCATATCGACGAACCAGTTCGGGGTGCGAAGCAAAGCATCGGCGGCTATGCCATATCGCCACAAAACCCATATCACAAACAAGCCGGTCAAAACTGAGAGTAACCAGATAAGCTGGGAAACACGTCGCTGGGTAATAGCTTCCTCGCGAATGAGGGTTGGAGGCCGCCGGGTCGTGGCGGATAATTTGATCATCATAATCAAGGAACGCGGCGATTAATCGAGCCGAGCGATATTGTATGCTGATGGGCTGAGATGCTCAAATTGTAACTCGTCCCGGCCAGTGTTATAGTTGCCGCCAATATGGTAACAAAACGTCAGTTGGGTTTGCTTTTCATTTTTTTGGGGCTGGGGGCGGCTGTGGCTATGTTCGCGATCGACATCCTGGGCGCGGGTCAGTTTCGGGGCATTGGGCCTGCTCAGCGCCAGGCTCTGCTGGTAGCGGCTCTCGCGGTCGTGATGGGTCTGTCTTTGCTTCCGCTAGGTAATCGCCCCGCCTGACATCCCGGATGCAACATCCGCCGATTCATTATCTCGAATGAACCCCGCACTGTGAGTTTATGATCGACTCCCCGTCACCCGCCAAACGCCCTAATTGGGAAATTGCCGCAGCCTGGCTGCCCAAAGTTCTGATCGGTTTAGCCGTTCTCGCGTTTATAGGCTACCTGGTCGTTTATATAATTTATGCGGTCGAGCTATTTCGCTTTCCCTTCGACTACGATCAGGGTGAAGGCTTCGAGCTGATGGATACAGTCTATTTTAGTCGCGGGGATTGGCCGTATCGCGATAACGACACATATCCCTTTTACTCTTCCAACTATCCCCCTCTATTCCACGTCGTGATCGTTCCGCTGGTCTGGCTGTTCGGCCCACAGTACTGGACCGGCCGGCTGGTCAGCTTCCTCGGCACTCTGGTGACCGCTGGAGCCATCGGCTATGCCGTGGGGCGCGGCGGGGCACGTTCGACCAGCGGCCGGCGGCCGTGGCTGGCTGTCATCTCGGGGTTGGCTTTTCTGGCCTCCAACTATGTCTACCACGTCGGGCCGCTATTCAGGCAGCATATGTTTATGGTCATGTTCGAGACCTTGGCCGTTGTGCTTGTGGCGGTAACAGTCGAACGGGAAGAGCGGGACGACCGCCATTATAACAAATCGCTATTGGGAGTGATGGCCCTCCTACTGGCCGCCGGCTATACCAAACAATTAGCCTATGCAACCGTCATCGCCGTCTTCATCTTCCTTTTTCTGCGCGGCCCAAAGCGGGCTGTCAAGTGGGCAGTCCCCTTCGCGGCCGTCACAGGCATCATTTTCCTGGGCATCAACATCGCCACCCAGGGTGAATGGATGCTAAACACCATCACCGCCAATCTGAACCCGTTTGTACCCGGCCAGGCTGAAGGACTGTTTCGCCAATGGTTCCGCTTGCACACATTGATCATCGTTGTCGCCGCCCTATATGCTCTTTATCAACTGTATGCCACGCGCCTATCGGTTTATGCCATCTGGTTTGTCGTGGCCACTGTCAACAGCATCACCGCCGGCAAGTGGGGCGCGGGTGAATCCTATTTCGCCACAGCCATCGCCGCGGCCTGCATCCTGTCAGGACTAGCATTCCACCACCTGTTGGATGAGTCGGCCAGCCGAGCATGGAAAACGCCGCGTCGCGCAGGGTGGGCGGCGGTATTGCTGCCGTCGCTAATCGGTCTGCTCTACCTCTGGCAGGCTAACCGCCTATTTCACATGCCAACTCATACCCCGGCGTTGGCCGCCATTGCCACCGCCCTCGGACGCCCGACTGAAGTGATGATCGCACCGCAAACATCCTGCTCGGCCGCTCGGCCGCCGGAAGCCATCCCCTACATCGATAGCGCCGGGATTTCGCTTCTCGGCCGGCCGCCCAATACCGCCGACGCCGCCGCCGGCAAGCAGATCGCCGCCCTGATCGCTGAAGGCGACACCGCCGCCTTCAGCGAAGATGCCGGATTCAACCTGTTTATCGGCCGCGATGTCGTCTCAAACCCGACTCAGTTGCTCAACCTTTACAACAACAATGCAGTTGATCTAAGCGAAATGATCGAGATGCTGGATAATCAGACCTTCGACACCGTCGTCCTGCGCGCGCAATTCTACCCGGGACCGGTGCTCGATGTGATCGGCCAGCGCTATGAGACCACTGACCTGGTGCAGATGAACGGCTTCGTCTATTGCGTGATGCGTCCACGATGAATCAATACCGAGTCGAACTTTCCGTCTTTAATGGACCGCTTGATCTGCTTCTTCACCTGATCGAGCGGGACGAACTGGACATCACGGCCGTTTCTCTCGTCCAGGTGACCGGCCAATATCTGGCGCAGGTACGGCAGCTAGGCGAGGATCAACTGGAGAGTCTGATCGACTTCATCAGCATTGGCGCGCGACTGTTACTGATCAAAAGTCGTGCTCTCCTGCCGCGCCCTGTGGTCCTGCCGGGTTCCGACGAAGAGGAAGAAGATCCGGCTGAGGCGCTCCTCCGCCAATTAAAAGCCTACAAGCGGTTCAAGAATGCCGCCAAATGGCTTGACAATCGCCAGCGAAAAGGGCTGCGCACCTATCTTCGCGTCGCGCCGCCCCCTCGGCTTGAAGGCCATCTCGATCTGTCCGGGATAGATGCCGAGACACTGCTGGAGGCGATGCAACTCGTGTTGTCGCGAGTAGAGACGATGGAGGAATCGCTTGAAGTCGTACGCCCTCGCCAAATCACGATTGAAGACCAGATGGGCAAGCTGCGCCATCATTTGGGTCGCGGCCGTTCCTTCACATTTGCCGATATGCTGGCCAACCCCCACGACCGAACCGAAATCTCCGTGACGCTATTGGCCCTGCTCGAATTGATCAAACGGCGTGAGGCCCAGGCCCACCAGAGCCGCATGTTCGGCCCCATCGATATCACGACGGCCTAGGACTGTCTGCCCCACGGGCAGATGCCTGCCACCCGCTGGTTTTCAATCCTTATACCTGATATTCCGGCAGCCACTCGCCATGGGCGGCGATCAGATCATCGACCAGATCGTGAATTTGGTTGAGGTCCAACTCCGCGGCGGTGTGAGGGTCTAACATCGCTGCGTGATAGATATGCTCCCGCTTGCCGGTCAGCGCCGCTTCCACGGTCAAGGCCTGAACATTGATATTGGTTTGCATCAAGGCGGCCAGTTGCGGCGGCAAATACCCTATTTTAGTCGGTTGGATCCCATTACGGTCCACCAGGCAGGGAACTTCCACGCAGCACCCCACAGGTAGATTATCGATGAGATTGTCATTGGTTACATTGCCATAGATCACTCGCGGCACGCCGGTTTCGAGGCTGTGGATGATATAGGCTCCGTACTCATGAGTGCGCTCGACGGCGATCGTCGTCTCCTCATCTACCAGTAGCGCCCGCATCATTTCCCATACCGCGATCTGGTTCTCGCAACGCGTAATGTATTCGTCAAGCGGGATATGATATCGGTCGATCAGGTCCGGCCGATCCCGTTTGATGAACCAGGGCACATACTCGCTGAAATGCTCGCTGGACTCGGTGACAAAGTATCCCAGATGATCGAGAGCTTCATAGCGAACACGATTCCAATCAGGCACACGGTTCTCGGCAGCCACCTGGCGAATCCACGGATACAGGTCTTCGCCGGCGCGCTCGAATCGTAGATAAAACGCCATGTGGTTAATGCCGGCGCACAGGTAATTGATCTCCTCAAGAGGCACATTGATGTCACGCGCCAATTGTTCGGCCGTACCCTGGACACTGTGGCACAGCCCAACCGTCTTCACTGAGGTCGCTCGGTCCAAGGCCCAGCAATTGATGGCCATCGGGTTGACGTAATTTAACAACAACGCGTCCGGGCAGAGCACCTCCATATCCCGGCCAAGTTCGAGCAGCACCGGAATGGTTCGCAAACCCCGCATGATGCCGCCTATCCCTGATGTGTCGGCGATCGTCTGGCGCAAGCCATATTTTTTCGGAATCTCAAAGTCAATTACAGTTGACGGTTTAAAGCCCCCGATCTGGAACATCGTGATGACGTAATCGGCGCCATCCAGCGCCCGGCGGCGATCGGTTGTCGCCGCAATCGTCGGCTTGGCGTTTAGTGTCCTGGCGACACGGTGAGCCACAATCTCCGAAGTCTTGAGTCGTGTTTCGTCAATGTCGTGCAGTCTGATGATGGAACTAGAAAGTTCGGGGAAACTCAGAATATCGCCCAGAAGATTCTTGGCAAAGACCGTACTGCCCGCTCCGATTAATGCAATTTTGGGCATGGCTGCTCCTCTATGTTTTATTTAGGGTTGTAAGGCCAGCGACGCCGGCTCCCTCATGTCAGCTGGTGCTTCACTATGCGCAACCAGCCGCGCAAGCGAATTCCCGCCAACACCAGTGCTGTTACAATTCGAGGATATTTGTCCCTATAAAACTTCTGATAGAAAACCTGCATAGCGCGGACAGATTCGCGCGCCACCCTGACTCTGGTTTCCTTCGGTGGCCGGGCAATATCGGCCGACTCTTTACGCAAGCCGGAGCTGGCCCCCTTGTAATGGAGCACCTCCACCAACGGATAATATATGATCTCATATCCCGCCTGGTGAATCCGGTAGCAGTAGTCAATATCCTCGCCGTAGAAAAAGTAAGTCTCGTCCCACCCGCCCAGCCGGCGGTCGAGCGACCGCGGCATCATCATATAGGAGCCGGCAATGACGGGGACAGCATGAACCGCCGCAAAGTCCTCATAACTTCGGAAATAGCCGTTGAAGCGCGGATGGTTGGGAAACAGACGGCTCAACCCTGAAAAGTGGCAGAGTGCGTTCCAGGGTGTCGGGAAGCCGCGATGGTTATCGGGATCGCGCTCCCCGTTTGGATAAACGAGGCGAACGGTCAGCCCGCCGGTCTGCGGGTTCCGTCGCATGTAGTCCAATGGCTGTGTGAGAGATTTCTTGCCGACGACGGTATCGGAATTGAGGAATAGCAAGTAGTCGCCACTCGCCGCAGCGGAGCCTCGGTTATTGGCCGCGGAGAATCCCAGATTGGTCTGACAGGTTATGAGAACAACCTGCGGATACTTTGCGGCAACCATGGCCACGCTACCGTCGGCCGAGGCATTATCGACAACAACGACCTCCATGCCGCCCGCGGGCGACTCGGCCGAAAATAGCGACGCCAAACAATCATCCAATAGCTGTCTGGTGTTATACGACACAACGATGACGGACAGGTCCATACCCCGCAATTCTATCCGTTTTACGTCGAATATCCCTCCATTAACCAAACCTTATCCCGTTCTTAACACCCCGTTGACGACGACCTTTTACATTCCTCAAAGCTTCAATCAGCTCAAGAACAATTCATTGAAGATCGCAAGCTATCCAATGTCCTAAGCCTGATCGTGGCAATCGCAAAAAAACGTCTCCAAAAGCATGGGGCTAAATCTCCTACGACGAACAATAAGGCCGGCATTTGGGTAAAACGGGAAGAATAACAATATGCACATTCTAGTAACCAATGACGACGGGGTAACTGCGCCTGGCTTACTCGCTTTGGCCAGAGGCATGGCAAACTTTGGCCAAGTTAGCATCCTGGCCCCAGACCATGACTGGTCCGGCGGAGGCCACGTAAAAACATTACGACGCCCTTTGCGAGTTCGTCGTATCAGGATGGCCGATGGCACCAGCGCACTAACGAGTGATGGCGCGCCGTCCGACTGTGTCGCCCTCGGGTTAATGGGGCTTCTCCCGAATAAGGTCGATCTAGTTGTATCGGGCATTAATCCCGCCGCGAACCTTGGTCATGATGTGACCTATTCGGGCACGGTGACGGCCGTCATGGAGAGTGTGATTTGGGGTGTGCCAGGGATTGCCGTTTCGCTCGATGGGGGCGAAAAGGATGGTTACGAACTGGATTATAGCCCTGCGGTCGAAATCGCCGCACGGGTGGTCGCGGCCGTCATACGGCATGGTTTACCCAAAGGAGTATTTCTGAATGTCAATGTCCCCAGTGAGTCGCTCCCCCAAATAAAGGGGATACTCACGACTTGCCAAGGGTTGCGAGTCTACAGGGATCGACTGGACAAACGCATCGATCCGCGCGGCAATGATTATTATTGGATTGGTGGGGATAGGCCGACCGGCGTGCCCAAGGAAGGGACCGACATCGGCGCCCTTGCGGCTGGTTATGCATCTGTCACGCCGCTCAAGCTCGATCTGACAGCGCGAGAATTTATGGAGACGATGAGCGGCTGGCAATGGGAGCCACAATCAATTCACAGCATCAACGGCCATTAGCGCTATGTCATCCCTACCCTGCCCGTTAGTAGCTTGGCGGAGTCGGGTTGCCGATAAACCAGGTAATATAAACGAACAATCCAATTAGCGTCGCCAGCATGTAGAGGGCGTAAGAGATTCGCATAAATGCTTTGTAATTATTAAACCGAAGAAATTTCGGCATTAGCTTGTTAGCCCGTAAGGTGACAAACAGACCAAATACGAGAGCCGTAAAGCCTACCGCCGCGTGAATACGCGTGGTGGCGATGGCCGATAGGGGCAGGCCTCCTGGATTTGACGCCGGCGCGACAAAGTCTCGAAAGGGCAGCACCATTAGCCACAACACAAGAATGGCGTTCAGGGTGGCGGCGGATGTCTGGAACACGCGATGGGCGCCATAGTTTCCCCGCACAGCCAACACCACACCGATCGTCAGTAATATGGCGACCAACGCGCTCGCCAGAAGTGTCATGTCCGCGGCCCAATTGGCGCTCGTCCCCAGGAAACCCGGCTGATGAAGCAGCTCTGTCATGGTTGCGTCTCCTTATCGAGGAAATTTATACCTATGCGAATTCCTTTCCTTGTGACTATCAGTGGCTGATGATCTTGCTCAGGAACAGCTTGGTACGCTCGTGCTTCGGATCGTTGAATAGCGCTTTCGGGGTCGCCATTTCCACGACACAGCCTTGATCCATAAACACGACGCGGTCGGCCGCTGAACGGGCGAACCCCATTTCGTGGGTCACCACGACCATCGTCATGCCGCCACGGGCCAGGTCCAGCATGACGTCGAGGACTTCCTTGATCATCTCCGGGTCGAGCGCGCTCGTCGGCTCATCAAAGAGCATGATCTTGGGGTTCATGGCCAATGAACGAGCGATGGCCACGCGTTGCTGCTGGCCGCCGGAGAGCTGCCGCGGAAACGCATGCGCCTTCTCCGGAATGCCGACCCGCCGCAACTGTTCCATCGCAATCTCTTCAGCCTCGCCTTTTTTGCGCTTGCGAATCAGGCGTTGGGCCAATGTGATGTTGTCGAGGACACTCAGGTGGCCGAACAGATTAAACTGTTGAAAGACCATCCCAACCTCGGCCCGCACCGCATTAATGTCGGTTTTCTTGTCCTCAAGGTGCACGCCGTCCACATGGATCGCCCCCTGTGTGGGCACTTCCAGATGATTGATGCAGCGTAAAACGGTACTCTTCCCAGACCCGCTCGGACCAACGACGACGACAACTTCGCCCCGCCTGACATTCAGGCTGAACCCACAAACGGCCATAACGCTGCCAAACATCTTGTATAGATTGTCGATAACGATCATGTCATCGCCCAAAACATGATTGGTCGCCGATTGATCAACAATGGAATTGTTATCTAGCATTTTGTCGCAACCTCTTTTCATACCAGCGCAAGAAAAGACTCAGCGCGATGGTCATCGTCAAATAAAGAAATGTCAGGACGAGATAACTCTCGCGAAAGCGAAATGTACTTCCCGCATGGAGGCGGGCCATCTGCGTGATATCGCGCACAGCCAAAACGGAAATCAGGGAGGAGTCCTTCAGCATGGCGATGAAGTCATTGCCGAGCGCCGGCAATACATTGCGAATCGCTTGCGGCAGAACAACGTGGCGCATGGCCTGGCCGCCGTTCAGCCCCAACGACCGTGCAGCTTCCGTCTGTCCAAGAGGAACCGACTCGATTCCGGCCCGAAATACCTCAGCCAGGAAAGCGCCATAAATGATGGAAAGAGCGATGATGCCGCGCGCGTTGGTCGAGATACTTTGGCCGGAGATTCCCATGGCGTCTGAGACGGCCGGAACGATAACTAGCGCCACGGTAAATATGAGCACCAGCGTCGGTACGCCGCGAATAAATTCGATATAAGTAATGGCCACATTACGGACGAAGACATTCGTGCTGACTCGCCCCAACCCAGCCAGCAAACCAATGACCAGAGAGATAGCGAAGGCGACGAGAGTGGTATAGATCGTGATCGTGATGCCGGTTCCAATAAAACCGGCCATTCCCCCTGCCTGGAACCCCCCGATGCCACCGAACCCACCCTTAATGAAATTGAACGCCCGGTTAAAATCGGGGTTCGTCATGATGAGCACGAGCATCGAGATGAGAAAGCCAATGATGGCGACCAGCCACCATGGAAACCCGCGCACGTTGAACCGGCTACTGTTGTCTTCGATAATTGGTAGGTCCGTCTGTACCTCGCCTGTCATTCAGCCTCCTCATTTGTGGAAATGTGCAATTCCGATGCCGATTAAGGCAAACGACGCAATGATACACTGCCTGCGCCAAATGAAAAGACGCCGCGCAATAATGCGCGGCGTCTTATTCAATAATTGTTACCCGGCGTATCCTGCAACTCGCCGGGCTCGTCAAGAATCGGAACGCGCCCCGCGCCCAACCCATCCGAACCGAGCCTACTCCAGATCTTCGTAGGTAATGGTGAATGCTTCGGTGAAGTACTGCTCCGCCAGCGTCGCCAGCGTACCGTTCGCTTCCAATGCGGCTAAGGCCGCGTTGATGGGCCCGACAAGGTCGCTGCCCTTCGGAAACACGAAGCCTAACTCATCGCTGGACAACGACTCCCCGATCAGCTTCAATGAGTCGGCATTGACGCCCTGATATCCGAGGCCGGAGGTCTCGTCAATGATGACGGCATCGATGTCGCCGGCAATCAGCGCCTGGACAGCGAAGGGGAACTGCTCAAACGCCTGAATCCGGTCGGCCGGCAACAATTCGGAGGCTGTCTCGAAATTGGTCGTGCCGGTTTGCGTGCCCATCACCAGTTCCGCATTATCGACAAAAGACTGCACCGAGTCGAAGCGATCTTCGTCGATGCGGGCCAAAAGGCGCTGGTCGATGTTGATATACCCGGTGGAGAAATCGACGATCTCGCGCCGGTCTTCTGTAATGGTAATACCATCGGCAGCCATATCGTACTGGCCGTCGGCCACCGACTGAATCATGCCTTCCCACGCCGCCTCAACATAGGTAGGCGTGCAATTCAGCAGCTCGCACATCGCGTTGATGGCATCGTAGTCCCATCCTGCCGGCTCGCCCGTGGCCGGATCAATGTAATTGAAAGGCAGGTAGGCGTTTTCGACAGCAACGGTGATTTCGCGACCGCCCAAATCGGGCAGTTCACCCGTATCAGCCGTCTCGGCTTCGGGTTCTGCCGGCGTTTCGGTGGCGGCGCCGCCGCAAGCGACCAGCGCCAGAGAAAACAGCAATACAAACAAAAGCGCAAATTTCTTAACCCACATTGCAAACTCTCCTTACTTTCCTTCCCATGATACTCGCGCATTAATAATCGGACGCGCTGATTCGGCTTTATCGGCGGGTCCTGCGCGGCAAGCCTGAATTTGTAGCATGAATTGGCCGAACTGAAAAGAGGTGATTATCTAAAGCTCCACAGGCTCCTGACTGATCCGGCAGTGAGCGGCATCGATTATGCTCAGAACCCGATCCACGGCCTGATCAGGCTCGCCCTCCGGATTGACGACGCAATAATCAAATTCCTCCATGCGCTTCATTTCCTGTCGCGCCGTCGCGGTGCGAAGTGCCATTCCCTCGGCCGTGTCCTGCTTGCGTTGTTGCAGCCTGTTCACCAGGCCGGCCTCCGTACGAGTTGTCAGGAAGACCGAGATCGCATTGGGCACCAACCGTTTCACGGTATAGGCGCCCTGCACATCCACACGCAAAATAACGTCACGCCCGCTGGACAGCGCATCGCGGATTTGTTGTTTAGGTATGCCCTTATAGTCGTTATATACGATGGCATGCTCCAGCAATTCATCCGTCTCAATCATGCGAGCAAATTCATCGAAGGACACGAAAAAGTAGTCGATGCCATCCACCTCATCCGTTCGCGGCGGTCGCGTGGTGGCCGTCACAACGAAATAGAAGCTGTTGGGGCGGCGCTCGATCAACATCCGCGCCACGGTGTCCTTACCCACGCCCGACGGCCCGGACAATATGAGCAGCAATGGATAAGTCGTGCAGCTATATAAGCTTTCGGCGAGAGCCTCTGTACTGTTTTCTACGTAATCAATACTCATCGAAATTTCTTCCGGATCGAGTTGTCTACTATCTGACCCAATCCGTATAATGATTTCATTGTAACAGCAAAAGCAGAAAGAGTGAATGCGGGGTTATCATGCCGATATATGAATACCTTTGTCTCAGTTGCGACCGTCGGGTTCGCTTGCGACTTTCCTACACTGAGTACGACCAGGCCCGGCCAGCTTGTCCTCATTGCGGAAACGCTGATTTGAAACGGCGCGTCAGCCGCGTTGCCACGGCTCGCTCCGAAGATTCGCGTCTAGACAACTTGATGGCGGATGATTCACTTGCCGGATTGGAAGACGATCCGCGCGCGATGGGCCGCTTCATGCGCGAAATGGGCCGGGAGATGGGTGAAGGGCTGGATGATGATTTAAATGAGGTGGCCGATCGCCTGGAAAAAGGGGAATCGATGGAATCCATCGAGCGATCGATGCCGTCAATTGGCGATGCCGACAGTTTCGGCGGGGGCGAGTTCTAATTTACACAACAGCTGTTTTCGCCCTTGACCATTCTCCTGAAGGCAAGCGACGCCGGCAATTTAATCGTTGATCGCGACCAGTCGTCTGGAGACAGCATTCCGTATTTCCGCGGCCACAATTGATACCGGACGATCGGCATCGATCATGACCCAGCGGGCCGGCTCGGCCGCCGCCAGCCTATGATACCCGGCGCGGACGCGCTCATGAAAAGCTACTGACTCCTGATCGAGCCGGTTCATTTCTTCTCCCTCATCACGCCGGCGCGACAGCCCCCGCGTCACGTCGAGGTCAAGAAGCAGGGTCAGATCGGGAGTCAATCCCGCCGTCGCGATGGTCGTCAGCACCTCCAGCATTTCGAAGTCCAGGCCGCGGCCATAGCCTTGATAGGCTATCGTGCTATCCGCATAGCGGTCGCACAATACGACATGGCCCGATTCGATAGCCGGGCGTATGCGTTCGGCCACTAATTGCGCTCGCGAGGCCGAGTAGAGCAGTACCTCGGCCGTCGCCGCCATAGCGGTGTTGGCCGTATCGTGCAACACATTCCTAATCTGGTCGCCGATGAGTGTGCCCCCCGGCTCACGCATCATCTCGACCGCAAACCCACACGATTGCAGATGCTCGGCCAGCAGCCGGATTTGGGTTGATTTACCGCTGCCCTCTGGCCCTTCGAATGTAATAAACATGGCTGTTCGCAGCTATCTGGCGGCCTACTCGTTTCGAAGCGTGTTAAATACCCGGACGTGGCGGAAAGGCTCGCGCCCGTAGCTATGCGATACAAGATTGGCTTGCCGCACCATCTCGTGCTGGTAGCGCCTGATAGCTGCGCCGACCGGCTTCAGGTCCATACTGGGCTGCCCGGACCGAACCAGGGCGATCGCCCGCTCGGTTTCGGCAATGGCTGTCTCAAAAGGGTCGGACGTAGAGGCCACCTCCAACCCCAATGCCTCCCCCAGAAAGCGTTCCATCTGACTTACCGTGTTGGCTCGCAGCACATAGACTGATACGTTGTGTTGCTCGGCATCATTGATAAGGCGGCGGCGTTTGCGGTAATAGCTCTTCAGTGTCACCAAAACGTCCGCCTCTTCCAGCGTCTCGGCAATGGAAAGTTTGACGCCGAGATGTTTAGCCGCCTGATAGAGGCGGTTGCGGGCGACACCATAAGCGTACACGCGAATCTTGCGACTGCCGCTTCCGTTGCCGCCATTTTCGCCATTATTAGAAGGGGGCGTTGTGTTCAGGGTGCGCTCGCCTTCATTTGCAATCCCTATAGTTGCCGACGAGCGGGTCGGCGGAATCAGGGTAGAGGATCGCCCCCCACCGTCTTCGGGTCGCCCGGCCGCCTCACCCAAAGCCCGAATCTCCCGGCCGCCTCGTCCCTGACGCACGCCCGGTGTCGTACCGCGCCGGCCGGTCACGGCCGCCGACGTCACGACCAGCGCCTGGCGCTCGGTGTGAATTTTTCCCTCTTCGTCCGTAAAGCGCAGCTCGACGTGCACCGGCTCGCCGCGCAGCATGGCGTCCACCGAGGTCGTGACATCGCTGTGTACGAGTAATCGTTGGCGGTCTTGCATTTCTATGAGCACATCGAAGGTGGGTGGCGCGCGGCGTTCCAGAACGGTTTTCTGGGTGCCTCGTCGTCGCGCTTCCTCATCCGAGAGCGTCACACTCTCGATGCCGCCGACCAAATCAGAAAGGGTCGGGTTTAGCAGCAGGTTTTCCAGTGTATTGCCATGCGCGGTGCCGATGAGTTGAACGCCACGTTCGTTGATGGTGCGCGCAGCTTCGGCCTCGCGCTCCCGGCCGATTTCGTCGATCACGATCACTTCCGGATTATGGTTTTCCACCGCCTCGATCATCGTCTCATGCTGGTGCGCCGGGCTGGGAACCTGCATGCGGCGAGCGCGGCCAACCGCCGGATGGGGAATGTCGCCATCCCCGCCGATCTCATTGCTCGTATCGACGATGATCACCCGTTTGCTTTCGGCCAGGATGCGGGCCATTTCGCGCAGCATGGTCGTCTTGCCCACGCCCGGTCGACCCAGAATCAGGATGCTATGCCCCTGCGTCACAATGTCTTCGACGATTTCTATCGTCCCATAGACAGCGCGGCCGACCCGGCATGTCAGACCCACGACCTGACGGTGGCGGTTGCGAATGCCTGAAATTCGATGGAGAGTGCGGGCGATACCGGCACGGTTATCGTCATCGAAATCCCCGATGCCGGCAACCACCTGCTCAATCTCCTCACGCGTAACTTCTGTCTCGCGCAAGGCTCGTTCACCGTCCACATAACGCGCGGTGGGCAGACGTCCGAGATCCATGACGATCTCAAGTAATTCATCCTTCCGTCCGGCTTGATCAACACTTTCCCGAATACTGTCCGGCAATACCGATAGCAGTGTGCGCAAGTCTTCGTGCGACTGTATTGAATCCATTTGTTTCCGTTTAAGTCCCTGAGAATCAGGAGCTACCATTTTTATTGTTCTTATCCGCTTTTCGGAAATTGCGAATGATTGGCGAGGAGGCCGAGATACGCTGACCTTCCAGGGCCACCGACGTTTCCGGCACGACTCGCGGCGAGTGATGGACGATGTGCCGCACCATCACCGCCTGGCTGCCAAACAAAGTGCACCCGCCACGTTCCAGGGCGCTCGGCAACCAGCTTTCATAACGACGAACGCAACAATAGACAAGTTCCGGCTCTTGCGCGAATGTTACCTCAAGCGCGGCGGCGACGATCTCCTCTGCTTCCGCTTCCGCCTCCGGATGAATGAAAAATCGCAACCAGGTGGCTACGGCTCCCTTGCGGATATTGACGAAAGCGGCCAGTTCGCTGCCGTCCCGCAAGACCCAACCTTCACCATCCCCGTTCGAAGGCAGGGGCTCGACGATCTGGACCAATCTTGGCACGGTGTTGGCATATAGCAATTGGATGTCCCATTCGTCAGCCTGGCTTCGACGTGTCAGACGGTGTGTGGTCATCCCCAGGGGCTGATAATCGGCCGCCCGGACAGCCCAGATATCTTGACGGGTATAGACGGCGAATCCTGAACGCCGCAGCACTTGCAGCGCTGAACTGTGCTCATCCACCTCGGCGATAATGTGGTGAACGCCACGTGAGCCGACCCCGGCGACGGCTTCATCAAGGAGCGCCAGCCAAACTGAACAGTCCGGGCTTCGCAGGATAGAATCCCCCAGGCCGTTACCGGAGGGCAAGCCGCCCCCCTCATTCTCGCCACAGCGTGGGCTGATGTAGAGCACGAAGGCCTGGTTAGCACCGTTAGGGATACGCAACTGGATAAAGCCGGCACGATCGCCATTATCCGGCTTCCAGACGAAAGTGGGGTACTCGCCACCCACCAGCATACTGACGATGGCGCCGCGGAGGGGATGAAAGTTCTCCGCAAGCGCGGATGCGGTATGTAACGAGACACCGCGTTCGCCCAGCCGGCGAATCAAAGCCAGATCGCGCAGGTCAAAGGGCCGAACCATTGACTGTAGTTTATCAACCCCCCGCCTGCTCGGCAAGCCGGCCGACCATTCGCTTACCTTCAGATCGTCCATCCCTGGGACGGCCGCGCGCAAGAAAATCACAATTTTGTGTGTCATTGATGCACCATACCAACTGAACGCGACGCGGCCGGTCGCTCCCCTCTACAACATTGTCTAAAATAGCTTGCCTACCAGAACATGTTATACTCACCGGTGACTTTCAGTCAGGAGATCCCCTTATGAGCTCATTTATCCTCACCGTACGCGAAAGTATTCGCTATCGCGGTCGCTCTGGGCAGTATAGCTGGCTGGCGCACCGCATCTCCGGCTTGGCGATCCTTTTCTTCCTGGTGATTCATGTCTGGGATACAGCCAACGCCCACTTTTGGCCACAGGCCTATGCCTGGTCACTAGCGATTTTTAAAAATCCTTTTTTCGGCATCGGCGAAGTCGGCATAATGGCTGCGGTCCTGTACCACGCGTTCAATGGAATCCGCATCACGATTCTCGACTTTAAGCCGGAGTGGTGGCGGCATCAACGCACCAGTTCGATTATCACCTGGGCGCTGTTCTTTCTCGCCTTCATCCCTGCGGCGGTCCTGATGTTGAGCGGCATGATCGGCCACTGCACCGAACTGGCGGCCGCCGGCGATAGCTGTTTCCGCATCCCGGCCTTTAGTGAGTTCGCCCAGTATGCCCGCTAGGAGAAAAGGAAATGGCAGCAATTACAGATAAATCACCCGGCAAAATAACCGTTCGTCGCGTCCAGCTCGAAGGCAATTTCGAGCGTTATGCGTGGCTGTTCATGCGCCTTTCTGGCGTAGCAATGCTCATTCTCGCGGTCGGCCACATGGTCATTCAGCACGTGCTCAATAGTTCGGCCAACCTGTCATTGCAGTTTGTCGCCGTTCAGTGGAGTTCGTGGGGCTGGAAGGCGTATGACATCCTGCTGCTTTGGATGGCCATACCCCACGGGATTCGCGGACTCTATAACATCCTGAGCGATTACGTCCATAATCCTGGCCTCAGACGTATCGTCGGTGGCCTGTTGGCCCTGTTTGTCATTGCCACCGTCATCTGGGCAACGGTCGGCATCACCCTGTTCGACCCAGCTATGGTTCCATAAGCCTAACAAGCGCGAGTTAACTGGAAGGCACCTATGAAAACGCATGTGTTTGACGCAGTCATCGTTGGCGCCGGAGGGGCCGGCCTGATGACTGCTCTGTATGCCAGCCGTGGCGCGAACGTCGCCGTCATCTCCAAGCTTTATCCGACGCGTTCGCATACTGGCACAGCCCAGGGCGGCATTGGCGCCGCATTGGGCAATCTGGAAGAAGACCGGTGGGAATGGCACGCATACGATACCGTCAAGGGGTCTGACTATTTGGCCGACCAGGACGCCGTAGACGTGCTTTGCAAAGAGGCCATCGATACCGTCATTGAACTGGAGCACATGGGACTCCCCTTTGACAGGCTCCCGAACGGCCGAATCTCCCAGCGTCGCTTTGGCGGTCACACCAACAATGAAACGGGCAAGCCGGTCATGCGCGCCTGTCACGCGGCCGACCGCACCGGCCACATGATCTTGCAAACCCTGTACCAGCAGTGTATCAAAAACAAGGTCAACTTCTTCGACGAATTCCATGTCGTCGATCTCATCCGTAGCGGCGACTCGGTTCGCGGTGTGGTGGCCTATGAGATTGCCAGCGGCGAGCTCCACGTCTTCCACAGCAAAGCCGTCCACTTCGCCACGGGCGGTTGGGGGCGTTGCTGGGAAGTCACCTCGAATGCCCATTCGCTCACAGGCGACGGTACAGCCATTTGCCTCCGCAACGGCGTGCCGCTGCAGGACATGGAATTTTTTCAGTTCCATCCGACCGGAATCTTCAAGCTTGGCATTCTGATCACCGAAGGCGTGCGCGGCGAGGGGGGCATCCTCCTCAATGGTCAAGGTGAGCGCTTCATGGAGCGCTACGCGCCGTCGATCAAGGACCTGGCCAGCCGCGATGTCGTCAGCCGAGCCATCTTCATGGAAATTCAGGCCGGCCGCGGCATAAATGGCCAAAATTACGTTCACCTCGATGTGCGGCCTGAAACCGTCAATAAATACAACGAGTTAGCCGGCGACCCGAAACGAATCGACCGGGCATATATCGAGTCCAAATTGCCGGACATCGCCGACTTCACTCGCACCTACCTGGGGATCGACCCGGTCGAAGAGCCGATGCCGATCCAGCCGACAGCGCACTACGCCATGGGCGGCATTCCCACCGATATAGACGGCCGCGTGCTCATCGGCTCCGAAAAACGCGTACTCAACGGCCTTTATGCCGCGGGGGAGTGCGCCTGCGTCTCGGTTCATGGAGCGAACCGGTTAGGCACGAACTCACTGGTGGACCTGGTAGTCTTCGGCCGCCGGTCTGGCCGTCATATCGCCGAGTATTGCCAACAAGCTGATTTATTGCCGTTGCCCACTGGAACAGGTCAGAAGTTGCAGGCGGAATTCGACCGGCTGCGAAAGGGAACCGGCGGCGTTAAGCCCTACGAACTGCGCCACAAGATGCAGAAGACAATGACCGACAACGTCGGCGTCTTCCGCACCGAAGAAACAATGACCCGCGCGGTCGATGATTTGCGCGAGCTTCGTCGCGAGTACGAAACAAAGCTCCAGATTGACGACAAGGGTCAGAAATACAATACCGACTTATTGGAAGCATGGGAGCTGGGTTGTCTTCTGGAGTTGGCCGAGGTAACGGCGTTCTCGGCCCGCGCGCGCAAGGAAAGCCGCGGCGGGCATGCCCGCGAGGACTTCCCCGAGCGCGATGACGAACAATGGCTAAAACACACCCTTTGTGCCCGCCAGGAAGACGGAAGTTATACTCTGGATTACAAGCCGGTCGTGCTCGGCCGCTATGAACCCAAAAAGCGTGTCTATTAAGAGGTCATAACGATGCAAGCCACAATAAGAATCCGGCGCTTTAACCCGGAAATGGACAAGAAACCCTGGTGGGGTGAATATACCCTGGAGAACGTGCAACGTACCGACACGGTTCTCGACCTGCTCCATCGCATCAAGTGGGAGCAGGACGGCACGCTGGCCTTGCGACGGTCCTGCGCCCACGGCGTCTGCGGCTCGGATGCCATGCGTATCAACGGCGCGAATGCTCTGGCCTGCAAGACCCTGGTAAACCGTCTGGGGGGCAAAGGGGACACGATCAAGATACAGGTTGAGCCGATCCTTGGTTTGACAGTGGAAAAAGACCTCATCGTGGACATGGAGCCTTTCTTCGACCATTATCGCTCGGTGATGCCTTATTTCATTAACGAACAACCTGTTCCGGCCGACGGCCGCGAGCGCCTGCAATCGCCTGAAGATCGCGAGCGATTCGACGATACCACCAAGTGTATTCTGTGCGCTGCCTGCACAACATCCTGCCCCAGCTTTTGGGCTAATGATCGCTACGTTGGCCCTGCAGCCATCGTCCAAGCTCATAGATTCGTTTTCGATACACGCGACGAGGGCATGAACGAGCGTCTCGAAGTGCTGTCGGACACGTTCGGCGTTTGGAAGTGCCGGACGATCTTCAACTGTACGAATGCGTGCCCGCGTGAGATCAAAGTCACCGAGGCTATCGCTGACGTCAAGAAGGCCATCACCTCCGGCAAGGTGTAGGACCTTATCGATAACCCGTCATTTAAAAAGGCGCACTATCTGTGGGTGCGCCTTTTTCATTCACATCTCGTGAATCAGTGGGTCCCGCTACCCACCGGCGTTTAAGCCGCCGGACCATTCGCTATTCTCCACAACTAACCCGTCGGGCACTTCCTTGCACTCCCCATTGTAGTTGCGAAAGCTTACATCGCCACGCAAGATAATGTCCCGCCCAAACCTGAATTCGCCTTCAATTAGCAAGTTGTCGCAACAACGCATCGATGGCGCCCCGGACGGAAAGTGCGCGTCTAGCTCGTTCACGAAGCGGTAATAGCTGCCGATCAACTCCACCGTTGGCGGAGCGCCGCCTCGCTCCGGAGCCAGGACGACTCGATAATCGTCTGTCAAAACATAGGCGTCGGAACGAACGGCCAGCAAATCATCCGTTTTCTTAACCGGCGCGAAGCGTGATCTGGGAACGCGAATCGCCTCGGCGCCATCGAACACCGCGATAGCCGATCCCATGGCGGTCTCGAGCTGGTAGACAGGGCGAGATTGCGGATCGCGCGGGTCGATTGTTTTCCGGTTGCGGATCATCGGCAGTCCGAGGCGATAGCCGCGCTCGGCCAGAACGTGCTGCAACGTCGGCAGGTGGAGCCAGAGATTGTTGGTGTTAAAATAACGATGGCGGTCGATATCCTGGAATGCTTCCATATCCTCGACGGGGCATTGAGCTATCTCACGCAACACGAGTTGCCCGTCTCTATTTTGAGCCAGATGACCGCCTTTGCGATCAGCCGCGGTTCGATCCGCCACTTCCATCAGGAATGGCAGCTTGCGACTCGCCATATACCCCAAAATTCCCAGATCGAGCACCGCTCCGAGATTGTCTGCGTTAGAAACAAATGCAAACTCGATGCCGGCAGCCAGCAGCCGGCCCAACATCCCGCTCGTGACCAGGGCGGCATATAAATCCCCGTGGCCGGGAGGGCACCACTCCAGTTCGCTGTCTTCGGGGCAACTGGCGGGGCTGAAATCGTCGGCATTGATCTTGGGCTGCTTGTGTTGCAAAAAACTAAGCGGTAAATTGCGCTGCAAGAGTGGGTAGCTGGACAGAACATCTAAAGACTCATGATCGGTGGCAAAGCTGTTCATCAACAGCAACGGAGCGCCTATCCCAACCGCTTGCCGAGCGATGATGTCCAGAAAGGTCAGCCCTTCCTTTACCACAAGAAGCGATTTCGGGCCGGTCAAGCCCATCCCCGTCCCCAACCCGCCATTCAATTTTATGATGACCGTGTGCTGAACGGCCGCTCGACCCATCCGCCCGAAATCGTCCGATAATTTCTCGGCATCGGGTAGCGAATGAATCGGAAGAATACTATTCTCCGGCATCATGCCATCGTCTCCGCCCACCAGCTTTTCGTAGTAATGGGCGAAATTTTCGATGAACATATCCGGCAGCTGTTCGCCGGCCATCCGTTCAACAAATGGGGCGAATCGGGCCGAGTACGATGTCATAATTCTTCCTTGCGCCACTAACTGGGAACACATAGATCGAGCCAGTCAGGAGAGTTATTGTTATCAGCTTCCGAGATTATACTTGTGCCGGCTTATTAAATCCCTTAAGCGGAAATCGACTCATTGTTCAATGTCGCGGCCTTAACAATAGCAACCCGGCCAAACCAAACCCTGCCAGGACCAAAATCAGCCAGATAGCGATCTCGGCTACGGCCTGACTGTTGCGATCGCCGCTGTTCGCTCGAAGCCACGCGGTTTCCAATTGCTCCGGGGTCATCTGAAAGACGTTGCGCATGGCCGCGGGGCAATCATTGCCTTCTGCATAGGCGGTCACCAAATCTCGAACTGCGGCATCGCCGTGAGTCATAATGATAAAGTCTATAAGTGACTCGCTCTGGGCGGCCCCCAGGTCATCTTTAATAGATGTGTCGCCGCACAGGTCGACCACGGGTA
>WBZM01001527.1_pt1 | contig 22591 bp, 21 predicted proteins | sample 5204271 | NCBI WGS metagenome assembly WBZM01 (sample SAMN12344346, study PRJNA552823) | activated sludge metagenome | biome: Activated sludge suspended growth; feature: Nitrification reactor; material: Wastewater; isolation source: activated sludge from nitrification reactor of wastewater...
AATTGAACTCCTGGCTCACCGATCAGGGCATCGACCTGATCAGCCAGGAAGAGTCGGACCTGAGAGTGGGCCCGACCGACGATGCTCCTGCCAGTCTTGAGTCCGCTGCCCCGGTTGAAGGTGAGCCGGAACTCGAGGAAACGCGGATTCCCACCCCGGCCGCCGCTGCAGCGGCCCCGGCGATCGGTGCCGGCGAGGTTGGCTCCGACGCGAACCTTGATTCGCTGCGGCTTTACCTTCGTTCGATCGGCCAGGTCGATCTGCTCACCGCCCAGCAGGAGGTCGAGCTGGCCAAGCGGATCGAACGTGGTGACATGGAAGCGAAACGCCAGATGGTCGAGGCCAACCTGCGTCTGGTGGTTTCGATCGCCAAGGGTTATCTCGGTCGTGGGCTCAGTTTCCTGGACCTGATCCAGGAAGGGTCCCTGGGACTGATCAGGGCGGTAGAGAAGTTCGACTATCGCCGTGGCTACAAGTTCTCCACTTATGCGACCTGGTGGATTCGCCAGGCGGTCACCCGCGCGGTCGCCGACAAGTCAAGGTCGATCCGGATCCCGGTCCACATGGTCGAAAAGCTGAACCGGGTCCATTTCGTTGAACGGCAGCTGGTCCAGGATCTGGGTCGGGAGCCGGAACCGAACGAGATCGCCGCCGAACTCGGCTGGACGGTCCAGGAGGTCCGCGACGTGTGGCGGGTATCGCAGACGCCGGTCTCGCTGGAGAAGCCGGTCGGCGAGGGCGAGGAGACGGAACTGGTGGATCTGGTCAAGGACGAAAACCAGATGGAGCCCTTCGACGAGGCCTCCCTGAACCTTCGCAGCGAAAGTGTGCGGCGGGTGCTGAATAGCCTGCCGGAACGGGAGCGGGAGGTGCTGATCATGAGGTACGGGCTCGGTGGAATGAACCCCCGAACCCTCGAGGAATGCGGCGAGGCTTTCGGTGTGACCCGTGAGCGGGTCCGACAGATCGAGACTTCGACCCTGAGGAAGATCAAGTCTCTCCCCGAGGCCCAGGGCCTCCGCGAAGCCGGCTGAATCCTGTCAGCGCGCCGCTTCGGCCCATTGAGGTTGAAGTTGCGAGCGCTATTTGGCGAGAACTTCAACCTCACTGAGATAAGGCCAGATGGGGGAGACAGGATTCGAACCTGTGTAGGCAGAGCCAACTGGTTTACAGCCAGTCCCCTTTAACCACTCGGGCACTCCCCCGGCTGAGCCGGTCAGTTTATTGACCCTGCCCGGCCGAGGTAATCCCGCTGGATACGGGCATACTTTCCGCATGACCGGGTCCGGCACCAGAGGTTTTGCTTCCGACAACTGCTCGGGAGCCCATCCGGCGATGCTGGAAGCGATCGCCCGGGCCAATCAGGGTCACGTGAGTTCTTACGGCGCCGACCCGGAGACCGCCCGCTTCGGCGATCTGGTTCGGGAAGAGTTCGGCGATCTGGCGACCGGTTTTCCGATGCTCAACGGAACCGGAGCCAATGTTGCGGCGCTTCGTGCGATGGCGAGGCCGCATCAGGCGGTGATCTGCGCCTCGACCGCCCACATCCACATCGACGAGACGGCCGCCCCGGAGGTGATCGCCGGATTGAAGCTGCTGACGGTCGATACCCCGGATGGCAAGCTGACCCCGGACCTGGCGGCAACCCGCCTTGTCGATCCGGCCGATGTTCCTCACGCAGCCTGGCCGGCAGTGATTTCGGTTGCCCAGGCGACCGAAGTCGGGACCGTCTACACGCCGGAAGAGATCGCGGGGTTGGCCAAATTCGCCCATGAGAACGGCATGCTGCTTCACCTTGACGGCGCGAGGATCGCCAATGCGGCGGCCTCGCAGGGACTTTCTCTCAGTGAGATCAGCCTCGGGGCCGGTGCTGACGTCCTGACTCTCGGCGCGAACAAGAACGGCGCTGTGTTCGGAGAGGCAGTGGTCTTCGCCAAGCCTGAACTGGCAAACGGATTCGAAGTGCTGAGGAAGGGCTCGCTCCAGCTCGCGTCAAAGATGCGGTTCGTTTCGGCCCAGTTGAACGCCCAGCTCGAGAACGGGCTCTGGCGGGAGATCGCCGACCATTCGAATTCGATGGCAAGGCTGCTCGGTGACGGCATCGGCTGGACCGAGGGGGCCGATCTGGGTCAGCCGGTGGAGGCCAACATTGTCTTTCTCTCGATGCCGATCGAGGCAGCTCGGAAGCTGGTTGAGGCCTGCGGGCCCCATCCGCCGCTGCTGTTCGAGGCGGGGGAGGCCGGGGTGATCAGGCTGGTCTGCTCCTGGGACACCACCCCGGAAGACGTGGACGGGCTCCTTGGCCAGATCCGCCACGCCCTCCACTAGGGGGAGGGGGAGCCGAGATGACGAAAGTCGGCGATAATCGCCGACTTTCGTCATTTCGGTCCGCGCGGGCCGGCTGGCTGCGGCGGTCAGTCGAGGAGGTTTCGCTCGTTGACCCAGCGGGTGAGTTCGTGGCGGGAAGAGAGCTGGAGTTTTCGAAGGGTCGAGCTTGTGTGGGCTTCGACGGTCTTGATCGAGATGCCGAGTCGCCGGGCGATCTCCTTGTACATGTAGCCGCGGGCGATCAGCCGGAGCACCTCCTGCTCACGGGGTGTAAGGAGATCAAGTTCGTCGTCCGGGCCTTCGGCAGTGGCGCCCGCGAAGGCGTCGAGGACGAAGCCGGCCAGCTGGGGGGAGAAGACCGCGTCACCCTGATGAACCCTTTCGATCGCGTCGATCAGGTCGGGTCCGGAAATCGTCTTGGTCACATACCCCCGCGCTCCGGCGCGGATCACGCTGACCACGTCTTCCGGGTCGTCGCTGACCGAGAGGGCGAGGAAACGGGGAGGGGTGATTCCTTCCGGTCCGGCTGCGGCTTCGGCGATCCGTCGGATCACTTCGACTCCGCCGCCATCAGGCATGTGAACGTCAAGCAGGACTACATCTGGTGAGGTGCGCCCGATCAGCAGAACGGCGTCACCGACTCCATCTGCTTCGCCGACCACATCGACCCCGGCGACGAGTTCCGAGCGGACTCCGGCCCGGAAGATCGCGTGATCGTCAACGATCGCTACACGGACGCGGTTGCTGTTCGCTGGTTCGCTCATCTGTTCTCCATCACGAGTTCCACCTCGGTTCCTTCACCGGGAACCGACCGGATCTCGGCCTTTCCTCCGTGGGCCTCCATGCGGCCCAGGATCGAGTCTCTCACTCCCCGCCGGTCATCCGGCACCGCGTCCGGGTCGAAGCCGGGCCCACGGTCGTGGATGAAGACCTCGGTCCGCTTGCGGTCGATCTCGGCGTAAAGACGGACCGGCCCCGCTTGGCCGGCGTGGCGGGCAGCGTTGTTCATCGCCTCCCGGCTCGCCGCGACCAGGGCGGCCGCGTTTTCGTCGAGCGGCAGGTCACCAACCGTGACGGCGTCGATCGGAACCTGATGGCGCTCCTCCACTTCCGCCGCCGCGTCCTTAAGGGCCTCGGCGAGCGAGTCTGCCCGGTCGGCTTCGCTCTTCCCCGAGAGCCAGTCACGGAGTTCCCGCTCCTGGCTTCTTGCGAGGGTCGAAATTCGGCGGCTGTCCTCGGGGTTCTTCTGGATCAGGGCGAGAGTTTGGAGGACCGAGTCGTGAAGGTGGGCGGCCACCTCCGCCCTTTCCTCGGAGCGGATGCGTTCGGCCCGTTCGGTGCTTAGTTCCCGCGCGGAGCGGGCCCAGAGTGGCGCGGCGACAAGGCCGATCACGATCACTGCGGTGAGTCCGGCGAGGGCGACGTCACCGCCGGCGCTCAGTGCGCCGTTGATGTAGAGGAAGAGGACGGCGCCGCCGAGCAGCAGCGCTACACCGACCCCGCCCCGAAACGGTCCGGGCAGGCGGCGCTGACGGTCGGCTTCGCTGAACTGTCGCCAGATCAGGGCGACCCCGGCCGCGGCGATGACCAGCGGCCAGACGAGGGAGTCTGACCACCACACCCCGGTCTCCCTGAAGATGAAAAGCAGGCCGAGGGTTACAAAGCCCGCCCCTGCCCCGACCGCCCACGAACCCTTGAATTGGCGGGGAGGCGAGGTGTCGCGGACCTGTCCGGGGCTGCCCGGGCGGGGTTTCCGACGCTTTGCGCCCGGCTCGTCACCGGCGACCGGGAGGGCCACCCAGAGGAGTCCGTAACCGATCAGGGCGACGCCGCCGGTGACCACGGTCAGCACGACCGTGATCACCCTCACCAGGGTCGGATCAATACGCAGGCGCAGCGCGAGGCCGGAGCAGACTCCGGCCACCATGCCGCTTTCGCGGTCGCGCTGCCACCTCTTGTTCGGCGTTTCGTTCAGCGGCGGGCCAGCTCTTTCTTCCTCGGCGCCAGTTTCGGGGTGCAGGCTTCCGTGGCGCGGTCCCGGGCCTGGGCGCTGGCGATGTCATCCGGTTCGAGGTCGTTGTCCTCGAAGCTGCCGCCGCGGCCGTCCTGTCGCCACTGGGTGTGGTCGACGACCTCGAACGCTCCGAGCTTGAAGTCACCTTCGACTGTGACGAGAGGGATGGCGGGTGCCGGGATCGCGGGCTCGGACGCATCCTGGGTCACGTCGATTCCGTTGGTCTGTCGTCCTCTGATGTTGATCACGCCGGCCTTTCCGGTCACTTCGCCTGCCACGCAGACGTTGTCGGGGACGATCACGGAGGTGAGGCCCATACCGCTGTTGACGGGTAACTCGAGGTTGCGGGTGGTCTGGAAGTCGAACTTGCGGAGGTCGATGGTCATGTTGCCTGCGGCCATCCGGTAGCCGTCGTCAGGGATGTCGGTGGCGGTGACCGGAGATTCCCTGAGGTCGCCGTAGCTGCCTTCGACCCGGAGGTCAGCGATCAGGACCGCGGCCATCGGCAGGCTCACGGCGACTGCTGCGGTGAGCAGCCAGAGCGACAGCTGGCGCCTGCCCCTCAGGCCGGCGTAGACCATCGCTCCGCCGAGGATGATCACCAGTGCGGCCATCGGGAGGCCGCCGAAGAGAACGGTGGTTCCGGCCGAGATCACGAAGAGGGTGCTGAACACCGCTATGGCTGCCAGGCCAATCGCGATCCAGAGCATGATTCGCCCGATCACGGAGGGTGCATCCTCGGCGTTCTGTCCTGCGGGGGAGGAGTCAGCTGCTTTGCTGGTGCCGCCGCCGGCGGGCATCTGCCGGGTCTCCATGATCTCGGTGCGGCTGAGCTGTGTGGGTGACTCGGCGTAGGTAACGACCTCGGTCGAAGCATCAGCCGGGTTGACGCGGCCCGTTTCCGCGCCCTGGGCCGGTACTGCTGGCTTCTCTGTCTGACCCGTTCCGGTCGCGTCCCGGTGCTCGCGGCTGAACTTGCCGGTGGCGAGCAGCCAGATCAGGAGGATCGCGGCGGCCGACCAGAAGAGTATTCCGAAGAGGGTTCCGGGCCAGAAACCGAAGAGCCAGGAACTGAAGCTGCCGGAGCTGGCCGTGACGATGCTTATGACTCCGACGATCACGGCCAGGCCGATCATCATGTTTCGCCGTTTCGGCTCGATCGGCGGCAGCGGCTCGGAGGGATCACCCTCGACCGGCATCACGGCGAGCAGCACCAGGTAGGCGATCATGCCGAGGCCACCCAGCGCGAGACTGGCAACAAAGGCGATCCGCACGAAGATCGGATCGACGCTGAAGCGTTCGGCGAGGCCGGCAGCGACACCACCTATGTAGCGGTCGCTCCGGGAGCGGGTGAGTTTATTGGGGGGAGACTGTTCTGTCATGTCCACGAGGCTGAAGGCCCGGGCCCGCTTTGTCGATTGGGAATGACCCTTACATCGCATCAGGGTCCTCCCCGAGTGCTGCGGCGTGATTCCGCCTACGATCCTTTCAGGTGACTGGAGAAAACGGAAAAGCAAACGGCACCGCGGAGGCTGCCCAGGCCGAGCGGATCACCATTGTCGAGCTTGCCGATCGGACCGGAATGTCAGTGCGGAACATTCGCGCTCATCAGTCCCGCGGGCTTCTCGATCCTCCGGCCGTGGTCGGCAGGACCGGTTACTACGGCCAGGAGCACATCGACCGGATCGAGTTGATCCGCGAACTCCAGGAAGAGGGTTTCAATCTCGAGGCTATTCGCCGGATTGTCGCCAGCGCCGGGGAGGATCCGGGCGAGCTTCTTCGTTTCACCCGTGATGTCCGGGCGCCATACGAGGACGAACACCCCGAGGTGATGTCACTGAAGGAGATCGCCGGACCTTGGGGTGACGAGAAGTTTGACGAGGAGCGGCTCCGTCGAGCCGAGGCCCTCGGTCTTATGCGCCCCCTGGGTGACGGCCGGTTTGAGGTTCTCTCCCCGAAGCTGCTGAGGGCCGGACACGAGCTGGCGGCGATCGGGGTGCCGATGGACGACTGCCTTGACACCTTGGAGATGCTCAAGGAACGATCGACGGCGGTGGCCGAGGTTTTCATCCGGTTGTTCGACCGCCAGGTCTGGCAGCCCTTCGATGACGCCGGAAGGCCGAGGGACCGCTGGCCGGACGTAAGGGACTCGCTGAGGCGCTTGAGGCCCCTGGCCTCGGACGCGTTCATCGCGTCTTTCCAGTTCGCGATGGAAGAGGTGTCCGAGAAAGCGATCTCCGAGGGCATTCGCAAGGACCTTGGCGAGGACGACCGGTGAGTCCTTTCCCCGCTAAAGTTCCCCGTCCCGCCCGGATAGCTCAGTAGGTAGAGCACTTCCATGGTAAGGAAGGGGTCAGCGGTTCGAATCCGCTTCCGGGCTTAAGAAGATTGGCTCTAGAACTAGGATAATGCGCCTTTATCGACTCGTTCTTCGAGTTCTCTGAACGTCAATCTCTGCACCCATATGCGGGCTGTGGAACCCATATGGAACCCATATTGAAGACCAGTCAACCTTCGATCGACCGCCCGAAGCACTTGTCTGGCCAACCAGCCACTTTCTCAAGCCAAAATTCGAACCCCCATTTTGGATAGGAGCAAGAGGTTGGCTAATCCTCCAGGAAGGCTTCAGGCTTCGGCATGACCCAGCCCTCCTCGCCGTCCTCTTCATCACTGATGTAAACGGCCATACCGTAGTCCTCAAAGAGTTCGATCATGTCGAAAATCTCTTGGATTCCTTCACCGTTTTCATCCCTGCCCTGACGATAGACACCTTCAAAATCAAGACTCTTTGCTCGATTCTGAGCCATCAGAAATGACTCGACCAGAATCTTCTTGTCGGTCATCGAAATGCCGAGAGCCTCTGCCGTGGCAACAATATCCTCAGGACCGAACGGATGCAAGAAGTAAGGCAGTATGTAGTCATCATTCTGCGTTCTGGGCCCCCAGTCTGGACTCCTTGCAGTTTACAACACCGATGGTTCAGCAATCTGAAGCGGGTTTGACCAACCTGAGAATTTGCAAGGAGCACCGAAGAACTTCTGGCCGCCGAGTTCTTTGAACCAGAAGGGCCCTCAATCAAGGCAAAGAACGTCGCGACGTTCGTCGCAGCCAGGACTGGCACAAGTAGCTGTGACGTAGCTAACGCGCCCTCCCAGAGCCTTTGGGGCATCGGTATTCTCAGTCTCGTTTCCATGTTGCGGATCCAGTTGCCGCGAAGCCCTGAAGCGTGCCGTCATTCTCGCTCCACAGCGACGGATGCCATGTCGCGGCCACCCGTGGAGGAAGTCGACGTCGACTGACGCCCGGGTACGAACAATGCGGCGATGACTGCAAACCCCATCGCCACGGCCGAGATCACGAACGCCTCGGTAAATCCGGATTCTTTTGGAAGGCCCGTTGTGGTCACGACACTCGCGGCCACAATGCTGGCTGCGATCTGTCCCCCCAACGAGCCTCCAATAGTGCGCATAATTGTGTTGATCCCGGTCGCAATGCCTGTCTCGGACTGGTCGACAGCCTCAACCACAAGGTTGGCCATTGCCGCGAACGAAAATCCGATCCCGAGCCCCAATACAGCGCTGGTCAAGTAGATGGGGAGGTGGGAGTCGTGAAACAAAGCGAGTGCGACGAATGCCAGTCCGGTCAAGACGGTGCCGATTATGAGAGGTAGCCTCGACCCGTACCGGGTGCCCAGCGTGCCGGCGATCGGGCCGGCGAAGAGCATCACTCCGGCCGACGGAAGCATGAAGAGGCCAGCCTCGGTCACCGTGGAGCCAAAGCCGAAGCCCGCCGCGGTGGGCATTTGGACAAACTGGGGAATGAGGATGAATGAGCCGAACATTCCGAATCCGATCAGGAAGCCCGTCGCATTGGTGGTAAATACAGCCCGCCGTCGCATCATCTTCATATCGACCAGGGGTTCCGGATGGCGTCTCTCAAAGCGCACCCAAAACGTCAGAATTATCGCCGCAAGTATGAAAAGTGCGACTACCCGGGGCGAGCCCCATCCCCAGGAGTTTCCTTCGCTGATCCCAACGAGAAGTGAGATCAGCCCGGCTGAAAGCAACCCGGCACCTCCCCAGTCGATTTTGGCGGGATTCTTGATCGGTGACTCCGGAACGAAAAAGTGCACGGCCGGAATCGCGATAGCGACCGAGGCCAGGCCCAGCCAGAAGATCCACTCATACGAGAGGTTGTCGACAATCACTCCACTGAGAACCAGACCGACTCCTCCGCCGATACCGAAAGTTGCGCTGATCAGGCCGATTCCAGCCGCCACGCGTTCCGGCGGAAACTCGTCCCTGATGATGCCGAACGAAAGCGGAAAGACCGCGCCGGCCGCCCCTTGAATCATCCGACCCAGGATGAGTACCTCGATCGAGCTCGAAATCGCGCAAAGCGTAGATCCCACGGCGAAGAAGATCAGCGTCAAGAGGAGCATCCTCTCTTTCCCGAACATGTCTCCGAAACGTCCGAGAATCGGTGTCGCTATCGACGCCGACAAAAGGTAAACCGTGAGAACGTAGGTGACCGTAGTCGTCGTTGTTCCCAGTTCACGCTGGATCTCCGGCAGAGCCGGCGCTACGAGCGTCTGGGAGAGCGCATAGGCGAGAGCACCCATGACCAAGGCAGCCAATGTCACTCCGTAATGCTGTCGTACTTCACTTGCTACATCTTCGATCTCAGTCATTCAACATTGCCTTTGCATTAGTTCTAAAGCGCTTCTAGCACTTCTGTGAAGCGACGAAACAGGTTCACCGCGTTACGATGCTCGCTCGGCAAAATTCGAAGCGTTCGGGTGCTCAGCCGTGCAATCTGACGGGCAGTGATTTGAGCTGGTTGGCAAACGGCGAGACTGCGTAGGCGGGCGTGCCATCGAGGGCCGTGGCGGGAAATCGTTTCAGTGTCTCCTCGATCAAAATTCGCAGTTCAAGTCGGGCGAGAGCCGAACCGAGGCAGAAGTGCCTGCCGCCGCCACCGAAGGCTTGGTGGTCGGGATTGCGTGTCACGTCAAAACGGTCAGGGTCCTCGTAGGTTTCCTCGTCACGATTGGAAGATGGGTACCACATCACCACCTTGTCGCCCTTGCGGATCTTCATGCCATTGAGCTCGGTGTCCTTGGTCGCCGTGCGGCGGAAATGCGAGAAGGCGGGGAACATGCGCAGTGATTCCTCCACCGCGCTGGGAATTAGCTCTGGCTCCTCCAGAAGAAGGTGGCGCTGGTCGGGGTGTTCCATCAACGCCCGCATGGCGCTGCAATAGGTCGCTTTGGTCGAGTCGTTGCCGGCGGCCATCAACAGGAAGAAGCCCATGACGATCTCGTGCTCCTCCAGCCCGTTTCCGTCGATCTCGGCATGTACGAGCAGACTGGTCAGGTCATCAGTTGGCTTGATCCGACGCTCTTCGATCAGCACCCGGCAGCGGTCGAAGATCAGCGGCACCTGGTTTTCCATGATGGTCTCGGTACCGTTCGGGTTCAGGTCGGGATCGCCGAATCCGACCAGCGAGTTGAGCAGCGTCGCCCAGGGTTCGTCGTCCTCGGGCGGGATTCCCATGAAGCTGCCGATCACCCGCGAAACGACCGGCTGGGCCACCTCGCCTACGAGGTCACACCGCTCGCGACCGTCGAGCCGATCGAGTACGTCGACTGTGATCGCCCGGATCTTTTCCTCGTGTTCGCCGATTCGTTTCGGGGTGAAACCCCGCTGGAAGAGGTTCTTGAGGCGGTCGTGCTTGGGCGGGTCCATGCCGATGAACATCGCCGAGATCAGCTCAACCGGAATCACTGCGTCCGAGACAACTGTGATGCCGCTGGCCGATGAATAGGTTTCCCAATCGCGGCTGACGGCCTCAACGTCCTCGGCTCGGGTCACCGACCAGTAACCCGCTTCGCTGGGATATGCCGGGATTCCATCGGACCAGTGGACGGGACACGTGCCGCGCATTTGTTTGAACAACTCGTGAGGTGGGCCGTCCTGCCAGCCCTCTTCGGGAATGACTCTCACCTGATCTAAGTCCATCGGTTGTCCTGGCATAGAACCGACGGTACCAAAAATGTACCGATCGGTGTAGGTTAGACTCAATTGGAATGAATCAGCAAACCGCACCCTCTGAAACTAATTCCCTGAAAGCGCCGGACTTCCCCCATCGCCGAGCTGGCCACTGCGGCTCGGGGGCGTTGCGCGACCTGATGGAGCTACACCAACTTGACTACGGGGCTGGGCCGCTGTCAGAGGGCGCTGCGTTCGGGCTCGCCGGTGGCCTTGGGTTTCTCTATCTCGAGATGCCCGGGATGAAGCCACCGATATATCTCGTGGGCCGCACCGCCGACCTTGAGCGAGACGTCAGCGAGCATCTCGGCATCGGTCTCGACGTACGCGAAACGGAGGATCCCGAGGAAGGGTGGCGCTGGGTGCGCGATGAGATTGACGCCGGACGGCCACCGATGGTCTGGGCGGACATCGGCCACCTGGAGTATCTACGTGTCCGCATGCATAACACTCGTCACGACATTGTGATCGTCGGTTACGACGAGAACGAAGGAATCGCCTGGGTCGCCGACAACGATCGAGACGAACTTCAGGCGTGCTCTCTCGACTCGCTCGCCACCGCCCGCAGCTCCGACGGCTTCCCCGGCCCAAACCTCCACACGACGTTTTTCTATGAGTGGCCTGAGAGCCTTCGAAAGCCCGCCGAAGCCACGCGGTTGGCCATCGAGCGCGCCGTCGCCAACATGCGCGATGGCGGTGACGCGATCGCTGGATTAGCAGGCGCCTTCGGGCTGGAAGGAATCGAACGATTCACAGCCGCCTACCCGACGTGGCCTGAGACCTTCGGCGAGGATCTCCCGGCAGTGCTTCGAGGGCTCCGCGTCTTCATTGTCAAGGCTGGAACCGGTGGTGCCATGTTCCGATCACTTCACGCTGAGTTCCTGAAAGACATGGCGATGCTTCTCGAGGACCGCGATCTGCGCGACCTCGCCGGGACTTACGGAGTTCTGGCATTGCTCTGGCAACTACTGGCATTTCACGCCGAGCGAGACGACCACGCCGGAGGACTAAGAGCAGTCGAGCAGATCAACGAGCTCGAACATATCGGTGTCTCGATGATGGAGACGTGGCTCCAGAAGAACTCGAAATGAAGCCCGACGCGGATGGAACCATCCCCGCCCACCAGCCTCACTGTCTGGGCTGCGGTCCAGAGAACCCGGCAAGCATGGGGCTGAAACTACGCGTCGAGGGGGATCGTGTCCTCGGAAGCGTGCGCTTCGATCGTCGCCAGGAAGGCGCGCCCGGTTTCGCCCACGGCGGAGCAGTCGCGACAGTCCTCGACGACGCCCTGGGAACCGTGCTGATCCTCGTCCAGCGCCCCGCAGTCACCGCCAACCTCAACGTCGACTTCCGGGCACCAGCTTTCCTCGGTCGCGAGCTCAGCGTCGAAGCGCAATGCGAGCGGATAGAAGGTCGCAAGCTCCACCTCGTCGGCCGGCTTCTGGACGGAAAGGAAATCATCGCCGAGGGCCGAGCCCTCTTCATCGAAGTGGACATCAACCACTTTCGTCGCGGCGGCCAGGAGCTCCCCGAGAACTGGGATAAATGGAAGGCCGAAGCAGCCACATAATGGAAGGCCGAGCGGTCGGCGGAACCCTGTCACGTTCCCACGAGGAAGCACTATCCTTCGTTCGGACTAAGTGTCGCTATCGCCGAGGCGCTGTGGGAGTCGGTCCTACCTCACGCCTCTCATCATGAGGCGCGGAGACCGTGGTCAGCCATATCTGAAAGTCGGCGATCGCCCGAGTGAGCGCAGGGCTCTCGCCCCGCTGTACGTACTCCAAGGTCAGCCCGTGTATCCCGGCGATGATCAAGACGATCAGCGACTCCTTGTCCATCAAGAGCCCGCGGCCTCGACGTTGTGCGTCGGCGATCAGCTTGCCGATGATGGCGCGAAAACCTTCGTTGATGTGGCCGGTTGCCGCTTGCAGCTTGGGGTCGGTGACCGACTCGGCCATCAGCCCGAGATAGGCGACAAGCAGACCTCGATCGCCGGTGATTGCACTCCAGAATCCGTCGAAGCCGGCGGCAACGACGTCGGCGGGCTCCTCGAGACCTCTGACGGCATCGGCCACCTCCGACAGCAGACGATCCCCGAGCATGACTACGGTCCTCTCTAGGAGTTGCTCGCGATCGCGGAAGTAGTAAAGGACCATCCGCTTATGGGTTCCGGCCTCCTCGGCGATCCGGTGCAGAGAAGTCGCCGCGTAACCATCGCGACCCAGGCAGCGCAACGTCGCTTCGAGGATCGCCTGTTCCTGGCGTTCCCGCTTTGGCGTGATCGATCCGCTCCGTGCCACGACTCAACTGTAGTTCAACAACTGGCGCCGTTCAGTCCGCGGCGCAACTCCGACTAGCGATCGCCGGCTGAGTCAATTTGATGAGCAGGCCGCCGATGATCCAGAGTGCGCCCGAGTAGACGAGCCCCTCGACCTCGAGCGCCAGCCTCGCGGCCGCTACGACCGCCCCGAAAGGTGCACATTTGGCGAGATGCTCTCACGCGACCGGTTCACGTGCTCGGCGACCCTTGCCCGGATCGGCAATCACCTCGTCCTGGAACCGCGCGTAGAACTGCATGTGCCGTGCCTCGTCCACCTATTGCGTGGCCAGGAAGCTCGCTTCCTCCTCGGATCCATAGGCGCCCACCAGTCAGGAGAATTTCGTGGTGATCCTCTCGTCGGCGACCATCAGGGATGCGAGGACCCAGTGGATCCGGCCCTGGTCCGTCTCTCCCATCCCGGCCCACTGCTCCCGGTCACGTGAAAAGTCGATCGCGAACGGGTTCCACTGCAACTCTTCCCACTTCCTGTAGAGCGTCTGTGGGTCGTTGGGTTGGATCTCGTCGTCGCTCACGACGGCATTGTCGCCTTGACGATCGCCGATGCCGCCTGGTCATGGACCCTATGGGTTTCCTCGATCCGGACGTTTTCGAAGCCGGCGTCAGTCAGACTCGACTCGAATTCGTCGCGGGTCAAGGCTCCGGCAATGGACCCCGGTCCATTCCTTCATGTCCGCCCGTGTCTCCTCGGTCATGTCCGGGTCTGCGATCACGTCCGTCACGGACAATCGCCCACCTAGCCGGAGTACCCGCGCTCGACCCGGATCTCAAGGGAATCGTTCGCGACCGATATGTCGCTTCGATCAGACCGTCGGCACATCCGCACCCCGGTCCATCGCCGCAGCAATCGCCCTTTGCTTCCGGCTCGCAGCAGGAAGCCCCCTCTCTGCCAACGTAACGTGAGACACCGATGACTCGACAATTAGAGGGCAGAGATGGAGCACGAGATGTCAACCACCACCAACAACAGCAACAACGGAGCCACCGGCCCCGAAGCGAAGCGAGCCGTAGGCGAGCGCAGTTAAGGGGCCGGTGGCCACCCCACCGCGCCGACGGTCCTGACCCCGAGCTGGCCGAGCGCCCCAAGCGCAGAACGTTCACCGCTGATTACAAGTTGAAGATCCTGGCCGAGGTCGACGCGGCCACCGAGCCCGGCGAGATCGGAGCGCTGCTACCCCGCGAGGAGTAAAGGCCCCCGATCCACGCGAGGAGCGGATCGCAAGCTCACGCGCCGGGCCGAGCGGGCCGAGAGTCGGCTGGCCACCGCCCAGCGAGTGATCGAGGCTAGATCCGCAAGGCCGTGTACCGGAGAAATCCCCATTCGATGTGATTTGGATGACCCGGGTCAGGCGCTCCGTCTCTAAAAACCGGATCAAACTCAAAGTCATAGACAATTTCTAGGTCTTGAATTAGGTCTCTAAACTCGATCAGAGCCTCACTCCATGGCCCTGGGTCGAGGTCAATACATGCTTGTCTCAACTCAAGAACGCCAGGTAGATCTTTCAACGGAAGAGCCGATTTCTTGAAGGCTTCAGCCAAGTTGTTCCCAGAGAAGCGTTTCTCGATGATCCACTGATGGGTGAAGAACTTGTCGATCGGAGCTATCTCTGAGAACCCGCCGTGTTCGAACAGGACAAAGCCTTGGTGATTGCCGTCGGCTACGTCACGCATTAGCGTTTCGGGATCAACGGGAAACTGATCCTCGGACCAATAGAAATCACAGAAGTCGTAAAGAGTCTTTCCGTCTCGGTAGCCCCAAGTCCAGGGACCATTCTTGTCAAACTCATCTTCGGCATGTTGAGCATTCGAAATCGACTGGAGACTGTCATATTCCCCGTATTTTTCCCCCCTGAACCTCATCACTCCATCGGGGAGAAACGCGAAGAGCTGATGGCCCTCCTCTTCCAGGGTCCCCATCGTCTCGACGATGTAGTCAGGATCTAGTTCAAACTTGATCATGTGATCGCGTGAGGTTCTGGACAGTTGGCGTGAAGCAAGCGCCATCTCGTAGTTGTAGCCGAAGTGTTCGAACCTCTCTTGGGAAAGGTCATCAATTTCATTTTTCAACGGTCTACCCATCCTTAGGATCCAAGCTCTCGATCGAGATCAACCGAAACCCTCTTGTCCTCGATGATCGGATGAACGATGGTATTCGGAGTGAAGCCCTGTGCCTCGTGAACGTCTGAATCTCTTTGGTACTCAGCCACTATAGGAGGAGCGAAGCGGCGGTGTGCCACACGTCGCAGCCCAGATCGGCCCAACTCTTAAAATAGAGGCACTTCAGCACAACGTTCTCTCGACTGATAAATCGAAGTTGACCTGACGCTTGACTGGCAACCCTGAAATTCAGACAGATGTGAGGCTTCTGGAAACTCGAGGAGCGACAAGGGGATCGCGTGAGTTTCGTCGCAGCCAGGACTGGCACAAGTAGCTATGACGTAGCTCACGCTACGGACAATGCTGTCCTCATCAGCATCCTGCTGATGCCATTCATATCCTTCGGGAATGCCCTGGCCGCCATTAGCTTCCTCGCAGAAATCTAGATAGGCATTCATCGCCAGTTCAGCATTGTTGAAGATTCCCATAATGTTGTGAAGAGGTACGCACTCACCCTCAAATGTGTCAGCAACGAGGACCCAGTGCGGGGCATATTGGAATTCTTCGGATTCGCCGGCCGCTACCAGGGCATCGGCGACGTATTTACGATATGCGTCTGCTCCATTCATACTCAGCTCGAGTGTGGCCGTGCTAGTGAGGTGAGTGGGCATTTCGATCCCGCTCTGTTCGGCTTCGAACACACTCTCGAGAATCGCCTCTGAGAAGTTTGATTTGGCCGCGTCTTCGTTGCTACTGATCTCAGCGTCAAAAGCTTCCTGAGCTTCGATTAGGCACTCCGGAGTGATCAGGGGAAGTCGCTTCTCAAAAAAGTAGCTGAGTTGATTGATCAGTTGGAGTCTGGTCCCCTTCTCCTTCTCAAGTTGTTCTTCAAGGTTTCGGGTCCGATTGAAGAACTCCACGAAACTCAGCAGGATTGCCTTGCCGACATGGAAAAAAGGGGCAAGTAGGTGAACGATCCTTTCAACCAGCACCTGTTTCTTGATATCTGGTGAAGCAGCCTTGGGACGCTTCCCGACTCCATCGGCATTGCCGTTATCGGCGAGCACCTGACGGGCCGCTTCTTCAACTGACTGTCCAGGTTTCAAGTACCGGCTAGCTGGGGCCGCAGGATCACCCTGACGTTGGTCTGCTGCTTTGGTCACACTGAGAACGTACATGTCAATTACTGAGTATGTGGCTTTTAGTCTAAGCATGTTCTTTTGACAACTCGACAACCAGCACCAGCATTAGACTGCCTGTATGACGCACAGTGACTTCGAGAATGAATTCAGCCTAGAACGGTTGGTGGAAGCAGCTGATCGCGCCAGCGTGTCTCTCAGCGATCTCAAGGACCTGATCGAGTTCCACGCTGAAGCCAAGGACGACATCACCGGCTTTGGGCCGGCAGTAGCGAAGTTCCGCGACAAAATGATTGAGATCGATATTGCTCGGCTAGATACCTCGTGCTCTATCGGTGACCCCGGACTCCTCGACCAGTTCAGGATGCGGTTCGTGGATGACTTTGCGATGCACCCGGCTTTCAACGTCACCCGCTACTAGCTCCACCTGGTAGCTCCTAGCTCCCATCTCTTCACCCAGTCGCCGTTCGCTGTTTGCTGTTCCCCAAACGGGATGACTATGGGACTGGCTTCAAAGGTAGGGGCTAGAACTGGTGAGGGAGCTGTCCGCCAAGAAGTTGGAGCAAGGTGGGAGCTAATAGCTCCTACTCACCTACTCTCATTCCTACTGATTACTAACTCTAAGTATTCCTACCCTTAAAGCCAGTCATACAGTCTTCAGTTCTTTAACCTCTTAGGATTCCTATGTCAATAGGAATATATAGTAATACTCTTAGTGCGGCGAAAGTAGAAAGTTTAGATGGCTGGCAAGTCAGGTCAGCTCGTGGCCAAATGCGCAGGCTTAAACGAAAAAAGCCACATGTTCGAGAATCGACATGTACTTTCGTCATATGACCAAATCACAGACCACGACCAAGACTTCACCCATTTACCATTACGAGTCCGAATTCGACGCAGAAGCATACGCTAACCGTCCCAAGATGACTAACGATGTTTACTACCTTGATTCGATCTTCCATCAGTTGGCAAAGGCCTTCTGCCTATTGGCTGCACAGTCACTGCAAACCGATAGCCCAATGACCGCAGCTGAGATCCGCGCCGGCCTCGCGTTGATCATCAAGCGCTGGCAGTTCATCAAGTTCTGCATAGAGCAGTACTACACGTGCACTGGGCCATTCAGCGCTCGTCAACCGGGAAAGAAGGATTACTTCACGAATCCTGCTTCTTGGCATTACACGGAATTCAGCATCTCGATCGAAGCGATCCGCAGTTCTTTGCCGGCTACCCGCAATGGCGCCAGCAACCAAATCCGCATGGATGGCAAGCACCTTGGCCGTGCCCTCAAGGGACTTGGTGAACGTGGCGTCATCAACGTCACACGCCCCAAGAAGGGGGCGTCAGACATGCGTCTTTCCTATGACCTCAGTCCACTCGAGGAGGTCAGTACTGATGAGATCGAGGACGACCAGCTCGACCTGGTCCTTGCCCTGTTTGCCAACGGCGAGATTGAGCCATCACCGAAAGAGATCCAGATCATGGTTGCGCTTACCTTCGGTGACCGGGATCGGTTGGATGGATCAAAAACCAATCCCAGCGAGAGCGTAGCTCGCGAACACGACGTTGATGGTTCAGGCTTGACGATGGGTGAGTTGCTTGACCTGACCAAAGTTGATCGCAGCGTCCTCAAACAGTTCATTCTGGATCGGCACCCTTACGTGAAGTTTGTCGATGCGCCAAAGATTGGCTATCGGAAGAACGTTCCCACCTTCAAGGTCGAGTTGCAGGAACTCAGTGTCTACGACCGAGCGGCAATCAAGGCTTCAAACGGTTATCTGCTTGGGCAAGAGCTCAGCCAAGCACTGGGGATCAAGTAGAGCCGGGCACCAACTTGAACGGATAGAAACGTGAAAGAGATCGGTTCTGCCCCGACACTCGATGGATGGCCAAAGCAGAACAGGATATTGAGGATTTCTGTCTTCACACTGATTTCTCAAGAAAGATCAGACCCTTCGACAGCACTCTCCCGTTTGTTGGCAATAAGACCGACATGAAGAGGGTTGGACCGTTCTCGACTGAGCTTGAAGCTCGAACCAACTTGAGCGTCTACTACGACGACGACAGCCAGCAGGTCGCGATCTGGACTGTCACAGCTAGCAAAGCCGAAATTGAAACAGCAAGAAAGGCCTTTGATCAAGTTACTGAGCGGTTGAATAGCTCAGGCGTTGACGTTACTGATCTACAGCGCGAGGTCAAGAATATCTTCAAAGTTGGTCGGTTGCCCCAATCGCCCCTCTTTGCCAGAAAAAATTGGCCTAATTTTGAACAGGGTGGATCAACCCTCTCCCACAGGTTCCAGTCGTCAGGCGTTGATCTGGCGTAGTTGTCGATTCCTATGGCGGCGAAGTGTTTGGTTTCACAGCGGATCTTGACCGCGCGGCTCTCACTGGTGCTCCTGTGACTGACGCTGATAACTTCCAGAAGCCTGATATGGGGATGGATGGGAAGGGCCGAGGTCGATGCCCTAAACCCATGTAGAACCCATATGCCTCAAAGTTCTCCGAACCAGATCACTTCGTAAACCAATTCAAATCAAGCTATAGAGCCCAAAAACTCAGGCCCCTAGTCTAACCTGATACTTTCCATGGTAAGGAAGGGGTCAGCGGTTCGAATCCGCTTCCGGGCTTGTTGAAGTTTCCTAAAGGAAGTGTGACTAGGATCCCGTGCTTCCGTGAGCGGTGAATCCACAACAGTCCAGCCCGAAGCGCCGAAGTTGAGTGCGGGCCAGCGTGCCGCGGTGATTGCCGCGATCGCGATTCTCAGTGGAGTTGCCGCCTGGCTGGTCACAGGCTGCAACCGTGACGACACTTCGTCAGTCACCTCGGTTCCGACCGCGATGGCTTCGGGTGATTCCCGGATCGTTGGCGAAGGTGAACTTGGCGGGCTGGCGGCCGAGGTCGGTCACGTCGTCTTCTGGGCCGGACCTTTGCCTGGCACCCAGGTTGAGTTCAGCGCAGACGAGAACGGAAACGTCCACCTCCGGTACCTGACCGATGGCGCAGAGGCCGGCGACCCCACCCAGAGCTTCCTGAACATCGGTTCCTACCCGTTCGCGGGTGCATACGAGGCAACCCGCAAGCTTTCCGATCGACCAGGGCTGGTCAAGGTGACCGAGCACGGAGGGGTCGGCTTCTACGACCCGGCAAATCCTTACAGCGTGATCATCGCCTGGCGTGAGTACCCCGATCTTCAGGTTGAGGTGTACGACCCCGAGAAGAATCGCGCGCTCGAAGTCGTCCGCAGTGGCGATATCGTGCCCGTGTCCTGATTCTCGCCTGGGTCATCTTCCCCCTCGTCCTGCTGGCGCTTAGCGTCGGTCTCGGTCTGCTGGCCGAACTGATCCGTGGGCGCACCCTTCCCTGGACCCTTCTTCCCGCGACCGGCTTTGCCGCGCTGATCGCTGTCGGCGGACTGATCACCTGTTTTCCTTCACTGGCCGAGCTGACCACGGGTGCTGTCACCGGTCTCTCGATCGCCGGTTACGCCGCTCTGGTCACGGGCGGTCCCCGCGGGCCGGTCCGAAGCCTCTCTTTTCTGAAGCCACGCTCTCAGGTGACCTGGCCGATCCTCGCCGCGGTTGGCGTTTTCTTCGTCTTCGGTGCGCCAGTGATCCTTTCCGGATCGGCGACGTTCGCCGGTTACGTGAAGCTGGATGACACTTCGACCTGGCTGGCTTTCACGGACCACGTGCTGGCCTACGGCCACTCGGTCGATGGGCTCGCCCCTTCGAGCTACGAAGCGACGGTCCAGATCAATCTCGAGGCTGGCTATCCGCTTGGGGCCTTCATTCCGCTCGGGGTGGGGCATGAGTTGACCGGCCAGGATTCAGCCTGGCTGTTTCAGCCTTACCTCTCGCTGATGGCTGCCCTGATGGCGCTGGTCTTCTTCGAGCTGGCGAGCCCGGTGGTCCGAGATCACCGTCTGCGCGCCGCCGCCGTATTCATCGCTGCCCAGCCGGCCCTGCTGGTCGGGTACGCGTTCTGGGGGGGCATCAAGGAGATCGCCACAGCCCTGCTGGTTTCGATCCTCGCGGCCGGCGCTGTCGGTCTGGTTCGGGAGCCCGGTCCGCGCAGCGCGGTTGTGGTTCCGATCCTTGCCGGGTCGGCCCTGATCGGGGTGATGGGAGCGGGAGGCCTTCCCTGGCTTGGCGCGATCATGCTCGGTACCGCAGTGCTCATGGCCGGCACCGTCTGGCATCGCAGCAAGGCTGTTGAGGAGGTTTCCGGGCTGGTCAAAACGATGCTGATCGGCGGGGCGATTGCTCTCGTCGGGGTGCTGGCGATCGGATTGCCGACGGTTTTCGCTGCCGGGCAGCTCTTCTCACCGAACCAGGATGCGCTGACCCGGGCCTCGGAGGAGATGGGCAACCTAACCCGACCGCTCAGTCTTGCCCAGTACCCGGGCCCCTGGCCGGTCGGTGACTTCCGGCTCGAGCCGGCATCGAGCCTCGCCAGCCTGCTTACTTCGATCCTCGTCTTCGCGACGGTCCTGGCGGCCGGCTTCGGTCTGGTTGCGGCGGTGACCCGTCGGGCCTGGGGGTTGCTGCTCCTCACCCTCGGTACCGGCCTTGGTTCCTTCCTTGTTTGGTACGTCGGCTCGCCGTGGGTCCAGGGGAAGGCACTGGCCACCGGTGCTGCTTCCTTCCTCGTTCTCGCGATGGCCGGTATCGGTTACCTGCTCGGTGCAGGTTCGAAGGCCGAGCTTGAGACCGAGAGTGGCGAGAAGTCGAGCCCCTTCGCAGGCATCTCGACCAACGGGTTGAAGGCGATCGGTGCGGTGCTCCTGATCGTGCCCTGCGGAGTTCTCGTTTCGAGTGCGCTGGCCTACCACGAGTCCTGGCTGGCACCGAAAGCTCAGCTTGGTGAACTTTCGGAGATCGGGCAGGAGTTCAAGGGCGAGGGTCCGGCGCTGATGACCGAGTACCAGGCTTACGGGGTCCGTCATTTCCTGCGACTGCTCGATGCCGAGGGAGCATCGGAGCTTCGGCGTCGCGTCATTCCCCGGCTTGACGGGGCGGAAACGGAAAAGGGGGCCTGGTCGGATACCGATGAACTCGTCCTCGACCCGGCCCAGGAGGGGGTTCTGACCTACCGCACCTTGGTTCTGAGGCGAAACCCCCGCCAGAGCCGTCCGCCTTCGCCTTACGAGTTGGTCTGGCAGGGCGACTATTACGAGGTCTGGCAGCGCGACCCGGACTATGACTCCGCGAACCCGATCGTCCACCGGCCGTTCGGTGGCGTCTACCAGCCAACCGCGGTGCCGAACTGTGCCGTGGTCCAGAACGTGGCGATCCAGGCCCAGCCTGATGGTGAGGTGGTGGCGGCGGTCCGCAGACCCAATGCGATAGCCGATCTGCCCGAGTACCCCAGTGACTGGGTTCCGGATCCGGTCAACCTGACCCTGACCCCGCTCTCTGATGGAACTGCGAGCGGCAGTGTCGAGGTGCCGGAGTCGGGTCGCTACCAGGTGTGGGTCGGAGGGTCGGCCCGCGGACAGGTTTCGGTCGAGATCGGCGGGCAGGACGCCGGCTCGGCCAGGGGACTCCTCAACAACAACGCCCAGTTCATCAAGCTGGACGAACTGGACCTGGAAGCAGGCTCGCTCTCGGTGGCAATGACTTATGAGCGGGGAAGCATCCTGCGGCCGGCCACCGGCGGCTATCCGTTCGGTATCGGTCCGGTCGTGCTCGAACCGGTCGAGTCGACCACGATCGTGCGTAGTTCGCCAGCCAACGCGCAAAAGCTTTGCGGCCAGTCGCTGGACTGGATCGAAGCCGTTCGGTGACACCGGTTCTGCCTGATGGCGGCAAGATATTCGCGCTTAGCAGCCCCGCCGGACAGGAGCAGTCGCAAACGCGGCTAAACCGATAATATTCGTAGACGTGCCTCTGCCCACCGGCCGAGGCTTAATTTTGTCAGCACTGCCTGAGTAGCGAGGAAATATGGCACGCGGAGATGTCCGCATCGCGGTGACGCTCGCATGTGAGAACTGCAAGCGTCGTAACTATCAGACCAATAAATCGAAGCGCAATACTCCGGATCGAGTCGAGATGCGGAAGTACTGTCGCTGGTGCGGCAAGCACCAGCCCCACAAGGAAACCCGCTAGTGGCCAAGTCCCGGGCACAGAGGAAGGCTGAGCGCCGCGCGCGCGAGGCTGCGGCGCAGGGTGAGAACGCTGAGGCGAAGGCCCAGCACGACACCCAGGTGCCCAAGTCCGGGGATATTGCCGAGATCGAAGCTGTCGAAGCCGGAATCGCTGCCGGCGCCCAGGAGGAGGATCTCGAGACTCCTGATGCCCCGAAGCTGAGTTCGAAGGAAGAGAAGCGAAAGGCCAGGCAGGAAGAGAAGCGCAAGAAGGCCGAACAGAAGAAGCTCGAGGAGCAGCAGCTCGCCAAGCGTCAGAAGCAGGCCAAGACCGAGCGCAAGCGCGGCGGAGTCATCGCCTTCCTGTCATCCTGCATCGCCGAGCTCAAGCGAGTCCAGTGGCCGGATCGGGATACCCTGATCCAGGCGACCGCTGTGACCGTCGTTTTCGTAATCGTCGCCGCTGTCTATCTCGGTGTTCTGGATCTGGCCTTCAACTGGCTGATGCAGAGGATCATCTAAGGAAATTTCATGTATCGCTGGT